>Ga0326728_10011949_pt1 | contig 19569 bp, 22 predicted proteins | sample MB3enrmetagenome_FD_207602 | JGI IMG/M metagenome (GOLD analysis project Ga0326728, IMG submission 207602) | Lab enriched peat soil microbial communities from McLean, Ithaca, NY, United States - MB31MN | ecosystem: Environmental > Terrestrial > Soil > Wetlands > Peat | place: USA: New York... | reverse complement strand
CCTACAAGGCAGGCATGACTTATGTCTTCACTATTGAAGACCGTAAACGTTCACCTCACTTTGGAAAAGAAGTCATGAAAGCCGCAACCATACTGGAAACGCCACCTATACTTGTCTGTGGCATGCGGACTTACACCAAAACACCCTACGGACTCCAGAACATTTCGGAAGCATGGATGACAGAGCCGCCAGCAATCCTTGACCGAACTCTGGTTCTTCCAGAAAACTTTAACACCGAAGCAATGCTCGAGAAAATCCAGCAAAACCTCGACGTAACAAGCGCAATCCGAGTTATCACAGCAACGCAGCCATCTCAAACCAGCCTCTCAAAGAAAAAGCCTGAAGTTTGCGAAGTCCAAATCGGCGGAGGCACAATTCAGCAGCAGTTTGAATATGCCAAGCAACTTATAGGCAAAACAGTAGCACCTGAAGAAGTATTCAAAGATGGACAATACATCGACATCGGAGGAGTCACAGTCGGAAAAGGCTTCCAGGGACCAGTAAAACGTTGGGGCGTAACCATCCTGCAGCACAAGGGAAGAAAAACAAAACGTGGCATCGCCACTTTAGGCCCATGGAATCCGCACCACTTAATGTATTCAATTCCAAGAGCAGGACAGATGGGTTATCACCAACGCATAGAATTCAACAAACGCATACTGAAAATCGGCAAGGACGGCAAAGAAGTAACAGTTAAAGGCGGATACATCCGGTATGGAGAAGTAAAAGGACCATACATACTGATCGAAGGCAGCATCCCCGGAACAGAAAAACGCCAAATTCGCTTGCGTGTTCCTGCACGCCCGCCCAGAGAAATCCCTGAGGCAGCACCACAAATCACATATGTATCGCTGGAATCTCCACAAGGAAAATAGGTTTGAAAAGCCATGGCAAAACAAAGAACAGCAGAAATCTTCGATTTAAAGGGCGAGTCAACAGGAAAAATAACTCTTCCCAACGTATTCTCGACACCGCTAAGACCAGACGTAATAAAACGTGCAGTGTTAGCCATACAATCCAGCAGTATACAACCGCAAGGCAGAGATCCCATGGCTGGAAAAAGAACCACTGCAGAATCACGCGGAACAGGCAGCGCAATTGCAAGAGTTCCCCGCATCAAAGGTGGCAGTGGAAGAGCAGCTTTTGCTCCAAGCACAGTTAAAGGAAGGCAGCCTCATCCGCCAAGAGCTGAAAAGAAAATCCTAAAAAGCATACCAAAGAAAGAGGCTAAACTAGCATTATTTTCAGCGATTGCAGCTACTGCACAAAAAGACACAGTGGCTTCACGTGGTCACAAGATCGAAAATGTTCGCGAAATACCCTTGATTGTTGACGACGCTATTGAAGGTTTAACGAAGGCTAAAGAAGTCGAGGAAACCCTCACAAGCTTAGGCATCATACAAGACATTATCCGAGTGCGGGACAGCCGAAAAATCCGCGCAGGCAAAGGCAAGCACAGAGGAAGAAAAATGAAGCAAGCCGTTGGGCCGCTTATCGTGGTGGTTGAGAATAAAGGCTTAGTGAACGCTGCAAGTAATGTTCCAGGCGTTGACGTCACTACGGTTGCCAATCTTAATACTGAAATGTTGGCGCCAGGGACTCATCCAGGTCGATTAACGTTATGGACCAACGGCGCCATTGAAAGATTAGATAAACTCTACGGTGAAGGAGAAAGTGCATAATGGACAGCAACGAAGTTATATCTTACCCGTTAATGACGGAATCCGCAAGCTTAATGGTTGAACGGGATAACAAACTCATATTCGTAGTCAACTTAAAAGCAGGAAAAACCGACGTGAAACACGCTGTTGAGGAACTTTATGAAGTTAAAGTGGCCAAAGTAAACCTGCTAATCACTCCTCAAGGAGAGAAAAAAGCCTTCGTGAAGCTTACCCCTGAATTCAAGGCTTCAGACGTCGCCATTAAACTTGGAATATTGTAAATTAATAGAAGGCATGACTTATGGGAAAACGAATTCGTGTTCAAAGACGCGGTCGCGGTGGACAAAACTGGCGGGCTTCAACCCACAAACGGGTTGCTCCTGCAAAGTATCCTACAATAGCGCCGAAAGAATCTTTTGAAACTTCATTAGTCGGCAAAGTGGAAGCTCTTGTACATAATCCTGGAAGCGGCGCACCCCTGTCACTGGTTAAATTTGAAAATGGCTTATCCTGCTACACAGTTGTCCCTGAAGGCCTTTTCATCGGGCAGCAAATTTGCTACGGTGGAAAAGCTCCAGCTGAAATAGGCAACATTCTTCCTTTAGGAAAAGTACCTGAAGGGACAATAGTTTGCGATTTAGAACTTCGTCCAGGCGACGGCGGCAAAATGGCAAAGTCTTCAGGCACCTACGCCACTGTTGTCGGTCACACTCCACAAGGAACAATGATACGTTTGCCTTCTGGAAGAACAAGATACGTTAATGACTACTGCTTAACAACTGTAGGCGTAGTCTCCGCAGCTGGAAGAATCGAGAAGCCTTTCCTGAAAGCAGGATCGATGTTCCATTTAATGAAAGCTAAAGGTCACAAGTATCCAAGAACCAGCGGACGCAAAATGGTTCCAGCGGTGCATCCATACGGTAGCAGCAAACGAAGCGCTCGCAGATGCACAACGACTTCACATGGGGCTCCACCAGGACAAAAAGTCGGGTTGATCGCTGCACGGGGGCCGGGACAGAAAAAGAAACGCGCAATCCGCTAAGAATTGGCAGAAGGTTTATAGCGTTTAATATGAGTTTAAGGTGAAGATGAAAAATGCCCAAAGAATTTAGTTACCGCGGACACAATTTGAGCAGTTTGATAAGCATGTCTATGGATGAATTCATTAATCTGCTTCCTTCACGACAAAGAAGAAGCCTGCAACGCGGTTTAACTCCTGAACAGCGCATACTGCTGGAGAAGCTTCGTGAAGCTAAAGAAGCCCAAAAACAAGGCAAAGAAGTCAACCTTAAAACTCACGTAAGAGACCTTATTATTCTGCCAGAAATGGTCGGCATAAAAATCCAGATACACAACGGCAAAGAATTCGTTAACGTCGAAATTAAACCTGAAATGATCGGGCATTACCTGGGCGAATTCGCAATAACTAACAAGCCCGTTAGGCATGGAACACCAGGTATCGGCGCATCACGTTCATCGATGTATGTGCCGCTAAAATAAAGCATTTTTCTGCTTTTGTTTTTTTTTAATTTGTTTTGTTGATGCTTTTGTATACAGCGCTCTCTATATTGATATGGTTCTATAACTAGCGTTTTGAGTTTTAAAATTAGGAAAGATTAAAAGGGGATTGAATAGTTAAGCGCTGTAGTCTCTTCCTTCAGGTTTAGAGCTTGGTTGTTTTCCAGCTTCAGGAATCTGCGGTAGCGGAACCGGCGGCGGAATATTTAGTATTCTTGATATGAGCACTGATTCAATGAAGACAACGTTGGATACTGATTGAATAATTATTTGTGGCGGCGGCTTTTTTTGTTCATAGTCTTTGAGAGTTTTTTCAATTTCGTTTTTCTCGCCGGTAACGTAAGCATTCCCTTTTAGGCTCATTTGAGCGATGGATGGATTAAACGCGATTGACAGGACAAACGGTACTTCCAAAGATTCATCCTGTTTCTTTTCCATACCAACAACGTTAATGTTAGTGTTTATCTGAATTGGCGGGATTGGCTTCCTTATATCCCAAAAGCGTTCAGCAGTAATGCTGGTTATTATGACGTTAACTCTAAGCATTTCTAGTCATCAGAACCTAATCGTAAAAGGGAGATTTAAAACTGTTTATTTCTGTTTGTAACGAGTAAAACCGCAGTGACCGCAAGTGTACCTGTCATGGTGGTCTGCCATGAAGTATCCTGCTCCACACCGTTCGCAGGTTGGGCGTGCCCTACTAACTTTGCTATCTTCAACCTTGTACATTGCGTGGACACCTTTTTCTTCTCGATGTTTCTTTTCATGTTTTGCTTTCTCAGCTTTCTGCGGTTTCGGCACTGCTTCCGCCGCTGCCGCTGGTTTCGCCTCTTCCTTTGGCGCTGCTGCTGGTTTGTCTTCCTTCTTTGGTGGTGCTTTCTTGGACATTATGCTGTCGCCTCTTCTTTAGGCTTTTCAGGTGGACTGTTACGTTTCCTGATGTATTCGGGTTCCACTATCTTAGCCTGCTCAACTGTTTGGTACACGTTAGCAACTCCTTGCGTGATGTTAGTTCCCGTTTTTGTGTGCATTCTTTTAACGAAAACTACTTCGTCCCCAATTTTCATTTCAGTGGCTAAGGCTTTTCTCACTTCTAGCCTCGGAGGAGTTTTTTCTTTTGGACCTTGAATAATAGTGAAGCCTACTTCTTTCCTTTTCAGAAGCGGGTTATACTTGGTTGATTCTATTTTGATTTGCATTAATATTCACTTAAGGCGTAAGTTCATACAGTTTTCTTCTTATTTAGCTTTTCGAAGGGTTTCATAGCTTCCAAGAATTCCTTCACCTGAGCCTTTTTTTCTGAAGTAACTTTGACAACAACTATACCCGAATACGGCTGCCCATAAACTACAAAAGAGTTTTCTGGAGCGTATAAAACGGCTATGAGTGTAAGCAAATCTTCCTCCCCGTCAACGACAATGTGCGTGTGCTCATTTTTTTCTATTGCTTCTTTGATTGCAAAAATTGCTTCTTCAGTGATTGTTCCTTTGGGATTATTCACATGGACTGTTTTTTCTACTGAGACTTTTTCGGGCATGTTTTGGTTTCTGAGAAATTTAGTGTCAATAATTGTTAGTTGTGGGTGAATATTGTGCTCATGAAGGTTGCGGGAAACTACATCTCCAACTGAAATTGTTCTTGACGGTTTCTCCTCCTCTACTAACGCTTTCATTTCAGCCATTGTTTCATCAAATGAGCCTTGGATTAAGGTGCCGAATGGCTCTTTGAATTTCGTTCGAAGCTCCGATGTTATAGTGTAGACTATAGTCATCTTTTCAACCTTACTGAACAAACAGTTTTAGGGTCGTATGAAGTTACCGTTCCATCTTAAAAAAAGCCGCTTAGCGCACTTTTAACGCGTATCTGCCTTTCTCTTTTATGTTCATGGCTTTTGCAATAACTGAGTTATCTGGGTCAAACATGATGACTAAGCCGCTGTAGTCTTCGCTAAAACTTGTGGACCTGCATTTTGAGCACACGTTTTCTTTAGTTATAAAATGACAGTTAATACATGCTTTTTCACTCATTTCAATTCACTCTCATTTACGCAGCTTTTTCTTTGCTTTCCGCTTGTTTCTTTGCAGGTGCCTCAGCTGTCTCCTTTAACCATTCAAGTTTGCCTAAGAACGGTTGCCTAGCGGTGACGCCGATTTTTCCTGAGCTTCCTGTTCTACCCAGTGAAACAGCAGTTATTCTAACACGCACTTGTTCGCCTGCTGTTAGTTTTCTTTTAGTTTCTTTTCCCTGCAATACTCCTTGTTTTTCATCATAAGAGATGTAGTCATCCATAAGTTGTGAAACATGAAGTAACGCGTCTACTGGTCCGATGCGTACGAAAGCGCCGAAATCTGCGATTTCAACCACGTCTCCCTCCACAACCTCCTGAATTATAGGGTAGAAAGTTAGCAGAGAAAATGATACCTTGTGATAAGTTGCTCCGTCGCCGGGGATTATCTTGCCAATGGGGCTTACTTCTATAGTTGTAACTGCGATGACGTACCCTAATTCCTCATCCACAACTCCCTCGTACTTCTGCTTAACCTGTTCACGACCAACTTTTTCTAAAGGGTTGCCGAAGGTTTCGGGCGGAATACGGATAGTGTCCTGTAATGTTATGAGCTTAAACATAGTTATATCAACCCGTCAATCTCTAGACGCGATTTTTGTCTCACATAAATCACTGGCACACTTATATCTCTTAGCTTCCTTCGTAGTTGCCTATCGTTGGTGAACACAGGCGAATTCCAGGCTTTGGCAACCTTGACTATTGCGTCGTCAGTCGACAGCTTTTCATCTTCATCAACCGTAACGAACTTGCATTTTTCAGCAAGCTTCAACGCGTAAGCGGCTTCCCTGCGAATTTTGGGCGAATTCTTAGTAGCCAGCAGTTCAAGTTCACGTTTAACGGGCGAAAGCAAAACAAAATCAACATTCTGATTCAACAGACGCTCGACTTCAACGAAAATATCAAGTCTAAACTCAAGCGGAACAAATAATGCGTTTGCATCTAAGATAACTTTTAACGCTTCATTTCTCTTGGGTGAAGCTGACATTTGGTATGGCTCCCGTTTCCTAAAAAGTTATTTTTTGCATGCTTAAAACATTTCGTTCATAACTTTTATTTCAGTTGATAGATGCAGCGCATTCTTGAAATTACGTTCAGTTTAAATACCTTGAGCAAATGAATTGAGCAACAGTCAGGTGCATACATGTATGCTCCATGAGAAATCGTGTGGCGCTGTAGTATTCATAAAAAAGGATGATGCAGCAAAATATCTTCTTCTTAATTATGCAGCGGGGCATTGGGATTTTGTTAAGGGCAATGTTGAAGTTAACGAGAGCGAAAAAGAAACAGTTACTCGTGAATTAAAAGAGGAAACAAGCATAACTGATGCTCAATTCCTAGATGGTTTCAGAGAAGTAATCAGTTACTTCTACAGGAGACAAGGCTTAACAATCCGTAAAGAAGTTGTATTCTTCATAATGGAAGCATACACCGATAAAGTGGAGTTATCTTTCGAGCACATAGGCTATACTTGGCTAGATTACCCACATGCCCTGGAAAAACTAACTTTTAAAAATGCCCAAGACGTATTGCAAAAAGCACACGATTTCCTAAAGAAAAACGGCATAATAAAACCAACAGAATAAGCTTAAGCTGCTTACTTTACGATAAGTCCGTATCCAATGAGTCTCCAACGGGCAGTAATTTTCCTGCTGATGGCAACTCTAGAATCTGGCAATGCGCAAATCGGCCTGGTCAACTTTACTTTAATCACATTTTGCTTTATTAAAACGATTTTTCCAACGTTTACAGCTGCACCTATGTGAAGCAGCAACGCTTCATCAGGATTAAATTTTTCAACCTTCAGAAGCTCTTTTGTTCCCACTGCACGCTCCAAAACGTGCGTCTCCAAAGTAAGCTCTGTCAATGTTGGCGGAAGCATTCCTGCTTTTCCAGCAATGCTGCCTGTTAAGCCGTCTGCCTTTGAATAGGATGGGTCAAGTAATGTTCCCACTCCAATTAGGCCTCCGCACGTGGCTTCTTTCACACTTTGTTCGCCAGCGTGCAAACTAACTATTTCACTGATTAAGGGATCGTAAACGGTTTTGCCTTCTCTTTCAACGCTGATACCTGGGCGAATTTCTATTTCTTCTCCAACAGCAAATTTTCCTTGAGCTATTGTTCCTCCGATGATACCGCCTTCTAGTTCATCGATGGTGGTTCCTGGCTTGTTAATGTCAAAAGAGCGAACTATGTACATGAGCGGCGGCTTAGTTTCATCCCGTTTGGGCGTGGGAATAATTGTTTCAATAGCATTAAGGAGTACGTCAATGTTTATTCCACGCTGAGCTGAGATTGGAATAATCGGCGCCTTCTCCGCTACTGTGCCTTTAACAAAGTTTTTAATTTCTTTATAGTTTTCTAACGCTCTTTTCTCATCTACAATGTCAATCTTGTTCTGAACAATAATTATGTTCTTTATGCCGCTTATCTCGGCGGCTGCAAGGTGCTCTCGTGTCTGCGGTTGAGGACACGGCTCATCGGCTGCAATAACCAAAATTGCCCCATCCATTATGGCTGCGCCAGAAAGCATAGTAGCCATTAACGCTTCGTGCCCAGGTGCGTCAACAAAACTTATAGCTCGAACAAATTGTGTTTCAGAATTACAGTTTTCACAGTAGGGTTTAGTTGTGTAATTTTTGGGCGGCTCGCATTTTGGGCACTTGTAAATAGGCATGTTTGCGTAGCCTAGTTTTATGGTGATGCCTCTTTTTAGCTCTTCACTGTGCCTTGACGCCCAAACGCCAGTTAACGCTTGCACCAACGTTGTTTTCCCATGGTCTACATGGCCTATGGTGCCAATGTTGACTTCAGGCTGCTTAGGCAAGGGTTTATTCGTGTCACTCATGTTATTCTTCTTCACGTAAATCAAATGAATTATGAAAGAATTAATTAGGGGAGTTTATAAGTTTTAAGCATGCACTCTGTCAAACTTGATTCTTATTTTGCAACTTGTTGAGCTTTAACTTCAGTAGCTTTTGCAGCTGGTTTTGCAGCCGGCTTTGCAGTTGGCTTTTCAATAATTTTCATGTTAATCTGAACGATTTCATCTGTTATTGTGCTTCCCCGAACTGTTTTACGTTTTCTTTCTCCCTTTTCCTTTGGGCTAAAGCCTGCTCCACCGCTAAGCACCACGTTTCGGCGGACACCACCATGAACGTTTCCTCTCATTGGGACGCCGTCTTTGTCTGAGCCGCCCCTTATTTGCACTTTATGCGCCGGTAAATCTACGACGGTGCCGTCTATTGTTTCCCCAATTCTTCTACCGATGAACGATGCTGCCCGCGCTTCTTCAAGCTCAACAACTTTTGAAGTTCCTGCTTCGGGATCAGATACTATTACCTTAAATTTTGCCATTTAGCTGATTAACTCTCCAGCGGAGTATGAAGTTGGATGCTCTCTCTATTAAGGATTTATCCCAGAGAGATTGACGATAGATAGAGAGATTATATAATCGAGGAATCTTTGGTAAAGGCTGGATTTGTTGATTATAGCTCGCTTGAAGAAATTCAGAATGATGATGATTACTACTGGTATTCAAAATGTTACGGATACTTATCAAAAGAACATAAATTAACAATTTGAATAAAACGCGCAATCTTCCATCAGATCGTCCAAATTATTTGCAGTTGAGATGCTTGCTTCCCAATTCTGGTCAGGTCATGCTTAAATGGAATTGGGCATAATTGTGAAAAACCCTTTAATAACTTAATGAGTTCCTAGAAAGAAAAAGCACTCAATCATGGAGAATCAAGGATATGGCATACCAAGTGAGATCAATCACGGTGTCTTCGCCATTCGAGAAAATGCTTGCAGCCCTTAGGAGAGAATTATAGTGGAGCAGCCTCAGCCTTCTCAGCAACCTGAGCAGCCTCAGCCTTCTCAGCAACCTGAGCAGCCTCAGCCTTCTCAGCAACCTGAGCAGCCTCAGCCTTCTCAGCAACCTGAGCAACAGCGTTCCTCTAGAAGAATCCGTCAAGGTCGGTTTCTTGCGGCTGTAGTTGTGGCGATTATTGCGTGCAGTCTGTTCGCTGGGGTCCTCGGTTATTGGATAGGCAATATGAACTCTTCAAACAATCTGTCTAACCTTCAGAAACAGGTCAATGCCCTCCGAAGCCAAGTTGCGGGTTTATCTATTAGTAGCAGCAGCTCGATCGAGGTTGTTCCTCAGAACGTTTCGCTCTCTCAGCTTTACATGGACGTTAAGGACTCGGTTGTGGTCATAACGGATACGCAGTCTAGTTCCCTAGTTGAGGGTTCCGGGTTCATCGATAATCTTACTGGGCGCATGGTTGTGGTTACAAACGACCACGTTATCGCTTCAGGAACGAACATAAGCGTGACGTTTTGGGATGGAAACGGCTATCCCGCGACGGTTTTAGGCTCTGACCCGTACTCTGACTTGGCAGTGCTCTCCGTGAATGCTCCGGCAAGCGAGTTCCAGCCGATTCAGGTCGTTAGTTCTTCAACCCTTAGCGTGGGTGACTTCGTGGCAGCTCTGGGCAGTCCTTTTGGGCTTGCAGGCTCGATGACGACGGGGATTGTAAGCGCGCTTGGCAGAACCATAACTGAGACAAGTGCTGACAACTATCCCATCGCAGACGTTGTTCAGTTTAGTGCTCCGATCAATCCGGGAAACTCTGGGGGGCCTTTGTTGAACGCTGAAGGGCAGGTTGTTGGCATCAACACGGCAAGCATTGAAAACACTCAGAACGGCGGCACTGCTCAGGGTTTAGGATTCGCTATTCCCTCAGACACGATACTTCGCGAAATTACGTCCTTAGTCGACACTGGCTCTTATACGCAGTATCCGTACATGGGCGTAGGCGTAGTGGACAATACCTATGACATTGCCGCTCAAGAGGGACTGAAAGTCACCTACGGTGTGCTGGTTGAGCAGGTTGCAAGCGGAGGACCAGCAGCCAAAGCCGGTCTCAAAGCGGGCACAACGCAGGTTGTCATAGACGGAAACACGATAGTTGTTGGAGGAGACATAATCATTGCCATCAATGGAACACGCATCGTTAATGAAGACGATTTATCAACGTACCTCGCAGAGAATGCACTGCCCAACCAGACGATAAACATCACCATTGTGAGAAATGGACAAACAATGAATGTTCCTCTTGTCCTGGGAACTCGTCCCCCTCCAAGCTAAATCCGCCAACCAATCGGAAAACCTCTTGCTCCTCTGCGCGTCTCTTCGCACACATGCGTGTTCCTAAATTCGTTAAGAATGGTTTTAATTCTGCTTTTAATGTTCGGCGCGTGCGCCGCGGAATAGCTATGCGCGCAACTACAGTATTTCTTTATGTTTCTGTGCTCTTTTTCGCTTTAAAAAAATCGTAAACGCAATAACCATGATTACGATTACAGCTACAATCGCCACAACGACCACGTATATGTATGCCCCAAATGTTGACGTCTGAGACGAAGAAAGTTTTGCTATGTACATGAAGCCATTGCCGCCGGCTAAAACGTATCCGCCATCTTTGGTTTGGATTATGACACTCCCCATGTCGTTGGGTCCGCCGTAGGTTTGGCTCCATTGGGGAGTGCCGTTTACATCTGTTTTTTGTACCCATATGCGGACGCCGCCAGCATACGGAGACGCAGAGTTCATGTTGGTGTTGCCTATCATGGCGTAGCCTTCGTCGCCTGTTCTTATTAGATCCTGGTTATTGGTGTCGTTGCCTGGTCCAGTGTACGTTCGGTTCCACTGCATGTTGCCTAGATCGTCAGTTTTTGCCAGCCAGAAGCCATTATGGGAGCTGCCATTTATGGTCACGCTGGTTGCTATGGCGTAGCCGCCGTCACTCGCCTGCACCAAAGAATAGAAACCGGCCAAATATTGGAGGTGTGGGTATGTCTGGTTCCACAGCATTTGCCCCGAAGCCGCGATTTTGGCCAGCGTAACGCCGCCCATGAAAGTGGTCGTTAAAAAGGCATATCCGCCATCATCGGTCTGGGTTGAAGCCTGCAGGTCACCCGTGCCATATGTCTGAGACCACACTACATTACCGTTCGCGTCGGTCCGGATTAGCCAAGGGTGGCTGGGCAGATGCGCGCCTGTCCAGGCGTTCATAGTGCCCGCTAAAACGTATCCGCCATCGCTCGTTGCAAATATGGAAGATGCGAAGTCGTCGCCCATCCCCGTGTACGTTTTGTTCAGTATTATGTTGCCTGAGGCGTCAAGTTTCACCAGAAATATAGCGCCGTAGTGTTCGCCTGTCAAGGCGTATTCGCTGTTGTTGGTCTGAACTGCCGCGCTGACAATGCCTATCATGTCACCAAGTGTTGTGTTCCACTGCATGTTCCCGGATGAGTCCACTTTCATGAAGTAGCATGTCGTTCCCTGCTGCAACTCTACCGTGCCCCCAAGAGCGTAACCTCCATCCATAGTTTGAATAGCACAAGCCGTTTCAGCTTCGCCGTAAGTGAAAGTTTTCTGCCACTCTACCGTGGGCGGAGATATAGCAGACACCTCGGCGACTAACATTGCACTAGCTAAAAGCAAAACTATAATCAACCATCTTTTAGAAGCGTATGTTTTCACTGATAAGCTGCCTCTCGATTCTTTGCCATGCTCAGCAAAGCCAACGTTACAGCCGTTGGGTACTCAGCGTTAGAATCACTGTTTCTTATATAGCTGATGGTCAAGCCGCTGCAAACTGAACTATCGTTCGTAGAGAAAGCGCGTATGGCTGTTCATAAATTGGTCAAATTTGATCATAATTCCATTTTTGCTCTCTGTTCTACGTATTATTCCTATTCACGGTTCATGTTTTGAAAAGCGGCCCTAAAACAGAAAGATTACTTCAAGCCATTTTTCAACATTTTGGGAAAAGGCATGGGCGCTATTCAGCAACAACCATCCGAACTCTAGTCTTTCGTCATGTCTTTGATTGTTTCAAAAATTATTGAGTGCGGTCTGAGATGAACCTGTTTCAGTATTGGGAATTTTGCTGACCCATTCCTTCTAGGTTTCGGTTCGAGGAGTCTTCTTATAAGCAGTCCGTAGTTGCAAAGGGCTGTCGAGTAGTCTGTGAGAGTCCTGTGAAAGCTTGTGGTTTCAAAGGGTCTGAGCAGGCGTTCCATTCTCCATGGGACTCTTTGCCTTCTGGTTCCGAAGTACTTTGCTGTTCTCTCGATTTCTCCGCTTTTCGCGACGTAATCAAAGCATGGATGAATGATAGAGAAAATGAACCTTCCGTTATCCTTCATCACTCTAGCTATCTCACTTATTGTTCCTAGGTAGTCTTCAATATCCATGAGAGCCATGAAGCAAGTGACTACTTCAAAACGCTTAGCAGGGAACCTTGAAAGATAGGCGGAATCCGAAACGTAGTACATTATATCTAGTTTCTCTTTCTTTTCTTGTGATTTTGCGTGTTCGATAAGCTCTCTTGATAGGTCGATGCCTGTTACATTAGCGCCTCTGCGAGCAAGTATCCTAGTGTTGTATCCTTCTCCACAAGCAACGTCCAGAACTTCCAGCCCTTTAACGTTCCCGATTAACCTCATCATTCCAGGCGTATTAAGTTCGTCTCTAAAATAGTCCTTGCCCTGCCTGACGAAGTCAACCCAGGATTCTGCGGCATTGTTCCATTCTTTGGCTATTTGATTCTCTTTCGACGCCGACAAAACTGATACCCTCTCGGGCAACGATAGCGACCCGTGAAGTATTCCCCATCGTTTCTAGTAATGTTTTGGATGTTAAAGCTTTCCATAAGCTTAACCGAATTTAGGAACAAGCATGCACGCTATTATCGCAAAGCGACGAATTCCTGTAAGAGGGGCTTATTCTCAGTTTACGAAAAACGGTGGCCGCAGTCACGGCATATGCGGCGCTGAATTTCCTCTGAACAGGGTATACCTCCCCCGTTTTTTGCATTACCTTTGGCTGCCGCATTCAGGGCAGCTGACGAGCTTTTCTTCCAATGTATGCGCTTCCTTTCAAATCTTTTAATCAAATATGTCGCTCAAGGAAAAAAGGTGGTTGTGCGGGAGCACTGAGGTTGCGCGTGCTAACTGGGATGCCTTAGCCATTGGGGCTGCCCTCGCAGGCGTGTCAGTGACTATCGGCGAAAACATCGCTGGCATGGATATACAAGCGTCATTCACCAATGGCAAGATTACACATTCTCCTGAACTTAAACGAAGAGTTGACTCTTTCCGCAAATTTTGGGATGGTAAATATGGTGATGTTATAGTCCAAACTAACGTTGAGGACCAACGCTTAGGCATAGACTCATACGCCTTGTCCAAATTGGAAGTCAATATTATCGAGCGAAAATGGGGGCAAGGCGCCAAAGCTATAGGCGGCGAAGTACGACTCAGAAGCTTAGAGAAAGCAATTCTGCTAAAAAAACGTGGGTATATCGTAATACCCGACCCAGAGGATATAGTGGTACAGCAAGCATAGCGCGCGCTCGAGAAGGCAAAACAGGTTCTGAAGCGTTATGGAGCTAAACTGAGAAGTCTAATTGCTGATAGCCAGTACAGCGATGGCAAAATTAGAGCCGCAGTTGACAAAGCGGTGATCCCTTACCCTTCAAACCAGAAGTCAGGTGCTCGAGACGTTTTGCGGGTTGACAAGAAGTTTAGGACTTATGGGTCTGAAGACCAGAAGACTGAGTATCATAAGAGGCCTCCGATTGAAGCGGTGAATAGTTTCTTGAAGACTCAGGGCAGCATGATGGTTAACAAGGTGAGAGGTTTGAGGCCGGTTGCAGCTTATGCGTTGTTTAGCGTACTTTGCTTGGTTCTTAACCGAGAAGCAGCTCAGAACATTGGCAGATCGGATAAGGCAGTTTCACCGACTTACTTCAACACTTAATTTCGGGACAAGGCGGCGCGCTATATTGTCGAAATGAATTCTCTTCGATAGGGATATACGTTTCCAAGTCGGGTAATATTGCTGTCTAAAATCTGTATGCTTGAAATTTTCATCAGTTTATCTTGAATTTCTAAAAACTCTTCAAGATTCTTAATCAAAAAAATTAATATTAAATCAGTCTCCCCAGAAGTTTGTATTATAAAGACGCAGTTCTTGAATTTGGCATACTCTTCAAATGCTCCTTTAAAACTCACCTCATTCGCAAATGTAATACCAACAACCCAACCAGCTTGATAACCCAATTTTTGGGGATTAATTTGAATTATTGCCCTAATAGTTCCGTTTCGCCTAAGTCGCTCATACCGCCTCGAAATTGTATCTATGGCGGCGTCTACTTGCTTTGATACATCTCTGAAAGACATACGACTATTGATGGACAATATATCGATTAACTTAATGTCTAATTCGTCGACTTTCTTTGTTTCGTTTATTTTTTCTTTTGAATTAAGATTGGTTACGTTTTGACTTTTTCTGGCGTTTTCATAAAGCACGTCCAGATTTTCCCTTTGATTTCGAATATCCAACCAAAGATAAGTTTTCAAGTCTGAAATTACACGGATCTTTTTTAATTCTTCTTTAGTACTGTTCATTTCTTCCTGATTATTTAAAGTAAAGACCGCGCTCGCGAATTTTTGAAATTGAAAAAGTATATAGAGATTTTTCATTCTACGTATCTTTTGGCAAATCTCATCGCTCTGATCGGGTCTGATCCTAAAATTCAAAGTAAAAACAGTGTTTAAGCCGAGATGCCTGTAGTTTATTTGAAGTGTAGACCCGGTGATAATGCCTTCTTTTTTTAACTTATCAAAGTGCTTCCCTATAGTGATAGAAGAAACTCCGCAATCCTTCGCAATATCGACTAAGCTCTTCCTTCCATCGAGTAATAATTGTTCAAGGATTAACTTATCTAAATCATCAATCCGATGCATTCAAGTGTTCGCCTCTCGAGTCGTTGTTAGTGTGCATTGTCTTTATGGCAACAAATACCTATCCAATAAATCTTTATGGGCTTAACTCTCATTTCTAGTTAATTTTGATTTAATGTGTGTTATCCTACAATATGCCGTATTATCCTACGATATAGCACAATCGTGGTCTAAACTATATGATTTGTAGGATTATATTGTCTTTTTTCAAAAAACATATAAAGGCTGAATCTTAATAAAAGAAATCACAGAAAAAAGGAGAAAAACAAAAAAATGAGTGAAATAATTCAAAAAAACAAAAAAGCAGTCTGCTCGCTTTCGTTGATTCTGATGTTAGCTATGACACTGATGTTGGCTTTTGCTCAGCCTGCTTTGGCTCAAGTCGGTATGACTCAACCGCGCGTAACTGCAGGCTACATTAGCGTTGCGCCGCTGCTTGTCGGAGTTGGACAAAAAGCAACTGTGAATCTATGGGTTTTCCCAACACCTGAAGACTATGCTCAACTGGCAGCTTTTCAAGGCTTTAGCGGAATAACTGTGACGTTCACAAAACCTGACGGAACAAAAGACACATTCGCACCAGTGGACGGAACGGGGGCATTCGCTGCAGGACAAACGGAAGCAATCGGCGACATATTCTTCTTTTATGCGCCGGATGAGGCGGGCAATTGGAGTGTGTCGTTCGTAATGCCAGCACAGAACATAACCGACAATACAGGAACCGTACAATATGCAGCATGCACAAGTGATACAGCCTATTTTACGGTACAGACTAATCCGGTTAATGCGGGTCTGCTCGATGGTTATCCGTGGTCGCAGCTGCCGAATTCTAACGTGTACTGGAGTTACCCCATTAACAGTAACAACAGAGAATGGAGCGCAATCTCGGGCGACTGGCTTCTAAATGGTGTGCAGAAATTTAGCGTTGTTAGCGGTGTTACTAGTAATGCATGGCAGCCATATGGTTTAGGACCTAACACTGCACACATAGTTTGGGACCAACAGCTTGGCGCAGGCGGCCTAGTAGGCGGAGAATATGGCAGCATTAGCTCTGAACTTCAAAGTACTGGTGGTATTGGCGGCGGTTTTGGTCTAGGCGCTGTAGTCATGGCAGGAAAAGCATTCACTAATATTCCCAACACCAACGAGTTTGAATGCATTGATTTGGCGACTGGAAAAGTATTGTATACAATGCCTGGCCAGATTAGCTGTGGTATACATGAGCCTGGAAACGCATATAGTCAAAACATTGCTAATAATGGAGTGGTTCTCGGCAGTTCTCTCGGAGCAGCACCATCATCATACCTATTTGGAAGCACTGGCACCACATGGAATTTCTATGATCCCTACACTGGGACAATAGAGATATCGATCTCTAACGTCACTGCAGGCAGCTTTCTTAGCTATCAACTTGTTGACGGTACCCCACTTGTCTACGGCATTACAGCAGATTTGAGCCACCTGTTTGCTTGGAACATGTCGCGAGTTGTCAATAACAATTGGCCGACAGGAATCACATGGACGCGCCCACTATGGCTGCCGATAGCTGTTAATAATGGTATTATACCAATTATGCCAGTTATTCTTGGGCTATCAGCAGATCAGTCTACGATTGTGTTAACTGGTACCATGGACGGGACCAACCAATACTACGGTTTCAGCACAAAAGACGGCACCTCACTATGGAACGTTACCTTACCCTACACGGTCGGTGTGGCTTTCAGTTTATTTGGCCCAAATGACTTTGTTGTCTATGATCCGGTAGATGCAACTTTCCACTGTTATTCTATGCTTACTGGCACTTCACTGTGGACAAGTCCCAGCTTTGCAAGCTCTCCATGGGCTACAGAATACGCCGTTTACTCCTCTGAGACCAACGACAACAATAACCTGTATATTATGTTCCCTGACGGCACAATTAGAGCTTTAAGTTTGGCGACAGGACAGTTAGTTTGGCAAAGTGCGTCTATTCCTTCAACTGAGTACATCAATAATGTAGTGCCCTACTATCAGGGCATGGTCATGGCAGGCGGTAATATCTATGCTTACGCAGGCTATTCCCCTGGATATGAAATCGATCCTATTCCAAGGTTTGCAATGCTAGTATGTGTTAATGCTACTACAGGAGATATCACATGGACTTTAAACGGCGGAGTTAATCCGAAAGCTGCTGCAGACGGTTACATCATAGGTTTAGGCCAGTACGATGGAAACCTCTATTGCATAGGCAAAGGCCAAACTTCAACCTCAGTGACGGCGCAGCAGCAAGTGGGCGGTAGCGTGCTCATCCAGGGCTCAGTACTAGACCAATCAGCCGCACAACCAAACACGCCAGCCATTTCTGACGCAAACATGAGCGTCTGGATGGACTACCTGCACATGCAAAACTCAACATTGCTAAATAACCCGCCACAATGCATCGGAGTCCCAGTGACACTTACAGCGGTCAGCAGCAGCACAGGAACCACAATCAACTTAGGCACAACTACAAGCAATGATAAAGGCATCTATGGGTTCCAGTGGACTCCAACCACGCCAGGACTATACACTATCTACGCAACGTTTGCGGGAAGCAACTCATACTACTCATCATCCGCAGCAACGTATGCAACTGTAAGCATCGCACCAACAGCATCACCAACACCAACACCCGTTTCAATTTCAGGCTTAGCAACCACATCATCCATACTGACGTACATAATCATTGCAGTAATCGTCATGGTAATTGCAATCGCCATAGCCACAGTTTTACTCCTCAGAAGACACCCATAAATCCACACAAAAGGAAAAACAAAATTTCCCTTTTTTTTATTATCACTACCAGCAAGCGCGAGCTAGCAACATAGAATAGACAAAAGTGTTTCGGGTTGGGAAGAATGATGCTAACTGAGAATGAGAAAAAGGAACGTATTAAACAAGCCAACATCCAGTGGCGCACTAGACAGCCAGAGGCCTCCGGTAAAGGGAGTAAGGAACATCCAAACTATAGGAAAGATTACCTGAAGGAATGGAATGAGAAGCATCCAAACTATATGAAAGATTACTTGAAGGAATGGCGGAGTAGGAACTCAGAGAAGCAAAGGCAGTATAAGGAAATTTGGAATAAGAACCACTCAAACTGCATGAAAGAAGGGGAGAGTGACGTGACGGGAATAAACGCTGGATCCACCACTATAACTGTGGAATATGATCCTCAGACTAGAGGGTCTGTGTTGATTAGGGTGCCGATCGTTAAACGCTTGGAAGACGTGGATTTGGCTGTGGTTTCTGATTTAGACAAAGACATTTATCGTGAGATTGATGAAATAATGAGAAAGGAGTTAGTCAGCAGACGAGATACGAAGCGCGCGCGTTAATCCGATCGTGTATTTTTGTTTGTGGCAATCTTTAGAGGATAATGTTTATCAACAGGGCAGCCATTCATTCTAATTTGTATATCAAAAACGCATAAAGCCAACTAGATTTTGGGTGTTCGGGAGATGTCTCCAGAAACTTCCACATAAGAATTTATGAAGTTTATTGGCTCAATGCGGGTTTTCTGAGGGAGTTTAGATTATTCAGGTAAACGTTTTAATTTAACTTTGAAGTCGTCATTTGGCTATGTGGCGGTTGGGGTTCTTCTTTCATGACATGGCGTTCGGATTATTAACGGTCTTCATACCGCTATATCTGGTATTCCATTTCAGCACCTCAAACCTGCACCTATTGGGCGGTCCATTGCTTGCCTTGGGTGTGATGACTTCCATAGCGATTTTCTGCTCGATCCCTGCCTCGTTCATGTGGGGCTATCTCTGCGATGCCACCCGACACTACAAAATCTTCATCCTCCTCGCCTTTGCCTCCATCGCTACGATTCTGTTCCTCATGACGTTGCCGTTCGCCCAGAACCTGATTGTCTTCGTTGGCTTGTACGTGGCTATGCAGATGCTTCATGTCGCTCATGAATCCCCCAAGAATGTGTTGGTCACCGAGCATTATAGCCGCATTAATTGGGAGAGAACCTTCGGGGTCTACGAGGGCATAACGGAAATAGGCACCATCGTTGGTTTGGCGATGGGTATCTTTTTGTTTGCTTCTTCTCTTAGCTTCTCTGTCTTGTCAACCTACACCTTTTATCTCTGCAGCGGCCTAAGCGTGGTGGCGTTGGTTCTGGCTGTGCTGCTGGTTGCGGACCCGTTGATGATTTTTGAGAGGCGCCTCGTCGGCATCGAGCGCAAGATGGATATTGCTAATCGTGGTTTTGAGGGTTCTTCGAGGCTTATGGATGGCCTGCGGTGGGATGGCTCGCTTAAGGAGGAGAGTTTCGCCGGGTTCGCCGCGGCAATAGTTTTGTTTGCTCTTGCGACAAGCCTGTTCTTTACGCCTTTGCCGATTTTTCTTAGGGAGGGTTTAGGTTTGTCGACAAGTTGGGTTTATGTTGCGTATATTTTAAACTCCATTGGGGGAACGACAGGTTACTTCCTGATTAGTCGCCGGGCGCAGTCAATGGATATAAGAAAG
>Ga0326728_10011948_pt1 | contig 19569 bp, 20 predicted proteins | sample MB3enrmetagenome_FD_207602 | JGI IMG/M metagenome (GOLD analysis project Ga0326728, IMG submission 207602) | Lab enriched peat soil microbial communities from McLean, Ithaca, NY, United States - MB31MN | ecosystem: Environmental > Terrestrial > Soil > Wetlands > Peat | place: USA: New York... | reverse complement strand
AGATGCAGAACCCGGAAATCTCCGGCGTCGCGTACCAGCAAGGCACCCTCGCCGGCTACGAAATGCGCGAATACCTCCTCGAAAAATGGAACCGCACCTGCGCCTACTGCGGAACCAAGAACGTCCCGCTGCAAATCGAACACATCCGAGCACGCGCCAACGGCGGCTCCGACCGCGTCGCGAATCTCACGCTCGCCTGCGAGTCCTGTAACGTACGCAAGGGCACGCAGGACGTCGCCGTGTTCCTAGCCCGGAAGCCGAACGTCCTGAAGAAGTTGCTCGCACAAGCGAAAGCGCCGCTCAAAGACGCAGCGGCGGTGAACAGCACGCGCAAAGAAATCGGGCGACGACTCGTCGCACTCGGCTTGCCGACGAGCTTCTGGGCCGGCGGGCGTACCAAGATGAACCGCGTCGCACAGGGCTATCACAAAGACCACTGGATCGACGCCGCCTGCGTGGGCGAAAACGGCGCTCACGTGCGGATCGCAACGACGATCGCGCCTCTTGGAATCAAGGCACTCGGCCGCGGATCGCGACTCCTATGCCGACCGGACAGATACGGATTCCCGCGACTCGCCGCCAAGAGCGTCAAACGCATAGCCGGCTTCCAAACAGGCGATCTCGTCCGACTCGCTCAGCCGAGCGGAAAGTACGCCGGAACGCACATCGGCACCGTCGCCGTGCGCGCGCGAGGCGACTTCGACCTCAGAACCGCCGGCGCAATCATCACCAGCGCCGGCCGAAACTTTACGCTCCTCCAGCGAACCAACGGATACGCCTATGCCGCAGCCTGACAACGCCGACTCTACGCTGGAGCAGCCGTTGTCCGATGCAACGCGCTCCGCTGCGCTTCGCGACTGCATCCAAACGCCGGGTGCACCGGCTCTGCAACGGGCTACGCGCCCTCCTGGCGCTTCAACGGATAGTCCGTCGCCCTCTCACGGCGAAAACGCGGGATAAGCACCCGCACAGAGCACCAACCTGCCATACCTCAATGGCTAGAGGACGCGGCTGATAACCGCGCTATCCGTGTTCAATTCACGGTGGCAGGACCACCAGGCGATTAGCTCAACGGGAGAGCGGCGGTCTTACACACCGTTGACAAGGGTTCGACTCCCTTATTGCCTACCATTGCGGTACGGTAGAGGTTGGATTCTCGCCGAGTCTCATAAGCTCGGTTAAGTCGGTTCGATTCCGGCGTCCGCATCCAATTTACCCATGCTCACTTAGCTCAGTGGGAGAGCGCCGCGGTGACAACGCGAAGGTCGGTGGTTCGAATCCACCAGTGTGCACCAATGCGGAAGAAGCTCATGTGGTTGAGCGCGGCGTTGCCAACGCTGAGGTAGCCGGTTCGAACCCGGTCTTCCGCTCCATGCCTGCGAAACATCTATGGTGATGTGTCTGCCTTCCAAGCAGAAAAATCGAGTTCAAGTCTCGACGCGGGCTCCAATTTCTTCCCGAAACGCCTACGGGCGGAAAGTCGTCGCCATGGAAACGATCCTCACGAACGTTCATCCGGTCAAGGCGTGGGTCGATGGCGTCGAATTCGAAGACGCCGCCCGCCAGCAGGTCGCCGCGATGGCCTCCCTACGGTTCATCCACTCGCATATTGCGATCATGCCCGACGTGCACGCGGGCATCGGCGCGACGGTCGGCTCGGTCATCCCGATGCGGGGCGCAATCGTGCCGGCCGCGGTCGGGGTCGATATCGGCTGCGGCATGATCGCCCAGCGCACTACCCTGCGGGCAGAAGACCTCCCGGATAACCTCGGACCCATCCGGGCCGCGCTCGAGCGCACCGTCCCCGTCGGATTCGGCAAGCACGAGAACGTGCCGGCCCGAGTCGACTCGGCCTGGGAGACGCTGGCACCCCGGTTCGCGCATATCCTCGAGAAGCACCCGAAGATCGGGGAAAAGTCACCGCGCGAGCAACTCGCGACTCTCGGCGGTGGAAACCACTTCATCGAAATCGTGCTGGACGAAGCATCGCGCGTCTGGATCGTTCTGCACTCGGGCTCCCGTGGAGTGGGTAACCGAATCGGGACCTACTTCATCGGGCGCGCAAAGGCGGACATGGAGCGGCTCGGGATCGGACTTCAAGACCGAGACCTCGCCTACTTCACCGAAAGCACCACGGCGTTCGAGGACTACATCGAAGCGGTCGGCTTCGCGCAAGACTACGCGATGACCAACCGCTCGGTGATGATGGAGCGACTCCTCGCAGCACTACGACACGCGAGTCTCGGCTTGCCCGCGTTCGCGCTCGCGGACCGGGCCGTGCATTGCCATCACAACTACGTGGCCAAAGAACGACACTTCGGCGCCGAGGTCTTCGTGACGAGGAAGGGGGCGGTGCGGGCGGGGCTCGGCGAGCTCGGCCTTATTCCGGGCTCCATGGGCGCGCGCTCGTTCGTCGTGCGCGGAAAAGGGAATCCGGAGTCCTTCGAGAGCTGCTCTCACGGCGCCGGCCGGCGCATGGGACGGAATGAAGCCAAGCGGCGGTTCACCGTGGAGGATCTCGAGGCTCAGACCGCCGGCATCGAATGCCGCAAAGACGACGGTGTCGTCGACGAGATCCCGTCAGCGTACAAGGCGATCGACGATGTCATGGCCGCCCAGCGCGATCTCGTCGACATCGTACACGAGCTACATCAGATCGTCTGCGTCAAAGGCTAACCGCTCCGAGCCGCCCCGGCGGCCGGCGGAAACGCCTTGCCAATTTCGCCATCCATCAACGACCACAACGCGCCGCCGAGAAGGGAGCCCCGCGTGTCTACTGGCGTCCTCGTCCTGAATTCCACGTACGAAGCCATGAATATCGCCGAGTGGGAGCGCGCGGTCGAACTCATCTTTGCCGGCAAGGCCGAAGCCATCCACAATACGAACCGGCAGCTTCGATCGGCCGGCGGCATCGCGATCCCGATGCCCTCGGTCATTCGCATGCTGTACTTCATCAAACACAGCCGCAAGAGGATGGCGCTCACGAAGCGGAACGTCCTGCTTCGCGATAAGCATGTCTGCGGGTATTGCGGCGCGCGCGGCAGCGACGCGACAATGACTGTCGATCATATCGTCCCCAAGAGCCAAGGGGGGACGAACACATGGGAAAATCTGACGGCCGCGTGCTCGGACTGCAACGCACGGAAGAAGAATCGAACCCCGAGCCAAGCGGGCATGCCGCTGCGCCGAGCCGTTCGTCAGCCGACGTCGATGCCGTTCTTCGTGCTACGAAAACGTGGGTCTCCCGAAGAATGGAAGCCCTACCTGTTCCTCTCACTCTCGATCGAAGAGAGGCCGACAACGTAACCGCCCGAGGCGGGCGGACACAATGCCGCCCGCCTCCGTCTCAACCACTCGACAGGGCCTTCACGGCCCTTTTTTCATTGCAGGGCCGTGACGTAACGAGTTTTCGCTCGACGATGGGTCCTCCGTCACTCTGCCGGCAGATAAGCGGCTGAGATGACCGCCACGTACATCCCCTGCGATCGGACAACCGATCGGAAATGGAGTGAGCCCCGTGAAAACATCGACTCGGAGTACCAAACGCGAGGTCGCAACGCTTTTGCGCGAGGCGCAGACTGCCTTCGGCGCGACGAGAGAGACGGTCTTCGCAGAAATCGCCGTGAAGATGGACGTCGTTCGAAGCATCGTGCGGCGTCGGACGAACGATGCCGTGACCGTGCTCTCGTACACCCCATACGTCTGCGGCTGCTGGAGCCTGGCCGCCGTGGTCAACGTATCCCCCGGAGTCGCTGCGATGGCGACGATCTACCCAAAGCTGGAGACCCTTCGCGACGACCCTGACGCGATTGCGCAGGCGATCATCGAGCATCGGATCATCCAATCCGCGCTAGCACCGAACGCGGCTTGATGATGTCGACCGCCAAAAACGCTACCGCTCCGTCGCGAATCGTCGGCGACGATCCACACGCGCACCTCCGGCTCGTTTCAGCGATCCTCCGGTACGATAAACGACTGACCGACCGAGACGGGAACACCGCGCGGCTGCCTCTGATTCTGGCTGCACTCGACCGGGCCGAGGCCGAACACTCCTGCTGCTGGGCGCACCGCCTCTATGACAATTTTTGCGACCGTCTCCTCACGGCTCTCGAGAAATCACTCGGGCTCGCCGTCACATACGGCCGCGGCCATACCGACGGCGAACGCCGGCCGACGATCTGCACCAACGGCAAGGCGTCGCTGAGATAGCCGCCGGACGCCGGCATTTCACACAACAGTTCATCCTATCGAGGTTTACCATGCCCTTCGCGCTTCCGCCCGTGTCAGCCGAACCGATCGAGGACTTCGATCCGAATATCGTGTCTTTCGCAAAGAAGCGAGGAGCGATCTTCTACGTAACGGCGGAATGGGTCTCTTCATCAAACGTGTATTCGCTCCGCGTTCACCTCGTCGCCGACGGCGACGAAGAAAACAACGCCGCGCTCAAGGCGATCCTCAAGACGCTCGAAAACGGCCATAAATATACGGGCCGATGGAACTGGTCGTTCTTAACGAGCGACACCGACTACGCCCTTCCAACCACGAGCGCATTCGCGAAGGACCAACGCGAAAAATTCCCGGAGGCTACAATCTCCGTGGAAGGGATCTAGTCCCGCCGCGACGCTCACTCCAACATCCCGCGCCCGCCCCAAAAGAAGAAGGACGGTGACTCGATGCCAACACTCAACGAACTGCCCGAGGTGGCTCGCTATCGGCTCGCCGTCCACGATGCCAGTGGCGCGACCCGAGTCATCTACTACTCCGTGCGCTTCGATGGTGGCGTCTGGAGCGATCACGGTGACGGTTGGGAGGTCATGTTCTCACCTGCCTTTGCTCGTGAGAATAAGCGAACGCCGGAGTACTACTGCGCGCTCATCGGCGCGATGGGAAGCGTCCGATTCTAAGTATCGTCGATCCAAGAGAAGAACACGAAAGAGGCGATCTCTCATGTCAGAAGACGGTACCGCCGGCAGAGAGCACATGAGCGAGAACGTCTTCAAGGCGTCGCGCTGGGACGCGCTCGAGCTACTCAACTGCGAAGTCGCAACCGCGCTACTGGCGACGCTCCGCGGTAGCGACCCGGTGAAGGTAATCTGCCGCTCGTCGAACGAGGCGAAGCTTATGCGCGTGCGCTTGAACGCGCTCGGAAAGCGGCGTTTAGACATGAACGAGTGGTACTGGATTGCCACAAAACACACCAAGAAGGAGCCTGAAGTCGTCTACGCCTGGGTCGCGTTGCACTCTCTCGAGACGATGCTATCCCACTATCGCAATTACCCCGCGGCCGCGCTCCTTCGCATGGCCCAAGAAAAACCACGTTGCTGCCTGAAGCTGCGCAGAGTCGATCGCCGAATCTTTGAGGGTGTCGCAGCTCCCAATGCGTGACGTCCGTCGTTACGAGTCGCTCAACCCCTTGCGTGACACTTGAGATGATAACCTGGAACAAACTCGTGCGCGATCGGGTGCCCGAAATCATCGAGGCGAGCGGGACTACGGCGGCGACGAGAGTCCTGGATCCCGACAACTTCAGAACGGCGCTCCTCGAAAAGCTTCGAGAAGAAACCGAGGAGCTGATCCGAGCCGAAGAGGACGAGATGGCGAACGAGGCCGCCGATGTTCTCGAGGTCGTCGAGACGCTCTGCGAGCTTCACGGCATTTCCCTAAGCGACGTACTCGCCAAGAAAGCCGCGAAACGGGCTAGCCGTGGCGCGTTTACTCAACGACTCTTCCTAATTCACACCATTCCGAGACGATAAATACCGCTCTCGAAGATTGGGATCCATCCATGCACCAAACGTTCGCCATCGCTGGCATTTCAATCGGGGTCGTCTCGCTGCTGCTGCTCGCCATCTCACTGGCAAGTCCGATCCTGAGCGCCGTTGCCGCGAGATCGAAAGGCTACAGCGGCCTCCTGTGGTTCTCAGCCGGCCTGCTTTTCGGACCGCTCGCACTGATTGCCCTGTGTGCAATGCCGACGCGTATCTCCCCGTTTCGAAAACCTCACGCGCGTCGAATCTGGCGCAAGGCCGGATAGATAGAACATCGAAAGAGCCCGTACAAAAAGTCGCGAAAAGGCTGAATAATGGCAGTCAAATGGGAAACCGTCAAAGCCGGAGACGTGCTGTACGATGTCCACAAGACCAAGCAGGGCAACACAGAACGATCTGCAGTCGGCTGCTGGACCGTTGTCATCGAGACGATCGACCACGAGGCCGGCTTTGCGATGGTGCGCTGGAACGGCAATCCCGCGAAACGATATTCGCGACGTCAGGTCGAGCGATGGCGCCGGAACAAGCCTCTTCCAAAATCAGGGGTCTAAGAGCGAAGCGAAAAAGCCGCGGTCTTGACGCTCCCGCAAGAGTCGCGCCGCAGATGTTTCGCGCGATCGCGCTTCATCGTGAAGAGCTGAAACGTTGTTCTCGATCTGCGTCCATGAACTCCCTAGTTCACCCTCAGCTTTGCCGATCTTGCGACCGAGCGCCTCAGCGGTACCAGCCTGCAGTGCCACCATCGCAAAGGGGTTGTTGAGGACGACTCCGATCGTCGTCGAAAACGCCTCCAATCCGTCGTGTAAAGTCTGCTCAGATGACTTTACGGCAGACTCATCTTGCGAAAACGTCGTATCGGAGCTTGGTATACCTCTCTCAACGTCGGCCATAGCTTTGTCAAAATCGGTGTCCGCGAGCATCTCGTCGGCGTGCCGTTTCGCAACCGCCAGTTGGCCGATCGTACCTTCATCCTTGTCGGACAACGCAGCGACCAGGGCACGGAACGTGGCCCCTTGTGCATTTCCAACCGAATGTAACTGCGTCAGATACCGACTGTACGTCGCCTCGAGTTTCGCAGCGCTCGCCTCGTCGGATCGGGCGGCCTGAATACTCGCTAGGTGCGTCTGCCAGCGCGCGTTTACCACCACAGCGATGATGACAAGAAGCACAAGCAGAGCGACCGAGATAGCCGCTCGCCGCTGTGCAGGCCGCTGAACCGCCTTGCTCATGGGGTCGCTGTTCGCCGTACCGCCAGAGATTACTTGCTGACGTAAGCCGCAGGGTCACGGCCCGTCGTGACCACGGGGCCGTGATCCCACGGCGATTCGAAATACGCAAATCTTCAAAGGCTACTAATGTCGAGAAAGCTTGCCGCTACCTATAACACAGAAGTAGAGGCCCTTGGAAAACGCGCTTCCAAGTTCAAGGCGAAGCCGGACCTCGCCCCGAAGCCTACACCTGGACATATTACGGCGCTTGACTTATTTTCGGGGTGTGGCGGCTTTTCGAGTGGGCTCCTGAGGGCGGCCCGCGAGGCCGGTTTCCGCGTGTCGACGGTGATGGTTAACCACTGGTCGGTCGCGCTCGATAACGCTCGCGAAAACCTCGGCGACGTCACGGTCATCAATAGCGGAATCCAGGAGATCTCGCCGAGAGAGGCGATCCCGGGCGGCTACGTCGACATCATGCTTGCGTCGCCTGAGTGCGTTATGTATAGTAACGCGCGCGGAGCGCGACCGATCATCGATCAGCGCCGATCGACGGCCGGCGAGGTTCTTCGCTTCTTGGAAGAGCTTTGGGTTGAGTCGCTCATCCTTGAAAACGTATCGGAGCTGAAAACCTGGGGTCCGTTAGATCCGGTCACGCATCGTCCGATTCCAGAGCGAAAAGGCGAATATTTCGCGGCGTTCATCAAGGCGATCAAGCGCCTCGGATACGATGTGTCGTACCAGGACGTGGTCGCGGCCGACTACGGAGACCCGACCACGCGCAAGCGGCTGTTTCTGGTCGCGCAAAAGAGCCGACGCGCGAGCCTTCCGAAGCCGACACACTCCAAGGGTGGGCTGGTTCCGGGCACGCTGCCGTGGGTGCCGGCGCGTCAGATTATCGATTTCGACGTCAAGGGTCTGAGCATCTTCGCGCGCACGACGCCTCATGTTTCCAAGACACTGCGCCGAATCGGTATCGGCTTCTCCGACCAGCGCGCGAAGACACCGCTCGCCGGCGCGTACGTCGAAGCCGTCAATCGATTCCGGCGCGTGACCGACATGTACTACGCGCAACTGGAGCGACTTCCGACGGCGAAGTCCCTCCGGAGGAAGCTCACCAAAAGCGAAACCGAACAAGTCAGGACCGTGAAGACCGCCGCGCAACAGCAGCATCGGCTGCTCGTCGCAGAAATCTTCCGGACGCCGGTCGCGACCTTCACGTGGGCCGACATCCTGCTGCACGAAGGCGTCCAGCCAACAGTCGAAGGCGACCACCGTCTAACGCTCGGCACACTGTCGGTCGTGGATCCGGTGGTTACCAAACTGTTTGGCACCGCCGCCACGACGCCGGTCGATGACCCACTCAGCACGATCAAGGCCGGCGGCACGACCTTCGGGCTCGCGCAACCGTCGCCCGACCGCCTACCAGAGCCGGAGACGTTCCTCGTCACGGTAAACCACGGCGACAGCGCGGATGCGACCGGCCGGCATGCGTCGATCGACGATCCGCTCCAGACGATCACGACTCGGGGCTCCCAAGGCCTCGTGGAGCCGTTCTGCCTGCGCGCGAACTGCTCGGACACCTCGGGCTGGGATGACGCCGTCACCAGCCTCGCAGACCCGCTGCGGACCGTCACGACCAAGGCGAACCTGAGCCTCATCGTGCCTGACGCGACGATCCTCCCGCAGCACACGTACGCCGCTGACACGACGGCGTCGCCCGACCAGCCCCTCCCAACCATCACGACCATCTCACGGCACGGGCTTGTCCAACCCGAAGTAACCCCAGTCGACCCCTTTATCGCTCCCAACCACGGACCGAGCGGCCCGAATGGCGATCGAGACCGGCGGCCGCACGCCATGGACGATCCATTGCCGACGCAAACCGCGACGAGCGCCTTCGCCCTCGTCGAAGGGGTCGTGATCCCACAGCAGCACTTCAACGACGACGCCATCTACGATCCGCTCGATCGGCCGCTCCGCTCCATCGCCACCCGGAACGGCACCGGGATCGCCCAACCGGAAGCGTTCATCACGCCGAATTTCGGCGAGCGCTCTACGCAGAAGCCGCGCACGCATTCTCTCGACGAGCCGCTTCCGACGGCGACTTCTCACGGCGCCGGCATGCTCGTCGCTCCCGACGTTACGCACCCCGTCGCCGCGGAACCCGTGAATCCAATTATCGTTAACATGAAGGGCCAAAGCACCGCGACGGGCGTCGACGTTCCGCTACCGACCCAGACCGCACACGCACCACACTTCTACTTGGCAGATCCGGTGCTCGTCAGCCGCCACATCGGATTCGAAGGCAAGGAATCTCCCAATCCCAACCTCGACGAACCGATGGTGACGGCAACATGCCGCGGTGCAGGATACATCGCGCAGCCCGAGGTAATCCCGCTCGTCGATGCCGTGCTGGTCAGTCAGCATTCCGGATTCGATAATGATAACCCCAGCCTCGACGATCCGATCGTTACGGCCACGACGCGCGGCGCGGGCTACATCGCACAGCCATCACTCGAACAGGATATCCTGGACCGCGCGGCCGCGCACGTCACTCCCGGAAAGCCCTACATCGTCGTCGACGGCCAGATCATGGAACTCGACATCACCTATCGCATGCTCCACGCCGGCGAACTCGCGCGAGCGATGAGCTTCGACTCCGGTAACGATCGGTACCGATTCCGTGATGACGCGTCTATGTCAGAACGTGTAAGGATGGTGGGCAACGCGGTCGCGGTTCTGACTGCTAAAGCAATTGCGACACACGTTCTCGCTTATCGATTCAAATCCGGAGAAACCGTAGACAGCAAGACGACTCTGGTTTCCGTCGCATGACGAAGCACTCCTTTGAGATCGTCGCAACCGTCGATAACATCGACGCTCTGCTTCTACGCCTCGGCCGGTGGATCGACCGCCGGCGGCCGAAAAATCCGACGGCGATCATCGCCGACGAAGACGTCCCGGCCAGCTTCGATCCATACCTACCCGGGCACCACTACGGCCGGTACGACGAAGTGATCGTTCGCCGCGAGGTCCGATCGCAAGGCACACCGGACTGGTTCGACCCACGAGTCACGCCGGGACAGTTCGGCATCATCGGCCGCGACGGCGTTCGCATCTATATCCAGGTCCGACTCGACGTCGAAAAGCGCGATGAGCCGTCGACGTTCGACCGCGAAGTGCTGACTCTCGTGGAGCGGCCAGTCGAACAGACCTCTCTCTTCTGACTAAATAGGATCGGGTCGTCCCAGATCGTAGAAGGGCGGGCTACTTCGAGTAGCTCCGCCCTTTTTTGTTTCGTCGCACGCTCGGGCTTATTAGGTGCTACACTTACTCCTATCTTGCCGTGCCGCGATCCGAGAGTATACATGTTCAGCTTCGAGCCGCCAGAATCGGCGCTCACATGTCTAAGCCCAAAGCAATTCGCACTAGTCTCGAAACTCCAAAACGAAGCGTTCGCGCAAGTCGACTTTCTTGGACGGGCGCCCAAGTCTCGCGTTAACCTCTGGCCCCTGATGGCCGGAATGAACGACCAATGGTATGGCTGCGTTCGATTCATCGAGGAACGCTTCGCTCACGGAATGCATCGATCGCCTCTTGCCCGAGCTGAAGTCCGAACGTTCTTCGACACCTGCCCAGGCCGACTCGTCTCCGCCGGCATCATGCTCAAAGGGTTCGTAACAAAGGCATCGACATCTCACGAAGATTCGCTGATAAAGCGCTTTGACGTCATTGCGATTTCAGCTACCTTTGTCGACGAGCCTTCGGTCCTGCTGCTTCAAGAAATCATTCGAGGAGGGAACGTCCGCCTTGGTCGCGTCTGGCTTGCGTTCGACTCCCCTGGATACATCCCGACCATGCTTTCTCAGATACTCACGCGCAACTCAAGAGAATCTGAAACCGTCCAATCTATAACACCGCCGCGCTGGTGGAACTCCCCTTTCGCGGGGACGACCGAATCGGTACGCTCTCGTGTGAAGACGGCAGATGCGCCCTCCCAATGGAAAGGGCGGAACCGGCCGATCGAGTAACGGGAGGAATCATGCCGACTGTCGCGCTCAAGGGACGCATCGCCGACGCATTGGGGCCGGTTTCGGCCCCCTACGACGAAGAAGTCAGCGTCGGGGTTGCGGTCCATGGAGTATGGCTCGGCCAGCCAGGAGCCTTCCAGTTCGAAGTGTGCGAGCTTCTCTCGCGCGACGAACCGACAGTTGCTTCCATCCGGGCAGCTTGGCGGAAACGACGCGGCCAGCGGGCCCGGCCCCTCATCCTGTTCTGGCAGGGCGATCACGATGTCTTGCTGACTGAGCCAACGGGCGAGCCGCAGGTTGCCGTGCTGACGATGCCAGCTCCGGTCGCCCTCGCCGTCATACGAACCGCCCTGGCCGCCCCGAGAGGCGGCGGCGTCGCGGCCGCCCTCGCCCTCCTCGATCGCGCCCAAGGGAGTGGCGGAGTCGCCGGCTTCCGGAATCGGAACCTCCTATCGACCCATTACGTCACCAGTGGCTTTCAACGCAATGACGCCGAAAAGTGGAATGCTCTCGCTTCCGCGGCGTCGGTACTGCGGAAAGAGCAGGGAGCAAGGCTGCTGCGGTCCTTGGGATTCGCTGCACTGACGCCGACCACGCTTAGTGCGAGCTTCGCCGGCAAAATGCGCGTCTATGCAATGGCGTTACCCGACGGCACACCTCTCGATAAATCAGACGCCGGGCCCGGCGGCTCGCCGACGACTCGACTCCTGCTCGACGCGAACGCCAAGGGCGCCGAGCGCGCCGTCATCGTTTCTGGTCGACTCTTGCGGATCTACGTTGCCGATCCAACAAAGGGCCTCGATGACGTCGCAACCGCCAGCAACTACATCGAGATCGACCTCGATCTGCTCGAGGAGTCTTGGTCAGGGCTTCTCCCGATGCTCTTCTCGAGCGCTTCCCACGAGCCAGACGGTCTCTTCGATACGCTCGTCGCCCAATCGAACCGCTATGCCGTCGCCCTGCGCGAACGCTTTCGCGACCGCGTCTATTCGACCGTCGTCGGCGACCTGGCGCGCGGACTCTACGAAGCTCGCGGGCGACGCCACGTCGATGTCTCCCTGCTGTACGCCGCGGTCCTGCGCCTGCTCTATCGGCTCCTGTTCGTGCTTTACGCGGAAGACCGGAACCTACTACCACTTGCAAATCCCGAATATCGTCGCGTCTCGCTAACGCAGACGCTTTTGCGCCTCGAGCAACGCCACGAACAGAAACTCCCGTTCGATCCGAAGCAAACGACGCTCTGGGACGACCTCTTTCGGATCTTCAAGGCGATTCGCTCGGGAGATATCGAACTCAACGTCCCCGCCTACAACGGAGGCCTCTTCGAGCCTTCGCTGCCAGATTACCCCGAGGCCGCGTATCTTCACAGCGTGAAGCTTCCCAACGCCGTCCTCGCACCTATTCTGCTAGCCCTGGGCTTCGACTCTCAAGATGACGTCCGAGGAAAAGTCGACTTCGGCGACCTCGGCGTTCGGCACTTGGGAACACTCTACGAAGGTCTCTTGTCGTGCGCGCTTCGCGTTGCCGAAACTCCACTCGCCGTCAATCGCGACGGCCTCTACGTTCCAGCCGGCCCGGAAGACGAGACGATCGTCGAAAAGGGCCAAGTCTACGTCACGTCGCCGAAGGGCGGACGTAAAGCCAGCGGCTCGCACTATACGCCCACGTTCATCGTTCGACGCATCCTCCAAAATGCGCTCGAACCGGTGCTTGAGAGTCATCTCGAACGCGTTTCGGCCCTGCGAGTCGAACAACAGTGGACAGCGCTCCTGGCTTTCCACGTGGTCGACCCCGCAATGGGTTCGGGCCACTTTCTCGTCGACGCGCTGGACATCATCACCAATCGCTTTGCCAAATATCTCGCAGACCATCCGCGCATCGACGCCGGCCCGATCCAGGCGGCCCGGAAGATGATCACGTCGATCGGAAAACAATACGGTATCGAATCGCTCGGAGAGACGATCGGCGACTTCGAGCTCCTACGACGGATCGTCATGCGCAATTGCGTGTATGGAGTGGACCAGAACCCAATGGCCGTGGAGCTCGCGAAGCTCAGTCTCTGGCTTCACGCGTTCGTACCGGGGCTCCCGCTTTCGTATCTCGGCCACAACATTTGTAAGGGCAACGCGCTCGTCGGCGTGGTCGGACACGAAATTGCCGATAAGGTCGGCGAAGGCCTATTCGGCAACGTGGTCGGACAGGCGTTGGCCGACGCCCTCGAACACGCAAGGCGACTCGCCGGACTCAACGACCTTTCGCTGGAAGAAGTGAAAAAGTCGGAATCGGCCCAAGAGGCGCTGGAGAACGCCACCGCGCCTCTCAAAAATGCGTTTGACGCATACTCCTGCCGAGTCTTCGCCCGAAACGAAGAATTGAAGTCTCGCGCCGAACAGCAGATGGGCCGAGCTCATCTCGAGTTCGAGGACGGACTCGTCCAGATTCTCGAAGCCAAGCTCGAAGGGGAACAAAAGCGCCAGATCAAGCACGCGCAGGCGGTAGCGGCGAAGCTTGACGCCTTCCACTGGCAGCTCGCCTTCCCCGAAGTCTTCTTACGAGAAACTCCGGGCTTCGATGTAATCCTCGGAAATCCACCGTGGGACAAAGCTCGCTACGAACCGCAGCAATTTTGGGTCAGCCGGGTACCAGGGTTAAATGCTCTCCCGGCCGGCGAACGGGAGGGGCGGATCGAAGAACTCAGAGCCACCCGCCCGATCGACGTCAAGGACGAAGACGACGAGCGCGCGCGTCGCGTGCTCCTCCAAGACGTGATTCTCGACGAATATAAAATCCAAGGACGAGTCGGGCACGTCGAGCTTGCGAAAGCCTTTACCGAACGCGTTCTCTCCCTCAAATCACGCACCGGGTCAATTGGATACGTGTTGCCCGGAAACGCTCTCATCGTCGGCGGATGGGGCGAAATCCGTGAAGCAATCGCAAGACTCGATCTGCGGATCGTCGAAACCCGGAACACCGCCGGCTGGATGTTTCGGGACGCAGAATTTCGGATGCCGGTCGTGTTACTCGCCATCCTGCCTCCACACGGTTCCGGCCAGGCGCTCGTGGTCCCGGAAGTGACCTCTCTGCGTGAACTCGAAGCGTCTGACGATCGCCCCGCAGTCGCCTTCACGTCTGCTGAGATTGACGGCCTCAGCGCCTCCTTCATCATTCCATGGCTCAATAACATTGCGGAAGTCTCCGTCATCAATAAGATGCGCGTACTCCCTTCGCTGCCAAGCGGAAGAGGCTGGATCACGGGCCATCACGAGGCAAAATGGGACTTTCGAAGCACGGGTCCGGACCACCGCTTCGCTTCCCCAATATCGACACGGGAGGGAACGTGGAAGATCCTGATGACCCGGCACGTTGCGCCATACCAACTGTCCTACGACGTTCCGTTTCAGCAAGAAGTTAGAGATCCGGTGGCCCTTTCTCGGATCGGCAAGAACATCGCCGTGGACCACGCACATGCCGTCTTGGGCCCGGGCCACGCCCGAATCGTGTTCCGTCATCCATCGCGAAACGACGACTCTCGAACGATTACGGCAACCTACCTCCCTACGCAAGGCTATCTACCTTGCAAGGGCTACGTCCACGAGGTACAAACAGAAAACGCGACGCAGGACGAGGTTCTCGCTCTCCTGGGTTATCTCAATTCATTCCCCTGCGATTGGTGGGCGCGGCGATTCGTCGACCGTCACGTGACGGCTCCCGTCATCAATGCACTGCGACTTCCTGCATGGTCCGCCGATGACATCGCAGCGGTTGCATCGGACGTGCGCGTTGCGCTCTCGGCAGATCGCGCCGTGAGCAAGTCCCTACGATTGCCGACGGCGACAGACGCCCAGCGAGACGAAGCTCGCCTACGAATCGAGCTGGCAGTCATTCGAGGTTTCGGGTTTACCCCGGAAGATGTCCAAACGATTCTGGCGCATTTTTCAGATACAGAGCGCGTAGCGCCGAAGCTGGTTCGAACCGCGCTCCGAGACCTTCCGACACTTGCGGAGGCGATCGCCTCCGCATGACCGCCGGCACCAATATTCTGCGGAGCACGTTTGCGGACAATCAGCGGGTCACCGTCGCTGACGCCGTGCGGAACTGCGCCGCATACCGGAACCACCAATATCCCATCTCGATCGCCACGGGCTACTTCAACCTCGGCGGCTTCGCCGCTATCGCGGATACCCTCGAGGCCGCGCCGGCCGTCCGAATCCTCATCGGCGCCGAACCCGAGATCGAGGCCATCCCCGATGTGCTTGAAGTCGAACGGGAAGACCCGAAACGGGCCGTCGCTCGCGTCGAGAAAGCTATCAACGACGGCCGTAACGACGTTTCGTTCGACGCGGCGACCGATCAAAAGATCACTCGGCTCAAGGACTTTCTGAAGCGGCCGACCACCGAAGTCCGCATCTATCGCAAGCGATTCCTTCACGGCAAGGCGTTTCTGTTCGGGGACCAGGAAGCCGTCATCGCCGGCAGCGCGAACTTCACCGCGGCGGGCCTCAACTTTAACCTCGAACTCGACCTCGGGCAATATGAGCCAGATCGCGTCAGCCGCGTTCACGAGTGGTACGAAGCGCTCTGGGCCGATGCGGAAGCCTTCGACCTCGGAAGCATATTCGAGGCGCGTCTGGAGCAGTACGATCCTCACACGATCTACCTGCGAATGCTCTACGCACAGTACCAGGCGGAACTCGTCGCGGACCCGGAGACGCTTGCGACCTTCGGAACCTTGCAGCTCGCTCTTTTTCAAAAAATCGGAAGCCAACGAGCGATTCGAATACTCGACCGGTGGAACGGCGCAATCCTCGCCGATGGAGTCGGACTCGGCAAAACGGTCATCGCCGGCGACGTCATCCGAACATTCACCATCGAAAGAGGACTTCGCGTTCTGATCGTGTGCCCGGCCGCCCTGCGAGATATGTGGAATCGGTTCCTCGCGCAAAACAACCTGCCCGGAGCCGTCGTCAGCTACGCACAACTCGGACGGGATCGCAGACTCGTCGACGACGGAGAGGGGAGTCATCTCGACCTTTCTCCAGACCAATACCGACTCGTCGTGGCCGACGAGGCACACGCCTTGCGCAGCTCCGATACGCGCGCCTACGAAGCGATGAAGTCGTTTTTGGTCCAATCGCCAACGGCGAAGATCCTGATGTTGACCGCGACGCCGGTGAACAACAGTCTCTGGGACCTCTACAACGAAGTGATGCTCTTCGCAAAAACAGACAACCGGTTCGAGAGCATCGGCGTACCAAACCTGCGCGACAAAATCAAGACAGCGACCCAACTCGATCCAGACGACATCGATCCGTCTCATCTGTTTTCGATCCTGGACGCAATCTCGGTTCGCCGTACGCGCCGATTCATCAAAGAACATTTCCAAGGCGCGACTATCGGCGACAAAATCGTCGCGTTCCCGGAAGTGACCGCGGTTGCGGAAACCTACGATCTCAACGCCGTCATCCCGGATCTCTTCGACGACGTAGCCGACGCGATCGAGAATCGGCTGTCCATGGCGCGATATCAAACCCAGCAATACGCCTACGCGCCAACAGAAGCGAGATTGCGGGAGGAGGCCATGGCGGGTCTCCTGCGCTCCCAGATGCTCAAACGTTTCGAATCGTCAGCGTATGCATTCCGCCAGACACTGGCGAAGATGATCGCGTCACACGAGGCGGCTTTCGACCTCATCGAAAATAAGAACCTCGTCCCCCTCCGCGCAATCGACGCGAGCGAGCTTCTCGACGATGAATCGCTCGAGGATCTGCTCGAAGAAGGAGAGGTCACCGCGGCGGAAGCGTTCGACGTCACGCGTCTCTGCACAGACCTTCGAGCCGATACGGACATTTTGCGCGAACTCGAAGCCAAGATTCTCAAGTTGAACTCGAAGGACGACCCAAAGCTCCAAAAGCTCTTAGATATTCTACGAACGGATTCGCAAGACCCGAATCTCGACAAACGCAAAACTCTTGTCTTTACCTCGTACGTTGCTACGGTAGAGTACATTCGGGACTACCTGAAGCAAGAAGCCGGCGCCGATCCAGGGCTCCAGCCTCTCATAGACCGCAGCGCTTACGTTCTTGGGAACGAGGGAACCGACGTCGACGCGCGCGCAGAACTTGCCGCCGGGTTTGCGCCGAAGTCGATGCGCCCCGATGAAGACGCGGAAGACAAGTACGATCTGCTGGTGACCACCGATGTGCTAGCGGAGGGTCAAAATCTCCAACAATGCGGCCGGATCGTTAATTTCGACCTTCCGTGGAATCCAATGCGCATCGTTCAGCGAAACGGACGCATCGATCGCATCGGGTCGCCGCACGACCAGATTTACGCCCACTGCTTCATGCCGGACGTACAGTTAGACTCGATCCTCCGGCTAGAGGAGCGATTGCAACTGAAGATCGCTCACGCAAATGCCGGGATCGGCGTCGAGTCAGTCATTCTTCCAGGATCAGCAACGCGTGAGCAGGTCTTTACGGACGCTGAAGACATCGCCACGGAAAAATCCGAACAAATCCGTCGGCTCGCCGAAGGAGATGCGGGCGTTTTCGAGGAGCTTGACCGCGACGACGCGTACTCGGGCGAGCAATTCCGTGAAGAACTGCGCTCCGCACTTCTCGGTGAAGCTGGCGGCGAACTCGAGAATCTTCCGTGGGGAATCGGATCTGGGCACAATCAAGCCCGCGGCCCGGCGATTGTGTTTCTCGCCCGCGCCGGCAGACGCAATTTCTTTCGCCTGGTCGACTTGAGCGACCCAACGGTGGCAATCAGCCAGGAGCTACTCGAGTCGCTGAAACGCGCTCGATGCAGCGCTGACGCGGCACGAGAATATCCCGACGCGTTACGAACGGCCGCCTACGAAGCGTGGGAACGGGTGCGCACGAGCATCCATGCCCAAATGCAGGCGCAGCGAGATCCGGCGACGCGCCAAGATGCCCTGCCAAAACCGCAGCGAGAAGCGATCGATCTCCTTTCGCGAGCAAACAGCGACGCCGCCGTTGTCGCGCTCGAAGCACTAACCTCGCGCTGGCCAAAAGATGTCGAAAGCGATCTGCGACGCATCTTGCGCGAGGAAAACCGCACAGAACCTCAGCGCGTCGCTGCCCTGATCGAATACGTTCAGAAACGGGGACTGCGGCCGGAGGAACCGGAAGAAGTTCCGGACATACGCACAAGAGATATCAAGCTTATCTGTTACCAAGTCATCGTTCCAAAAGATGGATTGGGCGCAGTATCGTAACAAAGAAGCACGACTCGACGGGCTCGAAAGGAGTGCGTTAGACGAAACCGATGCCCCCGATAATACTCGCGCCTAGCCGAAACGCCTCCGCCGACAGACGCAGAGATTTCCGAGATGATGGAACCCGGACGCGCTATTGATACAATCGAATGACGCAAGTGGCTCCCGGCACTGGCTCCGATTAGTCGCCTTTCCGCCATTGAAGGCGAAAGATGGTAACACCGAGATCCGCAAACCGACGGCGCAACGTCGAGTCCAGGGGGAGTCCGCTGCCTTCTACGATGTATGCGGTGGCCTGGATCGTCTCGTCCGATTCCGACCGAGCCTTGCCCTTCGGCCGACGCCAGGCTGACGGCACGCGGACGCCTCCGTCGAGCCCAGTGACGTTAACGACGCGCCGGAATCCCTTTTCAAGAACGGTCTCCTGGCGTGGCTTCTCGCCCATACGTTCAGTCTTCCCCAAAGGTCGGGCTACGAGAGAGCCTTCTCCACCAGCTTGAGATGGTTACTGGCCTTCTCCGCGAGGAACGCGCCACCAAGCGAAGGGCTTTCGACAAGCCCGGACACTCCGGAAATCGAAGCGACCCGACGCGGTGTCGATTGAACGCGAACCGCCTTGCCGAAACCTTTCCGCCTCGCAGCAGCCTTCTTTTGTGATTTGACGCGCATCGTGGTTCGCAAGACCTCGGTAACGACAGCAAGGGTTTCGGAGCGACCGGTCGAGCCCGGGCTTCCTAAGCCCTGATCGAGCTGCTCCGCGAAGGCCAGATCGATCGCGTCTTCGAGGGGGCAAAAGCCGTCACGAGCGGCTAGCCTCGTCAACGATGAGGGATCGTAGCGGCACCCGCAGACTCGCATTCCACCACCCAAAATCATGATCTGCACCTCGCACGGACCGCCTAAATGCGGAGCGTGAAAGCACACCGCACAGAAAGGCCGGGCAGGCCCGACGCTACCGGTCACGCCGCCTTGAGGTCGCTCGAACGGCTAAATCGCAAGGTTGCCGGAGAAGGGGAGGCCGTCATTGAGGGAGTTCCGCGGCCAATCGCAACGCCCTGAGCTGCTCGCCCTTCTCGATCCACGGTAGCGAAGCTGGATGCGAGCGACTCCGCCCGGGGACCCGTCCGGCTATCGGCGGGGCGCAGAAGTGCGGAACGAAGTGAAGCGCGTTCTCTGCTGGGGGCGCGTGCTCCAACAAAAGTGCGCGTCGGCCTCGCCGGTGTGCCACGACGCTGGCACACGGAGCTGCGATGATGTTCGGGAGATGCGCTGGATACACCGCGTTCGACTCTATCCCACGGGCTCGCAAGTCGAGCGCC
>Ga0326728_10011947_pt1 | contig 19570 bp, 20 predicted proteins | sample MB3enrmetagenome_FD_207602 | JGI IMG/M metagenome (GOLD analysis project Ga0326728, IMG submission 207602) | Lab enriched peat soil microbial communities from McLean, Ithaca, NY, United States - MB31MN | ecosystem: Environmental > Terrestrial > Soil > Wetlands > Peat | place: USA: New York... | reverse complement strand
GTTAAATTCATACCCTCGCCCCCTTGGGGGAGAGGGTGGACCGCAACCGGCGCTTTCATCAGCCGGGGCGGGCCGGGTGAGGGGGTCGCACTCAGACACTTAGTGCGGTGATTTGATTGCGAGCTTCTGGTTCAGGACACCAGGCACCGAAGGAACAGCATATGCAAAAAGTATGGATCACGCTTTCATTATTATTGCTTATCCATATACCGAATCTTAGCAACGGGGTGGGAGCCGGCAGGCTTGGGGCGGCGGATCAGATTCCTGAGGCGTGGCCGTATCCCCAACCTGACCCCCGCTTCAAGACCGACATCCTGGTGATCACCGCGCACCCGGATGACGAGACCATGGTCACCGGCTACCTGGCGCGCGCCATTTTCGACCAGCACAAGCGCGTGGCCGCGATTTTCGGGACACCGGGAAATGGCGGCGGCAACCAGGTGAGCACCGCCCAGGCCGCCGCGCTCGGCGACATTCGAATGACCGAAGCGCGCGAGGCGCTCGCGTCTTTTGGCGTGCTGCATGTCTGGTGCCTGGGCGGTTCCGACACCCCCGGACAGGACGTGACGTGGTCGCTCGAAGCCTGGAACCACGCGCGCGCCCTGGGGGAGGCGGTCCGCCTGATCCGCCTCACGCGCCCGGAAGTGATTCTGACCTGGCTGCCGGACTACGTGGCGGGCGAGAATCACAGCGATCACCAGGCCTCCGCGGTCATTGCCACCGAGGCGTTCGATCTTGCCGGCGACCCCACGGCTTTCCCGGAGCAGGTGGCCGCGCCGCGCAATTACACCGGCATCGCCAACATGACCGAAGGCTTGCTGCCCTGGCAGTGCAAGAAGATCTATTATTTCAGCGACGCCGTCAGCACCGATTTCCTCATCGGCAAGGGTCCTGAGTACAACACTACCGACGTTTCCCCCAGCCAGAACACTCCTTATTACAAGCTCTCCGCCCAGGAGATGGCCCATCACCTTACCCAGAAGGATTCGGGACAAATGGCCAAGCATGCCCTGGAAACGGGTGACTTCACGTATTTCCAACAGCCCGTTCGCCTCGTCCTGGGGAAGTCACTGGTGGAGGGCAGCACCACCGGCGACATCTTTGAAGGGATCACGCCGGGCCCCATCCCGTTTGCTCCGGTGCGCGGTTATCGGGCGGAAGTTCGCAGCGGAATTTCCGTCGAACTGGGCGGGCCGTGGGCTTTCTACCGCGATTTCTGGCGGGCGCATAATCTCGATCACCTGGCTAAGCTGATCAAAACGCCGGAAGTCGCGGTGGGCAATGGCGTGCAGGTGCACGTTCCGATTTTGATTCACAACGACACCGAGGAAGCCGCGGAGGTAAGCCTCATGTCCACTCTGCCGGCCGGCTGGAAGGAATTATTCGGAACGGCGCGCTACCCCGTGCGCCCGCATGAAACGTACCCCGTCCAGGCCGTTTATGAAGCTGCGTCCACGGATAAGCCGGAGTGGCAGACGCTGCAATGGCAAGCCGAATCGCGCGGGGCCGCGGTGGGAGCCATCACCCTGCGGGTGCTGACCGATAGCACCGGTTTGCCGCAATAGCCACGGACCTTCACCCCATCCCCGCCACCAGCTTTTCCAGGTAGGCCTTTTCCAGCTTGATGTCTTCCAACTGCCGGGGGCCGGAAATCTCCCGCTCGATGGTGAGCGGCCCGGTATAGCCCAATTCCTTCAGGCGCGGAAGCAGCCGGGGGAAATTGGCCTTGCCCTTGCCGATGGGCACTTCCTGGCCGATCTCGCGCGGGTTGGTGGGAAACAGTCCGTCCTTGGCGTGAATGCCCCGCACCAGGTGGCCGATCACATCCAGAGCGTCGAGGGGATTGCCCTTGCCATAGAGAATCAGGTTGGCGCAATCAAGGTTCACAAACTGGTTATCAAGGCCCGCATCGGTGATGGCGCGCAGCATGGTGATGGGCGTCTCCTGGCCAGTCTCGTACAGCATCATCTGGCCGTTCGCCTTGAGGTGCGCGGCCACCTCGCGGAGCGCACCCACCACTCCTTCGTACTCCGGGTCGTTCGGATTCTCGGGGATGAATCCATAGTGCGTGTGGAGGGCCGGCACGCCCAACCGCCGGGCGAAATCGGAGGCGCGTTTGAAATTATCAATGCGCTGCCGGCGATACTTGGGCGGAACCACGCCGATGGTCAGGGGGCCCTGATAAAAATCGTAGACGTTGGGAGGCCCGCCGGAAGTATTGATGGCCGTGACCTCAATGCGGTACTTCTCTATGGCGGTCTTCAGGGCGCTGTAAACCCCGTCCGAAAAATCGTCGGTTTGCGCCTGGCAGGTGGGAACGCCAAAATCATGGACGCGCTGGAGAGCCGCCTCCGGACCTTGCGAAACATTGATGATGATTCCCAGGCGAAAGGCCTTGCCGGCGGGGATCGCCCGGGCTGCCGGAATACCGGGCATCAAGCCTGCGGCGCCTGCGGCTGCCGAAACTTGCAGAAAATGACGTCGATTGAGATTCATCATGGTGTGTCCCCATTTCTGTGCAGAGCGGTGTAAATTGTAGCGTCGATCTCCGATCGACGACGGCGGTCGGAGACCGCCGCTACAGCCGCTCCCCGCCGCGCGTCTTAGGCCGGAATCGGCATTAGCCGCACGTTCCGGCGCCTGAAAGTATACTCCCGCATGTCTTCCTTCAGGCCTGCGAAGAACGTGATTCATGTGAATTCCCCGCCCCGGCCACCTTCAGGATTGCGATAAACAGGACGAATGGTAATATGGATGGGCTCCGGGAGGTTATTCAAAGGATGTGTGGAATGCCCACTGAAAGATACTTCAAGGTAAGTATTTCCGCCGATTTTCTCAACGAGGAGCGCCAGCTTATCTTTCCTGATATCGGACTGTCGCTGCTTGCGGCCGAGCCCGTCATCGCTTACGAATTTCTGCCGGAATATCGCCCGGAATACGTGCCCGCGCAACTTGCCGGCACGGATGTTCTCATTTCCCTGAAGCCCCGGGTGACACCGGCATCCTTGCAAGGGATCGAGCAGCTTTGCGCCATCGGGCGGTGCGGGGTGGGCTACGACAATGTGGATCTGGCGGCCTGCACGGAACACGATATCGCCGTCTACATTACGCCCGCCGGCGTGGTGCGGCCGATGGCCTCATCGATTGTCCTGATGGTGCTGGCGCTTTCGCACAATCTGGTGCTCAAGGACCGCATGGTGCGCGCCGGGCAGTGGGTGGAGAGTACGCGTCGGCTGGGTCGCGAACCCCGCGGCCGCACGGTGGGGACGATCGGGTTGGGGAACATCGCCGGCGAGGCTGTTCGCCTGCTCCGCAACTTTGACGTGGGCAGGTTTCTGGCATTCGATCCCTACGTCACGCCGGCCAAGGCCGCGGGCCTGGGCGTGGAACTTGTTTCACTTGAAGATCTGCTCCGCCAGTCGGATTATGTACTGGTGAATTGCCCGTACACTCCCTCGACGCGACATCTGATCGGCGAGCGCGAACTGGGCCTGATGAAGCCCACCGCCGTTTTGATCAACACGGCGCGCGGCCCGATTGTCGACCAGGCGGCGCTCATCCGCGCTCTCGAATCCCGCGCCATCGCCGGGGCGGGCCTGGACGTTTTTGAGAAGGAGCCCCTGGAAAGCGATTCGCCCTTGCTGAAACTCGAGAATGTCATCCTGACCTCCCATTCCGTGGGTTGGACGGAAGAACTGTTTCGCGACATGGGAAGGATCGATTGCGAAGGCGCCATCGCGGTGAGTCAGGGCAAGGCTCCTTCCAGCGTGGTAAATCGAGATGTTCTCGAGCGCCCGGGATTTTTGAAGAAGCTCCGACAATATGCGGAGCGCAGGAAGGAAATGGCCTTATGAATCGGGTAAAGGAAAAACTCAAAAAGGGTGAAGTGGTTTACGGGCAGATGGTGCTGGAGTTATTCAGTTCAGGAATTGGCCCCATGCTCGCGGCTTGCTGCATGGAATTTGCGCTCTTTGATATGGAGCACGGCCGCTGCGATATTTCGCTGGCCGCGGATATGATCACGTTCTGCCGCAGCACCGAGATCGTGCCCATGGTGCGTGTGCCGGACGCGAATTCCGCTCCGCTCTCGCGCGTGCTCGACCTCGGGGCGCGGGGCGTGATGGTTCCGCGCGTGGAAACCCGCGCGCAGATGCTGGATGTCGTGGCGCAGTTGAAATACGCCCCGGAAGGCAAACGCGGCGTGGCGCTGGGCATTGCCCACGATCTTTATCGCCCCGGAGGGCCCTCGTCCTTCGCGGAAGCCAACGCCGACATCATGGTGATTGCGCTGCTGGAAACGGCGAAGGCATTTGAGCACCTGGATGAAATCGTTTCGGTGCCGGGCCTGGACGTGGCCTGGATGGGGCATTACGATCTCACCGTTTCCATGGGCATCCCCGCGCAGTTCGACCATCCGCGCTTTCTGGCGGCCATGGATGCGCTGGTGGAATCCTGCCGGCGGCATAATGTTGCGCCCGGGTTCCTTCCCGCCACTCCCGCTGACACCATCCATTGGATCAGGAAAGGATTCAGGATGATCAGCTTGGGCAGCGATATCGGCGTCTACATGAATGGCATTCGTACCTTCCACCGCACGGTGGAGGAGGGGTTGCGGGCCAAGGCGGTGGAAAACTGAGTCGCGACTTCGCCCCGTCTGGGGAAACGGATCTGATCACTGATGGCTGAACGTTAAAGAACTACGCCCCTCGCCCCCTTGGGGGAGAGGGAAGAGGAATCTTCGACACCGCAAAAGAGGGAGGATCTTGACCATGCCGACACAAGACAACACTGTGGAGCTGGTTGCACCCATGAACTGCCAGGTGGGAGAGAACCCCCTTTGGCACCCCGAGGCGGCAAAGCTTTTCTTCGTCGATATTCTGGCCGGCACGGTTTTCGCCTACACCCCTGCGAACAAAACCTGCCGGGTGTTTTGCCAGACGCGTATTACGGGCGGATTCACGTTGCAGGAAGATGGCTCGCTGTTGTTGTTCCAGGACGGCCGCGTCGCGATCCTGAGCATGGACGGCACGCTGCGTGAGGTCATGAGCGGACTTTGCCCTCACAACGCGCGCTTCAATGATGTCATTGCCGACCCGGAAGGCAGGGTGTACGCAGGCGCCATGAACGGCAACGGCCGGCTGATGCGCTTTGACCCGGACGGCACGGTGACCGAACTCTTTGATGGTGTGGGAATTCCCAACGGCATGGGATTCACGCCTGATCTCGCGGGCATGTATTTCACCGATTCGGCGGCGCGCCAGATTTATAAATTCGACTACGACCGCAAAACGGGGAATCTCTCGAAACGCCGGATATTTACCGAAATCTCCCCCGCGGAGGGCTTGCCCGACGGCATGACCGTAGACGCGGAAGGCTATGTGTGGACGGCTGTCTGGTTCGGCGGCCGGGTGATGCGCTTTGCTCCCGACGGACGCCTGGATGGGGAAGTGTTCTTCCCGGCATATCAGACTTCCGCGGTGACCTTTGGAGGCCCCGAGTTGACCGACATTTTCGTCACCTCGGCCGCGGCGCCGCCGGACGAAAAGCTGCGCCCGCGCGCGCTTGATCTCGCGGCCCACCGGGGCGGCGGCCTGTACCACGTGCGCGTGGAAGGCATGCGCGGGGGGCCGCAATTTCGGTCCCGTCTGCGCTTCCCCTGATGCTTGGAATCCGGCCCGTCCGCCGCTCTGGAGATGAGCATGAGGTTTCGAGAATGAGCGGGACAGAGTCAAACCAACGATCCGTGCAATCCGCCGCGGTGACCGAGTGGAATGAGGGGAGGGTGCGTGCCCTTCACGATTCCCTGGTGGGCGAAGAGCCGCTCCTGATCCAGGTTGCGGACCAGGCGCTTACCGTGACCATGCGAACCCCCGGCGACGACCTCGATTTATCAGCGGGTTTCCTGTTTGCGGAAGGGATCGTCAAATCGCGGGAGGAGATCATCAGCCTGGAGTGGGCGGACGGATCGGAGCCCCGGAACGCGGTCGTCCAGGTGGAACTGAAGGCGGAAGCCCTTTCCCGCTCGCTGCGTCCGAAACGAAATTTTGCTGCCAACTCCGGTTGTGGGCTGTGCGGCAAGACATCACTGGAGTCCATTTACACGCCGGGCATCGCCCGCCCCAATCCTGACTTCCGCATTGACCCCCAGGTCCTTTGCAGTCTTCCGGAAACGCTGCGGTCTGCCCAAACGCTTTTTGGGAAAACCGGAGGCCTGCACGCGGCCGCCTTATTCGATGCCTCAGGAAAGCTCCTGGCCCTGCGGGAGGACGTGGGCCGCCACAACGCGGTGGACAAACTGGTGGGGTGGGCCTTGATGCAGGGCCTCATTCCCCTCTCTGATTTTGTGCTGCTGGCGAGTGGCCGTGGGGGATTTGAAATCATCCAGAAATCGCTGATGGCGGGCATCCCGCTTCTGGCTTCGGTTTCCGCCGCCTCCAGCCTGGCCGTGCAGATGGCGCGCGAGTTGGGACTAACGCTGGTCGGCTTCCTGCGCGGCCGGCGTTTTGTGGTCTACGCCGGAGAAGAACGCCTGGGGCTGGGCGTTCCCCCGGAGCGGGCCGCCGTGTTCCGCGCGCCATGAGGTTGCCGGCGTCCTGTAATAGAAATTCGTTGCTGATCTCAGCCCGTGGAGCGGGCGGAAGAGGGTAGCCCATGGCGTGAGCCATGGGTCTGGAGTTTCTACACTTTCGGACGGCAATCCAACGTCAAGGGACGCGGAATACCCGCCGGCGGAGCAGAAAGGCCGCTCACCACGCCATCCGGTCACGGCTGTTCCTCCGCGATATCCATTGGCGCGCCCCGCACGCAGTTCGGTGGTTAGGCGTTTATCCGCCAAGTGGATTCGCTCCGAACCCACTGGCATGGCCCGGATCTTGTTAATCATGGTCCGCTGCGGCCCTGAACCTGCCCTCCGCGTCACCGCACCAAAGGACAGCGCCGGGGCAACAGAGCTGCCCGTATTGAGAATCCCCACAAAAGATGTTATATTGAAATATAATCGGAAGGAGTAGCTGTGCACATAACAAATCTGCGCAAAGTCGGGGGCTCGGTTATGTTGGCCGTCCCGCGCGCCGTGCTCGATGTCCTGGGCTTGCGGGCGGGCGCCAAGGTTGGCATTGCCATCGAACGCGGCAGGTTGGTGGTGGAGCCGCCCAAACGCCCCCACTACACCCTGGATGAACTGCTCGCCCATTGCGACCGCAAGGCCCGCCGCACGAAAGAGGATCGGAAATGGCTCGATAACAAGCCTGTAGGCCGGGAGCTGATCTGATGCGGCGCGGTGAAATCTGGCTGGTGGGGCTCGATCCCGCGGAAGGATACGAGCAAAAGGGCCGGCGCCCTGTACTGATCATCTCGCCCGATGCCTTTAACCAAGTCACAAGGGTGCCCGTGGTCCTCCCTATCACCAGTGGCGGCAATTTCGCGCGAACGGCTGGATTTGCGGTATCTCTCTCCCGCGCAGGCACGAAAACCACCGGGGTTATCCGCTGCGACCAGCCGCGTGCACTCGATCTCGGCGCGCGCCAGGGCAGAAAGTTGGAAAACGTGCCCGCTGCGATCTTGGACGAGGTTCTGGCAAAGGTGGGGACAATTCTTGAGTGAGTCCGATATGCGGGTTCAATAAGCTTGAGAACAGGCCGATTCCGGGTACCGTCTTCGAGGCGCCGCAAGCGACTTGATCACGTCTTGCTCTCACCTTGCGGCGCCCTCCTTGTACATTCTGACATTCAGGAAATGGACAAGCTCTGTTATCTGCGGTCTTTCTTGAAGATACTGATCACGGTCGGTACCTGGCCGAGCAATTGGAAAGTCTGGAGTTTCTACATTTTCGGACGGCAATCCAACGTCAAGGGACGCGGAATACCCGCCAGCGGAGCAGAAAGGCCGCTCACCACGCCATCCGGCCACGGCTGTTCCTCCGCGATATCCATTGGCCCGCCCCGCGCGCAGTTCGGTGGTTAGGGCGTTACACGACCTTGTGGCGCCTATTCGAGGTGAAGGCAACTTTCAAGGCCGAATCCTGATTTAAGACCGCAAATTCCCCGCCCCCTGCAACTTGCAATCAGCCGAGCCCGGCGGCTAAACCCCAATGGGCAAACCCTATCTTGCCCTATCAACGAGGCCCCTGGGTATACCTGTTAGTTCAGCAGGATCGAGTGAAAGAAGAACTACGGGGCGATGCCAACAAGTACCAGGGGCACAGCGGGAACCCCTCGGCCTTGACGCACAACATCGTACAGTGCGCCTTCATAGTATCCTGGCCCAGAGGACATTTGCTCTTGCATTGCTTTCATGGGCAGGATTTCAACCCCCACGTCTATCGCGTCGCCCACATAGAAGGCCATATGTTTCACGAATAGGTCATAGGCGACAAAACTGTACTTTCCGAATTGAATCTCGACAGCGACCCGCTTCTTAACAAAATCGGTTTGGTTGTAGGAGAAAATCGGGCGCCGACCCGCTGACTCGATTTCGCGTTTTTGCTCGTCGGGCGGCAGATGGAGGGTTTTCCGAATGAGGTTGTAATCCTCTGTGACCCAATAACTCGTCCGGCTTTCTTCCCATTCCGCCTTTTTGAAATCCTCGCTGAATCTCGCGTTAAGGGCTGCAGGGGAATACAAGAGTTTCCCCTTCATTGTCTTCTCTTTGCTGATTTTGGTTTTGTACTTGTCAGCGTCTATCGGTTTAATAATTGCTTGGATTTCCCTCCATATTTCAGGGTGGTGCACCAGTAGCCACTCGTGCCCGTTCTGGGCGATCCGGTCGGTTGGCCGCGGGACATAGAAAGGGCGATCCACAGGCCGTCGTGGGAGTTTACCCTCCCACGAAAGTCGCGCTCGCTCCGCAGCAATCCTAAGGTATTCCTCGACTACATCAGCGCCCGCCGCTTTCCGATTGTGCAGGATGGCAGCGCAGGCGGCGCTTCCAACCCCAAGGTATGGGTCTACCACTAGGTCGTTTTCCTTCGTCAGCGCAAGTACGAGCCGCTCAATCAATTCCACCGGGAATTGGCAGGGGTGGACGGTCTTCTCAGTGTGGTTGTGTTTAACGTTCGGAATTACCCATACGTCGCCGGGGTTCTTGCCCAGAGGATTACAGGAATACTGGCCGATTTTTGCGCCCTTGTAATACTTCTTGCCCGGATACTTCTGAGGGACCCTCACAGCGTCGAGATTAAAAACATAATTGTCTGTCTTCGTGAACCAGAGAATAGTTTCATAACGCCCGGAAAAACGGCGCTTGCAATGCAGGCCGTGTTCGAATGTCCAAATGATGCGGTTTCGAAGTTTCAGTCCGAGAATGACGCGGATTCAGGTTGAAACGAACTGGAGGCGGTGGAATGTATTCTGGTATAGAATTCTCAGACAAATGCCAAATCTGCACAAAGCCAAGGTCCTGGATACAATTCGAGAGCGCTTCGGTGAAGTGCGGAAGATCAAGGGGAGTGAATCCCTCTTTACCATCGGCAATGAAGCGGCTCGCATTTACTTTCGGTATTCTAAAGTGCATCCCGGCGGGCGGACCTTTTTCGGATTGCGCGAGGTAGACTTGCGGCAACTCGGTGGACAGAATGCGTTCTTATGTTTCCTCCTGGACGATGGTTCCCCCCCGCTCTTCATACCATATGCAGACTTCGAAGAGGTTTTTCACAATGCCCAGGTGGCAAGAGATGGACAGTACAAAGTGCAACTCATTGGGGGAACCAACACGCGTGAGTTGTACGTGGCCCGTCAAGGTCGGTTCAACGTGGAAGGTTACGTCGGATTCGACACCCTTGAACACAGCATGGACGCGCGGCGGCTCCGCGAGGCGAGGGACCTGACGCACGCACAAGTCCAATCTTTACTAGCTGGGATCGGACACATTAAAGGCTACGACGTTTGCATCCCTGACAACGACATCGGAAAACTCGACTGGGCACTGACCAACCGGTTTTCGTTATGGCCTGACCTGCCCGCCGGCTTTGACCCGATACGACCCGTCCTGTGTGAAATTGATGTTGTATGGGTCGCACCAGGCCGGAACACCATCGAAGGCCTGTACGAGGTCGAGCATTCGACCTCGGTCTATTCAGGCTTGCTGCGGTTCAACGACGTCCTGCTGACGGACCCAACGGTATCGCGGTTTTCAATTGTCTCGAACGACGCACGCCGCGATCTATACTCTCGACAGCTATTTCGGCCAACCTTTAAAAAGAGTGGCCTCGCGGAACTATGCAGCTTTCTCGAATACAATAACGTCTTCGATTGGCACGCGCGTCTCTTAAAGGGGTAGAAACATGATTCGAAGCAAAATCAAGTTGCAGGTTTACACTGTGGTAGACGTGTGGCGTGGGATCGCTGTTGGAGCCAAGAATTTCAGGCGCCTGCGGAATGCCCAGAAGCATGTGCAGCGGCTCCGACGGCATCGGAATATGATGGAGGATGACGTAAAACTGTTTGAGACCACCATCTACGCGTCGTCGCCGAGGCTGCGAACCGCGAGGACTGGTCTGTAGCGCTTACCCGTGGCTGAACGCAGTTCGACTCTACACGGACCGTCAATCCCCCGTGTGGGCGGCCACCGTACTTCCGATAAATTTACCGCCAAATATTAACAATTGCTGGTAATATTATCGGGCATGTCGTCACAACGACCAAACCGAGACCGCCCCTCCCGCGCGCGGAGCATCTTCCGGCAACACGGAGGTGTGCTCAGAACGAAAGAGGCACTGCGCCTCGGCATTCATCCCGAAACGCTTTACAGGATGCGCGATTCCGGGACCCTCGCGTGCCTTGGCCGAGGCCTTTACCGCCTCTCTGATCTGCCGCCGCTGGGGAGCCCCGATCTGGTCATGGTCGGAATGAAGGTCCCGAGCGGCGTCATCTGCCTTATCTCCGCGCTGGCCTTCCACGAACTGACGACCGAGATTCCGCACGAAGTGTATCTAGCCCTACCGCGCGGAGCGGAACCCCCTCGCCTCGATTATCCTCCTCTCCGGATATTCTGGTTCTCCCACAGAGTTTTCGAATTCGGTATGGAGGCGCACCAACTCGACGGGACGCAGGTGTGGATTTACAGTCCCGAAAAAACCATTGCGGACTGCTTCAAATACCGGAACAAAATTGGCCTCGACACCGCTCGCGATGCGCTCAAACTCTATCTGGAGAGAAGAAAGAGGAACATCGAGGCACTGATTAAAGCCGCGGAAGTCTGCCGTGTTGCCAAGGTGATGCGCCCCTACCTGGAGGCGCTGGTGTGACCAAGCGAGCCCCAATCAACCTTCCGGCCTCGGTGCACCAATTGCTTTTGAACAGGGCTCGGCAGACTCATCGACCTTTCAATGAACTCCTGCAATATTTTGCGATGGAGCGCTTCCTCTATCGTCTTTCTATGTCGCCTCATGCCGCCCGATTCATTCTGAAGGGCGCGCTCATGTTCACCGCATGGAAACTGGAGTCTTACCGCCCAACGAATGATATTGATCTCTTGGGCAGAACGGCCAATCAAGTCGAAAGCGTCGTGGCCATCGCCAGGGAGATTTGCACCCAGCCGGTTGCGCCCGACGGTCTCGTGTTCAACCCGGCCACGGTCAAGGGCGTGAGAATTGCTGAGGACGCCAACTACGAAGGCGTTCGCATCCGGTTCCGGGCCAACTTGGGTACAGCCCGAGTGACTCTTCAACTGGATATCGGATTCGGGGACGTCATCGTTCCCGCTCCCCAGCCGATCGAATACCCAACCCTTCTCGAATTCGAAGCACCGCGACTGCGCGGCTACAGCAAACAGAGCATCGTGGCCGAGAAATTCGAGTCGCTGGTTGCCCGCGGCATCCTCAATAGTCGAATGAAGGACTATTTCGACATCTGGACGCTATCCCGGGAGTTCGACTTCGACGGGCAGACCCTCGGCAACGCTATCGCCAAGACATTTTCCCATCGGGGAACGAAGATTGTTTCCGAACCCATCGGCCTGACAACAAAATTCGTTGATGATTCCACGAAGAAGAGCCAGTGGCGCGGATTCATCCGAAAAAGCCGGCTCGACGCTCCGCCGGAGCTCGCAGAGGTGGTCGTCCATATCGCCACTTTCCTCGGGCCGTTGGTAACCACTTTGAGCGCAGGAAAGACCTTTCGGCGAAAATGGACGCCTCCCGGACCATGGGTGGACAAAGAGGGAACGGCGTAGACTATAGACCGACTAAGCAGTCAGATGCACGAGGGAAAACCCCCGGTAATTCTTCTTTTCCTTTGCATCGGCTTTGATCAAATCGCGCGCGGTTGCTGGTTGCAATGTCCCCATCCTCGCTACCGGGTTAGAAGATTGGCCCAAAGGGCCTCGACCGACTTCTCAAGCTCAATCCCTTTTGGCAGTGAATATCCTTGTCTTCCGTGTTGGATTACAAGTCCGGCAAACTTCAGCCAAGCAACGCAGACGTAAGACTGATAATCCGGAAAAGCGGATCCGGTCACGGGGTCCTTTAGTGGTAGCACTTTGTCCATCAATATTCGTTTTCCGTTTGCGCTCGTCAGGGACTCACAGAGAACCACGAGCAACCGTTTCGGGCTTTTGTGCTCATACTCTGCTCTTTGGGATTTAGACCATCCGATCTTGACCAGGTTGTCCCCTTCGCGAAGAAATTTCGGGTACTGCCCTAGTTTGTTGCGGCTCCGAATCGGGACCTTATTTTCTGTGCCGAGGTGATCTCCCACCAGTGCGTCAGGCGGATTAGGGGCTTCCGCCGCCTTCAACACAGTTCCTCGAAACTGCTCACCCAATTGTTTAATCTTGCGGGCCAACTCGATTAGGGATGCTGCCTGATCATAATCGCGGGCGGCCCCGGCCTCGTTTGCGAGTCCAGCCAAGGTCCGCTCCGTTTCGGCAAGCACGTTTTCCGTTCGCTGTATTATGGTCATAATGCGTATCCTATACCGAAAATATAGAATGTCAAGAGTTATTTTGCCCACTTTATAGGCAAATCTCACAATCCAAGGCAGATCGCTGGAATGAGACCATCGATCTCAATACGGTCGCGCGGTTCGGGTAATCAACGCCGCATTTGGTTTCAGCAATTTCTTCGTGCGGGGCACACACCTTCACTGTGTCACATTGACGAATAGTCGCCAGACCCTACGGGTGGTCTGCACCGGCTACGTAGAGGGTCCGGTCGGGGGGATGCCGATCCGGAATGTAGAGACTCCAGGCCCAAGGCGTGAGCCATGGGTAAGCGAGCGCTCCTTCACTCCCACGCCCCTCTCCCGCGGACGCGGGAGAGGGGTGCCGAAGGCGGGGTGAGGGCTTATTTTCCCCACGGCTTACGCCATGGGCTACGATCTTGCGCCCCTGACGGGGCTGCCAATGGCCTCGCACCCGTCGCAGACTCAGTAAGTATCCCCCGGCAAAGCCGGGGGCTTTATGATGTTGGCCCCTCAAAGGGGCCAGCCGTACAAGAGACCCCTCACCCGACCTCGTCCCTCGGCCACCCTCTCCCCAGGGGAGAGGGAAGAATCTTCAGCGCGCAGCAGCGCGCCCAGAAAAACCTCCGCCCTCTCCCCAGGGGAGAGGGTGGACCGCGCCGCGCGCTCTCACCAGCGGGCGCGGGCCGGGTGAGGGGTCTTTTTCAGAGTCCGTCACCTCTTGGGAATGCCACTTCCGGATCTGTCAAACTTCTGCTGCCTCCCCGGCAGAGCCGGGGGATCTCCCAACGGATTAGACGAACTCCTGTTGCAGGAAAACCGCACTATTACCGAAAATTACCTCCGATAACGGGCGGTGAGTTGTATACTGCACTGGTTCGGGGTTTCAACAGGGAGTGAAACATGTCCGTTGCGATCAAAGATCGGCTCACGACTCCTTTGATTCGGGAAAAGGGGGAGCTTCGCCCCGCCCGTTGGGATGAGGCTCTTGACCGGGCCGCGGAAGGCCTGCGGCGAATCAAGGAAATGGGCGCGCGTCAGGCCTTTGGAATGTTCAGTTGTTCCAAGACGACCAATGAGTTGAACTTCCTTGCCCAAAAATTCGCGCGCTCGGTGATGGGCTCGAACAACATCGACAGTTGCAACCGTACTTGACACGCCCCCAGCGTCGCCGGTCTGGCGGCGGTCTTCGGAGCGGGAGGCGGGACAAGTTCGTATCGCGAGATGGAGGACACGGACCTCATCATTCTCTGGGGCTCGAACGCTCGCGAGACGCACCCCATTTTTTTTCACCACCTCCTCAAGGGCGTGCGCAAGGGCGCGCGACTCTACGTGGTCGATCCGCGGCGCACCAGTTCCGCCGAGTGGGCGGACGTGTGGTTGGGCCTTGACGTGGGGTCGGATATCGCGCTGGCGAATGCCGTGGGGCGGGAGATCATTGCTGCCGGTCTGGAAAATCGGCGGTTTATCGAACGAGCCACGGCGGGTTTTGAAGGTTACCGCGATGCGGTCGAGGCCTACACTTTGGAGCACGCGGAAAAAATCACCGGGGTGCCCGCCGCGGTCATTCGAGACCTTGCCCACTCCTACGCGCGCGCCGACCGGGCGCAACTCTGCTGGACCCTGGGGATTACCGAGCACCACAACGCGGTGGACAATGTGCTGGCCCTGATTAACCTGTCGCTCCTCACCGGACATGTGGGCCGCTATGGGTCGGGCCTGAATCCGTTGCGCGGCCAGAACAATGTGCAGGGAGGCGGGGACATGGGGGCGATCCCCGACCGCCTGCCGGGCTTTCAATCGGTGGAGAACCATGCCCTGCGCGCCAGGTTCGACCAGGCGTGGGGCGTGAAAATTCCGCCCCACCGGGGCTGGCATCTCACCGACATGTTCAATGCGATGGAGGAAGGCAGGCTGCGCGGGCTCTACGTGATTGGCGAAAACCCTTTGCACTCGGAAGCCGACCAGGGAAGATGCGAGCGCCTTTTGAAGGGGCTCGAATTCCTGTTGGTGCAGGATGTTCTGCTGACCGCCACGGCGCAGCTTGCCAGCGTGGTTCTGCCTGCCGCCGCCGGCTGGTGTGAGTCGGAAGGTACGGTAACCAGCAGCGAACGCCGGGTGCAAAGGGTTCGTAAAGCCATGGATCCTCCCGCCGGGGCGCGCAATGATATGGCGATTCTCTGCGACCTGGCGCGGCGTCTGGGACACGACTGGGGCCAGCCGAGCGCCGAGCAAGTCTGGAACGAATTGCGGCAGTTGAGCCCCATGCACGCGGGGATGAGCTACGCCCGCCTGGAGGCTTTGGGTGGCATCCAGTGGTCTTGCTATGATGAATCGCATCCGGGGGAGCTTTTCCTGCATAGCCGCCTGTGGCAGGAGCCTATTGTCGGACCCCGGGCGCTCTTCAGCGTGGCGGAGTTTGAGCCGCCGGTGGATGCGCTCGATGAAGACTATCCCTTGCGGCTCACCACCGGACGCCACCTGGAGTCGTTCAACACGGGAGTTCAGTCGGGCCGATACACGTCGCCGCTGCACCAGCGGGAGATGCTGGGTCTTTCGCCCGAAGACGGGGAACGCTATGGCTTGACGGAGGGAGAGCGCGTCCGCATCAGCTCGCGCCGGGGCACGGTGGAGGCCCCGGTGCGGTTTGATGCCTCACTGCGGCCGGGGCTGGCGTTTCTCAGTGTCCATTTTCCTGACCAGGTGCCGACGAATATCCTCACCATCGATGCCACGGACCCGCTTTCGGGCACGGCCGAGTTCAAAGCAACGGCGATTCGCGTGGAGAAACTCGTTGAGCCGCTAGGAGAGCACTAGGGGGGAAGGCAAGGCTGCCAAAATAAGGGGCGGACGGCTCAGAGCGAACGGATTAAGCCTTTGTTTTCAACGCGAGGGTCCACTGGGGGGCGAGCAGGTTCCGGCTGAAGAAGAGGGACGTCGCAAAGAGGGAAAGGATGGATCAAAATGTCCGTTATGGCCGCTGGAAAAGCTACGTTTTAGCCGCCCCTCGAACCTTACGGCACCCAACGGACCTGTTACCAAAAGTGAATTGGGAAATTCCAGGGTACGGAGGGCCTGATTGGGACCAGCCCGGCTGGAAAGCGGCCGGTCAGCAATCTGAATGCGACGAGAAGGATTTTCGTGGACACGCACTTTAGCAAAGACGAACCCTCCCCTGAGGAGCGCCGGGCGGTAGATTCGATCCTGGGCAAGCCTGATTCGGGCTGGAGGGGCGGCCCCCGCAACGCCGATCAAGATGGGCATGCTGCGGTCAGGGGCCATGGCCTGGGCGCGCAGCGCCACCTTCTTCTGCCTGTGCTGCACTCGATTCAGGCGCGAATGGGCTGGATTTCTCCCGCCGCTCTCAATTACGCCTGCGAGCGGCTCGACGTCCCGCCCGCGGAAGCTTACGGCGTGGCCTGTTTCTATGGAATGTTCTCAGTCGCGCCACGTCCCCACCGTGTGCTGAATGTCTGTGACGACATCGCCTGCCTGACGCGGGGGGCCGGGGAACTCTGTGCCCGTCTTGAGGAACAACTTGGTCCTCCTGGTTCTCCCACGCGCGATGGAAAGGCCATCTGGTACCGGAGCGCGTGCCTGGGATTGTGTGAGCGCGCGCCAGCCGCTCTGATGTCCACGGCGGGGGAGCGCCCGTGCGAAAAAGTGTTCGCGCCCACCCAGGCCGAGTCGCTGGTTACAGCTCTGGAAAATTTCGCATGTAGCGCTGCTGAAGAATTGCCGGACGAGTTTGATGCCACCGTCTCCGTCCCCCAGGCGGGCCCGGGCGGCCATTCGCAATTGATGCTGCTGCGCCGGGTCGGCCAGATCGATCCCGGCAGCCTTGATGACTATCGCGCCCATAGGGGCTATGAGGCTTTGCGCCGCGCGCTCTCCCTGGGAGGAGGCTGGGTGTGGCGTGAAGTGTCGGCATCGCGGCTGTTTGGACGGGGTGGGGCGGCCTTCCCCAGCGGCAAAAAGTGGGATCCGGTCAACCAACCACAGTATCTGGTGTGCAATGCCGACGAGTCGGAGCCTGGAACCTTTAAAGATCGCGTGATTATGGAAGGTGACCCCTTCTCCCTGGTCGAAGCCATGACCATTGCTGGCTGCGCCATTGGTTGTAAGCGGGGTTACCTCTACGTGCGCGGCGAATATCCGCTAGCCGGCGAAAGACTCGCCCACGCCATCGAGATAGCGCGCCAAAGGGGCTTCCTGGGAAACAACATCCTGGGCCGGGGCGTCAATTTTGACATTGAGATCCGGCGCGGGGCGGGTGCTTACATCTGTGGCGAGGAGACGGCACTGTTTAACTCCATCGAAGGATTGCGCGGCGAACCACGCAGCAAGCCGCCATTCCCCACGCAGGCGGGCCTGTTTGGCAAGCCCACCGTGGTCAACAATGTGGAAACCCTGATCAATGTGCTCTTGATTGTGCAGGAAGGCGGGGAGCGTTATGCCGCGATTGGGACACATGGTTCCGCCGGGCCCAAGCTCTTCTGCCTATCCGGCCATGTGGCGCGACCCGGCGTGTATGAGGTTCCCTTCGGCTCCACTCTGCGGGAACTGATGGAACTGGGCGGAGGCGTGGCGGGCAGCGGGCGTTTGCAGGCAGTACTCCTGGGGGGCGCTGCCGGAACGTTCCTTTCGCCCGATGAACTGGACATACCCCTCACCCTCGAGGGCACTCGGGCGGTCGGCGCATCACTGGGATCGGGTGTGGTGATGCTTTTTGATGATACCGTTGACCTCCGCAAGATTCTCTTGCGCGTCGCCGCGTTCTTCCGGGATGAGTCGTGCGGCCAGTGTGTTCCCTGCCGCATCGGGACGGTGCGGCAGGAAGAAGCGTTGCAGCGTCTCCAGCACGGCCGTCCGATCGGCTCCGTGGAGGGAGAGATGAACCTGCTCAAGGAAGTCGGGCAAGTCATGCGCGATGCCTCAATCTGCGGTTTGGGCCAGACCGCTTCCAGCGCGGTGGAGTCGGCCTTGCGCCGCTGGCGGTTGTTTGATGGCGCTTGATCGCGAAATGAAGCAGGGAGCAATGCATGAGCGAAGCGGAACAAAAGAGCGCCTCTCGACTTCCGGTTGAGATCGTGCACTTCACCGACCCCGTCCCTGTGGGCCCCGTTCCTGTTCTGCCCCCGGCCTCACCCCGGCGGCCGGTGCGGGTGACCATCAACGGGCGCGAGGTAATAGTCCCCGAGGGGTCCACGCTGCTCGAGGCGCCCACTCTGTGCTTTCTCGAAACACTCGCGCCCGTCAATGCCTGCCGTATTTGCCTTGTGGAACTGGAAGGTTCCAGGACGTTGGTTCCCGCCTGCTCGCGCAAAGCCGAAGACGGCATGGTGGTAAGTACGGAGTCGGAGCGTGTGCACCTCAGCCGCCGGCTCATACTCGAATTCCTCGCCTCCTCGGTTGACGTCTCGACGTCGCCCCAGATTCAGGCGTACCTGGAGCGGTTCGGCGCGCGCCCGGAACGCTTTGGACCGCAGCAGCCGCCCTCCAGCACTCGGGACGCGGCACAGCCCGGCATCCACGCCCCCACTGACGGGGCACTGGCTGCCGCAGTCTCCCAGCCCCCCAAGATCGACAACGAGCTTTATGTGAGGGACTACAGCAAGTGCATCCTCTGCTACAAGTGCGTGGAAGCGTGCGGCGCCGACGCCCAGAATACCTTCGCCATCGCCGTGGCAGGCCGCGGCTTCGATGCGCGCATTTCCACCGAGTATGCCGTCCCCCTACCGGATTCCGCCTGCGTGTATTGTGGGAACTGCATCGGTGTGTGCCCCACTGGAGCGCTGATGTTTGTAAGCGAATACAACATGCGTGAGGCGGGGACCTGGGACGAATCGCGGCAGACAACGACCGACACTATCTGCCCTTACTGCGGCGTGGGGTGCACCGTGACCCTGCACGTGCAGGATGGAAAGATCGTTAAGGCCGATTCCCCCACGGAAAACGGTGTGACGCACGGCAGTCTTTGTATTAAGGGACGTTTCGGGTGGGAGTTCGTCAATATTCGGGAGAAAGCTCACGGCCCCGCCGACCGGACCTGAAGGTGCGGTTTGCACATGATGGAAGGAATTAACGGCTTCGTGCTGGCGGGCGGCAGGAGCCGCCGCATGGGTCAGGAAAAAGCGCTGATGCGGCTCGAAGGGAAGCCGTTGGTTCTGCGAGCCGCGGAGATTCTCCGCCCGTTCGTGAGCAAGGTCACGCTGCTGGCCCCCGCGGACCGGTACGGAAACCTCGGCTTACCCGTGCTCGAAGACCAGTGGCCGGATCAGGGACCCTTGGCGGCGGTCTGCACCGGGTTAATCTCCTCCACGACGGAATGGAATATATTTCTTGCCTGCGATCTCCCCCGGGTGAGCCCGCAATTCATACAGTTTCTGGTCGAGCGCGTCAGCGCTACCCGCGCTGATGCCGCGGCGCCCCGCACTTTGGAGGGTTGGCAGCCTCTATCCGCCGCCTATCACTCTCGATGTCGGACGGCACTTACGCGTGCCTTCCAGGCAGGGGAGCGGAGCCTGATCAGATTATTTGATGAACTTCGGGTGGAGGCGATTACGCCGGAAGAGATGGTGCGCGCCGGTCTGGGCGAAGAGGAATTCACCAACATGAATACGCCTGAAGATTGGGCGCGGATCACCGGACTTTCGAAAGGAGGGCGATGAGTC
>Ga0326728_10011945_pt1 | contig 19572 bp, 10 predicted proteins | sample MB3enrmetagenome_FD_207602 | JGI IMG/M metagenome (GOLD analysis project Ga0326728, IMG submission 207602) | Lab enriched peat soil microbial communities from McLean, Ithaca, NY, United States - MB31MN | ecosystem: Environmental > Terrestrial > Soil > Wetlands > Peat | place: USA: New York... | reverse complement strand
TCCCTGCCGGGCCAGGAAACGCGCCAGTTCGATGAATTTCGCGATGGACCGCGGCGCCGCCTCGACGGCCCGCCGCAACTGCTCTTCCGCCCGGGCGTAGTCCTTGCGCTGCTCCGACAGTTTGAACATGGCCCAGTACCCTTCGCTCGGGTCCACGCGCGCCATCTGCCCCGCCACGGCCTGCGCCTTGTCCATGCCCCCGCCCAGAAAGCCCGGAGCCTCCAGGTAGTACTCGAAGAGGTCGCTCAGCGCATCCACGCTCCGCGGGTTCAATTGGGCGGCTCTCTCGAAACATTGCCGCGCCTTGGAGGCGTATCCAGCCGCCGTAAACGGCCCCGACGTTTCCGCGCGGCGGCCGTAAGCCCGCCCCAGCCAAAGCGCGTAATCCGCATTGGAGGGCTGCCCGCTGTACGCCTTCTCCAGCGCTTCCGAGGCCCGCTTGAAGTCCCCAAGCATGTAGTAGTTCCGCCCCATCAGCCCATACACTTCGGCGTCCTTGTCGGGAATGGCGCTCAGCACGCGCAACGACTCTTGGAAGTCCGTGGCGTTGTACAGCCCGCGCGCCTCGTCGACACGCACGCCCGCGGCCCATCCGGCGCATGCCAGCCCTAATGTGAGCGCAAACAGCTTCACCCGTCGCCTGCCCCTATCTTTGATATGGTACCTCAACCTGATAGATGGACACGCTCCGCCGCCGGTTTCAGGTGTTCCGTACCCCGCGGTGCTCCGGGCCCGCCGGACGGGTTACAAGTCGCGGCCGGTTGGCCGCGCCACGCCTCCAGCCGCCAGCTTCTTCCGCAGCGCCTGGCTGCGTTCCCGGCGGGCCAGTTTGCCCTTCCGTTGGCGGTGAAACCGCGCTTTGTCTCCATTGAGAGATGACATGGTGCCCCGAGAGTAGCAGATTCCCGCGCCCAGCGCGCGGCCAAACGTACGCGATAGTCCATCGGCAACCTGCTAAAACACCTTGTGGCCGCGTTGCGCCAGCGCGCACCCCACTCCTCACCGGTGGACGATACTTGTAACAGGGAGGCGCGCAACGGTGGCTGCCGCGACGGAATTGCAAGGACGATCGATCATCGGCTTCGGACGAAGCCAGGCCTCGGCCGGTTTGATGTACGGGACCAACCCCGCCACGGGCGTCCGGCTCAACCCGCCATTCCATTCGGCGACCAATGAGGAGACCGCCCGCGCGGCGGCCCTGGCCCAAGCGGCGTTCCCGTGCTACCGCGCGAAGACGCGGCGGGAACGGGCGGCCTTTCTGCGCCGGATCGCCGCCAATCTGGAGGAACTGGGCGGCTGCCTGGTGGAGCGCGCGACGCTCGAAACCGCGCTGCCCGAAGCGCGCGTCCAGGGCGAGCGGGCGCGCACCTGCGGCCAGCTCCGCCTCTTCGCCGGCATCGTCGAGGAAGGCTCGTGGGTGGACGCGCGCATCGACACCGGCGACCCCGCGCGCCGGCCCGCGCCCAAACCGGACGTGCGCTCCATGCTGCGTCCGCTCGGCCCGGTCGCGGTGTTCTGCGCCAGCAATTTCCCGCTGGCGTTTTCGGTGGCCGGCGGCGACACCGCGTCGGCGCTCGCCTGCGGCTGTCCGGTGGTGGTGAAGGCCCACATGTCGCACCCCGCCACGGCGGAACTGTGCGGCGCGGCGGTGCTCGCAGCGGCGCTCGCCACAGGCATGCCGGAGGGCGTTTTCTCGTTGCTGTTCGGCGAAGGCGCGCGCGTCGGGCAGGCGCTGGCGGCGCATCCGGCCATACAGGCCGTGGGTTTCACCGGCTCGCGCAAAGCCGGCCTGGCGCTGCTCTCGACCGCGCGCTCGCGGCCGCAGCCCATTCCCGTGTATGCCGAGATGAGCAGCGTGAACCCGGTCTTCCTGCTGCCGGGCGCGCTCGCCCAGCGGGCCGCGCAGATCGCCGCCGGGCTGCACGCCTCGGTGACCCTGGGCGTGGGACAGTTCTGCACCAATCCCGGGCTGGTGCTGGCGCCGGTGGGCGCGGCGGGCGACGCTTTCGCCGCGGCGCTGGCCGAAAAGATGCGCGCGACGGCGCCCGCCGCCATGCTCAACGCCGCGATTCTGAAAGGCTATTCCAGCATCGTACACGCGCGCGCCGGCGACGCGCGGGTGCGCACCCTGGCGCCTCCGGGCGATGCCGGCGGCGGCCTGGCTACGGCGGCGCTCTTCGAAACCGATGCCGCCACTTTTCTGGCTCATCCCGAACTGGCCGAGGAGATGTTCGGACCGGCCACCCTGCTGATCCGCTACCGCGAACTGGCCGACGCGCTGCGCCTGGCGTGCGCCCTGGAAGGCAATCTGACGGCGACCATTCACTCCGCGCCCGACGACGAGCCGGCCGCCGCCGAGCTGGCAGCGGCGCTCGAAACGCTTGTGGGCCGGATCGTGTTCCAGGGTTACCCGACCGGCGTGGAAGTGTGTCAGGCCATGGTGCACGGCGGCCCGTACCCGGCCACGCCGGATGGGCGGACCACCTCGGTGGGCGGCCGCGCGATCGAGCGTTTCGTGCGCGCGGTCTGCTGGCAGGACGCTCCCGCCGAACTCCTACCCGAGGAACTGCGCGACGGCAATCCCGCGGGCGTGTTGCGGATGGTGGATGGAGAGCGGACGCGGGAGCGATGAGGGTGTGGCGGAGGTGGGCGTGTGCGCGCGGGTGATTTCGCGCGGTCCGCGCGCGGTATGAGAGCCGGGGGCAAGCTCTTCGACTATGGCTCTCGCCTTGGACGCAGCGGCCTTCAGCCGGAAGCGGCCGGCTTGCCCCCGCCGGCTTCCATTCGCGTTGCGATTTGAGCCGGGTTCGCTCGCCTTGCACGATCGCTTCCACGAGCCCTATCGCAGCCCGCTGTGTCCTCTGCTCGAGCCGCTGCGCGCGCCGGCGGCGGACACGGGCGCGCTCGACGCGCTACTGCGCGGGACCGTCGCTTCCGATGGCGCTCGACCCGGCCGCGCCGGGCTACGATCCGCTACCTCCGATAGCAGGGCGCGTCCGTCGCGGCGAAATCGTTGCCAGTTGCCAGCACCGGCTCACCGCGCGATACCGCCAGCGCGTATACGGCGCAGTCTCCGAAGTTGAGCTGTGCCCGATGCCCCATTCCCTTTCCGAAGCGCCCAAACGCCGCTATGGCCAGCCGCGCCTGGGTCTCGTCGAACGGCGCCACTTCGCTCACGAGTTCCTCGACGAGTTGGTTCAACAAGCCGACGGCGCTCTCGCCCAGCCGCGCCCGCAGGACCATGCCGGCTTCCAGGAGCGACACCGCGGAGAGGACCCGGTCCGCCGCCGTTTCCAGAGCGTCCAGCAGCCGTTTGCGGGATGGCTCCCCGAGCGAGATCGCAATCAGCGCCGATGTATCGATTACCATCAGCGTGGAATCCCGAAAGCGTCGTATCCGAGAATCTCGTCCGCGGAACGGGCGTCGAGGACCGGAAGCGCGGCGATCCTGGCGCAGAGCGCGTCCACTTTCGCCCGATTGAGCGGCCTGTCCGTCTTGCGGAGCCATTCTTCCAGGGCGGCGATGACGGCGTCGCTGAGGGTCACGCCCATACGAGTGCCGACTTGCTCGGCCAGTCGATGAGCGGCGGGATTCTTGATATACAGCGTGCGACTCTTCTTCGCGGCGGGTCTCCGGGTCCTCATGGTGTCCATTGTAGGGCAATCCCGAGGGATATACCAGAGCCGGGAACCGGTGGGATTGCGTGAGCGCTCCCGGCGACACGGCGGTTTGGAAGGTCACGGGCGAGGTCCTCGATTACGGCTTTCGCCGGAGCCGCCGCAGCTCTCAGCCGGAATCGGCTGTCTTCCCCCCGCCGGCTTGCATATTCGCTGTGATCTGGGCCAGGTTGTTCCTTGCCAACACTGTGTCCGGATGCTCCTCGCCCAGCACACGGCGGCGTGCCGCGAGGGCCTGCTCCGCAAGCCTCCGCGCCTCCGCAAGATCGCCCTGCGAGTACAACGTCACGGCAAGGTTGCCCATCGCCGTCAGCGTGTCCGGATGCTCCTCGCCCAGCAAGCGGCGGCGCGCCGCCAGCACCTGTTCCTCGAGCCTGCGCGCCCCCGCCAGGTCTCCCTGGGCACCCAGCGTTTGGGCGAGATTGTTAGTCGCGGTCAGCGTGTCCGGATGTTCCTCGCCCAGCAAACGGCGGCGCGCCGCCAGCACCTGTTCCTCGAGCCTGCGCGCCCCCGCCAGGTCTCCCTGGGCGCCCAGCGTTTGGGCGAGATTGTTAGTCGCGGTCAGCGTGTCCGGATGTTCCTCGCCCAACACACGGCGGGTCGCCGCCAGCACCTGCTCCTGAAGCTTCCGCGCTCCCGTCAGATCGTCCTGCGCGCTCAGCGTCAAAGCGAGGTTGCCCATCGCCGTCAGCGTGTCCGGATGTTCCTCGCCCAGCACACGGCGGCTCGCCTCCAGCGCCCGCTCCTGAAGCTTCCGCGTTTCCGCCAGATCCCCCTGGGCGCTCAGTGTGAAAGCGAGATTGCCCATCGCCCTCAGCGTGTCTGGATGGCCCTCACCCAGAACATGGCGGCGCGCCCCCAACACCTGCTCCTGGAGCTTCCGCGCTCCCGCCATGTCGCCCTGCGCATACAGCGCTTCAGCGAGATTGCCGGTCGCCCTGAGCGTGTCCGGATGTTCCTCGCCCAGCACGCGGCGGCTTGCCGCCAGTACCTGCTCCTCGAGCTTCCGCGCGCCCGCCATGTCGCCCTGCCGGAGCAGCGTCACGGCGAGGTTGCCCATCGCCACCAGCGTGTCCGGGTGCTCCTCGCCCAGCACTCGGCGGCGCGCCGCCAGCACCCGCTCCTCAAGCTTGCGCGCTCCCGCCAGGTCGCCCTGCGCGCGCAGCATCGCAGCGAGATTGTTCATCGCCGTCAGCGCGTCCGGATGTTCCTCGCCCAGCACACGCCGGAATGCAACCAGCACCTGCTCCTGAAGCTTCCGCGCTCCCGCCAGATCGCCCTGGGCGTAAAGCGTCTCGGCGAGATTATTCATCGCCGTCAGCGTGTCCGGGTGTTCTTCGCCCAGCAAACGGCGGCGTGCCGCCAGCGCCTGCTCCTCAAGCTTCCGCGCTCCCGCTACATCGCCCTGTGCGCTCAACGTCGCGGCGAGATTGAGCATCGCCCTCAGCGTGTCCGGATGCTCCTCGCCCAGCACGTGGCGGCTTGCCTCCAGCACCTGTTCCTCAAGCGTCCGCGCGCCCGCCAGGTCGCCCTGATCGTGCAGCGTCGCAGCGAGGTTGTTCATCGCCGTCAGCGTGTCCGGGTGCCCCTCACCGAGCACATGGCGGCTTGCCTCCAGCACCTGCTCCTCAAGCTTCCGCGCTTCCGCCAGGTCGCCTTGCACATGCAGCGTCGTGGCGAGATTGCCCATCGCCGTGAGCGTGCCCCGATGTTCCCCGCCCAGCAAACGGCGGCGTGCCTCCAGCACCTGCTCCTCGAGCTTCCGCGCCGAAGCGTAGTCCCCTCGCTCGTAGCCGCGCCTTGCAACCCAGAGCGCGAGCGTTGCCTCATCCTCGGTTTCGGGGGCTCCCGCAACCAAGTGCCGCGCATGTGGCATGTCCATCGCAATCCTGAAATGCTCCCCGATGTGTCCGACCCGCGCAAGCCTCTCCGAAAGCGCCCGAATGGCCGCCGATCGCAGGGCCTTGGCCCGTTCCTCGTCCGGGAACCGGAAGCGCATGGTGCGGCTCACCAGCGTGTGCACCGTTTTCGCATCGGCGCCAAAGGGTTCGCACAGGCTGAGAGATCCCGCCTGATCCACGGCCTTCACCGCGCGGCCGCGGCCGGCGCCCTCCGGGACATCGAAGACTTCCGCCACGAAGCCAACCTGAATCGGCGCCACGGCCAACACGGAAGCCAGGCGGAGAAAGTCCATCCCCTCCGGCCCGAGTTGCTGGATGCTCTTGACCAAGGTGGCGGCGATGCTCCGTTCGTGTCCAGTGGGCAGGCTCTCTTTCAGCTCGCTCCCGAATTCGACGGCGTCTTCCCGCGGATCTTCCAGCGCGGCGGCGTAGCTCTCGAACCCCTCGACTCCCAGGCCCAGGTAACTGGCGGCCACTTCCACCGCCAGCGGATGATATCCGAGGAGTCCGACGATCCGCCGGGCGGCGCTTTCTTCCGCGCCGTTGGCCGGCTTACGGCGCGAGCCCAGCAGTCCGAAGGCTTCCTCGGGCGATAAGACGCCAAGATCGAGGGCGCTGCCCCGCGCTCCGTATTCCTTGCTGCGCGTGGTGATCAGCGTGGAGGCTCCCGCCCAACGCGCGTTCCAAACGCTCTCCAGTTCGCCCGGGCTCAGCCCGGAAGGCAGGTCGTCCACGATCCACAGGCAGGGTTCGCCGCGCCGCGCGATCGCCTGCCAGAAGGCGGTTTCGATCTCGACCGGCTTCAGACCCTCCACCGGCACGCCTGACCGGATTGCGAATTCTCGAATCTGATCCTGGCGCAGCGCCTCCCGCTGCTGCGCGTCGATGGAGCCTTCCGCGTCATCGTTCCCATACGCGCTCAGCCAGAACACGCCGCCCGAGTAAGCGGGACCGAAGCGGATGCTGTATTCGCGCGCCAGCAGCGACTTGCCGTTGCCACCCAGGCCGCGGACCTGTGCGGCAGGCTGCCCGTATACGCCCGTGATAATGCTGATGCGATTGGCGGTGAGTTTCCCGTGCAAGTCCCACAATTCCCGCGCGCGCCCGGTGAAGTACCTGGCCTGGTCCGGGCTCATGCCGCGATAATCCGGCAGCTTGCGGACGCCGCTGCCCAGCAAGGTTGCATCCAGCGCGTCAAGGCGGCCCTTCAACACCTCGGCAATTGCGGCGGCCCGCAGATCCTCTCCGGTGAAGGGCGGAATGTTCTGATCACGCAGCAACTCCGGGATGTGGTCGAACCCGTCCTCCGGGTTCACGACCCAGAAACGGCGATACGCGTTCGGGTCGATCTGCTGCGCCGCAAGCCACGCACTGGTGCTTTCCTGCTGGCACGGCTTGCTCTCAAGATAGGTGCGGGAGTAGAAGGCAAGGAACGCCTTACTGTTCGCCAGCCCGCGGCGAATTTCGTCGCTAATGGGTTCGTAATCGGCGATATGGGTCCGGTCGATCCATACGCGCACTCCGGCCCGATCGAGAGCGTCCACGAGCGGCTGCGCGCGGCCAAGATCGTGCCGGCGATAGCTGAAGAAGACGTCCCAGGCGGCCGCCATGACTCCGTATGGTAGCGCAACCGGTACGGGCAATCAGCCGAGGTCTCCGGCCATCCGCGACCCTGGTTTAGAACAGCGGGTCCAGTTCCAGTTCTATCTCGGGTTCCCGCGTGCGCAACACACGGTCCCTGGCTTCCCGGCTTCCCTCGGCCGTATACACGATGCCACTGCGCCGCCGCGGATCGACCACCCATACGTACGGCACGCCAAACGCCAGGTAATCGTCGATCTTCTCCTGCAACTCGCTGGCGCGGTCGTCCTTCGAGAGAATTTCGACCACCAGAAACGGCGGTGTCCGGAAGACCTGCTCCTCGGGTTCCTCGCCGATGTAGACGCAAAGATCGGGCACCCGAAACCGGGTCGCACCGACCTGCACACGCTGTTCGGGAAAACAGAAGGTCCCAAGCGTGCGTTCCAGCCCGGCAAAGAAAACCACCAGCTTTCTTTGCAACCTGCTATGGTCTTTTTCGCCCAAATTCCGCCCCACAATCACTCCGTCCACGTATTCGCGGTCGCCATCGTCGAAACTGGTGGCCAGGTACTCCTCGACCGGCACCAGGGCGGAGTGCGTCTGCATGGCTCCATTCTACCGCCCCGCCTGGCCACCGAAGGTGTACCATACCTACAAGGAGCAAGTTCTGAACGAGGCAATCGTCACCCCTACCGTCGAAACTCAAACCCAAACCTGGCTCGTGGCCGTCCGCGCAGCCGAATCCAAGAAAGCCGCCGATATCAAGGTCCTCGACCTCTCCGGCATCACCTCCTTCGCCGATTACTTCGTCCTCTGCACCGGCGCCAACCAGCGCCAGGTCCAGGCCATCGCCGACGAGGTCGCCCTGCGCATGAAGCAGGACGCCGGCGAGCGGCCCATCAGCGTGGAAGGCTACGACCAGGCCGAGTGGGTGCTGGCCGATTTCGGCGACCTGCTGGTCCACGTCTTCTCGCCCAAGGCCCGCGAGTATTACTCCCTGGAGCGCCTCTGGCGCCACGCTAAAACCGTAGCCATTCCCGCCGAGTGAGGCACTACGAAGATCCACCTCCACTTCATCGGCAAGCCCAAAGACGCCGGCGCCAATGCCCTGGCCGAGGATTTCGCCGGCCGCGCCGCGCGCTATTGCCCGCTCGAAATGCGCGAAATCCAGCCCCGCCGCTTCGATCCGTGGACCCGCCATCCCTCCGCCCGCAAGATCTTTCTCGATCCCGCCGGCAAGCCCATGGACTCCGCGGCCTTCGCCCGCCTCATCGCCGCGAGCGAGCTCGCCTCCCGCGATGTGGTCTTCCTGATCGGCGGCCACGACGGCCTCCCGCCCGGCTGGGCCGCCCGCGCCGACCTGCTTTTGTCCCTGTCTCCCATGACGTTTCCGCACGAATTGGCCCGCGTCATGCTGGCCGAGCAGATTTACCGGGCGTTCGCCACCTTGCGGGGCCATCCCTACCCGCGTTAACGTAGATCCATCGATGTCCTGGTTCAAACGCGACAAGCCGCCCGAAGCAAAACTTCCCATCGTGGAGGATAAGGACCGCCACGTGCGCACCGAGGGCCTTTGGCAGAAGTGCGAAAGCTGCCGCCAGATCACCTGGAAAAAGGACCTGGAGGCCAACTGGAGGGTCTGCCCCAAGTGCGGCCGGCACTCCCAGCTCGACGCCCTCACGCGCCTCCGGCTGCTGCTCGACAACGGCGAGTACACCGAGTTCGATTCCCAGATGCGCTCTTCCGACCCGCTCGGGTTCGTCGACAAGAAGCCTTACAGCGACAAGCTCAAGGAGGCCGAGCGCGCCACCCGGCTTCCCGAGGCGGTGGTCGCGGTGGAAGGCAAGCTGGACGGGCGCGTGGTGCAGGTCTGTTCCATGGAGCCGCGCTTTATCGGCGGCAGCATGGCGGGCGTGGTGGGCGAGAAAATCGCCCGTGCCATCGAACGCTCCATGCGGACCCGCACACCCCTCATCGTGGTCTCGGCTTCCGGCGGCGCCCGCATGCAGGAGGGCGCGGTCAGCCTCATGCAGATGGCGAAAATATCGGCCGCGCTGATGCGCCTGGACGAAAGCCGCATCCCCTACATCAGCGTCCTCACCGACCCCACCACCGGCGGCGTCACCGCCAGCTTCGCCATGCTGGGCGACCTCAACATCGCCGAACCCGGCGCGCTCATCGGCTTCGCCGGGCCCCGCGTCATCGAGCAGACCATCCGCCAGAAACTGCCGGAAGGCTTCCAGCGCAGCGAGTTCCTGCTGAAGCACGGCATGCTCGACGCCGTGGTGCCCCGTCTCGAAATGAAGCAGTACATTTCCAGGGCGCTGAAATTCTTCGTGGCGTAGCCGGGCATGAATTACCCCGGCTCCGTCCAGTTCCTCTATTCCCTGGGCAACGAGGTCAAGACCGCCAAGCTAGGCCTGGACCGCATCGCCGCCCTGCTGGACTCGCTCGGCCGCCCCCACCGCCGCGGGCGCTTCGTTCACATCGCCGGAACCAATGGCAAAGGCTCTACCGCCGCCATGATCGAGAGCGCCCTGCGCGCTCATGGGGTGCGCACCGGCCTGTTCACTTCCCCGCACCTTGCCGAGCCCACCGAGCGCATACGCATCTGCGGCGAACCGGTCTCCGCCGAACGCTTCGCCGAAGCCTTCGACTGCGTCCACGCCGCCGCCGAACGCCTGATCGACTCCGGCGCCATCGAGTTCCACACCTCCTACTTCGAAACCGTCGCCGCCATGGCCTTCCTGATCTTCGCCCAGGAGAAGGTGGATTCGGTGGTGCTCGAAGTGGGGCTGGGCGGCCGCCTGGACGCCACCAACGTGGTCTCGCCCGAGTTGTGCGTCGTCACCCCCGTGGATTTCGATCACGAAGCCTACCTCGGCCGCAGCCTGGCGGCCATCGCCGCCGAGAAGGCCGGCATTCTCAAACCCGGCGTGCCCGCCGTGTTCGCCCGCCAGCGCCCCGAAGCCGGGCAGGTGCTGGACGCCCGCGCCGCCGAACTGAACTGCCCCGTCGCCCGCAGTCGCGACTGGACGGTCCGCGATCTGGCGCTCGACCGCGACGGCAGCAGCTTCCTCCTCGCCGGAGAGCGCGAACTGCGCATCTGCTGTCCCCTGGCGGGCGAGCACCAGGTGGAGAACGCCGCCACCGCCGCCGCTGCCCTGGCGCGCCTGGGCGTGCCCGGCGACGCCATCGAGCGGGGCATCGCCGCGGTCCGCTGGCCGGGACGCCTGGAGCGCGTACGCCGCAACCCCGACGTGATTCTGGACGGCGCCCACAACCCCGCCGGCGCGCGCGCCCTGGCCAGCTACATCGACCGCTTCTACTCCCGCCGCCCGGTGCGCCTGATTTACGGCGCCATGCGCGACAAGGCCATCGCCGAAATCGGCGGCATCCTGTTCCCCCGCGCTTGCGAAGTCATTCTCACCGCGCCCCGCCAGGCCCGCGCTTTTACCCCCGCCGCCATGCGCGATTTCGCCGACCACCCGGGCGTGCGCGTCGCCCCCGACATACAGGCCGCGCTCGCCATGGTCCGCGACGCCGCCCCCGATGACGCGGTCTTCATCACCGGTTCGCTCTTCCTGGTGGCCGAAGCCCGCGCGCTGCTCCTGTAGCGCCCTGTTATCATTGCCTTTCACGATGAGCCTGCTCCGCTCGCTGCTCTTCACCACGCCCCTGTTAGCGCTCGCGACCGTCGTCCTGGACCTGGTGTCCATGGTCTGTTCGTTTTTCGACCGCAGCGGCAACTCGTCCCATCGCGTGGCCCGCGTGTGGGGCGGAATGCTGATGGCCGTCAGCTTCATACGCGTCCGCGTGGAGGGGTTGGAGAAGCTGGATCCGCGGGCCAATTACGTCTTCGTCTCCAACCACTCCAGCTACCTGGACATCCCCGCCATTCTCTCGCGCCTTCCCTATCAGTTCCGTTTTTTCGCCAAGAAAAGCCTCTACCGGATCCCCTTTATGGGCTGGCACCTGCGATGGGCGGGCCACATTCCGGTGGATCGCGGCAACGCCCGCGCGTCGCTCAAGAGCATGACCGAGGGCGCCCGGCGGGTGGCGGAGGCGCGCGTCTCCATGCTGATCTTTCCCGAGGGAGGCCGCTCGCGGCCGGAACAGGGCTTGCGGGAATTCAAGGAGGGCGCCGCTTACATCGCCATCAAGGCCGGCGTGCCGGTGGTCCCCGTAGCCCTGGTGGGCCTGCGCGACCTGCTGCCAATGGGCGCCGGGCATATTCGTTCCGGCAGGGTGACGCTGCGCATCGGCGATCCCATCCCGACGGCAGGCCTGCACATCTCCGCCCGCGAAGCGCTGACCCACCGGCTGCATGACGAGGTTGGGCGCATGTTGGTGGAGGGTGGGGCGGGATACTGAGGGGCGGGCGGAGTCGGGGCGCCGGACGGCCCACCCATTCGATCGCGACCGCCTGGCGAACCCCCTTAACTACTCTTCGATCCAGCCATACAGCCCACGCCAAGGGCTGCGTTGATCACGAGTTGGACGTCCGCGACGGTGACCACGCCATCGCCGTTCAAATCGTGACTGGCCGGCGTTACGCCCAGGGCCTCATTGATGATGCGCTGCACGTCGACCACGTTGGTGCTGCCGTCCTGATCGATGTCGCACAGGTAGTACTGGGTTACCTGAAAGGTCTGCTTGACTGGCGTGGCGGCGGCGTAGCTGCCGTTGCCCGCCTGGGTGGCCTGGATTGTGCAGGCGCCGAGGGCGGCCAGCGTCACGGTTGCGCCCGACACCGTGCAGACCCCGGCCGTTTGCGAGCTGAAGCTGACGGGCAGGCCGGAGGAGGCGGTCGCGCCGACCGTAAACGGAGCGGCGTTGAGCGTCAGGTTCGGGAGGAGCCCGAAGGCGATGGTCTGGCTTGCCAGCGTCACCTGGAAACTCTGGCTAACCGGCGCGGCCGCGGCGTAGGTGGCGTTGCCGGCCTGGGTGGCCTGGATGGTGCAGGTGCCTGCGGCCACCAGCGTCACCGTGGCGCCCGAGACGGTGCAGACCGCCGTCGTCTGCGAGTTGAAGCTGACGGTCAGGCCGGACGAGGCGGTAGCGCTGACGGTGAAGGGCGCCGTGCCGAACACCCGGCTCGATAGCGTGCCAAACGAAATGGTCTGGCCCAGCGTCACCTGAAAGCTCTGGCTGACCGGCGAGGCGGGGACGTAGTTGGCGTTGCCGGCCTGCGTCGCCTGGACGGTGCAGGTGCCGGCGGCTATGAGGGTCACGGTCGCGCCCGAGACCGTGCAGACCGCCGCGGTTTGCGAGTTGAAGCTGACCGCCAGACCGGACGACGCGGTCGCGCCGACCGTGAATGGCGCCGTGCCGAACGGTTGGCTTGAAAGTGTCCCGAAAGTGATGGTCTGGCTGGCCTGTGCCACTGCGAAACTCTGGCTGACCGGCGAGGCGGGGGCGTAGTTGGCGTTGCCCGCCTGGGTCGCCTGGACGGTGCAGGTTCCGGCGGCTATCAGCGTCACGGTCGCGCCCGAGACCGTGCAGACCGAGGTGGTTTGCGAGTTGAAGCTGACCGCCAGACCGGACGACGCGGTCGCGCCGACCGTGAATGGCGCCGTGCCGAAGGGTTGGCTTGAGAGTGTCCCGAAGGTGATGGTCTGGCTGGCCTGTGTCACTGCGAAGCTCTGGCTGACTGGCGAGGCGGGGGCGTAGTTGGCGTTGCCCGCCTGCGTCGCCTGGATGGTGCAGGTGCCTACGGTCACCAGCGTCACGGTCGAGCCCGCGACGGTACAGATCGCCCCCGTTTGCGAATTGAAGCTGACCGCCAACCCCGACGAGGCCGTGGCAGTGACCGCTGGCGTGGCGCCAAAGGCCGCGCTCGGGAGTGTGCCGAAGGTGATCGTCTGAGTTTCCATGCCGGCGAAGTTAGCCGTTTGGTTCGCGCTCAGGCTGTTGATCGTGACGCTCGGCGGAGTGAAGGTGAACCCGCTCTTGGACGGGGTCACGGTGTATGACCCGCCGCCCGGCAGCGCGGCGAAGCTGTAGTTCCCCGACCCATCCGAAATGCTGGTGCCGCTTCCGGATCCGCTCAGCGCCACGGTGACGCCGCTGAGCCCGCTGCCCGAGAACGTCACTTGACCGGCGATAGCGTACGAGCCTGAAATGAGGGTGCCGGGTGTGCAGACAGTCGGCAGCGAATTCGCGTTGGGGTCGGAGACCACGCAATCCGTGAGCGCTACGGTTGTGCTGCCCGTAGTGAACTGCGAACTGAATGTGAACGTTGCGTAGACGACAATTCCATTAGAGATGGTATTCGAGTTCGGCCCAGCGCCTATCAGTGGCACACTCCCACCCGACACGGTACCCATATAAAGGGACTTGCCGGCGTTCGTTAACTGCGCCCCCGCACGAGCCGAACTGAATGTCAGTTTCGTCTGGTCGAAAGTGAGGTTGCCTTGAAACGCGGCAGGGGAGGCCGGTCCCGTCGTTGTCAGTTGGATCGGAACCTCCACAGCCTGGCCCGGGCTCCCACTTGCATTGGCCACGGCCAGCGTCACTAAAGAAGCGCTCCCCTGCGTCACCTGGAAGCTCTGGTTGACTGGTGTGGCGGCGGCGTAGCTGGCGTTGCCCGCTTGCGTCGCCTGGATGGTGCAGGTGCCGACGGCCACCAGCGTCACGGTCGCGCCCGAGATCGTGCAGACCGGCGGGGTTTGCGAATTGAAGCTGACCGCCAGGCCGGACGACGCGGTCGCGCTCACCGTGAACGGCGCGGCGCCGAGCGATTGGCTTGAGAGTGTCCCGAAGGTGATGGTCTGGTTTACCAGCGCCACCTGGAAACTCTGGTTGACTGGCGTGGCGGCCGCGTAGGTGGCGTTGCCGGCCTGAGTCCCCTGGACGGTGCAGGTGCCAGCGGCCACCAGCGTCACGGTCGCACCCGAGACCGTGCAGACCGGCGGGGTTTGCGAATTGAAGCTGACCGCCAGGCCGGACGAGGCGGTCGCGCTCACCGTGAACGGCGCGGTGCCGAGCGATTGGCTTGAGAGTGTCCCGAAGGTGATGGTCTGGTTTACCAGGGTCACCTGGAAGCTCTGGTTGACTGGTGTGGCGGCCGCGTAGGTAGCGTTGCCGGCCTGCGTCGCCTGGATGGTGCAGGTGCCTGCGGCCACCAGGGTAACGGTGGCGCCTGAGACCGTGCACACCCCCGTCGTCTGCGAATTGAAGCTGACCGCCAGGCCGGAACTGGAACTCGCACTCACGGTGAACGGCGCGGTGCCGAGCGATTGGCTTGAGAGTGTCCCGAAGGTGATCGTCTGGCTCGCCAGCGTCACCTGGAAACCCTGGTTGACTGGTGTGGCGGCCGCGTAGGTAGCATTGCCGGCCTGCGTCGCCTGGATGGTGCAGGTGCCGAGAGCAACCAGCGTTACCGTGGCGCCCGACACCGTGCAGACGGGTGTGGTTTGCGAATTGAAGCTGACCGCCAGGCCGGAACTGGAACTCGCGCTCACCGTGAACGGTGCAGTGCCGAGCGACTGGCTTGGGAGTGTCCCGAAGGTGATGGTCTGGCTCGCCAGCGTCACCTGGAAACTCTGGTTGACTGGTGTGGCGGCGGCGTAGGTAGCGTTGCCGGCCTGAGTTGCCTGGATGGTGCAGGTGCCGAGAGCAACCAGCGTCACCGTGGTGCCCGACACCGTGCACACCCCCGCCGTCTGCGAATTGAAGCTGACCGCCAGGCCGGAAGAAGCTGTTGCGCTAACCGTGAACGGCGCCGCCGTCAAGGGTTTGTCCGAAACCGTGCCAAAGGCAATGGTCTGGGTTGCGGTTACCAGGAGAGTTAATCCCAAGCTTACTGCGTTCGACGAGGAGTCTGTGAGCGTTAGCGAGATAGGATAGCTCCCAGAGTTCGTGGGAGTCCCCGCGAACTCCAGCGAGCAACCGGGAGGAACGCAGCCCGGCGGTGGACCAGCGGAGATCCCCGCCGGTAACTGGCCGCTGATCGCCCAAGCATAGCCGGTCTGCGAGCCGCCCGAACCGTTAAAGAAAACAGTCTGATACGGAACCCCTACAGTTCCGGCCGGAAGTATCGGCGGAATGCTTCCGAACGAGCTATCCACGATGGTGAGGGGAAGCTGGGTCACCTGCAACGAAATGCCGAGACTCCCGGTCAGGTGGGCCGAGTCGGTTGCGGAGAAACTGACCGAATAGGAGCCAGCCTTGGTTGGAGTGCCACTCAGCACGCCGCCGGAGCTCAAGCCGATTCCGGGAGGCAGTCCAGTCGCGCTCCATTGATACGGCGCCGTTCCGCCTGAAGCCGTGAAGCCGTAGCCGGGGGAATTCAGGACAGGGTTTCCGACAACCCATTGCGGCGTTCCTGCCGTGGGCAGCGCGATCACGACGCCCTGTTTCCAATTCAAGGAGAGGGTTTGCGAAGCGGACCGGCCCAACGTATCCTGAACGGACACTTGAACGGTCTCGACCACCGTTCCGGCCGTGAAGTCCGGGGTGCCGGCAATGACTCCTGTCGTGGAGTTCAAGGCGAGGCCGGCGGGCAGACTGCCGCTTAAGAGCGCCCACGTGTACCCACCGCCGCTACCACCGCTAGCCAGCAGGGTTGCGGTGTATGGAGTAGAGGCATAGGCATCCGGCAGCGCTGTCGTGGTTATCTGAAGAGGCGGCGAGACAACCAGGCTAACCGGTACAGTCAAACCGGAATTCTGGGCCTGAGCTGAGTTCAAAATGATCGAACCGCTATATGTGGCGGGAGTCAAGCCGGTAGGATCGAGCGTGACGGAAAGAACCACCGGAGTGGTGTAACTGGCAGTAGTCTGCCCGTTGACTTTCAGCCAGCTTCCACCGGAAACGGCGGCGGTTCCCGGCTGCCTGTCGAGACCCGCCAGCCCGACACCAAGATTCAGGGTGGCCACCGGGTCGCCCTGGGTCGCCTGTCTGCCCAGGCTCGAAGGAGTGGCAACCATGGTGGTGGCGCTATAGACCTGGAATGTAGCCGTGGCAGATGCGGAACCGCCGCCCACCGTGTTTGGGTTGGTTGCCTGAACCGTATACGTTCCGGGTGACGGCAGAAAATACGCCGGCGTGGTGATCTGGGTAAACGGAACTGTGGTGGAAGTGGTCGATGCGTAGGTGAAAGACTGGCTCGTGCCCACGATCTGGAACACCGTGTCCGGAGTAAGGCCGCTGCCCGATATCGTGAGATCGCAGACGGCGTTCGGGAAGCAGGGACTGTTCGGCTGGCCGAAGTAATCCGCATCGACGCTGGCGATGACCGGCACAGGTGAGTCGATTGCGAAGGTCGTGCTCGTGAAATAGGCGTAGGGAGTGTTGATTTGGATGGGATAGCTGCTGTACGGTCCAAACTGGCCGCCGTTGCCTGTCTGAAAAGCCTGGGTCCCGGACGCGTACAAAGTGAACTGAATTGCCGAATCCGAAACGAATGTACTGGGCTCGACGGAATTATCGAAGAGGAACTGGGAGTCCGGCCGAAAGTTCGCTCCAATGATCGTCATTGTCTGCGGCGTGCCATCCGGGACTGCGTACGGCGGCATGATGCTCGTGATTGCCGGCTGTGGGTAAAAGACGGGCATGCAGATGGGCTCCGCATCGGCCTGACCGTTCGCATCCGTGACCTGCACGACGAAGACTCTTGACGGCGGATAGTGGGGTGGCAAGTAAATCCCACGATTGCCCGGACAATCGTTTGCAACGCTGGGTGTTGCGGAAAGCCCGCCGGCCGGAGAAAGCAGGAGGCTTGTGTCGGCCAATGGGCCGTCTATCTTCCAAGCCAGTTGGCCGGTACCGCCGGTAGCCTGGAATGTATACGCGTAGGGGCTGCCGAACGTGGCCAACGGCAGGTTGTTCAGGCTGATCGCCGGAGCGGGACCGGGTTTGTTCACGACGAACACAAGATAGGCGCTCGTCGAGCTTCCGGCGGAATCGGTGACTTTGAGATTGAGGGGGAAGACCCCAGCGGTAGTCGGCGTTCCGAAGAACGCGAAGTCGCACGGAGATGAGCCGCAACCCGGAGCGAAGCCGGAACTGATCCCCGGAGGCAACGACCCGGATACGGTCCACTGATACCCCGTTTGCGATCCGCCGGTGGCCCTGAAGAATGCGGAAGAATAGGGCGTGCCCACGACACCGGAAGGACAGAGCGGCAGTCCCCCGTTTTCGTCATTGAACATCTGGAGCGGTATCTGGACCACATTGAGCGTGATGGCCAGGGTACCGGTTCGACCGCCCGAATCGGTCGCCGTGAAGGTGACCTGAAACGCTCCCGCCGCGGTTGGTGTCCCACTCAGCACTCCGGAGGAACTCAATGTGATCCCTGGCGGCAATCCGGCTGCAGACCAGAGGTAAGGCGCCGTTCCTCCGGAAACCGTGAAATCGTATCCCGATGAGTTTAGAATCGGCGTTCCAACGGTCCACTGCGGCAGTCCGGCTATCGGTGGGGAGATGGTCACGGCCGGATACCAGTTCAAGGTAAAGGTCTGCCAGACAAATCGGCCGTTCGAATCGGAAACGGAGATGTTCAGGGGTTGGGTTCCCGCAGAAGCTCCAACGGTGCCGCTGATGAGCCCGGTGGACGCGTTCAGAGTCAAACCGGCGGGCAGACTCCCGTTCTGAATGGCCCAACTGTATGTGCTGCCCCCGGTGGCGTCGAGGCTCGCCGTATACGGCTGGCCAGCGAACGCGTCGGGCAAGCTGGGGGAGGACGTAATGACAAGCGGGGCAACCACCTGCATAATCAACGGCACAGTCAGCGGCGAGTTCGAAGCCTGGGGGGTACTGACGGTGATCGTACCGGAGTAGTTGCCCGGCGCCAGTCCGGTGGGATCGAACGTCACGGCGATCGTCTGGGGGGCGTACCACGTCTCGGTAATGGGATGGCCATCGAGAGTTAACCAGTTGCCGCCCTGTTGCGTCGCCACCGTGGCCGTACCCTGCATGGGCTTCCCCGAGTCGTCGGAGATTGTCAGACCGCTGGAAGCGGGAGGGCCACCCTGCGTGAATGCGGTATTGAAGGCGCTCTGGCTGAGAAGGATTTTTCCGGCCGGCTGGGTGTAGCAGACGTTTCCTGGAACACTTACGGTCACGGTGTTTGACTGTGCAGAGCCCTGCGCATTACTGGCGAGGACGAAGTACGTATACGACTGACCGGCTGAGAGACTCGAGGGGTCGGTCCACGACAGCACGCCGGTCACAACGCCGGCGGGGTACGAATTCCGGTAGATCTGGTAGCTGGTGGCTTGTGCCGACGCGGTCCAGCTCATGGACACCAAAGGCACGATGGATGGAGGCGGATAGCAGCCCGGCGCATTGGCCGTGAGCGTGAACGCCGCGGGCGCCTGTGGCATTGGGTTGACCGTGAACGGGAACAGATTGGAGATCTGGCCCGTTGCGTTGGTCACCTCAACTTGCCAGGTGCCGCTGGCGGCCAGCACCTGCGACACGACGATAGTCGACGCCGATGAAATCGCGATCTGATTCTGCTGCGGCTCGTACTCACTGCCGCCTGGCGCCACAAAAAGCACGTCCAATCCCGCGGCGAATCCGGAACCGGAAAGCGTAAGCGATTGGGCCGACGGAGACGCCACCAAACCGGGGGGAGCGACATTATCGATGTACGGGGCGGGAGAGGAGTTCGCCGCCTGGAAATATAGGGGGGCCGAATAGCCGCTGGAACCGGCGGAACTCACGGCTTTCATGTACCAGCAGTACGATCGTCCCGCCAGGAGCCATCCGGACGGAACGCTGAAGGACGTGGCGCTTCCGCCGATTGACGTATTCGAGTACATTGGAGTGCCCCCGTTGCACAAGGTATCGATGTAGATCCCGTATGAGGAGGCATTGGGCGAAGCCTGCCAGGTAAGAGTCGGCGTGGTGGAAGGCACTACGGGACCCGGACTGGCGGCGGAGCCCGGCGACAGCGGCAGGGGCGTGGCCGACGTGGCAGCCACGGTCCCTGCAAGCGGCACACAGGCCGTGGGATCGTCGGTGGAGCTGTTGGGGAGGCAGAACGTCGCCGGCCCGACGGAGGCACTTTGGGGGCTGAACGTGACGGGAATCGAAACGGAGGCGCCGGGGTTGAGGGGAGTTCCGGAGAACGAAGTCGAAAACGCCGAGGCGCCAGAGCCGGTGATTTGTGGGCTGCCAATGCTCAAAGCTGCGCTGCCGGAGTTGGTGACGGTGAGGGACTGGCTGGCAGAGGAGCCCGCCGGAACGTTGCTGAATGTGAGACCGGCACTTGGCGAAATGGAAATGTTGGCGCTGGCTTCGAAAGCGACGGTGAATGTCAGGTTCCAGTTGTTGGCGCCGGTGCTGTGGTCGACACCGAGAACCTGCTCATTCGATGGAGTAAAGTGGACCCCATTGTCAAGACCATTTTTTGCCCGCAATAAGCTAATGCCGACGGGGCCGGGATTTGAGTTTGGGCAGCG
>Ga0326728_10011944_pt1 | contig 19574 bp, 10 predicted proteins | sample MB3enrmetagenome_FD_207602 | JGI IMG/M metagenome (GOLD analysis project Ga0326728, IMG submission 207602) | Lab enriched peat soil microbial communities from McLean, Ithaca, NY, United States - MB31MN | ecosystem: Environmental > Terrestrial > Soil > Wetlands > Peat | place: USA: New York... | reverse complement strand
TTCTGCGGCTCTCCGCCCGTAATAGCCTGAATCCAGAGTTCCGCTGTCTTGGCGTTTTTGGCCAGATCAACGGTGGTGACGGAGTACGCCAGCCACTTGCCGTCGGGGCTGACGGCGGTTTCACCCAGCCGCTTCATCTGCATCATGTCTTCAAAGGTCATGGGGCGCTTGGCCGGCGTGTTCTGGCCGATGGCCGGCAGCGCGAGGCAGGGGACGAGGGCGGCAAGAAGGGCGAAAGAAAGAACGGTTTTTTGCTTGGGCATGGGATTCCTGTTCCAGCGCCGGCGCGTGGGCCGGGACGCGAAGAAAAGTGTACACCACAAGCTGCTGGCGCGGTTGCGCAGCCGACTGGCCTGCTCGGTGTATCGCGTCAAGTCCCCGCGACTCCCCTCCCGGAGGGAGGGATCGAAAATAGCCCAGGGTGAAACCCTGGGTGAGCGTATAGCAGAGAATCTCCGTCCCAGCGGGGCGGTGCGAAGATCAAGCGGGAGCTTGAGATATCGAGATACCGGGACATCAATCCGCCCCTACGGGGCGGATGTTCCTTCATTGCCGCCCAACCCAGGGTTTCGCTGCGCTTCACCCTGGGCGATTTTCGACGGCTCCCTTCGGAAGCAACCCGATCAATGCCCTCCGTTGGGTAAATGCGTTCGCAGTCCACCACCAGTTGCAAGGAAAACGAAGTTCAGTTGGTGTAAATGCGCACGTAATCCACGACCATTTGCGAGGGAAACGGCGTGCTGCTGGTGGGCGAACCGGGCCAACTGCCGCCCACCGCAAGGTTGAGGATAAGGAAGTTGGGGCCGGTGTCGAAGGGCCAGACCGAACCACTGAAGCCGCTTATGCTCGCCGGTGTGAAGGTGGCGTAGGGTGTGGCGGGATTGTCGACGTAATAGGCCACGCTGCCCTTGGACCAGATCATTCCGTAGGTGTGCCAGCCGGCCGCGGTCTGGCCGCTGGGGAAGGAGTAGTTGGTGCCGATGTTGCCGCCTGTAAAGCCCGTGCCGTGGATCGAGCCGGCGTTCCAATCCGGAGAGCCGGCGGCATCGACCCGTTCCAGCACGTCCATCTCCCCGCAGGCCGGCCAGCTGACGGTGTTGATGTTATTGCCCATCAGCCAGAAAGCCGGCCAGAAGCCCTGCGCCTCGGGAACCTGGGCGCGCACCTCGATGCGCCCGTATTGGAAGCTGAACAGGCCCTCGGTCTTCATGCGCGCCGAGGTATAGACGCCCGGCGAGGGCTGCTCGGCGACGATGTGCAGGGCGCCGTCCGTTCCCACATACGCGTTGGGATTGGCCGGATTGCATGGAGAAACGCTCGAAGCCCAGGCGCAGTAGTCTTCCAACTCGCTGTTGCCCCAGCCGCTGGCGCCGGTCTCGTAGGTCCAGACCGCGGGGTTGGGCTGGGCGTTGGCGAATTCGTCGCTCCACACCAGCGTTCCCGAGGCGATATTGGGGCTGAAGCTCTGGCTGGCGGCGCTGCTGGCGGTGTAGCCCGAGGCGGTGGCGATGGCATTGACGGTCAGGTTCGCGGCCAGCAGAAAAGGCGCCTGATAGATCTGCGAAGAGGTGGTAGGCGTGCTGCCGTCCAGCGTGTAATAGATCGTTGCGCCGCTGGTTGCATCGCTTAGTGAAACCAACTGGGCGCCGCCCAGCGCAGCCGCCGTGGCGATGGCGGGCGTGGCAGCCTTGGGATTGATAGGTCCGTTATTGACCGTAGTGCCGCCGCTACCGCCGCCACAACCGGCGGCCAGCGCGGCACTGAAAACCATCAGACCCATCAGACCCGCCGTGAAAATGCTGGCGACCAACTGTCTCTTGCACTGCATCGTCATCCCTCTGTTTTTTCTCGACTATTCTTCGCGCCCCCCGCTCTCCTTGCAGAATCATGGGCGGGTCAAAGCAGAAGCAGGAAAAGTGTAACTCCCCGGCCCCTTCACCGATGAGTTATTGTGGAGGACATGGTCAAAACGGAAACGCTGCTGCTCTTCTTTGCGGGTCTTCTTCTCGTCTTTGCAGCGCCGCGGGCTGGTGCGGCCCGCCGCCCCGCCGCCCCGGTTGTGGTGGGATACGTCTTCGCCAAGGACGCCGTCCTCGCGCCGGGAGAGATCGATGCGCAGAGCCTGACCCGCATCAACTTCGCCTTTGCCAACATTGCGAATGGCCGCATGGTCGAGGGCTATCCGGCCGACGCACAGAATCTGGCCACGCTGACCGCACTGCGCCGCCAGAATCCCGCGCTGACGGTGCTGGTCTCGGTGGGCGGCTGGCTGTGGTCGACGAATTTTTCCGATGTGGCGCTGACCCCACAGAGCCGCCAGGTCTTTGTCCAGAGCGTTATCGAGTTTCTCCAGCGCTACGACCTGGACGGTCTGGACATCGACTGGGAGTATCCCGGACTGGCCGGCTCCGGCCACCCCTTCCGCAGCCAAGACAAGCAGAACTTCACCCTCCTGCTGCGCGATATGCGCCAGCGCTTCGACCGGGAGGCGAAGATGGGCCATCGTCGGCTCTATCTGACCATCGCCGCCGGCGCCAGCGAAGATTTTTTAGCCCACACCGAGATGAAAAAGGCACAGCGCTATTTGGATACCGTGAATCTGATGGCCTACGACTTCAGCGGGGCTTTTTCCGACGCCACCACCAGCCACCACGCCCCGCTTTACGCAAATCCCGCCAGCCCCAAGAAAGACTCGGTGGACGAAGAGGTAAGAGCCTTCCTCGAAGCCGGGGTTCCGGCCGCGAAACTGGTGCTGGGTGTGCCTTTCTACGGCCACGCCTGGGGCGAAGTGAGCGCCGAGAACCACGGCCTCTTCCAGCCCGGCAAGCCCACCGCGGCCGACTTCGCCTCCTATGGGACGATCACCACGCTGCCGGCGCAGGGATTCGTCCGCTACTGGGATGCGGCAGCCTCCGCACCCTACATATACAGCGCCGAGAAAAAGGTCTTCATTACCTACGAAGATCCCCAGTCGCTCGGTGCCAAGTGCAGCTATATCAAGGCTCACAAGCTGGCCGGCGTGATGTTCTGGCAATACTCCGGCGACCCCTCGGGCGAACTGTTGAAGACCATCCGTGAGAAGCTGCTCGGGCCGCTATGACGCCTTCTCCACGACCGCTTTGCTGAGGTTGCGGGGGCGATCGACATCGACGCCGTGCTCCAGGGCCATGAAGTAGGCAAAAAGCTGGAGCGGAATCACTTCGACGATGGGCAGCAGGTACTCGGAAGCCGGATCGACAAAGACGCAATCGTCGACCAGGCCGGCGACCTGCCCGTCGCCGCGATTGGCGATGGCAATCACCTTCGCGCCCTGCTCCTTCATCTCGCGCAGCAACTGCACCGTCTTCTCATAGCGCACCACCGAGGCATCCAGTGCGCGGTCCACCGTGGCCAGCACCACCAGCGGCACACGGTCGCTGACCAGCGCATTGGGCCCATGCTTCAACTCGCCTGCCGGGTAGCCCTCGGCGTGGACATAGGAAGCCTCCTTCAACTTCAGCGCTCCCTCCCGGGCGATGGCGTAGTGCACGCCGCGGCTGAGGTAGAGGAAGGTCGAGGCGGTGTTGTATTTGCGGGCCACCACGGCCATCTGTTCCCGCCAGCCGTCCAGTTGTGCGGCGATGGAGCCGCTCAAGGCGCGCAACTCGGCGATGGAGCGGGCCAACTCGACCTCATCCATGCGGCCCAGACGGTCGGCCTCGTACAGTGCTAGCAGATAGAGCACCGCCAATTGGCAGGTGAAGCTCTTGGTGGCGGGAATGGCGCGCTCCACGCCCGCCGCCAGCGGCATGGAAACCGTAGCCTCGCGGGCCATGGTGGAGTCCGTGGCGTTGGTGATGGCCAGCGTCTTCTGCTCCTGCCGCACGGCCTCGCGCAGGGCCGCCAGCGTATCAGAGGTCTCTCCCGACTGCGAAAGCACCAGCACGCCCGGTTGGCGGCGGCCGACCAGGCTGGTGCCGCCGCGGCAACTGTACTCGCTGGCGTACTCCACATCCACGGCCAGGCCGCACAGATCTTCCAGGATGATCTCCGCGGCCAGGCCGCTGTGACGGCTGGAACCGGAGGCGGCGATCAGCACCTCGCCCTCTGCCGTAGACCAGCCGGCCAGCACCCGCGCTACCTCCGGCTTGAGCCCCGCTTCGCACAGGTAGAGGGCCAAAGTACGCTCCAGCGCTTGCGGCTGTTCGTAGATCTCGCGCAACATCTCGTGGGCGAAAGCGGTCATGATCAACTCTCCTTGGAGCCACCTGGCGCGGCTCGGTTTCCGTCAATTACGATCATATAGCTTTTAAGTGATCACGGAAATGAATAACTAAGCGATGTACTTTCCGAAATAATCGCAAAAACGGGAGGATTTTCCTCCCCAAATCTGCAATCTGCAGAGTAGAATCGCTGTGACATGTCCGACTCCATTTCCCGACGCGCCGAGCAGATTGTCAAATACCTGTTGAGCGCCGGATCAGCCACCATCGAAGAACTGCTCGCCGTAGCGGGCTCCTCGGCCCCCAGCATCCGCCGCGATCTGGCCCGTTTGGAGAGCCGCGGACTGATCCGCCGCACCCACGGCGGAGCGGAACTGGTGGAACCGCTGCTGTACGAGCCTTTCCGCTACGACAGTTCCTTCCTGGCCAGGGAGCAGCGCAACGCCGCGGAAAAACGGCGCATCGGGCTGGCTGCGGCCGAACTGATCAAGGCCGGCGAAACCGTGGGCCTGAGCGCCGGCACCACGACTACTCATATCGGCCGCAGCCTGCGCCACCGCGAGAAGATCCAGGTGGTGACCAACGCCATCAATATTGGAATGGAACTGTGCAACCAGCCGGGCATTCGCACCTATCTGACCGGCGGGGTGGTCCCCTGGGCCTGGTCGTTTTCCCTGACCGGGAGCGCGGCGCTGGATTTTCTCGACGATGTGTACCTGGACAAAGTCTTTTTGAGCGTTACCGGACTGGACCCCGAGCGCGGAGCCACCACGCTGGAGACGGAGGAGGCGCTGGTCTATCGCAAGATGCTCAAACAGGCCAAACGGGTGATTGTTACCGCCGACTCCAGCAAACTGGGCAAGGTCAGCCCGGCCTTCATCTGCCCCTGCGCCGAGATTCAAACGCTGATTACCGATACCGGCGCCACTCAAGAAGCGGTTGCGCCCTTCGAACGCCAGGGCGTGCAGGTGATTCGGGTCTGAAGAGGCCTGCCGAAGCGGCGCAAGCCTGCTCAACGGCCCTGCCCCGCAATTTGGTCTCGACGCGGAGATGAAAACGAGCGGATGTTGGCGCAGATGTGATTATAATTGCCATAAACGATCATATCCTCTATCGTTGTAGACGGTATTGGTCTTTTTGGGATTGCGATAAGCTTCAGCAGCCCTGCTTCTGTCGAAGATCCGCTGGCAAAAAGGACGCGCATGACCGGCAGCACCGTTCTCCGCAAATCGGAACCCGCTCGCCGCCATCCGGCCGCATGGGTTCCCACCGTCTACTTTGCCGAAGGGCTTCCCTATTACGCTGTGAATTTCATGGCCTTGTTCTTCTTTCAGAAGATGGGCGTGAGCAACACGGTGAACACGCTGGTCATCAGCCTGCTCGCCGTACCTTGGACATTGAAGCCGATCTGGAGCCCGCTGCTGGAGTTGTACAAGACGAAGAAATTCTTCGTCGTGCTAATGCAGCTGCTGGGCGGCGTCAGTCTCGTGCTGATCGCGCTCTCGCTCAATCTGCCGGGGTATTTTCATTACGCGGTGGCGCTCTTTGTGGTGCTGGGCTTCTGCTCGGCCACTCACGACATCGCCACCGACGGCATCTATATTGCCGCGCTGACCCCCAAGGAGCAGGCGGCTTATGTTGGCTGGCAGGGCAGCTTCTACAATCTTGCGCGCGTTTTTTCCATGGGCGGATTGCTGTGGCTGGTGGGCGTGCTCACGGAGAAGTTCACCGTGGCGCACATCTCCGCACCCGCGGTTCATGCCTGGATGGCGGTCTTTGGCGGGGCGGGGCTGATCCTGGTGGCGCTCAGTCTCTATCACGCGCACATGCTTCCCATCGGCGGCGAAGAGCGGAAAACGCAGGGCCTGCGCCAGACGGCCAGTACCTTCCTGGACGTGGTGGTGAGTTTCTTCAAGAAGCCCAACGTATGGTTCCTGCTGCTCTTCATCTTTCTCTATCGCGCCGGGGAAGGCCAGGTCATCAAGGTCGGCCCGCTCTTTCTGCAAGCCGCGCGCTCCACGGGTGGCTTGGGCCTCGATCCCAAGCAGGTGGGCGCCATCTATGGCGTCTTTGGCAGCATTGCTTTTGTGGTAGGCAGCATCGCGGGCGGCTACTTCACTGCCCGGCTGGGCTTGAAGCGCGCTCTTCCGTGGCTCATCCTGACGCTCAATCTGCCCATGCTGGCCTATTGGTATCTGAGCGTGGCGCTGCCAACTAATCCTCTACCGATCACCGTGGCGATGAGCGTGGAGATGTTCGGTTACGGCTTTGGATTTGTCGGCGTCATTCTGCTCATGATGCAGGAGATTGCGCCGGGCAAATACCAGACGGCGCATTATGCCTTCGCCAATTCGCTGATGAACCTGGGAGTGATCCTTCCCGGAGCCATCAGCGGATGGGTTCAATCGCGCCTGGGCTACACGCATTTCTTTATATGGGTCATTCTCTCCGCGCTGCCGGCGCTGATTCTCTCGCGCCTGGTTCCCATTCGCGGGGGCTCTCAAGCCGCGGGCCTGCAACCTGCGGCACTGGACTAATGGAAAAGCAGCATTTTCGCATCGACGGGAGACTGGACTATGGCTGAAAAAAGGACGGCAATTCAAAAGGACAGCGCAAAGCTCAAGGCGGTGATTCTGGCCGCGGGCAAAGAGACCATCGGCGCCGGCGGCAAGCCTCTGGTGCTGCAAACGCTGGGCGAGCAAAGCATCCTTGAGCATGTGGTGCAATATGCGCTGCAGGTGGTTCCGGCCAAGGATATCTATATTGTTGTCGGGAGCAGTCAGGCGGAAGTGCGTGCGCTGCTGGGCGATCAATTCAACTATGTGGAGCAGGAAACGCCGCGGGGCACGGGCGATGCGGTGCTGCGCGCCACGCGCATGCTTCCCGACTACGCGGGTGATCTGTTGATCCTCTACGGCGACACGCCGCTCTTCCGGCCGGGTTCGATTCGCGGCTTGCTCAATCGCCATCATCTGCGCCAGGCGCAGTTGACGCTGCTCACCGCCCATGCCGATCATCCCCTGCCCTATGGCCGCATCATCCGCGACGCCTCCGGCCTCATCATCGACATCATCGAAGATACCGAGGCCTCTGCCGCGGTGCGTGAGATCCGAGAGTTCAATGTGGGCGCTTATGTGGTGAACGCCGGCCTCATCGCGGCGGCGCTGGAGAAGCTGGCGCCCTCGGCGCGCAGCGGCGAAGTGCAACTGACCGACTGCGTGCACCAGCTCATCCGCCTTGGCCATGGCGTGGAGAATTATCGCCTCTACGACCAGGACGAGATGCAGGGGATTAACACCGAAGCCGATCTGGAGCGCGCGCAATTCATCCTGCAGAAGCGCCTCTATCGCCCCCGCCGCCAGGAAGAACAGAATCTCGTCGCCTTTGGCACCGGCGGCTGGCGGGCCATCATTGGCGAAGGCTTCACCATGCACAACGTGCGCCGGCTGAGCCAGGCGCTGTGCAACGAGATCACGCGGCGCAAGGAAGAAAGCCACGGCGTCATCATCGGCTACGACCGGCGCTTTTTGTCCAAGCAGGCTGCGGAAGCGGCGTCGGAGGTCTTCGCCGGCAACAACATTCTCGCCATTCTGCTCAGCGAAGATGCGCCCACGCCCCTGGTCACTTATGCCACCGAGATCAGCAACTCCGCCTACGGGCTGGTCTTTACCGCCAGCCACAATCCCCCTGAGTGGAATGGGCTGAAGGTCTTTCGCAGCGACGGCTCGCTGTTGCTGGACCATGAGACGCGGCAAATCGAAGTGGAGACGAATTCTCTTCTGCCCAACGACGTCATCAAGCTGGAGCTTGACTTGGCCATCGAAGCCGGCATCGTGGTGCGCAAGGATTTCACCAATCAATATGTCGATGCGGTGGAAAAGCTCATTGATCTGGATGCGATTCGCAAGGCCGGCCTCAAGGTCATCGTCGATCCCATGTATGGCGTTGGGCAGTTGACGCTGGGCACGGTTCTGACCGAAGCGCGCTGCCGCGTGACCTTCATTCATGAGCGCCACAATCCGCTCTTTGGCGGCCGCTCGCCCGCGCCCAGTTTGGAGGCTCTGCGCGCGCTCAGCTCGCAGATGGAAGAGGACGGCTACGATGTGGGCCTGGCCATGGACGGCGACGCCGATCGCATCGCCATTCTCGACGAGAAAGGCCGCTACATTTCGGTCAACGATCTGCTCTTGCTGCTCTATTGGTATATGCACGAGGTGCGCGGCGAGCGCGGCGGGGTGGTGCGCAATTTGGCTACTACTCACCTGCTCGACCGTCTGGCCCGCGCCATCGGCGAAGAGTGTTACGAAGTGCCGGTGGGCTTCAAACACATTGTCTCGACCATGCAGGAACACAATGCGCTGCTGGGCGGAGAATCGTCGGGCGGACTCACCATTCGCGGGCACATTCTGGGCAAGGACGGCATCTTCGCCTGCGCCCTGGTGGTGGAGATGCTGGCCCGCACCGGCAAGAAGATCTCCGAGCTGCGCGACCATGTGTACACCATTACTGGAGCGCTCTACGATCTGGAAGAGGGCATTCCGGCCACGCCGGAGATGCGCATCGCCGTGCCCCAGCGGCTCAAGGAAGCGCCCAGCAGCGACATTGGAGGCTATCCCGTAATGCGCATCTCTCATGACGACGGCATCAAGCTCTTTCTTGAAAACGAGAATTGGGCGCTGCTCCGCTTCTCCGGGACCGAGCCATTGTTGCGTCTGGCGGTGCAGGCCGACAGCGAAGAGAAAGCCAAAGAGATGATGCATTGGCTGCGGCAATTCGTTACGGCCGAAGGATAAAAGGCCGCGTGCCTAGTACCATGACCGCGTGATTTGGCAATGACAAGAAAGTAGCGCCGGCCTCCCGGCCGGCTGTAGCGCGGACCTTTTCGTCCGCGCTTGTTGTGGATGAATCACCCATTCATACGCTCTGAACACTAACCGCTGTTTTGTTGGGAAAATCGGATGAACCGTTGAGGTGCTGGATGCGTTACGGATACTTTGACAATAGCAACCGCGAGTATGTGATCGACCGCGTGGATGTGCCGGTCTCGTGGACCAACTATCTGGGCGTGAAGGATCTGTGCACAGTGGTCTCCCACAATGCGGGCGGCTACTCCTTTTATCGCAACGCCGAGCACCAGCGCTTGACCCGTTTCCGCGCCAACGGCGTTCCTCTCGACCGGCCCGGCCACTATGTTTATCTGCGCGACGACGAGAGCGGAGAGTTCTGGTCGGTCAGTTGGCAGCCGGTGGGCAAAGACCTGGACAAGGCGGAATATCAATGCCGCCACGGTCTTTCCTATTCCAAGTTCAGTTGCAATTATCGGGATCTGCACGCCGAGCAGACTCTGTTTATTCCCCTCGACGACGACGTCGAGTTGTGGGACGTGAAGATCGCCAACCACGGCGACAAGCCGCGCCGGCTGAGCGTTTATGGATATGTCGAGTTCTCCTTCCAGCACATCGAAATCGACAATCAGAATCTGCAAATGAGCCTCTACGCCAGCGGCACCAGCTTCCAGGACGGCGTCGTCGAATACGACTTCTATTACGAGCCCAGCACTTTTCACTACTTCGCCGCCAGCTTTCAGCCCGATGGCTTCGACACCATGCGCGACAGCTTTCTGGGCAGCTATCGCACCGAGACGAATCCCATTGCGGTGGAAGAAGGCCGCTGCCGAAGCAGCGTCGAGCTGGGCGGCAATCATTGCGGCGCATTGCAGAAGCGCATCACCATTCTGCCCGGCGAAGAGGCCCGACTCGTCTTTATGTTAGGCGTGGGTCCGCGCGCCAAAGGCCAGGAGGTGCGCGCCAAGTACTCCGATCTGGCCAACGTGGACAGCGAATTCGACGCACTCAGGGATTATTGGGAGAAGAAGTGCGCGGTCTTCCAGTGCCAAACCCCGCATGAGGGCCTGGACACCATGGTCAACATCTGGACGCTCTATCAGGCGGAGACCTGCGTGGTCTGGTCGCGCTTTGCATCGTTCATCGAAGTGGGCGGGCGCACGGGACTGGGCTTTCGCGATACCTCGCAGGATGTGATGAGCGTGGTCCACACCAACCCGTCCAAGTGCCGTCAGCGCATCGTGGAACTGCTCAAGGCGCAGGTGAGTCAGGGCTACGGACTGCATCTTTTCGATCCCGACTGGTTCGATGCGGAGAAGCAGAAGGCGCCGGCCTTCAAGTCCCCCACTATCGCCCACGCTCCCAACATCAAATCGATGATTCACGGCATCGAGCATGTTTGTTCGGACGACGCTTTGTGGATCATCCCGACGGTTTGCGAGTATGTAAAAGAGACTGGCGATACGGCGCTCTTCGACGAGGTGATTCCCTTTGCCGATGAGGGCGAAGCAACGGTCTATGAGCATCTGAAGCGCTCCCTGGACTTCTCTGCCCAGCAGGTGGGCCGGAGCGGCATCTGCAAGGGCCTGCGCGCTGACTGGAACGACTGCCTGAATCTGGGAGGCGGCGAGAGCGCCATGGTCTCGTTCCTCCACCATTGGGCGCTGCAGGCCTTTGTCGAGGCGGCTGCGCACCTGGGCCGGGAGCAGGATGTAGCTTTCTACACCGCCTTGATGGAGAAGGTGCGCGCGGCCTGCGAGCGCGAACTGTGGGACGGCGGGTGGTATTTGCGCGGGCTTACCGCCAAGGGCTTAAAGGTGGGCTCCAAGGAGAACGAAGAAGGCCGCATCTTTTTGGAGAGCAACACCTGGGCCGTGGTGGCCGAAGTGGCATCCGCGGAGCGCGGCAAAAGCGGCATGGATGCGGTGGACGAGCACCTTTACTCGCCATACGGATTGCATCTGTTGTGGCCGGCCTTCTCCAAGCCCAACGACGACATCGGCTTCATGGGGCGCGTCTACAAGGGCGTGAAAGAGAATGGAGCCATCTTCAGCCATCCCAATCCCTGGGCCGTGATTGCGGAGTGCAAGCTGGGCCGCGGCGAGCGAGCCATGAAGTTCTACGATTCGCTGCTGCCCTATAACCAGAACGACAGCATCGAAGTGCGCGAGGCGGAGCCGTATTCCTATTGCCAGTTTGTGATGGGCCAGGATCACACCGCCCATGGCCGGGCGCGTCATCCCTGGCTGACCGGCAGCGGCGGCTGGAACTACACCGCTGTAACTCGATGGATTCTCGGCGTACGCCTGAGCTTCGATGGACTGATCGTCGATCCCTGCATTCCCGCCGACTGGAAGGAGTTTCGCGTTACCCGGCAGTGGCGCGGCGCCACCTTCGCCATCACCGTGCGCAATCCACGGGGCGTGCAAAAGGGAGTCGTCTCCACGATTCTGGATGGCCAGTCCGTGGAGGGGCCAGTCAAGCCTCAGCCGGCCGGTTCCACGCATGAATTGCTTGTCGTCATGGGCTGAAGCGGCCTTGCCGCCCTGTATCCTGCCCGTCGGTTAGGTTCTACCCCTGGGACAGATTCCGGGCGCGCTCTAGCGCATTTCTCCTATTGGCGTGGACCACGCGACAGCCAGCCAGGAGGCTAGCGCTGCCTGTTCTTGCAGCGACCAGTAACCTGAAGCCAAGCAGAAAATCTACTCTTTACCAACTGGCGAAAATCTCTAAATGTCCAGGTTCTTCACGTCCAGCGCGTTGTCTTCGATGAACTTGCGGCGGGCTTCCACGTCCTCGCCCATGAGGGTGGTGAAGATGGCCTCGCACTCGGCGATGTCTTCCAGCTTGACCTGCAAGAGAGTGCGGTGCTCGGGGTCCATGGTGGTCTCCCAAAGCTGCGTCGAGGTCATCTCGCCCAGGCCCTTGTAGCGCTGCACGTCGTAGCCCTTCTTGCCCTGCTCGACGAGATAGGTGAAGAGTTCGCGGGCGGTCTGCTTTTCGACCGGCTCCAACTGGGCGCGGGCGGTGCGGCGGGTCTGCTTGGCTTCGGCCTGCGCCTCGGCTTCGCCGACTTCCCCTGCTTCCCCCTCCTCGGCACCGGCTTCAACCGTAGACGCCGTCTTGGCGGCGAACTCGATGAGGAAGGGAGGCTCCAGGAAATCCTTGATCTGGTTGTACTTGGCCATCATCTGGCGGAACTCGGGGCTGGAGGCGAGGGTCCAGTCGATGCGCCGGTCTGCGCCTTGCGCGTCGGTGAAGCTGATCGACCAGGTGTGGTGTTCCTCGTCCTCGACCGGTTCGCCTAGAGCCTTGAACTGTGCCTCGTCGGCCAGCGGCCGCAACTGCTCGGCCAGAGCCAGGAGCTTGGGCGGAACCGCGCTCTCCTCCTTGGAGGCAAAATCGGCGCGGTGTACCAACTCCATGCGGGCCAGCATCTCGGTGAGCTTCTCATTGCGCAGGCGTCTGTCCACCTTCTCCACAAAGCCCAGGTACTCGTTCAGGGTGCCCATGAAGCGGGTCAGGTCGGCGCCCTCAATGCGTCTGGCTTCTTCGCCGTGGCGCACAATCATGCCATCGGCAGCGCGGCTGACCATCACCTTCACAAAATCGCGCTCGTCCTTGATGTACTCCTCGCGCCGGCCCTTCTTGATCTTGAACAACGGCGGCTGGGCGATGTAGACGTTGCCGCGCTTGATCAGCTCCGTCATGTGGCGGAAGAAGAAGGTCAACAAAAGCGTGCGGATGTGCGAACCGTCCACGTCGGCGTCGGTCATGAGGATGATCTTGTGGTAGCGGAGCTTGGCTACGTCGAAGTCGTCCTTGCCGATGCCGCAGCCGAAGGCGGTAATCATGCAGCGGATTTCCTCGTGGCCCAGCATCTTGTCGTAGCGGGCCTTCTCCACGTTGAGGATCTTTCCGCGCAAGGGAAGAATGGCCTGGAAACGGCGATCGCGGCCCTGCTTGGCGGTGCCGCCGGCGCTCTCACCCTCGACCAGGTAGACTTCGCAGCGTTCGGGGTTGCGTTCGGAGCAGTCGGCCAGCTTGCCGGGTAGTCCGGCGCCGTCCAGCGCGCCTTTGCGGCGAGTCAGATCGCGCGCCTTGCGGGCCGCTTCACGGGCGCGCAGGGCGTCGATGGACTTGTTGATGATCTTCTTGGCGACTTGGGGATTCTGCTCCAGGTAGCCGCCCAAGCGCTCGTTGACAAAGGCCTGCACGGTGCCGGCGATGTCGGAGTTGAGCTTGCCCTTGGTCTGGCCCTCGAACTGCGGCTGCGGCAGCTTGACGCTGATTACCGCCACCAGGCCCTCGCGCACATCGTCGCCGCTGAGGTTCTCCTTCATATCCTTGAAGAGGCCAAGCGACTGGCCGATGGCGTTGACGGTGCGGGTCAGCGCGGTGCGGAAGCCGGAGAGGTGCGTGCCGCCGTCCACGGTGTTGATGTTGTTGGCAAAGCTGAAGACCGTCTCGGAGTAGCTGTCGTTGTACTGCAACGCGATGTCGATCTCCACGCCGTCGCGGGCGGCCTCCATGACGATGGGCTTCTCGTGCAGAACCTGCTTGCCGCGGTTCAGGTGCTTCACAAACTCGGAGATGCCGCCGGCATAGCGGAACTCGGCGCGGCGCCCCTCGCCGGTCTTGGGATCGATGGTGCGCTCATCTGCCAAGGTAATGAGCAGGCCCTTGTTGAGAAAAGCCATCTCGCGCAGGCGCTGGGCCAGGGTGTCGTAGTTGAAATCCAGAACCGTAAAGATGCTCTTGTCGGGGAGGAAGTGAACCTTGGTGCCGCGCTTTTTGCTGGTCCCGGCCTTGCGCAGTTCGCTGGTGGGCGCGCCGCAACTGAAATCCATCTCCCAGGTAAAGCCGTCGCGCCAGATCTCGACATTGAACTCCTGGCTGAGGGCGTTGACGCAGCTCACGCCCACGCCGTGCAGGCCGCCCGAGACCTTGTAGGTGGAGGCGTCGAACTTGCCCCCGGCGTGCAGCATGGTCAGCACCACCTGCACCGCCGGCATCTGCTCGCCGTTGGCCAGGGTCTTCATGTCCACGGGAATGCCGCGGCCGTCGTCGATCACGGTGACGGAGTTGTCCACATGGACGATGACTTCGATCTTGGTGGCGTAGCCGGCCAGGCACTCATCGACGGAGTTGTCCACCACCTCGTAGACCAAGTGGTGCAAGCCCATCTCGCCGGTTGAGCCGATGTACATGGCCGGGCGCAGGCGAACCGCCTCCAACCCTTCCAGAATCTTGATATTTTCGCTGGTATAGCTGTCGTTGTCGCCGTGTATCGGAGTGCCGTCAAGATTTTCAGTCGCCATAAGATTCCGTTCGTTCTGCCTTGGTTTCGAACCCCCCGCGGGAGGGGTGGCGCCGGGTCAAACTTCCGGCGGAAAAGTGCATGAACCGCTTGAAAAACAAGGGTTTTCAAACGATCCCGTCTGCTCTGATTTTAGCATGTGGGAGGCTCCCGGCGCGGCGCAATTGCGCAGAGAGCCGATGACAGAGAAGGCTCATCTGGAAACCAGATGAGCCTTCTTCGTCGCATCTATTGGGGTGGGATTGCCCGCCGCGGAACGATAGCAGCGGAGAGGTTGAATTATCCGCGCTTCTTGCCGCCGGGGCGGGGACCGCTCTTGAAGCCGCCGGGCTTGGAACCGGGTTTGGAGAAGCCGCCAGGACGGCCTGCCGGTCTGCCGCCGCCGCCGGGCTTGCCGCCGAAGGAGGGTTTGGGCTTCCAGCCGGTGCGGGGCGCCGAGGAGTCGGAGAACGGCCTTGGGCTGCGGGGACGGGAGTCGGAAGCGCCTTCACTACGCGGCGTGTAGGGCCGGGGAGTGCGGGGCGCGCCGTCGCCTTCGTCGCGGCGGAAAGCGGGGCGGGATTGGCCGCTGGCCGGGCGGCTGAAACCGCCAGGTTTGCTGCCGAAGCTGCGCGGGCCACCGGGGCGGGAATCGGAACCGCCCGAAGGACGGCTGCCCTTGGGGTGTTTGCTGCTGGGCCGTGGGCCGCCGGGGCGGGGAAGTCCACTACTGGTGGTGAAGCGGCGCTCGCCTTCGCGGCGAACGGGACGCTCCGGCCGATCAAAGCTCTCCGCGCCCCGCTCGGGACGGCTATCCGGACGCGGCCGGTCCTCTCCGCCGCGATTGAACGCGGGTCGGGGAGAATAGGGCCGATCCGAGCCGGGACGGTCGGAGCTGGGACGCGGCGAGTAAGGCCGGCTCGAGCTGGGCCGATCCGAACTGGGACGGGGAGAAAAAGGCCGTGCCGAGCTGGGACGATCCGGGCGGGGACGATCTGAACCCGACCGATCTGAACCACCGCGCGGCGCAGCGGGACGGCCGGTGAAAGGACGAACACTGCTGGGACGAGCAAAGTTGGAACGATCGTTGGGCTGCACCGGCTCGATGAAGATCCTCATCGGCTTGCGCGGCTCCAGATCGGAGTAGTCGTCGTCGGCGCGGGTGGACGGGGTGGGACGCTTGAAGCTGGAGCGGTCCTCGCCGCCCGGCTTCTGCCAGCCCTTGCGCTCCGGCTTATCTCCGAAGCTCCGCTTCTTGTCCCCAAAACCAGCGCCGCCGGGCTTGTCGCCGAAGGGCTTGCTGGGGCGGTCGCCGAAGGACTGGGGCCGATCCGAAGCGGGGCGCGGAGCCGAGGGGCGATCCCCATAGGGACGCGCCGGTCTGTCGCCGGAAGGACGGGCAGGCCGGTCGCCAAAGCTGCGGCCGGGGGCGGGACGGCGCTCGTCGCTGCCCTGAGGACGCGGCCGGAAGGAGCCTTCGGACCGATCCTGCGACGGCTCGGGACGCTGCCATGCGGGACGGCCGGCGGGTCCGCCAGCGGGGCGGCTGCCGCCGGGACGGGAACTCCCGAACCTGCTGCCGGAGGCCGGAGCCCCGAAGCTGCCGGGGCGGCGATCGTCGCTGCGCGTCTCACGCGCGGGTGCATCCTGGCGATAAGCGGGCTTGGGGCGGAAGTCGCGGCTGGCAGAGCGGTCGCCGTAGGGTTGGCTGGGGCCGGATTTGACGGTCGGCAACTGGCGCTCCAGTTCCTTGCGCACCTCTTTTACCTTGCGCAGCTTGCCTTCAGAAGCCAGGCGCAACTGCGCCAGCTCCTGCTCGTCCAACTCGCGCATCTGACCCGGCTCCTGATCCAGAACCAGGGGACCGTAGCCAACGCGGCGAATCTTCTCCACAAAATGGCCGACCTCTTCGAACATCTTGCGCAGTTCGCGGTTGCGGCCCTCGATCAGAACGACTTCATACCAGGGGTTTTCGCCCTGGCGGACCTGACGAACCCGCGCCGGCGAGGTCCTGACGCGCTTTGACCCGTCCTTGCCGTGGGGAATCGAAACCCCGCCGCGCAGAACATCGAGCTCCTCTTCGGTGGGCTGACCGGCAACCTTGACCAGGTACGTCTTTTCTACGCCGCTGGAGGCCTTGGTGAGCTTGTGGGCCAGATCGCCGTCGTTGGTGACCAGCAGCAGGCCCTCGCTGAGGTAATCGAGGCGGCCCACCGGGTAGAGGCGCTCCTTCATCTTGCCGAAGAACTGCATCACCGTCGGCCGGCCCTCGGGGTCCTTGACCGTGGTAACGAAGCCCTTGGGCTTGTTGAGTACAAAGTAGCGCAGGCGCTCGGCGCCTTGCAGCAGCTTGCCGTCGACGCGGATGTGGTCGCGGCCGGCGTCGGCCTTGGTGCCCAGGGTGGTGACAATCTTGCCGTTCACCTGCACGCGGCCCTGCTCGATCATCTCTTCGGCAGAGCGGCGGCTGGCGACGCCAGCGGCGGCCAAGATCTTCTGCAGACGCTCGAGCTTGGCCGGGGGGCGGGGCTTGGATGGCGCTTGCTCCTCTTCCTCCTCGGCCTCTTCCTCTTCGTCGCCGTCTTCGTCTACGGCATCCTCGTCGGACTCCTCATCCCCACTCTCTTCGTCGGAATCCTCGTCCTCGTCTTCGAGGTCAGCATAGTCCTCGTCGCCTTCTTCTTCCTCTTCTTCGTCCTCTTCGTCGCCGTCGTCTTCTACGTCAGACTCGGAGTCCGCGTCTTCGTCCTCCTCGGTCTGTTCGTCCTCGGACTCTTCAAGGAGAGCTTCTTCTCCAGCTTCTTGGCTGGTCTCTTCGGCAGCCAGGTCTTGCTCCAGGGCGGCCTCGGCCGCAACTTCGCTCACTGCCTCAGTGGCGGGGGCGATTTCGGTTTCAGGCACGGGAGCCAACACGGGCTCGACGTCTTCAAGCTTCTTTTTCCTGCTCATGGGGTACTTCTCAGTTTCTGCCTGCTCTGTGGGGAAGGCGCAGCAGGCGAGGCCTTCGCGGGTTTACTCCGCGTCGATCGCCGGGTTGCCGTCGGTGGGTTCCTCTTGGGAGACGGGCTTCGGCTCTGGTTCCTGGTCTGCCGTAGGCGCCTGGGCGGCTACGGGATCATCGCTGGCGGGTTGGAACGCGGCAGCCATCGCGGCTGGCGCTTCCGCCGGTTGGGAGTCCGACCTCACGGTGGACTCTGAAATGTGCAGGGCGGCGTAGGGCTCGGTGCCGCCCTCTTCTGCTGGGCTCTCCTGTTCCCGGTTCTGCTGCTGCAGGGGAGTTCCAGCCGACCCTGGCGCGTCGCCAGCGTCCGGTTCCTGCATCGGCGGCTCTGCGCCGATGACAACCGATTCTTCGTCGGATTCGAGCTCGTCGCTCCATCCGATCTCGTTTTGGCCTGGGGCGGTATCGGATTCGGGGATGAATCCGGCCGCTTCCGGCTCCTCCAGCTCGATGGAGGCCAACTTCTCAAACTCTTCCATCGAAGGCAGTTCGGCTATATCTTTCAGGCCGAAGCGGAGCAGAAACTCTTTGGTGGTCTTGTAGAGGATGGGCCGGCCGATGACCGGCTTGCGCCCTGCCGTGGCGATCAGCTTGCGCGCCAACAGCGAGCCCAGCACACCGGCCGTCTCCACGCCGCGAATCTCGCTGACTTCTGGCGCGGTCACCGGCTGTTTGTAGGCGATGACGGCCAGCGTCTCCAGCGCTGCCAGCGAGAGCTTGAGCGCCGGTTTGAGGCTCTTGACGAAGAGGCGCACGGCGTCGTGGCACTCCGGCTTGGTAGCCATTCGATAGCCGCCGGCGATCTCGCGAATCTCCACGCCGCGGCTGTCGGCGGCGCAGGAGGCCACAATCTCGTCCAGAAGGCGCTTCAAAATTGCGCGCACCTCGCGGTCGCGCTGGCGGGCCTGACGCTTGAGTTCGCCTTCGTTATCGCCCTCGGGAGCTGTTTCGACAACCCCATCAATTGGAGCGGAAGCCTCTTCCTCGCCGGCTGTCTCTTCGCTCTCGGGAGCGATCTCCACAGGCGGCGGAGCCGGCGCTGCTTCCAGCGCCGCTCCATCCAGCTCCACAAAGCCAAAGTCCTCGCCCAGCAGGGGCGTTGCATCCGCTTCTTCAGTGGCCTCTTCAGCAGACGCAGCTTCTTGCTCCGCCTTCCACGCCAGTGCGTCGGAGGCGAACAAGGCGGCGAGCTGGGCCAGTGTGACCGGCTCCTCCGCGGCGTAGATGACTGCTTCCAGCTTGGCTTTCAGGCTCATTTTTAAACAGGTACCTTAAGTATCGTACCGGAAGTCCGGATTTCCTGCGCCTCCTTTGCGCCGATTACCCGCCTGGGCGGCAAAGAAATGGGGCGCCCGCTTGTGCCGGACGCCCCGAGGGTGCGGAGAAAAGCCTGACTTACCAGGTAATCTGCCTGAAAAGCCAGAACAAACTGCCGGAAAGAAGCGCGGCCGCGGGCAACGTAAATACCCAGGCCATGGCGATGTTCTTGATGGTGGAGAACTGCAGACCGCTCTTGTTGGCGGCCATGGTTCCCGCCACGCCGGAGCTGAGCACGTGGGTGGTGCTGACCGGCAGTCCGAAGTTGTCCGCGGCGCTGATGGTGCACATGGCGACCAGTTCGGCGCAAGCGCCCTGGGCGTAGGTCAGGTGCTCCTTGCCGATCTTCTCGCCTACGGTCACCACGATGCGCTTCCAGCCGACCATCGTTCCCAGGCCCAGAGCCAGGGCCACGGCGACCTTTACCCAGTCGGGAATGAACTTGGTGGCCTTGTCCACGGTCTTCTTGTAGGCCCCCAGATCCTTGTTCTCGCTGGCGCTGAAAACCGGCGGCAGGTTGTCGGCGACGCGCTGCGCGTCGCTCTTTTGCATCAGGCGGATGGCTTCGCTGGCCACGTACATGTCGTTGCGGACGTTGGCCTGTTGGTTGGCGGGAACAGCCTTGTACTCCCTGTAGGTGACAACGTTGCCCTTGAGATCGTCAACCAATTCGCGCAGCGCCAGCATGGTGTCCGGCTTGATCTCCTTGGTGCGGATGTAGTCGGTGACCTCGGCGCGAGCATCCTCGCCCAAGACGCCACGCTTGTCTACGTGCCGGTCGAGAACCTTACCCGCCTGTTCGGAGGCAGCGATAAAGGACTGAATCTCCTTGCTGGTAACGGCGTGGTTGAGGGCGTAGGCGGTGGGCACCGTGCCGATCAGAATCAGCATGATGAGGCCCATGCCCTTCT
>Ga0326728_10011943_pt1 | contig 19575 bp, 17 predicted proteins | sample MB3enrmetagenome_FD_207602 | JGI IMG/M metagenome (GOLD analysis project Ga0326728, IMG submission 207602) | Lab enriched peat soil microbial communities from McLean, Ithaca, NY, United States - MB31MN | ecosystem: Environmental > Terrestrial > Soil > Wetlands > Peat | place: USA: New York... | reverse complement strand
CGTGGCTTCGGCGCAGCAAGCGGCGCCGGAACCTCAAGCTCAGGCCGCGCCTCCATCAACCCCGGTCAGGAACCTGCCCGGTAACGAAAAGCTGGCTCGCGGGACACCATCAGGCTCGGCGGAAGGAGGAGCCAAAGGAGCGGCACAGGGCAGCGCTTTCGGTTCTCCCGATGGAAGTGGAGCTGTTTCCGCTGCTTCGCAGCTTTATTTAGAAAAGGTCAGAAACGCGATAAGACAAGAATTCAAGCTTCCGGACCAGAATTTCTCAAATTTGGAGGCGAAGATCCTTTTTGTGATAAACAGGGAGGGTCAGATCCTGAGTTTCCAGATTGAGAAATCCGCTGGAAACAGTCTTTTCGATAGCGCCGCTGTGAGAGCGGTCCAAAATGCGAACTTACCTCCAATGCCTCAGGCGATGGAGGGTCAAAAAGCAGAGATTAGAATCAGATTCAGCCCGCAAGGGGTATCATAGCAAGGAAAGGTTTTGGTTCGCAAAACATGAATCAAAAGGTCTTATATACGATTTCTCTCATATTGTTCCTGTCTTTCAGCCTGCTGGCTCTTCCGCAAACCGCTTCAGCAGTGTTTGACATAACCGTTACCCCCTCCGGCATTCAGAGAGTTCCAATCGCCATACCCGATTTCAAGTATATGTCCCCGGAGCAGACGCAGCTTGCCAGGGAGATGAGCGATCTTCTCTCAAACGACCTCAACATCTCGGGAGTCTTTCGGTCCCTGGATCCCAAGGGGTTTCTCGAAGATCCTCAGACAATGGGCGTTGATGCCGCCCAGATCAGGTTCGAGGATTGGAAGCGGCTCGGGGCGGCTTTTCTGGTCCGTTGCTCTTATCAGGTCCAGGGGAATTCATTCCGGATGGAGGGACATCTCTTCGATGTACCGGGCCGGAAAATGGTTGGATCGCCCAAAAGCTATGCCGGAGATCTTAGAGCTTGGCGACAGATGGTCCACGCCTTTGCGGATGATATCATGATGATGGTCACAGGTGATCGCGGGGTATTTGACACCAGGATTGCCTACGTCCAGAACGTCGGAGGCGCCAAGGAGATTTTCTACTGCGATTTTGACGGAAACAATCCGGTGCAGGTGACCAGGGACAACAGCATCGCGCTCTCGCCGTCCTGGAGCTCCGACCAGAGCCAAATCGCTTTCGTAAGTTACAAGGACGGCACGCCCAAAGTCTATGGCGTAAATGTATTGAGCAATTCCACTTATCTCATCAGCGGTTTTCCGGGGATGAACATCGCTCCGGCGTGGAGACCCGGGAGAAATGAGCTGGCCGTTGCGTTGAGCAAAGATGGAGAGCAGGACATCTACCTTGTGAGTCCCGGAGGTCAGATCATAAAGAAATGCGGCGTGGGTTTCGGTTCTTCGATAAGCGTGTCTCCATCCTGGTCGCCGGACGGTCAAAAATTTACGTATGTCTCCAATGAATCCGGCAATCCTCAAATTTACATTTTCGACGTCATGACCGGACAAAAAAGGCGCCTGACATTCCGCGGCAATTATAACGTGTCGCCTTCCTGGTCGCCTAAGGGTGACTGGATCGCTTACAGCGGAAGGGAAGAAGGCGAATTCAACATTTTGATCATCAGCCCTGCCGGCGGTGAGGGCCAACAACTCACGCACGGCGGCAGGAACGAATCTCCACGCTGGTCTCCGGACGGGCGGATGATAGCATACAGCTCCAATAAGGGGGGAGGAACCACGATTCGGATAATGTATTCAAACGGCACCGGCGATTGGCAGCTTACGCGCCAGGGCGGGGCACAGGAGTTGCCTGACTGGTCGCCCAGGAGGATTCGATAACAGAGACAGGTCATGGGGCCGGAGGCTGGAAGAATTCCGGATCGACACTGCCCATCCCGCAAAGCGCGGGAGTGGCGCCGGGCTTCCGCTGTTCGACACCAGCAACAGGAGGGGAATGGAATGAAAAGAAAAGAGGCTGTTGTTCTCGCTTTGATGATCCTGGCGGCTGTAGCGGCAATGACCGCATGTACCAAAAAAAATGTTCCTCCTCCGCCCGGCTATGGCGCCCCTGGCGGAGAGTATGGGCAGATGCCGCCCGCCGGTCCCGGGGGGGACGAGGCCAGGTGGAGGGAACTTGGCATCACATCTGAAGCCGAGAAAAGGGAGTTTCTCGACAGGGCCAGGGCCTTCGAAAACCAGGATGTCTATTTCGACTACGACTCTTATGTCCTTACGGAGCCTGCAAAAAAAGTCCTGGATGAAAAAATCGCCTTCCTGAAAAGATTTCCGAAGGTGGCCGTGACCGTAGAAGGCCATTGCGACGAGCGAGGAACAACGGAGTACAACATTGCGCTCGGGGAGAGACGCGCCCATGCGGCACAGCAGTATATACTCGCTTCCGGGCTGCCGAACGTGAAGATCACCACGGTCAGCTACGGCAAGGAGCGCCCGGCAGCAACGGGACATGACGAGGCATCCTGGGCAAAGAACAGGCGTGATCACTTCGTTTTGAACTATTGAGAATTCCTCAATAGTCGCTGAAGCGCTGAAAACCGGTCCGTGTTACAGGCGAAAGGCAAAAAGTAAATAGTCGCCTCATCAACTTTTGCCTTTTTACTTTTACCTTTTGCCTTTATCATGATGACCGGTTTTTTTCCCAAGGAAAGGGAACATATGAAAAGAGGAGCCAAAATCGGGATATTGCGCTATTGCATCGTGGTATCTTTAGCAGGCATACTCGCCGGGTGCGCCACAACCTCGGAAACCACGACCATTCAGGAAAACCTCTCCATTTTGAACCAGCGGCAGGCGGCGATCGAGGCGCGTGTTCAAAACGCCGAGGGATCGTCCAAGAAAAGCAGCGATATCTACGCCAAGATCGAAGAGCTCCAAATGCAAATGAGGAGCTTGAACGGAAAGGTCGAGCAACTGGAACACAAGTTCGATATGCTCCAGCGGGCCCAGCCGGCGGCGCCGCAAACTTCGACGCCCCCATCGGAAAACGCAGTGGTGGAAGAACAAACGGCGCCGCTCTCGCAGCTTCAGCCACAGACGAAAACCGCCCTGTCACCACATGCGCCTTCTGTTCCCGAGGTTTCCGGCCAAACCGGAGCCATCCCCGCCCCCCCTCCCCCTCAGAGCAAGAACGCGGAACAGGTTGAATTCGACAAGGGCGCACAGCTCATGCGTCAAAAAAAGTATGAAGCTGCGAGAAAAGAGTTTCAGGGGTTCGCTGCGAAATATCCTGGTTCCGGCCTGGAAGAAAACGCCCTGTATAACATCGGCGAGTGCTACTATTTGGAAAACCATTACGAAGATGCGATTAAAGCTTACCAGCAGGTGGTGGACAAGTACCCTCGAGGTGCTAAGACCGCCAGCGCACTTCTCAAGGAGGCAATGGGCTGGCAGCAGATGGGAGAGACCACGATGGCCCGTATCATCTATACGCGGCTCGTTGAAAAATATCCCGGTACAGCCCAGGCCCAAGCCGCTGAAAAGAAATTGCAACAGATGTAGAACCCGGTTGACGTGGCGCACAAATTCCGAGCGAGTTTATTTCTGCTGATTATGCTCCCGCCGTTTTTGGCGGGCGGCGTATCTGCCGCTGAAATCGGACAATCGCAAGCACCTGAAAATAAACCAAAACCTCAGCTCCAGGTTCGCCAGATTCGTTTCGAGGGAAATAAAATCCTCTCCTCCTCTGAGCTCAAAAAAATCCTCAGCACGAAAGAGAGAAGATTCCGGTGGTTTTTCAAATCTCCACTGGACGAAAAGGTCCTTGCCGAGGATCTGGAGAGAATTCCGCAATACTATCTCAGCCAGGGATTCTATCACATGCGGCTCTTGTCTCATGAGATCGAACCCATGGTCGGCAATAATGTGAGAATAATAATTCGTTTGGAAGAAGGCCCTCCAATGATGGTCTCTGAATTTAATTTAAAAATCGATGGTCCATCTCCGGGACAGTGGCGCGATGAACTTGTCAGGATTCTCCCCATCCAGGCAGGGAAAAGATTTACGACTCCCGGATACACGGAAGTCGAAAAAGTCGCAAGGGCATGGCTGGCCCAGCGTGGATACCCGGAGGCAAAAGTCGATATGCGCGCCAAACTCGACAAAGGCGCCAACCTTGGAACCGTAACGGTAGAAATCGAAGTCGGCCCCGTTTGCACATTTGGACCGGTCAGCGTGGAAGGAAACGAATCGGTTTCCACCAGAGTAATTATGAGGGAACTTACCTTCCATGAAGGGGAACGATTTGATGGATCGAAAATCGAAGCATCCCGGCTGCGCCTGCTTGCGCTGGACCTTTTCCAGTTCGTCGATATCTCTGTGCTGGACATGGATAAAGGCACGACGGTGCTGCCCATCAGGGTCCTGGTCAAAGAAACCAAGAAGCAAACGGTTCGGCTGGGGATAGGTTACGGCACCGATGACCAGCTGCGAGGCCAGGCGCAGTATGAGGTCAGGGATTTTTTCGGCGACGGCAGACGTTTTGAAATCAATCTCAAGGCGAGCTCAATCGTGCAAATGCTTGAAGGCAGATTCGTGCAGCCCTATTTCATGGACACGAGGGGCAGTTTCATACTGGACGCAGGGATCATGCGGGAGAGCCAAGTGTCGTATGATAACCTCAAGGAGTATATTAGGCCGAAATATGAGTACAAATGGTTTGAGGGATTAAAGTCTTATATCGGGTACAATTTCGAAGCCAACTACCTTGAAAACGTCGTCATCCCGCCAAGTGCGACCGACCAGGAGCACCAGGCATACTATATCTCCTCACTAATAGCCGGGAACACATGGGACAGGGTAGATTCGCTGCTCGACCCCAAGCAGGGCTGGCGCGTTCTGCAGAATATGGAATGGGCCAGTTCCGTATTGGGCTCTCAGGTTGCCTACTTCAAATTCACGTTGGAAGGCCGGGGATATGTCCCCGTATTCAGCTACGGCACTTTGGCGGCAAAGCTTCGATATGGAGGCATCGAACCCTTGGAGGACACAGTGGAGGTCCCGATTTTCAAGAGATTCTTTTCAGGAGGCACTGACAGCGTGAGAGGCTACCCTTACCAGAGGCTTGGACCACTTGCCGCCGATGGAAATCCGATTGGAGGCATGGAGCTGCTCGAAGGCAGCCTCGAGTGGAGATTTCCTATACAAACGCCCTTGGAAGGCGCAGTTTTTACCGATTTCGGCAATGTAGCCCCGACAATCAGCCGCTTTTCCTGGGATGATACTCTATATACCGCCGGAGTTGGTCTGCGTTATCTTACAATAATCGGCCCCCTCAGGTTTGATGTGGGCTATGAATTAAACCCGCCTGAGCACCGCCCCTTTGCGCCCTACCAGTTCCATTTCAGTATCGGGCAACCGTTTTGAAGCCGACAGCGGCCTTCACTTCTCAATAGTAGATACATTCTATCGCCACCATCAAAATACATTCTTTATCGGAGCAAATACTTTATTCACCCCATATAAATTCGTTTTTAGTCGTTGTATTCGTAAAGACGAATAGCGCGGGTCCGGATAACTATGGAATTGAGCAGAAGTGTATATCGGAAAACTGGTTGTTTGGAGGAGATAATATGCACAGCGCTTCGATTCAGACATTCATGAACCGGCATGGCATCTCGATACAGCTGATGCAGCGTGACCCGGCAAAATCCGGAAAATCCTCCCGAACCGGCCTGGACCGATATAGATGGCAAATCAGCAGGCCCGGCAAAGAAATAGATGTCCTTGTCTCCATTCCTCCCGAGGAAGGCGCCCCCACACCCTCCGATGTGTTGTTCATGCTCATCCTGGATGCTTCAGGTTGCGAGATGTTCAAGGAATACGGCTGCAGGCATGACGAGTTGAAAGAGATTTTTGCAAGCTCGGATGGAGGATCGAACGGATTTGATGAATTTTGGCTCGAATACCAGTCCAGATGCCATCAGACACAGAAGTTCAGGTCTTTTCTGGGCGAAAACCTCTATAAGAAGCTGATAGACCGGTTTGGCTTCGACAATTAGCTTCGGGTGCATCGCCAACCGGCCCGAGATCCGGGCTCCGTTTCTCCCAACCCGCTCGTTCTACATGGTCTAACCCATATCCGGGTTGTCCGGCAGGCAATCCTCAATCTGCCGACCTCTCATTCAATCATAAAAAGGCGAGGTTTTCCTTTTATCTGCCGATTAAGGAGCAGGTGGGGTGAAGGCCATGCCTGTCGAGGCATTATCCTGTGGTCTGCGAACGTAAGGAGAAAAACAAGTGCCGGTAGAGGAAAAGGCAAAGCGCGGCGTTAAAGGCTCGGCTGAAATGAGCGCCGCCAATATTTTGCACAATCTGGTTCTCGATGGGGTCATTTCGCAGAAAGAAGCAAAAGAACTCCTTAACAGACTCGGACCCAAAGATGCCGATGCCGACGAGCATCCTTTGGCGGCGATCGCTGCGGCCGGACTGAGCAGAGCCACTGCTCCTCATGAACCGGTCTCAATTGAATTTCTCGTTTCGTGGCTGGCCAGAAAGAGCGGCCTTGGCTATTGCAGGATCGACCCGCTAAAAATCGATGTGGGCACAGTAACGAACGTTGTCTCGTACGCCTATGCATCCCGCTACAAAATCCTGCCGGTTGAAGTGAGCGCCGCAAGAATCGTTATTGCAACTGCAGATCCTTTCAACGCCGAGTGGGAAAAGGAACTGGAACATATTCTTCATAGAAAGATCACGCGAGTCCTTGCCAACCCGAACGACATAAGCCGATATCTGATTGAATTCTATACGCTGACCGACTCCGTCAAGAGGGCGTTCGGTAAGGCGGACGGTGCTCGTCTGGCAGCGAGCATGAATCTCGAACAAATGTTGGAACTGGGACGAGCCGGCAAACTCGATGCAAACGACCGCTACGTAGTAAACATAGTTGACTGGCTTCTTCAGTATGCTTTTGAACAGAGGGCCAGCGACATACACCTGGAACCGCGCCGGGACAATAGTGATGTGCGCTTCCGCATCGACGGGGTCCTCCACCCTGTTTACCAGTTGCCAACGGTTGTGATGAGCGCGGTTATCAGCCGTATGAAGGTGCTCGGAAGAATGGACCTTGCAGAGAAACGTCGGCCCCAGGACGGCCGGATCAAGACAAAGGGCCCCTTGGGAGGAGAGATCGAACTTCGCCTTTCAACAATGCCTGCAGTATTTGGCGAAAAGCTGGTCATGCGGATCTTCGACCCCGAAGTTACCGTGAGGAGTTTCGAGGAATTGGGCTTTTCAGAAGATGAGCTGCAAAGATGGAAAAAGATGATCAGTTCTCCATATGGCATTATACTGGTTACCGGTCCTACCGGATCCGGGAAGACCACCACCCTTTACTCCACTCTCAAATACCTTGCCAGACCGGAAGTCAACGTATGCACCGTCGAAGATCCGATCGAGATGGTAGAACCAAAATTCAACCAGATGCAAGTACATGGCGCAATAGGGCTTGATTTTGCGAGCGGTCTGCGGACATTTCTTCGTCAGGATCCCGACATTATAATGGTCGGTGAGATACGGGACTTGGAGACGGCGGAAATGGCCATCCAGGCGGCTCTTACCGGTCACCTCGTCTTTTCGACTCTTCACACTAACGACGCTCCTTCGGCCATCATCAGACTCATGGACATAGGTGTGCCTCATTACCTGATAAGGGCCACCCTTTTGGGAGTAGTGGCGCAAAGACTTGCAAGGACTCTTTGCCCGCACTGTAGAAAAGCAGGGATAATAGACGATGAGCTTTGGCAGTCATTGACAAGCCCCTGGAAAATCGAACGAACCGGTTCCGTCTTTCGCCAGGTGGGCTGTCTGGAGTGCAGAGAGACAGGCTACCTCGGGCGAGTCGGCCTCTACGAGATGCTCATGATTACCCCTGCCATAAGGAGCCTGATAAGGCCGGAATCCGACCTCTCGAAGATCAGGGAACAGGCCATACGGGAAGGAATGGCCCCACTTCACATTGCCGGAGCTTTAAAAGTCTGCTCCGGTGTGACTTCGATCGAAGAGATCTTTCGAGTTGCAGGACGGGTCGATTCGGTGTAGATGCACTGTTCACCACTCACCGTTTTTGATTTGATTCTTAAGCTAACGGTTCACAGAATCAAAATGACCGGTTTTCTCATAGCCTTTTTATCGATCTATTCGCTTTTGCATGTGTTTGTCTATTCCCGTGCAAGGGTGCTTCTGCCTGCGAAATGGCCCTACCATCTTTTGCTGATTCTGTTCATGGCCTGCATGGTCTTTGCGCCGATTGCGACCCGATTGTTCGAAAGAACCGAGCACTATGCCATGGCCAGGGCCAGTGCGCTTTTGGGATATAGCTGGCTCGGGTTTCTCTTTTATTCGTTTTGGGGCTTCCTGATCGTAGGCGTCGCCGGAATCGTTTGCCGGCTGGGCAATATTATCGCAGGGTCCTCACTGCCCACCTTTACCGGCCCGAAGGCGGCCTCTTGCGTCCTCATTGCGGCCCTTGCCATTAACATTTACGGCTATTTCGAGGCCCGCTCCATACGCGTGGAGAGATTTGTCATAAAAAGCTCGAAGCTGCCTGCCGGAATGAATCGCTTGAGAATCGCGCAAATCTCTGACGTGCATCTCGGGCTCATCGTTCGAGAGCAGCGTATGGCAGACATCTTACGCAAGGTCGAGGCCGAAAATCCCGATATCCTTGTCAGCACGGGCGATCTCGTAGATGGAGACATGACGAAACTCGCCGCTCTTCCGGCTCTTTTTGCAAAACTGCGGCCCCGGCTGGGCAAGTATGCCATATCCGGGAATCACGAAGTATATGCAGGACTGGCCGAGTCGCTTCAAGCCGAAAGAGAGCTGGGTTTCACCGTGCTCAGCGGCGAGGTGAAAACTGTGGACAATATCTTAAACGTAGTTGGGATTGACGATCCTGCGGCAGGTTTTGGGGAGGATGAAAAAGCAATTCTCCAAAGAGCTCAAAACGGCCTCTTCGTGCTTTTTCTAAAACATCGGCCCGACCCTGCCCCTGGGAGCCTCGGCCTGTTTGACCTCCAACTCTCGGGGCACACGCACTATGGACAGTTATTTCCATTCCGGTATATCGCCGCCCTGGTCTACCCGCTTCAAAACGGGCCCTATTATCTCTCGAAAGGATCGATTCTTTACACGAGCAGAGGGTCGGGCACATGGGGACCTCCGGTCAGAGTACTGGCGCCCCCTGAGATTTCAATTTTCGACGTCGCGCGCGAGGATTGAGGTATCGAGATGATTTGTTGAGGAGTCCCGGAATCGAGGGATCGTGAAGATCAATTCCTCAGTCCCTTAGTTTTGAAATCCGCTCAAGATATCTTGTGGCGTTTTCGCAGACGATCCAGTTCGCGGGTTTCTTCCTTTCTCTTTAAGCTTTCCCTCTTGTCATATTCTTTCTTGCCTTTGGCGAGGGCTATTTCCACTTTCGCTTTCCCTTCCTTGAAATAAACTTTTAGCGGGACAAGCGAAAAACCTCGCTCCTGGGTTTTGCCCACCAGCTTTCTTATCTCGGCTCTGTGCAGCAGAAGCTTTCTTACCCGTTCCGGATCATGGTTTTCAAAGGAGGCGTGAGAATACGGACTTATGTGCAGGCCAACGAGAAACACCTCGTTGCGTTTTACCCGGGCGTAGCTGTCTTTGAGGTTTGCGCGTCCTTCGCGCAGTGACTTCACCTCGGTCCCGAGAAGAACGATCCCGGCTTCGAACTTTTCGCCTATTTCGAAGTCGTGAAAAGCTTTCTTGTTTTGGCTGATAATTTTTATTCTCTCAGCTCTATCGCCTGCTTGGGACATAGAGGTCCGACCAACCTTCTTTCACAGTATCATTGCATCGTATTCACTTCTCCGCATTCGCCGGGCGGGCTTGCGGCCGAAGGCGCCTTGCGGGGACGGCTTGGTTCAAAAACCCGGAATTCTTCCGGGTATTTCCTCATGATCATTTTCGTAAGCGATTGCCATACCTCCTGAGCCGTCCTCATGCGGAGGACTTTGCCCGCGAACCTGCAGCATTCTTTCATCGAAGAACGCCGGATAAGGTTCTTGACTCGAGGCAGGGAGACCGGGTTCATGCTGAACGAATCGATATTGAGGCCGAGCAGAACCGGAACGTACATAGGCTCTCCCGCCATCTCCCCACAGAGCGCTACCGGGATTCCGGCCCCATGACCGGCATCCACCGCCTGCTTGATGAACCTGAGAACTCCGGGGTGAAGTGGTTCGTACAGGTAGTCAACATGCTCGTTGGACCTGTCTATGCCGATGGTATACTGAATGAGGTCATTGGTTCCGATGCTGAAGAAATCCACCTCTTGAGCCAGCAGGTCCGCCATGGCGACAGCCGAAGGGACCTCTATCATCACTCCGAAGGCCATTTCCTCATCGAAGGAGATTCGCTTCCTGGTAAGCTCCGCCTGGACTTCCCTCAAAATGCGCCTGCTTTGGAAAACTTCGGTCATCCCGGACACCATGGGCAGCATCAGCCTGATGTTGCGGGCGACTGCGCTGGCTCGCAGAATAGCGCGCAGTTGAGTCTTGAATAGTTGCCTATAGTGCAGGCAAAGGCGGATCGAGCGCAAGCCGAGCGCCGGGTTTGTTTCCTCAAGTCGCGGGTACCAGGAGGTGAGTTTCTCGGCGCCCAGATCCAAAGTTCGAATAGTAACCTGAGAAGGCGCCATCAATTCGGCCATGTCGCGGTAGTCTCTGTAAAGAGCCTCCTCGTCCGGGAGATCGACCCGGTTCATGAAAAAAAATTCGGTCCTGTACAGGCCGATGCCTTCAGCGCCATTATCCTTGGCGGTTACCACTTCCTCCAGGACTTCGACGTTTGCATCAGCGCCGACCCTGTGGGCGTCCAGGGTCTCAGCGGGCAGGTGAGCATGCTTGCCGATTTGTTTTACATAGGCCTCCACTTCGCCCTGACGCTCATGATACACGTTTAAATCGCTTTCGCTCGGATCGACGATTATAATCCCCGTTCCGCCGTCAACGACGAGAATATCCCCGGTTGAAATGAGGCGGGTGGCGTTCTCTGCGCCTACGACCGCAGGAATGTTCAGTGAGCGGGCAACGATCGAAGTATGGGACACGGTTCCCCCGATTTCGGTGACCACGCCCAGTACGCTTCCCACCTGCAACTGGATTGCGTCGGCGGGCGAAAGATCGTGAGCGATGATTATTGCGCGTTCACGAATATCTTCCACGTTGGAGCGGTCCTGCCCGGCCAGAATCTCCAGCACACGCTCCCCGGCCGCATTTACGTCGGCTATTCTACTCTTTGCGTAGTCGTCGGTAAGACCGTTAAAGAGTTCTCTGGCCTTCCTGAGTGACTTCATGAGCGCAAGCTGAGCGTTGGAGTGCTCTTTTTCGATATAGTGCAGGGAACCCTCAAATATCGAAGGATCCTTGAGAATCATCTGCTGTACCTCCAGCAGCCGCGCGTGTTCTCTAAATTCACACTTGATGCTCTTTTTGATTGCCTCCAGGTCCGATTCGGCTTTGGCGACGGCCTCCCGGAACCTTTTGCATTCATCGGCTACAGCCTCATCGCCGAAAATCCTGTAGCGCGGCACGGGAACTCTGCCCCGCTCCAGCAGGTACGCCTTCCCTATGGCAATACCAGGCGAAGCGCCTATTCCCTTTATTGTCAATGAGGAGCGCTTGTTCATCGACCGCTCCGGTCTTTTTGAGAAAGATAGAATCTAAATTCTCTTACTTCCGTGGAGAGGACAGTCATCACGTTCGCCGAATTTAGCCCGAAAAAGCGCGGCAAGCGCATTGAGAGCCTGAGCCGCATCCTGGCCTTTTGCGGAGATGTTGACCTTGCTTCCATGAGGACAGACAAGGGTCATCACATCTAAAATGCTTTTGCCGTTTACTGTGCCCCCGCACCTGCTGATGAGTATTTGCGAATCGAAGCGGCTGGCAACCCGTACTATTTGGGCGGCAACCCGCGCATGGATCCCCAGCCTGTTGGAGACAGTGAATTCGCGCTCCAGGGTGGGAAATTCTTCGGCACTTTCTTCCAATGCAATTTCCTTCCGGCACCCACAATTTTGCGGGTCTATTAGCATATGGCCCCCAGATAAGTCAACTCAACCGGTGGTGAATGTGATATCGGAGAAACGGCGTCAACTCTTGACACAGATTTAAAGACCTTTGAGCACCTGCACAACGCTTTGAGCAACGGATCTGGAATAGATCATGGATGTATGGCTCATAGGGATCGTTTCACGATATACCCACCCATCGTATGGAACTTTCAGGGCTTCGAAAGGAAGCACCATGTTATCTACGGGCGATACAAAGGCCAACCCGGCACACCTCAGCCGGCCGGCTTCCGATTCAAGTCCTGTAAAGAGAGGCCCACGATAGAGTAAACTCGACGCGAGTTTGCCCACATGAAAGGCAGCAACTTTAGTCCCCTGGTGCGGGCATCCCAAAGTTATAACGGCGGCAGGCGCCGCTCCCTCCCCTGCCCTTTCAGCATACACTCTGCATACGAGCCCGCCAAGACTGTGTCCTATCAGGTATACGGGCTGCCCCGGGACCCTTCGTCTCACCTCCGCCGTAAATCTTTCGAGTTTTTCCACAGTTTTTTCAAAGGTGGTAAAAAAGCTCCTGTAACTCACCAAAAAGATATTTTTGAAGCCGGCTCTCCCCAAGCGGCGTCGAAAGATCAACCAGGCGCTTGGATTGTGGAAGAGCCCGTGAACGAGGATAATCACCGGGCTTGCGGGGCTGATTTCCTTTGGCTCCCAGAGGCTCCGGATCACACCCGCAGGAATGGTGACCACTATAAGAGCGACGCTCAAAATGGAGGATAGCACTCCTGAAAAGATCATCGCTCGCAGTTTTCGGCCTCGATATGGATCGAGTTGAGCACGCCATGCATTTTCGTACCAGAAAAAGGAATAGGTCACAAGAGCCGCCCAGATCGAAGCCAAAAGGAGGAGGCCTGCTATCCAGAATATTATTTTAGCCATTCGGAACTCCACATGGGAAAGAGTTACCGTTGAAAATATAGCGAGTATAATCCGTTTCCACAAGCTGCCATGAAAAATCACCTTGAAAATGTTATTATGATAATATTTGACCCTTGCTGACAACCATGGAAGAAGTGCCGGGAATTGTATCTGACTTCCTTCATTCATCGCAATGAGTTGTTGCGCATAGTCGAGCGCTGGCTCTGTGGAAAGCCGGAGCCCTTCGACGCCATGCTACTCACCCGGATATTCATCTGCGACGGCTACGTATTGGGTGAGACTCTGGAAACCGTTGTCGGGCAAATCATCGGCAAGGTTCGCTCAGAAAAGTTTCAAAAAGTCCGCATCCGGTATAAGGGAGAACTGAGGGACGCTCTTTGTCGCACGAGCGGCGGGACGAATGCCAGAATGGACTATCTTGTAAGGTCCTTTAGGCAGAATCCTGAATACTTCTATTATCAAACTCCGATCAACGGCTCTCTTTATTTAGACTCCAACGGCAAGCTGGTCGCCGTATACAGAATCAAACGACCTAACAGGATTGCCGAGAAAGCCAACAGACGGATTGCAAACTGGATCTTTCGCACCGTCCAAAAAGAAGCCCTTGCGAGGGCGCACGCCCGCGCTAAGAAGTTGGGCATCCCTTTCGAGTGGTTGGTCACCCCCCGCGAGGAGATGGACCGCGAATTTATCGAGGCTGAGCAAAGTATTGCGGACAGTTTTCGTCATGGCGCCATCCGATTCGATCAGTCTTCGATTACCATAGACGACGTAGGTGGAATTAAAGTTTTGGGGTCCGATGAACAACTTGCAAAGATCGAAGACGCCCTCAGAAGAGACCCTTTCTTCCTCGTGGGAGCGCGCGAGACTTTTCACGGCAAGTTCCAAGCATCCAGCCTCATTCTCGATGTTCCCTGGGATCGCGAAGAAGTGTGCAGAAGATTCCGGGAATCCAAAAGCTGGGAAAAGTATGTAAATCGAGGTATTTCCACGTCGGAGCTCAGGAAAGGGCTTGAACCGTTTATGGAAAACGTTGAGGAACGGATCAAAATCGAACTGATACTGGCCACCCCCGAGGCGATGGTGGAATCTGAACTGGGTAGCAGCATTCACGAAGAAAGAATAATGTCACAGAGGGAGTTTAAGCCATACAAAGGCTATATCCCGAAGAACGTCGAACTTCTTATGGAATATCTTTTCGCGGTGGGTTTCGGTCCGGTGGCCGAGATGAAGGAAGTTCCCATAAAACTTTGGGGAAGGTATTTGCCTGACACCCTTGCTATGCTGATACGCAAACTCTTTCAGCTTCCTGAAAATGATCTGTTTTATTGACCGCTATTGCCTCCACTCTTCCACTACCGGATTGCTCAGTATCCCGATCTTCCCGATTTCGATCTCCACCGTGTCTCCATGGTGGATTGGTCCCACTCCGCTGGGAGTGCCGGTAGCTATGACGTCACCCGGCATAAGGGTAAAATTCTTCGATATAAATGATATGACTTCGGCCACTGGAAAAATCATCTGCGCGGTGTTGGCGTCTTGAACGGTCTTACCGTTCAACCGGCATTGTATACGCAGGTCCTGGGGATTGCCGATATCTTCATGGAGCACGACCTGCGGTCCCACAGGGCCAAAGGTATCCAGAGATTTTCCACGAAACCACCCCGAACGGTCCCCGGTCTGTATGTTGCGCTGGCTGACATCGTTCATGCATGTGTAGCCCATAATATACTCGAATGCTTCGTCAGCAGTAACGTTTCTGCACTTTTTCCCCATTATTACCGCCAGCTCCGCTTCGTAGTCGGTGCGAAGGTCCTCGAATCCGTAATCCAGAAGAAAAGACGGTATTATGATTGGCTCTTCCGGCCCTATGAGGACGTTCGGGGTCTTCGGAAAGAGGATGGGCTCTTTCGGCACTTCCTCCGTAAACCCTCGCACCTTGACCGTGTGGCTTTCAGCTATGTGGCTGTGGTAGTTCAGCCCGAGGGCTATTATTTTGGAAGGGTTTATCAGCAAAGGCTGCGATTTGCCAAAAACCGGCAACGAAACCATCTCTTTTCCCCTTAATCCTTTGGCGGGATAATCGGCGCCGCCATCTTTTCATATCCCGCCGGCAACTCGAACAGCGAATCATCAAGAGAACCCAACTTGATATTCTTGTATTCCATGGTCACTTCGGCATCTTCTACCTTGATCGGAAAAGGAAACTGCTTTGAAAGCCAAAAGACGGTCTTTTCGTCATCCTCCGTAATTTCGAATTTCTTGCAGGGCATCCCGGCAACATTTTCTTCGCCGAGAAATTTCGCGTTCTTTTCCTTTTCCGCCGTCCATTCTTCAAACGTCTTGTCCGAAGACTGATAAGGCATCTCCATATATGTTTTTTCTTCAGGCGTGATCATCCAGGTTACCTTCTTATCGGGCCTGATGATCATGATTTGCATCTCGTCTTCTTCCATCGTTTCCTGTCTGACTTTCTCACCCTTTACAAATATTTTGCCCTTCATCGCCTCCTCGCCTTTGGGGATAATTACCATGTCGGCAGAAAACTCCACCGCGGCATAAGCCGTCCCAAAAAACATCAACACAGCGATCAAGGCTGAAAAAGCGCCCAAAAAAATCAACATTCTTCTCATCGCAATCCCCGTCAGATAAAATTGTGAAATTCAACATTGACTTATATATTTTTGCTTCGGTTAACTGCGACCCAGATATATATTCTACTCACCGGCGTGTCAATGATTCTGATATCCCCTTTCCCTGTAAAGACGCCCCGGTGTAGAGCGAGATAAAGCGGGCAGGTTCGTGTTGCGGCTCGGCGGATCGGAAATCAGTGGGCCATGGAAGATTTTGTCTATTTATCGGAGAGAGCGGGCGAGACGTTCCTGTGCGCTTACGTTCAACCAAGGGCATCCAGGAACGAGTTCTCCGGGGCCTTTCGCCGCAGGCTCAAAATACGTATCGACTCTCCCCCGATTGAAGGAGAAGCAAACCGTAAATGCATTGATTTCCTCGCCAAAACCCTTGGTGTCTCCAAATCCGAAATCAAGCTGCTCAAAGGCGGGCACTCGCGCGAGAAGACGTTTGTCATCTCACGACCGATCTCTTTTGTCCGTGAAGCATTGAAAGAAGCCGGATGCTTTTGAGATGAAAAAATTCTTCCTCACTTTTGCAATCCTTGTTCTGGTTGCTCTCGCGGCCCACCGACCGGAGGCAGCCGCGTCCGAGGCAGCCGGGCGAGTTGAAATTTTCGCCGGTGAAGCAACCATGGAAAGAGCCGCCGGGGGGCGGCAGAAGCTCGAGACCGGCGATCCCGTGTTCGCCAAAGACATCATACAAACAGGCCCGGGCGGGTCTGCCGAGATCATCCTCGCAGATGGAAGCAGGACGCAACTTGCCGCAGATACCGCCCTGGAAGTCGCCGTCTATCAGTATGATCCGGGAAAGAAAATCAGGCATGCGCTCATCACACTTACCTCCGGAAAAGCCAGGTTTTTTGTGCAGGACCTTGAGGAATTTAACGACCGCCGCTTTCGGGTTCAGACGGAAACAGCCGTCGTCGCGAGCCTCGATACCGGCTTCATCGTCGCTTTCAATCCCGAGTTGCCCAGGGACGCGATTTGCCGCAAGGGGCTGACAAATGTAGTCTGCCTTGTGAATTCCGTCGTGGTCTCCAGCCTTTCCTTTCAGGACAAACCCACGGTTCTTCCCGCCAATATGATAAGCCAGGTTTGTGGAGCGAACTTGCCGTCCCCGCCGCGGTTCGTCACTCCATCTGAACTGGCCTGGATTGAGGCCGGCCTCGCGACCGGCACGGCGACCGCAGATCCAAACCTTTCGGAACCGCAGGGGAAATTGGAGAACTAGTGTGCGGCCACCCGGAATTTTACTTTTCCGTCACACAAGTGTAATGTTTCCGAGTAATACTTTCTCCATGTTTTGAGACAGGCAGCAAGGAGGAAGAAGCGTGGAAGAGATTACCGTAAGCACGTGGAATGAACTCCAGGAAGAACTGTATAGGGACTCCTGGAACCAGGACCTTGGGCGGTTCAGGTCACGTTCCGCATTCAGGGGCCTCTCCGACTCCGGATATCGTCTCGAGACCACTCTAATGCGCCTGGGAGGCGCCTTTGCAGCCCTCGAGCATCATATCCTGCGCAATTTCAAAAAGTACGCCCACAGGAACTTGATGACAGGCGACTCCATATGGCATTGGCTATCCGTAGCGCAGCATTTCGGCTTGCCCACGAGGCTTCTTGACTGGACTTACTCTCCTTTTTGCGCGCTCCATTTTGCAACCTCCAATATTGAACGATACGATAAGGACGGAGCAGTCTGGGCGGTAAACTATGTCAGGACCCATGAACTTCTTCCCGCCAGCCTCAGGGAGCAGTTGGATCGGGAAGGAGCCAACGTGTTTACCGTTGAAATGCTCTCCGAATCACTCAAGACCCTGAGGGAACTGGACTGCCTTTCACAAAGAGAATTCACGGTCTTTTTCGAACCTCCATCCATAGATGACCGCATAGTGAACCAATTTGCCTTTTTTTCTCTAATGTCGGACCCCGAAACGGTGCTGGACTCGTGGCTGGAAGAACACGGCGGGATTGGACGAAAAATCATAATTCCTGCACAATTGAAATGGGAAGTCCGTGACAAGCTCGATCAGGCCAACATCACCGAGCGGGTTTTTTTCCCCGGACTCGACGGCCTTAGCAAGTGGCTCAAAAGACACTACAGCCCCAGGCAACGCCGGCAAGCCGACTTCCAACTGCCGGTACGTATGGGTTAAAATTTGTCTTCCGGCAGCGCAGGCCGGACAAGACTTGCTCCCGTCATTTACCCATAAGTTTTTTTTGCAAACGCACGATCCACCCTGAGCGCGGTGGCGAAGCCTCCTGGCGCTCCAACTCAGGCATCCATTGCCGGTTTTGGTCGATTATCGTCAGGCTCAGTTTATAGTCGGCCTGCGCCGCTGCCGAGCCGGGCGCTTCAAAATTATCGCCCAGCCACTTAAGGAACAGGTCTGCGGCCTCCTGCCACCTGTTCATATGGAAGGAACAATAGGCCAGCGAGATAACACTTTGGTCCGCGATCTTCTTATCTTCGGAGAGGCTGAGCGCCTGGTAGATATTGTAGGCCTCGATGTATCTGCCGGAAGAAAAAAATTCGTTGGCGGTTTCGAGGAGGGCGTTTACTCCGATCATATAGGCAAGGCGCAATCCCGCCCGATTTGTGGCTTCATCACCCGGCCAGGAAGAGAGCGCCAGCTTATAATAACTCTCCGCCTCCGCTTCTTTCCCCGACTCCAACGCCATGTCCCCCAATAACGTCATGCTTTTCGTGTAGATTCGAGTTCCCGGATTGTCTCTAAGAAAACCCTCCAGCAGCGGGCGCAAATCGTCCCATCTCTTCCATGAAAACATAAAAATTGCCTTGTACATTACTGCAAAGTCCACCACCGATGAATGGCCGAATCTTGCGATCCCTTCGTTCAACAATTCATAGATCCCGAGAGTCTCCGGAGTCACCGGAAGGGAAGGCCAATTCAAAGATGCGGGGCCGGCAGGACTGGATTCCTTTTCGCTGACCCTGTCAAATTCATCCACTGCAAGGTAGTAGAGCAAAACCGGATCACGGTGATTTCTGGTCGATATCGCGCCCACAATGGTCAGAACCATAAGGGCAATAATAATAAAAAACGCTCTGTTCGTTCCGATCCCCTCCGCAAGCGGTTTATGGCGCCCGGACGATTTACCTTGAAGCGATAGAAAGAACCGCACCAGGGTTGGCGTCGCAGCCCCAGCCTGATGCAACCCTCCGAAAACTTTTTGTAAAAAAGCTCTGAGGACGAATGCCAGCACGGTAAGAATAAAAAGGATTTTCCCGTAAAGATAGATGCCGGCGCCGGTGTCGAACGTCAGAACCACCCTGGAAGTCTTCGGCACGAGAAGCATGAAGGCGGGAGAGGCAAGATAGAGTTCTCCCGCTCCCTCAGATACCCTCCAGTCCGGATGGTAGGACACTTTTATCCAGAGCGGATGGCCGGGCTTCGAGGTGTCGATCGTGATCTTTCCCTCGCCGAGAGAGGCATGTGCCTGAATTTGTTCTCTTTGAATCGGGACTTCGGGAATGTGGCCGGGATCCCCCTGGTAAATCTCCAAACCTTTCCAATAATCACCTGGCGAATCTTCCGACGCCACTACAAGAGGAACTCTCAATGACGATTTGCGAAACCATTCGAACTGGCGCTCCTTCCAACCTCCGGGCGACATTCGCAGCGGACGGAATTCAAGGGGATCCACGTACGAATCACCGCAGCCTCTAAGGCGAAAAATCCTATAGGGCGGAATGGACATGTCGGGTTCGTAATCAGGTGAAGAATCCAGGGCGTCCACAATATTGTCTGATGCCGCTATGACCTGGCTGACGTTGAAAAGGCGCAGGTGTGCGGCCGCTCGCTCCGGGTCGGGTCTTGAGTAGCAATACTCCGGAAGAGGGTTGGATGCGAATTGACTCAGCTCCGACTGAATGTAGAATACGAATGGGGCGTTCAGACCCGATTGCATATAGAGCCCTTCCAGGGGCGACCGCCCTGA
>Ga0326728_10011942_pt1 | contig 19578 bp, 23 predicted proteins | sample MB3enrmetagenome_FD_207602 | JGI IMG/M metagenome (GOLD analysis project Ga0326728, IMG submission 207602) | Lab enriched peat soil microbial communities from McLean, Ithaca, NY, United States - MB31MN | ecosystem: Environmental > Terrestrial > Soil > Wetlands > Peat | place: USA: New York... | reverse complement strand
CGTGCTGGCATCGGGGTTGCAGTCGCTAAGGCCTCCCAGGCGGCTCTGAATAATAGTGATTATGTGAGCAGCCACGGCGCAGCTGAGGCGGTGATTGAGGTGTTGCGGTTAGTGAGACACGCAAAACGGTACTTTTCTCGAAGAGTCTGAGCCGTTAATGAGGGGGATGCGTGGATTCAATCGATAGCCGGATCACTATGTTGGAAACTAAGGCAGATGAATACGCCAAGGTGTTCGTAACAACAGAGGAATTTGAAGCGCTCTTGAATCGCCTTCCGATGGACTTTTCACCCATCATCGATGCCATGTCGATACAAATCGATACGGATACGGGTTTGGGCACAATGTCTTTCGGTCAGGCGCACAATGGCGCTCCAGCATACGCAAACAAGTTCGAGTTGGCGGCTCAACCGCGATCTTCCTGTAGCATTCAAATATGGGGGGAATGGGATTCGTCGCTCGATAAGGCCCGGTTCGAAAAGGTCTTGACGGGGTTGGTATCGAGCTTTTGGAAAGGCCAAATTAGGGACGCGCTTACTGGACTCCCCTTGCTCCAAGCCGCTGGCGCTGAAGAGATCATGGACAATTCCTTATCCCGATTCTTGCACCGGAATCACATTATGTCTGTATTCTTCTTGGACATCGATAACTTCAAGGCCGTAAACGATCAGAGAGGGCACACCCACGGTGATCGAGTCATCAAGGAGTTCGGAGCCCTCCTGAACAGCTCGATGGGTTCTGCCGGAATTACCGCCCGGAGAAGCACAGGTGCTGACGAATTCGTCTGTATATTGCCGTGTGCTTCTGTAACGGAAGCCCTACTTCGAGCGTGGAGAATTACACAGGATATGCGCAAGCATGACTTCAATTTAGGTGGTATCACGATCGGAGTTTCGATTGGGATTGCCGTTCACGACAGCCAACAAAATGTGCCATCGATCAGGACTCTAGAGGAAAATGCTGAAAGAGCAATCAACCCAAGCCCCGGAATCAAGGATCGCGGCAAAGCCAGGCTGTCAGGGGAGCCAGTTACTGGCGATTTCCGCGAGATCAATGATCGATGGCTTAACGCGCAATTTTGCGTATTCAAAAGCAATCTAACAGAAGCGGAACCTTTTTCAAACCCATGGCTGAACCTGGTTTCTCGGCACGTGTTCGCTAGCTTGCACGCGTGGCAGCCAGAACAAGTAAGGAACGCAGTGGCAGAGGTCGTCGACTGGATACAGCCACAATGGCATCTGAGCGGGCTTCGCGTTAGCAACATGTCCTTGTGCTCGGTCGATTTCTCACCAAACTTTTCTCCGATAGACGTAGCCACCTCCGTGGCGCATGGCGTATTTCGTACCGCGTTATTAAACTCGTTTGACCTCGCCGGCAAGGCAATGGAAATACGGTTTGGCCGAGACGGAGGCCAATGCCAACTTATTCTGATGCCGGACGATTTGATCCTTTTCGAGACTGGCGGTGCAGTAGAAGGGACGCCGACCGCGTTCAACCTTGGTGAATTCTTTTCAGCAGCATCGCCTGGCTCCTTGGGTCAATTAGACTCACGTGTTTCCATGTTAGTCAAGATTGGGCATCACCCGCTTGATTTGCCTGATTCGATCTTCGCCGAAATAATGGTCGTGGATGATCGCCCCGCTCAGGGCGGAGGGCTACCCGATTTCTGGGAGGCGACGATTGCCCGACTCATTGCGAGGGTGGAGGCGAACCCAAACATAGCGTCTCTTTTCGTGTTCGGAAATCACGCCTACGGCTCTCAGACGATAAAGAAGCTAGAAACTCTGAACACATGGCTGGCAGATTCTGAGGAAATTATTTATAAGACAGGCATGTCGCTGCGGAGCATTGGCCTAGCAGTCGACAGATTGCAGGGGAAGATTTCCTTTCCTTCTGAAACCACTCAGATGGCCAGTGAACTGGCAGATGTATTACGAAAGAGCCGTGAACTGCAGCCGGGCCAGAAATCCCGAATTCGAAGCGAGGGTCAACGGTTTTTGAATTTTGAACTAAACACCGAGAGGATCGCCCTAAATAGAGAAGATGGCTGTCGCCTCGGTACTATAAGGGAGGCCTATCCAGTTGTGCTTGAAATAGCTCGGAGAGCCACAAGCGGAGGGGTGATAAGAGATCAGGCTGGGCTAGAGCTGAGAGAGCTAGTCGATTTCAAGGTACATCTAACGAATCCGAATCAAAACCTAATTCCTGCATTCTACAGCAAGGATGAAGGCTCACTTAATAGATACTTTGAGGCTCAGTTTCTATCCGACGCCGGTCTTTTTGGTGAAAGGCTGCAAAAATCGGGGCAGTTGGATGCCGTGATAGAACATATCAGCACGGCAATCAATGACGAGTTCCGGAAGTTTGCGACACGAAGAGCTATCTTGATTATTCCACATGAAACCAAACCAGGTTCGGACCTAGCACCGTTGGGCCTCGTATCAATTCGCATCTTTCCTCGATTCATAGAAAGCCGTATATTACTGCATTTCAGCTATACGTGGCGAACCGTGGAAGCACTCGTAGGCTTTCCGTATAGTCTGTACGGCTCGGTGAGATACAGCTCTTTCTTGACCGACAAAATCAGGAGTAAGCTGAAACCAGACATAGGCAGACGGCTCGAGATGGGTGAGGTGTCCTATATCGCCCATAGTCTGCATATATTTATGGACGACTACGCTCAGAATATTGCCAGGAAGATTATCGATGATGCTAGTCTCTAAGTTGGCAGAGAGAATCCTGGTGTGTACCGAAATGGATTCACATCTCCTGGTGCCCACCTCCTTGGACAAGAGACGGATATTGCAAAAGGCTGGCCTGTGTCTGTACGCTCTGAACGTGAGCGACGACGAAGCTTACAGATATCTAAGCGGAATATCAACCCATCAGCTTCGTCGGTATCTGGACAGATTTTACCTCTGGATCCCTGTAAATGATTTCACTAAGCGACAAATGCTGATCGACGAATTCTTCGAGGTGATCGCACGTGAATATGACTTATTGATCGATCGTCAGCGCAATCTGGAGAATATAGCTAATCTGATCACATTCTTAAAACAGTTTTGTGTCATCGAACAAGACACCTTAGTCCTTGACTACGGATCTGGGACTGGTCTGTCCATGCTCGTGGAACAAACAAGGGGTATTAGAATAGTAGGGGTGGAACGTTCGCAGGCCATGCGGGAGATCGCTGCGAGCCGTGGCATGAACGTTTGGGGCCCTGGAACACTCGCGCGCCAGGCCAGAGGGTCTGTGGATGCAGCCTTCGCCTCATATGTATTTCATTTGTTGCCGAATCCGGGGGGCCTTAAGTTGCTCTCGATGAGGCTTAAGATAGGGGGTGTATTGGTGGCCAATTTTCACAAAGGTGAAGGGGTCGAGTTTGTTACGCGTCACCTCACGGAAAGCGGATGCTCGTCACGAACAGTGATGCCGACTGTGGCCGAGAACAGACACGGCGTTTATGTCGCGTATGTTAAGCGATAATAAGACGCCAGCCCCATTTCTCAGACTGGAAGAAGTTGCATCTGAACACGATCCCTGCGACCTAGATGCCAACCCGCAAGCCATTAGGGCATTTGTGAAAGCTGGCTTGTTGCCCGTGTTTTGGGACGGTTCACATGCTCTAATTCTTTCTGACGATGCGTGTTCCATCATACCAGCGGTTCTGGACGCTGGCAGACATGTCGATAAGTACCCTCTTTTTGAGCTAGATGGGCCAAAGGGCCAATATATGACCCTGCGCCTTCTCCTTGGTGACACAAGAATAAACCTCCCAACGGATTCCAGAGACACCGATCCGACCTTTTATCCGGCGTTGAGGAACTTGCTTTGCGCGGTGGAGTCAATCGGCAGTGAGGCTGTCATGACTGAGGTCGATATGCAATACTTCCTGCCAACAAGAATAAGGACGTCATCAGCTGCAGTTTACAAATATGCTTCCGCCCAAGACCGCAGAGCTCGGCGTGTGAGCGCTTCGAAGGCGAGCCAATTTGCCAGTTCCGCCTATTACATGGGTTCAAAGCAAGCTCTCGCTGGCTTCCTGGTCGAGGCAATCTCTTCGGCTTTACCGCAAAATGGCGTGGTCGTGGACCTGATGTGCGGATCAGGAGCAGCCGCCGGTGCTTTTAGCAAGATCTGGAGAACATTCGCCTCAGATGCTCAGGAGTTTTGTCGTATTCTAGCACTTGTGCAAGGGGCAGGATTTAGCGTCAAAAAAGCAAACGTCGTGCTAGAATTCATTTTGTCGATTGCACGCTCTCATGCCAAAGACTTAATGGGCAAATTGGAGCAATTTCTAGCCTGGGAAGACGCCGTTTTCCATGGCGACATAGGCCCTGATTTGCTCCTGGACTATCAGAGGTTCATAAGTGCCCTGCCAACGTATCCGGAATTGAGGGCTGTCGGGAGTTGGCGACCATCTGAGGAGGTAGAAAAACGGAAGGCTGACCCAACTACGTACCCTTATTGCCTATTCACGGCGTATTTTGCCAATGTGTATTTTGGTTTGCGCCAATGTATAGAAATAGATAGCCTTCGGTACGCCATCGACCAGATCAAGGATAGGCAGGTGATGGATTGGGCTCTGGGAGCGTTGATTGCGAGCCTGAGCAAGGTAGGGGCCACATATGGTGGTCATTTTGCGCAACCTTTAGTGAGGAGAATCGAGTCCCTTTCCATGGGACGGCTCTCACAAATTCTCGAAAAACGGGCATTCTCCATATTCCACGAGTTTAGCGTGAGACTCCTAAATCTTTCAGACGAAAGTGAGAAATCAGAGTTCCCTGTCGAAATCATCGATGGACCTTGGCCCACCGCTCTTTCGGTTTTGGACCCACTTCTATCAGGAGAGGCCGTCGTGGTGTATTTGGACGCACCATACACCCGGGAGGAATACAGTCGGTTCTATCATGTTCTCGAAACGGCAGTGCTTTATTCCTATCCCTCCGCGGTAGGTGTTGGGAAAATCCCGGATAAACGAAAGGGAGAACGATTTTCCTCCGAATTCTTCACAAAAAGCCGTAACCAAATCACACATAGCTTGGTTGAGGTCATCGAATCAATTGTCGATAAACGTTGGACGTGTGCGTGGAGTTACGCAAACACGGGCAAGGCAAATATCGTAGGTGTGATAACGGAAGTGTGTCGGAAAACTGGTTGTGCAGTAAGATCGTACGCGGTCCCTTATGAACATAAGCCCCAAGGCGGAGCCATATCCAAGAAGGTTACTGAGTACCTGATAATATTCAACCCACGCTGAATGGCGAGCATATGACAAACCACGTCACGGCACTAAGCCCGGTCTTACACATGCCACAGGTTTGCAAAGCGTGTGGTTTGAAGGAGAAAACGTGTGAGGAACTTTCGATCAAGTTTGGGGGGGGTAGGTCTTCTACGTGTTTTCCACAAAGGATGGACCGGTCAAAACGTATTCATAACACGGAAGTGATAGAAGAGATCAGGGTCGAACTTGGCCGGCCTATCGGCCCATATAGGTTGAAATAATGAAAACGAGACACCTCATCGTACTGACTGATTCACGTACCATGAAGGAAATAGGGAGTGCGTCGATCGACCTCGTGGTGACATCACCACCGTATCCCATGATCGAGATGTGGGACGACTTATTCTCATCTCTGTCACCTGCCGCTGCCGATGCCCTAGATCGTGGTGACGGGAACACTGCATTCGATGCTATGCACGTCGAGCTTGATAGGGTATGGAGCGAAGTGGGCCGGGTGCTGAGGCCGGGAGCATTCGTATGTATCAACGTAGGCGACGCAACGAGGACTATCGCCGGCAGGTTTCGACTGTACCCAAACCATTCGAGGATAACCAGCACGTTCCGCACCCTCGGTTTTGATTGCCTTCCGGTCGTCCATTGGAGAAAGCAGACCAACGCACCGAACAAGTTCATGGGCTCGGGTATGCTCCCTTCAGGAGCATATGTCACCCTGGAGCACGAATACATTCTCATCTTCCGCAAAGACGCGAAGCGGGCATTCGCCACCGAAGCTGAGAAGGCCGCGAGAATGAAAAGCGCCTTTTTTTGGGAGGAAAGGAATAGGTGGTTTTCTGACGTATGGGATTTCAAGGGCACGGTGCAGGGGCTCAACCACAGCGAACTCCGCACCCGTAGCGCCGCCTACCCCTTGGAGTTGGCCTACCGGCTTATCAACATGTATTCCCTTTACGAAGACACTGTACTGGATCCCTTTCTGGGCACAGGCACCACTACCCTCGCTTCCATCGCCTGCGGTCGGAGCAGCATAGGCATCGAGATTGACGCGGCCTTTTCGTCCTTCATCTTTGAGCAGGCCGGCTCGTTTCTCGCCACGGCTAATGAGATGGTATCGACGCGTATCAGCGATCATATCCAATTCATCACTTCTCACGCAAAGTCGATAGGCGGTGAGAAGTATGTGAACGGGCCCCACGGCTTTCCTGTGGTTACTCGCCAGGAAACGGGCCTACAACTCTACAGGATCACAGAAATCCACGGCGGCCAGGACCAGCCGATTATAGCGTCCTATGACCCTATCGGCCCTCTGCACGATGTTCAATCCGTCGATAAGGAGAAAAACGTGCTTCGGAACATAGGTGCAAAGCAACTTGCGCTCGACTTATAGCAAACCGTGAATCGGTTTCCCTGCATGTTTAATGAGACGGCTGTGAAACATGCACAAAAAGGAAAAGCGGTGTCTGACCGGGAACTAGAATGACAAAAGGGCATCTGATTACGTGCCTCGATAAGACAGAAGTCAAGACCTTCGACGAAAGTGGATATGTTGGTACTGGTCCGTTTTACCCTGGTTCGGATGCCACCGCTAAGCAACTTGGCGGAAGACTTCGGATATTGTGGGATGTTATTGCTGATCTAAAGCGGGCAAGGCCAGGAGATGTATGCTTTCTCCATTCCGAAGGTCAAATTTTCGGTCCGTATGTGCTCACGTCGAGCTTCAAGGAATCGGCTTCTATGCCGCCAATTCTGCGATCATCAAATATTACGCACGAATACTGGGTCACCAATAAATCTCTATTCGACGACATCAACATGGATGAATATGGATATGTCGCATCAATTGAAAAACCTCGCGGCTGTAACGACAAAGGAACGCATCTTATGGAGTTGTTCTTGAACCAGGCAAAAGGAATCTTCAACGGTGTTCCTCCAAGATTTATGTACGGTGACATAAAGAAGGTGGTAAAGCCTCTCCTTTATCACGAGATCGTCCAGCTACTTGATATTGTACAATTTAACGGTGACTGGTCACCGTCTCAGGCTAGTCCATTTCAGACAGCTCACCTATCCGACATCACGCTGGATTTGTCTGATTATGGCGGTCACTTATACTGCGAGAAGCTCTTGGAGGCGTGGTTTATGGAGAACATGTATCCTGACAGCGCGCAGCATGAGTTGATCGAATCAATGATAGGCAAATACGACTACTATTCAAACAGTACTTACACCTATTACACAAATTTCCTGGATGTTTTGGCTTACGATCTTGACAGCAATTACGTCTTGAGTCATTGCGACCACTGCAACAGTGTTAATAGGGACTTTGCTCAAGAGATCAGGATCATTGAGCTTAAACGTGACTATATCGGTGACCCAGCTTGGGTTGTCGATCAGGTGGAAGCTTATGTCAGGTGGGCACAGGCCGTACTGAATCCGAGAGCCACAATTCGCGGTTACATAGTAGCCGCTGGATTCGGCGAGGGTTACCAGGAAATGAAGGCTTCGAAACCTCACATCGCCTTCATTCAATACAAGATCACGACTAATGGCTTGAACCTTGAAAGAGTTTGATCTATGGGCGTCTCTAGGGACGATTGTCTGGACTGTTAAGGAACATACGTAACCAACGAATTGTCATGTGTACCGACGTTAAGGAATGCCACATCAAGTCTTTACTATCTTTGGCGGCTCATGCGTTGAGGAAGCAAGGCCCAGTCGTAGGCGGTGGCTCCGACTCCGGCTTGAAGCCCGAAGCGGAGGTGGCTCGTGACGCTAGAACCATATTGTCCTGGTGGCTCAACGCATCAAATGGCGCAGACATGACGAGAAGCGAGGTGAGGGCCGACTCTCGTCAGAAATGAGGGCAAAAGACTCGTCGCCTATATTTACACCCACGAACCCAGAAAAAACCCAAAAGCGGGGGCGCAGGAGCGGGTATCGGACCCCTGGTGGCAAGGATCAAGAAAGACGACGAAGCTGGCGACGGCATGATTGCGTTTCTGAGAGGGCAACCATCTGCCAACATGAAAGCGAGCTTTCCACGACTGATAGTTGCGGCTTATGGTCTGCGAGACGATCTCCGGAAATGGAGCCTGGACGAACTAACGCGACAGTACAGTACAATGGGGAGTCAATTCCCGAAATCGGCGCCGACATGATCGCCGGATACATCAGGCCCGTTGCGCATTCTTTGCTTGACGTCTTAGAACCAATGTAGAAGGTCAGGCCCAGAGTATAACTCAACACCTGGACCGGTTTTTGGGGGGCAGGTCAGTTTCCGCTTGCGCCATCCCTCACACGCCAAACGGATATGTTTAACTGATCTTTTACACTTGGCCGAAGGCTCATCTTTCTAACCCCTTGTAATTGCTATGTTCCCCTCTGGAAAACCTTGAAATCTGCCAAAAACGTAGTGCCAAATGATATGACCTTTGTAAAGGACGGCTACAAAATCGCATGCTATGCCTTTTTGCAGTGTTGGGGAATCATTGGGGTTACGAAAATAGTTCTCTGGGTCGTGAAACCGTAAGGACGCTGAAAGTAAGGACAGACATGAGACGTAAAACGGAATGACCATTAACATTTTGAACGGGCGGGACAAATATTAAGGGTCACCCTTAAAATATTAGTTTTTCCCTGATTCCCGTCAAGGCAAGAAAGTACCCCCACGAGAGAAGACAGACAGACGGTAGCGCCTCCATGCTCTCCTTGCTGTACGGCGTTTACCGCTTGAGATGGAAGGATGGTCATGTCAATCCCCAAGAAGCGATCCTGGACGATTCTACGCGATCGGTGTTAATGAGTAGGGCGGGCAGTAGCCAGGTTTGGGCAAGAAACGGCATGAAGGGGGAAAGACCGATATCCAGAGGCGAGAGACTGAGGAGTCAGAGGTGGCAGGGGTGACAGCTTGTGAGCATATGCTCGTTATGAGGCGGGGAGATAGTGGGAAAAGTCAATTCCTTACTTTTCGGCGGAGAGCCTTAACGCCCCTTAACAGCCCGTTTCGCGTTACCGTAACGGCATTTCTTTTGACTAACAGTTGCTGAATGTCATCGCGAACTACCTTCAACCATCTCAGCCGCTTACTGAGCCTGCGATCCATATCTTCCCTCAGAATCTAAAGTCTGGATCAGGCGCCACCGTAAAAAGTCGGCTGATCCTCATCAGGGCTACACGTATAAGCGCACAATCCACGTGTACAAAAAGCGTTGTTGATTCTAGAAGAAAAGCAGCATATGACGCATAACGTCAAGTGATCTCAACGGGTTCTTGAATCTCATCAATCCTCTTAATAAGATTCAATATCTCCTTTGGTCCGACAAGGTGAGCGTAAACAGACCGAAACAGCGATGACCGGAGGTTTAATTCCCTCCCATTTGAGAACTTCACCTTAATACCATACGCCTTGGAATTCTCCAGCATCGGCCCAGAAGCTCTTGTACGTTTCCCCTCTTCGGCTTTTTTTCCCGTGATTAGTGACATCTTAATATTGGCTTCGGCGGCTATTTTGAAGAACGCATCGAGGTCAAACTGGGCATAAATCCTGATACGATCCATTACAATGTCAAGCACAAGGTCCTTGGGATACCATATAAGAGGTGAACGGCTCATCACGTAATTCATGTTGTGAGCAACAAGATTAACCAACGGAGATTCCTTCCTAAGCGCTTCCATCTCCCCGACGTTGCATTCTACCTCGGGATGTTTGATATGATAAAATGCGTGATGTAGATTTCCAGTTCCACCTAACTTCGCAATCCATTTCTGGTTGAGGGCTAGAAGCCAAAAACAATCATCTATCAGCGTGACCGCAATATCACCGTTTCTGGCATCGGCCACCAGGTCCGGCAATAATGATAAATACATGGCCATCCCCGGAGGCTTCCCAGCTTTAGTCAGAGCTTCCATTATCACCTTGTCGGTAGGTCCATCCGCTTGCACCCGTTCAGGCCGCCCGATTTCTTCCATCACTCGGAACCTCTTTCGCTGTCGAATCATCCTAGATGCCTGATCCCTGGCATGAGCCCCGTACTGAGTCTCAATGTCCTCCAGGTCCGCTAGCGATAACTCGCCTTCTCGGGATTCTATAAGATCGCTAAGTTTATAATTCATTTCGCCGGTTTTGATGTCCTGCAGCCTGACGTAAACACCCTTTTCATCCCAGCGGATTCTAACTATGTCCCCTATTTGTACAATACTTGTAAGGTCTGAAATCAGGTGTATTTCTCTCTCGTTTTCTTGGTTTTGTTTCCATGCTATAGCCACGAGCTTTTCCAATTCGTCTGGATTGCATCGCCCGATATGTCTCTTGAATACGAGATGCTTAAATATCCATTGTTCCGGGACTAAGACCCAAATAATTCCATCCATCAGCCGCGTCATAATGACTTGACGAGTTGTAATAGCCTTTGCCTGATCCTCAGCATCTTGGACTGCTGGGTTTCGCTCCAACCGCCGGCGTTTGATCTCTTCGGATAGCTGTCTGCGTTTCCTCTCAAGGCCAATAAACGTCAACCCCACCGCTAACTGGACCTGGGCAAATGAGGTAAAAAGACCGTTGGTGAAATACTCATGTGCTTTGGCATCTACCAGATCATCTCCCAACTTATAGCCGGCAGCTTCGAGTGCCCTGATGCCTCCGTCGAACCCCCATTCGAGAAAAGCTTTCAGTTGAGGTTCAAAGGGCTCCAACTGCGGATGTTCTATTAATGGTCTATCTCTTTTTATGCGCCTAGGCAATTAGATTCTCTCGCAATCTATGGGATTCATCTGTCGCTACGCTTCACATAGCTTTCCTGTCCGTGATAAAGCGAAGACTGCAGGAAGACATCTTCACCCGTGATGCACCTGCAAACATCTTGCTTTTCGGCCGTGCACCTATTCATCAGAGGCTTTCATGACCCATTCGATGTGCTTTTCCAGGATTCCTGGTGTAGCGTTCTCAAAATGCAGAATTATATTGTTCTGTAATACTCTTATAGGCATATTCCCCGGATGGGTAAGCTGTGAAAATGCCACGTATGCTCCTCCTACCGTTCTTGCAATAAAAGCAAGATTTGAGACAAATTCAGCTGGGGGCAGAAGCAGACGTTCATCTTGCTCTCTCTCCTGTAGCTCGTACCCCTGTTCCCGCAATCATTACCTAATGTAACATTCGCTATCTGCTCGGTCGAGCAAAATCTAGCCTTTCAGGAAGACATGCAGGCGCCGGCGTTGCATGGCCGTTATGCGGAATACACCTGAAAAAGGATCCTTATCATGCTTGGACACTTTCTCGCTTCGCTTTCCGGTGTTACTGTACCAGTCCCTTCCATTCTAAACCCTCCGTCGTATGAAACTCCGTGGCAGTGATACCGCTCTATTTACCGGAGGGTCTTGTTCGCCTTTTCCTCTTCCGGCCGCGTTTGGCGATGGCTCCAAGCTCGGGCTCCTTCTCCTTCAGCCGGTCCACTACGGCTTTGAATTCCGCGGAGATTAACATACCGCTCGGCTCGTTAATCTTTTTCACGCGATGGCCTCGATAAAGCCCCGGATATTCCGTGAAAGCGTGGAGGTCGCATGAGAGAAAGCCTGCTCATAGTTGGGCAGGATGCGCTTTACCTGTTCCTCTCTGAAAGGCTTCCCGCTGCGTGTCAGGCGGCCCTGCTCCGTCAGGATTCTACAGATCGCCGACAGGCCGTAGGATGCCCCGTAGAGCGATTTCGCCAATGCGATGGTAGATTGTTCGGCCTCGTCCGGTTCGAGGCGGTCCTGAAGGCGCCTGAAGCCATATGGAGCCGAACCGACGATAAAGCCCTGAGCTTTCTTGAACTGCAAAGCCTTCCGTGTCCGGTACTTTATCTGTCGCCGCTCCATTTCACCAAAGAAAGCTTTCATTGCAAAGTTCATCCATCCATCCGGTGTGCTTGTGTCCACCATCCCATCCACCGTATGCAGTTCTATATCGTGCTCATTAAGGAGACGGTCGAGAGCGAACAGTGTCAGCATATCCCTGCTCAGGCGCTCCAGGCTATAGAGGATCAGAGCCTCCACTTCTCCAGACTCGATCTTGTCTAAGACTTCGATGAAGCCGGGACGAGCCCGGTTCTTACCGCCCGAAATGCCTGCATCTTCAACGGTGTCGACAAGCTCAAACCCTTTGTACTCGCAATAGCTTTGAATCCGGGCGCGTTGATTATCAAGGGATACGCCATCTTCAACTTGGGCCGAGGTGGAGACGCGAATGTAACCGATCGCCTTCATACCGCCCCCCGCTTATCGTCCGTAAACTGGAGAACAGACAACCGTGCCGTCTTTCCGGACAAATTTGCTGGAACCGACAACTCGCAAGGGCTTATCCTTGGCCTGCTTCGCCTTCGGCTTCCGGCCGACGGCAATCCATCCCAGAATTCCGATTATGATAAGTTCCATGATCAAACCCCCGTATATATTAGTAGTGCTTAAAAGCACCAATAATAGTATCTCATTATTCGGAAATACTGTCAAGAAAAAAGAACGAACAAACGACCAGATAAGTAAAAATAAATTGACACATACCAATGGAATGATGCATACTAATGAGATGAACGTAATAGTGCATGCGTGTCAGGATAAAAAGGGGGTCATGTGACCAAACAAATCGTGACGCTGAAAAGACTCGCTGAAATCATCGGAAAGCACCGAAATTTGGTGGCTGGTTACCAACTCCGGCCAGACTACATCGATGAGAACGGGCACGAATTCTGGACACTGAAAACAGCCGCGAGGATTGCCGAAAAGGTGAAAGAATATCGGAAGGGGTCCGGCAAAAGAGTTACCTCCTCCCGCCTGAAGCAGATCGGCCTGAAGCAGAAAAGGGAGAAAAAGGCAACCAAATGATGGCCTCCCGTATCAATTCCCGAACTAAAGCGCCGCGCCCGCCGAGAGTCTCTTCCGCCGTCCGTGTCATCTTTGGTTTGACGAGCCTTAACGACGAGACCGTGTGATGGGATAGATATGTCCGCCAAGAAAAGCAAGGTTATAGTATGTGCCGGATGCAAGGTTGCAATTCATTACGACCCGGATGTTCAATTTTTGGATTGCCCACACTGTGGGTATGAATTGGTCGCACCGCCACTAAAAGAGGCATCTTCGGACAATCTCAAAAAAGCCAAAACAGGTGAATCCACGGGGATGCAAAAGGCAGCCCGGGCCGGCAACAGCGAAGAACGGGAGACTCAGCCAGGGACCACGGATGGCGGGAAACCATATCAAAAGCTATTCAAGAAATATGGCACTATGTATGCCCTCATCATCATAGCGTCCCATCATGGGGCAAGCACACGGAAGATCGCAGAAGCCCTTAATATTAGTCACATGACTGTTTTTCGGGTACTCAAGGCCTTCCACCAAGACTCCGATGCATATTCATTGTTACACAATAATATCATTTAACTTATTGATATAACGTAGCTATAAAATTCAACGTGTTACAGTAAATGCGTAGCCCTGCTATATCAATATAGAGACCACAAAACACTCGCTGCTTCTCAAAGCTACAACATGCGACTACAAAACACACTCCTCAACAGGGGCTGGGAGAGGCATGCGACGAGGAGGGATCATGCGGAAAAAAGAATTTGTCTCGGCGAAAGAGATAGTTACTCTACTCGGTCTGTCCAGAAGCAAAGTTTACGCGCTCCTCAAAGATGGCCGGCTACCTTCCGTCAAATTCGGCCGGAGGATTATCGTGCCAACACAGGCGCTGATGCATGTCTTGATGGAGGAATCCGTAAGGACGATGAAAAAAACAAGCAACTGCCATGTCCACGATGCCGCGTAAACCTAAATCTCGCATGCATCAACATAGAAACGGCCGGGCCGGTTGGCGGCGGAAGCCGCCAAGGATGTCTCGGTGCCCAGATTGCTGCATCTTTGAAGCAGGGCCGGCGTGGGCAAAGGATGTTCGATCAGGGATCTTCATCCAGGCTGATCGCACATTGTTCTGCCCGAATTGTGGAAAGAGACTGAGGAGGAAATCTGATGACCGGGTCTGATAGATTCGAACTTCGCGACTTACGGAACAAGCAATTCTTCCAAGTTGATGACCTTTATCTGAATGGCCATGCCCGGCATTGCGGAATATACGCCACGGGGGTGTACTTTGCACTCTGCCGGCACGCCAACAATGAGACGCAGTCGTGCTTTCCTTCTGTCTCATTGATAGCGGCCAAGCTCGGCATCTCTGAGATTCAGGTGAAAAGAGCCCTTAAAACCTTGGAGGCCCACAATATCATCAAAGTCGAGAGGACACCCGGCAAGGTCAATGTCTACTACCTGGTCGACAAAAGCTGCTGGACCAGTATCTCACCGATACCGGTATCCAATAGATACGACGCCAGTATCTCACAGATACCTGGACCAGTATCTGACAGATACCCTAAGGATACTAATATAAGGAAACGAAAGAAGGATACTTATCCTTCCGATTTCGAATCCTTCTATGCCGCCTATCCAAAACATGAGGCTAAAAAAGGTGCTTTCGCCGCCTGGCAGAAGGTAAACATCGAGAACGGCATTTTCGAAGAGATCCTTCGGGCCATCGAAAAGCAGAAAGTGCACAAAGAGCAGCTGAAAAAGAACAGGGAATTTTGTCCGAATTGGCCCCTGCCAGCCACCTGGCTGAACGGCCGTCGATGGGAAGACGAGATCCCTGGAGACGGGCAGACGTCAGACGACCCGATCGAGCGGGCAAAAAGGAACATGGGATTATGACCGACATAGCGCAGAGCCTCAGAGACACGGGAATCGCATTCAGGGAGCAGTCAGGGCAACTCGTCACTAGCTGCCCGTTTTGCGGAAGAGCCAATCACCTCTTCGTCAACCCGACTACGGGGGCCTGGGACTGCAAGATTGCCTCATGCGGCCAGTCGGGAGGATTCACGAAGCTCTACGAGGCCCTTACCGGTTCGGAGATACGGGAGGCCGCGGGGCCGGAGAGGAAGAAGACCGATCCCCCCACGATGGCCTACGTGGACGGCTGCAGGCACAAGCTCCTGGGCCCCAACGGAACCGAGGCCATGGAGTACCTTAAGGGCCGTAGGATAGGCGTGAAAGAGATTCATCAGTTCAAGCTCGGCCTTCGGGTGACTGACAGGGACTCGTGGCTGTGTATCCCGTACTTCAGGGACGGTCAGCCGGTCAACGTGAAGTACCGCCGTCTTCCCCCCGGAGAAAAAGGCTTTGAGAGGTGGGAGGGAGGAGAAAGCATCCTCTTCAACCAGGATGTGCTCAAAGACGTTACCCCAGACACACCCGTTTACGTCACAGAGGGGGAGATCGACTGCATTTCCATGTGGGCCAACGGCTTCACCACCTGTGTCTCGACGTCCTTGGGCGCCGGGTCATTTCAGCCGGCCTGGGTAGACATTCTTGAGAGATTCGAGCGGGTCTATCTCGTCTACGATTCGGACAAGGAAGGCCGGGCGGGGGCGCAGAAGCACTCCCGGCGCTTTGACCCGGCCCGGGTCTATGACGTGGTCCTCCCCGAAAAAGACGCCAACGAGTTCTTTTGCAAGGGACACACGGCGGAGGAGCTTGATTACATCATCCAGGCCGCCAAGCCATTCGACATTGAGAACATTCAGACCCTTGACCAGATCTTCATGGAGATTGTAGGGGAGAAGGAGCGCAAAGAGAGTCGCATAGCACCGAGATGGCCGTCGGTAGGGAATCTCACTGGCCCTTATGAGCCGGGAGACTTGATCGTGCTGACGGCCCCTCCGAAGATCGGCAAGACGACCTTTGTCCTCAACGACGCTTACGCATGGGCAGGAATGAGGATCCCAGTGCTCTTCTACTGCCTTGAGATGAGACCGAGAAGGCTCTTCCGGAAGCTCCTTCAAATCGCAATGGGATTGACCGAGGCTGCGCTCACACCTGAGAAGGTGGGCGAGGGATACCGGAAGATATATGGGATTCCCCTTTGTTTCGGCTACAACTACAAGAAGTGCTCCTTGGACATCGTGGTGGAGACGATCAAGAGGGGCGTCCGACGCTTCGGGTTTGAGGCGGTCATCTTCGACAATCTGCACTTTCTCGCCCGGTCGATCACCCACCAGGTTCAGGAACTAGGCGTCATATCGAAGACGTTCAAGCTCCTTGCCGAAGAGTTGCAGATCCCCATTGTACTCATCGCGCAGCCTCGCCGGGGAGAAGATGAGAACCGGGTGGTGAGCATCAACGACCTGAAGGGGTCCAGTGACATCGGCGCGGACGCCGATCAGGTGATCGTGCTCTACCGGAAGAAGAGGAAAGCAAAGGACGGGCTCGCAGAGGTGTCTTTCGAGCCAGAAACCCTCGTCCGGGTCGATGCAAGCCGGTACAGATCGGGTGGCGAGACGTTGCTCTACTATGACGGAGCGACAGGAAGATTTAGGGAAATAGAAAGAAACCGGGAAACAAGCGGCGAATAGACCATAAGGGAGGCATAAACGGAGGTAAGGCCAGCGCTCTTGGGAGCCTGGATAATAAAACACCAAGGAGGAATAGAAGATGGCATTCGATTTAATCGGACAGAAAGGGGGCAGTTTTTACACCAACTTCTTGTGGTGGGGACCGCTGTGGGGGTATGCAGCGGTGATGTGCGGAGACATTTTAACGAAAGAAGAGATCGAGGGGGGACGGTACAATGACGGTACCTTCATTCCAGGGCTCAAGGCTACCGAGATGGGGAAGAGGCTGCGGTCACTCGTAGAGAGCGGAGAAACCGCGAAGTTTGTGGAGGAATGTGAGGCGTACATTCGATCTGTCCCCGATGAGCCGTGCTGGTGTAACGACACTGAGCATGGACCTGTTCCCAACCCCGCATGCACTTCCTGCAATGGCACGGGCATGAGGGGGCCCCGATTTCATCCTTTCCATGTCGAAAACGTACGGAACTTTGCGAAGTTCTGTTTGGAAAGCGACGGATTTTCAATATGGTGAGGCCGCCCCGCAAGGTCTTCAGCAAGCCTGCGCGAGCATGGAAGGTGAGGGAGCGAAAGGGTGTTACACCCAGACGGGTGAATTCTACTATCAAGGAGGAAGTATGCAGATTAAAGTTCACGAACTGGCGAAAATGTTTGAGGCATGGCGTAAAGAAGAAGGAGCGGACATGACTATTTGGCTCGAGAGTCTCTCGGAAGTTTATGCCCTGGTAAATCTTTTAGCCGACAATGCCCACGGGGACGATCGCTATTTTGAGGGTGTTCGTTTCCAATTGTGCTTCGATACAAAGGATCTTTTGCACTTCATCGATGTCCGAGAGATGGTCCGAGGAGAATAGTTTTACCCGGCAGAGCGGCAGACATCGGATCAGGAGGTACTATGACACAAGGATGCGGTCAGGGACCTGGGTGAAATACCAATGGGGCCTTGTGGCCAGCCCTATCCCCCGTTGAGATGTGACCAATACACGCCAGGTGGTAGGTCAAACGGTGTTGACCCGTCTCAAGGCCCCCAGGCCCACCGTTCGCCTCTCGTGGCAGGAGGAGAGAGCACGAAAGGCGCCAAAGGAGGAATTATGAACACAGACGGCAATGTGGTTCGGGAGGTGTCGTTGCATGACACCTCCAATCGCAGATCTCTGGATGAGGTGGGTACAAGGAGCTCATGAAAATACTTACGGTCAAACAAGTATCCGAACTCTTCCAGGCGAAGCCATCGACCGTTTATGCCTGGGCTGAGCAACGACTTATTCCGTCATTCAAGATCAATGGCCTCTTGCGCTTCGATCAGGATGAAGTCCTCGAATGGCTGAAGGGTTGCAAACAGCCAGAGCCTTGCTATAATAAGATTATCCAAGCGAGAGCCCGGAAAGGAGGCAGAAAATAAATGGGGCTCTACAGACGAGGCGAAACGTATTGGTTCACGTTCATGCAGGACGGTCGTAGAATGAGGGAGTCGCTGAAAACGGACAACAGGAAGCTCGCCGAAAAGGTGTACGCGAAGAAGCTCATCGACATCGTCGAGGGTCGATACTTCGAGGCGACGACCGCGAGGACGACGACGTTCGACGAGATGGTCGAAAAGTACCTTTCCAAGCATGCCCACTCCCGGGACGGCTACACGAAGAAACCGCTCCTCGGCTTCTTCGGCGGCATGACGCTGTCGCAGATCACGACACCCCTCGTTGCGGACTACCAGGACGAGCGGCTCGAAGAGGTCAAGGAGGCGACCGTCTATCAGGAGCTGTCGCTGCTGAGGCGGATGTTCAACGTCGCGCGGAAGCGGTGGAAGTGGGTGAAAGACAACCCGGTGAGCGACGGCGACCTTTCGTTCTCCGTGGGCACCAGGAATGCGAGGGACCGGTGGCTGACGGTGGAAGAGGAGGACATGCTCCTGGAGAAGGCGACGAACCCGGTGTGGCTCAGACCGCTATTGATCACCGCGCTTCACACCGGCATGCGCAGAGGGGAGCTCCTGGCTCTTACCCGGAAGGATATCGATTTTCCCAGGAGACTCATCCGGGTGGAGAGGTCGAAGAATGGCGAGAAGAGGTCGATACCCATGTCCCAGACGCTCTATGAGACGCTTGGGACGATCAAGGTAGGGGATATCTCAGGGACGCTCTTCCCGATCGCCATACGAAGCCTGAGGGCGGCATACGATGAGGCGCTCGCGAAGGCCGGGATCACGGACTTCCACTTTCACGATCTCCGGCACACCTTCGCCACCAGGCTCGTTCAGAATGGCCAGGACCTCTACAAGGTGCAGAAGCTGCTGGGCCACAAGAGCATCGTCATGACGCAGCGCTACGCGCACCACTACCCGGAAAGTCTGAGGTCGAGCGTGGAGGTTCTGGACGTCTGTCACAATTTAGTCACATTACGGAGAGGTGAAGTTTGACAGCCCCCGCAAATCCGCATAAAATAAGGCATGCGAGAGTGGCGGAACTGGCAGACGCACTGGACTTAGGATCCAGCGGGTTAAACCGTAGGGGTTCAAATCCCCTCTCTCGCACTAACCTGCTATGAACAGGCTTTTCATATCTCGTTTTTAGCCATTCGTCGTCCTGCCTTTTGTGGAAAGTGCCCGCCCCATGAGGAGGCCCTCTCCTTGGCCTTACTCTATAGTCCACACTCTGCTTCGAAGCTTCGCTCTTGTCGTCGTCATGGCGCGATCCATCGGCAAAGGAATCCGAATCCATTGTTCAGGGGATGGCTGCTTTAGTCGAGCGCCTCCGGATGAGTTGAGGAGTATTTCGGAAAGCCTAGCCCATCTTCCGCAGTTGCAGACTTGCGGTTAAGCAATTACAGGGAGTTGCACGGGACAAGGGCCGTTTTTCTCCACTACATTTGTGACGATTCTCGGTCTGGCGGGCAAGAGGATTTTCATCC
>Ga0326728_10011941_pt1 | contig 19578 bp, 19 predicted proteins | sample MB3enrmetagenome_FD_207602 | JGI IMG/M metagenome (GOLD analysis project Ga0326728, IMG submission 207602) | Lab enriched peat soil microbial communities from McLean, Ithaca, NY, United States - MB31MN | ecosystem: Environmental > Terrestrial > Soil > Wetlands > Peat | place: USA: New York... | reverse complement strand
CGACTCTCTTTCTTGGCTCGACAATGCCGGGCTGACGCTTCAGTTCAAGTGAGAAGCAGGGGCAAGGATTCTTATGTTGATATGACGGTTAAAGCGGCGCGAAAATCGGTGCTTATTAAACGATATGCAAGAAACCTTTAATAACTGCCTTCAGAGATTCGCGCCGGCTTTGAAGGAGTGAGAGTTGCGGGGCAAGATGAAGATTCTAGAGGTCTTCTGGTAGGGGACCAAAATCGGTTCGCTTATTCTCAAGCGGGAGTGCCTTTTCGCCACAACGCTTTCGGACCACACCGACGTCCGAGGACTTCGGTATCAGGTTTTTGCACGACGGACTCTTCAAACTCACCTACCCCTTTCACGGCGTCTGCTGAAGCCCACTCTGCATAGTCGTCAGGTCCGGCCCCTCGCCTTGCCTGTTCGCTTTTTGGCCTTGAGCGATTTTTTCCTGAATTCGAGCTTCTCCCGCTGGAGCTGCATGTGCAGTCTCAGAAGCTCCTCTTTCCGCCTTCCCTTGTCTTCCATCAGCCGTTTCCAGGACTCGTAACGACGCCTCTTGAACTCAAGCGACTCCTTGCGGAGCCTAATCCTTTCGGCGGTCAGCTCGATGTGCTTCTTTCTCAGTTCGAGGTTCTCCTGCTTCTGCTTCAAGTACTCCCGGATCAAGAAGTCCACCATCCTCTCGTAGACGTCGTTTCCCCGAGCATCGTCCCCTTCCATTGCCTCGCTCGTGTTATCTGAAGCAGGCGCCGGCAGGATCGACTCGAGAGTGAAGCCCTCGTCTCCGTTATGCCCCAATGGTCTCTGCAGGCTCTCTTCGCGGTATTTCCTATTTAGGTACTGCTTTATGGCCTTGTTCCTGACTTTCCTCGCTATCGGCTCAATCTCGGTGGCGGCTTGAAGGTTGCGCTCGAGAATCTCCACCCATGCGTCCTGCAGGCTGTCCTCGTAAGCCCCGAACTCAGCCTTCAGGTGTTTGTTTATGTCGTTTACGTCCAACCCCACCTATGTCTCCTTTCGCTGTGGTCGATGTACTGAACTGTGGAGTTATTATATCGAAGGCCGACGGCGAAATGTTACGCTCCGAGGTTGGCAGTGTCATCGGTCACGATAAGATTCCATTATGCAAACCAACAAAGAAGCTGGTTTTTGGTAAAGTAGCGCCTCGCTGACTTGGGCCCGGAGCGTAATCGAGAGGACGAATCCTTCAGTGGGGAAGCCCATGGGTGTCTCGGAATACCAACTCACTCAGGCGCTGCCTGACGACCTGAAACCGAGCCTTCCGAGCATCGAAGATCTTGAAAGAGAACTTGAAGGTGAATGGCCGTGAATCGGGACCACATCGGCGACACTTCATCTTGTTTCTTCTTGAAGTCGCCAAGTGACTTATCAGGGGCTTGTCCGCACAAGGCAATTATTCTCACACCCTTGCTGCGCCCATCGGAGCGGATTTCAAATTTACCCGGTAGCCAACAGAAATGATGGCATCGAGGTTATAGTACTCAACCTGGTAAATCTTACCGTCAGCGGCAGTTGTTGCAAAAAATGCAACAACTGAGTCACGCTCTAATTCTGGTAAGGGACCAAGATCGGCTCGCGTATTCCAGGCGGGAATACCTTTTCGCCGTAACGATTTCGGGTCACGCCGACAAGGCCCCTCCGGGCGGGATGCTTTGGGGCTTTCGGAATAGGAGAGATCGAGCTATGCTATTGTCAGTCATACTGTGACGATCGATGACGAAGGGAACATCCAAGGCCGGTGAAAACCGCAATGAGAGAACGGGACACCTACCTTTCCTCTGAACCCATGCCTTCTCAAATCACCCACGAATACTGGCTCTACGCAGAGAGGAAGAGCGGCCAATATCCGAAGGCCACCGCGAAGTCCGGGAAATGGCTCGTCTTCGTTCCCATTTCTCAAGTAGACGACGTTTGGGCCAAAATCAAACATGCAACCGAAGACGGGCGTTTGGGTGATTCCGCCAAAGTCGCCACTGCGAAACCGAACCCCAATGCTTCCGACCGCTCCAAGAAAGTGATCTGCGTCTACACTTATGACTGGACGGACGAGGAAGATGTGCGGCGTATCAGGGATGAGCTACGGGTTCTGGGAATCGCTTCCAAGATCCCCTACAAGACGGACCGCGATACCTCAGCGGGTAGATATGCCAGGCGTGGTCACCGGCGCATCTCCAAGTACTACGAATAGCCTACACGTGGTCTGCCGAACAGCGGGAACGCTCATGGAATAGGCTCCTTGAAAGACGTTAACATACATGTTAACCTCTTCCACGAAGAGCCAGAAGACACTCAGGGCTAAGATAGAGCGGGCGGAAAGCCACAAGAAGGACTGCATGAGGGGGCATAATCCATGAGCGACCTTAATAGTTACATCGAAGAGAGGAAAAGGACCGACAAAGGGTTCGCCGAAGGATTCGACGAGGGCTACGAGCAGTTCAAAATCGGGGAAGTCCTCCGCCAGGCACGGGAGGCTGCTGGCTTGACCCAGGAAGAACTCGCCATTCGCGTTCATACCAAGAAAACGGCCATATCGAGGATCGAGAACCACGCAGAGGATATTAAGATCTCGACGCTCAAGCGCGTCGCCAAGGCGCTGGGCAAACGGGTCCAGATCGATCTGGTATGACAATGGAGAATCGCCGCATCGAAGCCATAAAGGCTCGCCTCGCCGAGCTTGAACTGGAAAGGACTTCCCTTCTTAAAGAGATGGAGGACCTTTCGGCTCCCTGCCGGTCGCCTGACGCGCTCGGGGTCCCGGCTTCTGAAAGGCCTCTCTCGACCCCCGAGGAGCGCATTGCCCTTTTCATGCGGCTATTCCGCTGCCGGGAGGACATCTTCCCAAAGATGTGGGAGAACCAGAAGAAGGGAACGAGAGGATATTCGCCGGCGTGCGCGTCAGAGTGGGTTCGAGGCGTCTGCGACAAGCCGAGAATCAAGTGCAGCGCGTGTCCGAACCGCGCTTTCGCCCCCTTCGACGAGACGACTGCCCGTGGCCATCTGGAAGGAACCTTCACGGTCGGCAGCTATACTATCCGCGAAGATGACACCTGCACATTCCTCGCAGCCGACTTCGACAAAGAGCGATGGGGCGTCGATGCACTGACATACAAGGCTGCGGCAAGAGACATGGGCGTCGAGGCTTACATAGAGCGGTCGCGGTCGGGGAGCGGGGGCCATACCTGGATATTCTTCCAGGAACCGATCAAGGCGCGCCTCGCCCGACAGCTGGGAACTCTTATCCTCACCCACGCCATGGACCGACGACACCACATCGGGTTCGACAGCTATGACAGGTTCTTTCCCAGCCAGGACACCATGCCGAGCGGAGGCTTCGGAAACCTCATTGCCCTCCCTCTGCAGAGGATTCCCCGGAGAGCCGGGAACAGCGTTTTTGTCGACGACGATCTAGTCCCCTATTCTGACCAATGGGAATTCCTGAGCCGCGTGCGGCTTCTTTCCACCGAGGATGTCGCCGCCGTTCTCCGCGACAACGCGCCAACGCCAAGACGTAAGTCGGACCAGGCAGATGCCGACATCGTAGATGCCGAAGCATCAATCGATATGGCAGAAGAGAAGATCAGGGGTACCTACTCGGGAGCTATCTCCTTCCGCTATTCCCGACATCTCGAGATCGGAATTCGTGGGTTGCCCTCGAGCCTCATCTCGGCGTTCAAGAGGGCCGCGACCTTCGCAAACCCCAAATTCTTCGAATTGCAGCGGATGCGCTTCTCCACCTGGAATACTCCCCGTTACATCTGCTCCGCAGAACTTTCAGATAACGGCGAGGCAATGATACTGCCACGAGGACTTCTGCCACGCTGCATGCAGCTTGCCGAAGTTGCGGGCGCCGGCGTCGAATTCGAGGATCTTCGCACCCCAACGAAACGTGTTCCCGTCAGGTTCACGGGGAATCTTCTTACCCTCCAGAAAGCAGCCTTGCGCGACCTTGCGTCTCAGGAGTCCGGGGTGCTCGTCGCCCCGCCTGGCTCGGGAAAAACCGTCATCGCCTGCGCCCTGATCGCGAAAAGGAAACTTCCCACCCTCGTGCTCGTCCACCGCAAGCAGCTTGCCGACCAGTGGAAGGAACAGTTGCTCCAGTTTACTGATCTTGGCAAAGGTCAGATCGGGACTTTCGATGCCAAAGAGACGAAGCGTAAGGGCCTTGTGGACGTGGGGATGCTCCAGACCCTTGCCAGAGATCACGACCCTGACCGGCTGCTGGACGGCTACGGCCACATCGTGATCGACGAATGCCATCACGTCCCGGCAGTATCGTTCGAATCAGTGCTCAAACGCATCCAGGCAAGGCACTTTCTCGGCCTCACCGCCACCCCGTACCGTAAGGACGGGCTGGAGAAGATCATTACCATGCAATGCGGGCCGGTGCTCCACACGATGGAAGAAACAAAGGCTCAGGCGCTGCTTTCCCGCCAAGTCTTCGTGCGTGAAACAGGATTCAGGATGGGTCCCGAGGCGAGCGCGCAGCCGGCGCTCCACGAAATCTGGCAGGCCCTCGTCACAGACAAGGAACGCCTTCGGCTCGTCGCGTCCGATGTCATAGGCGCGCTGGAGGAAGAAAGGTTCCCGCTCGTTCTCTCCGATAGAAAAGACCATCTCGAACTACTTCTTGCCGAAATCACCGCCACGCGGAAGCAGGCTGCAGGCTTTCTTTTTACCAGCGATATTGGGAAGCGCCAAAGAAACCAGATGATGGAGGAGATCAGGGCGATGAGGGAAAGGGGTGAGTTCCCTTTCTTACTTTCAACCGGGTCTCTCATCGGAGAAGGGTTCGATCTACCTGAACTGTGTACGTTGGTCCTCGCTATGCCGCTGTCGTTCAAGGGGCGCCTTGTGCAGTACGCCGGGCGGCTTCATCGCGAAAGCGCCGGCAAGCAGGACGTTCGCATCTACGACTACGTCGACGCCAATCTTGGCCTTTGCATCACGATGTTCAGGAAGAGGATGACCACATACCGGAAGATGGGGTACACTGTCGAGATTCCTCCCGACTCACATCTAAGTAAGGTGGTAGGACGGAAACCAGGGCGGAAGACCGGTACAACTGATGTCGTATCGATGCTTCAAGGGCCCGCAGAAGCAACATAGAAACAGAAAAAGTAGACGAGGAAGGCACGTGACCGCGGCAAAAGGGGCCTTGCTCCGCCTCCACAGTAGGTCAGGTCAGCTGTCCATCAGCCTTTTGTGCTTGAATGGGACTTTTTTGGTTCGAGTTTGACCACGAGACGCGCATCGAGGGCGTCTGCGATCTTTCTCAGCGTTTCCACCGTTGCCCTATTGAACCCTCCCCGTTCAAGCCTTGAGAGGGCCGGCTGCTTCGTTCCTATTCTCTTAGCCAGCTCTTCCTGTGTAAGACCGGCCTTTTCCCTCGCCTTAGTGACCCCTTCCAGTATGCCAAATTCTTCGTCCAGCCCCTGCCATGCCGCCTGGAACTCGGGGTCCTTCATCTTCTCTTTGAGGTGTTCCTTCATCGTTCTGCCTCTCATGTTGCACCTCCATGTCGCTGCAGGTAATCCTGCATTCTCTTCTCTGCGATATCAATCTCACGCTTGGGGGTTTTCGCTTCCTTCTTGACGAAACCGTGAAGCAAAATGAATCGCTTGCCAGTGTATCCGAAGTAGAGAACCCTGATTTTCCCGACAGCGTCGATTATTCTCAATTCTCTTATCTTGCCCTTTATCTGCTTTGTATAAGGTTCCTTAAGCAGGACGTGGTGCCTCGCCAGCAGATCTATGAGGCGGAATATCTTCGCCTGAGCGCCGACCGGAAGTGAATCGATGAACTCCGCGACCGGCTCGCTCCCCTTGACATCTCTATAGTATTCTACCGTCCATTCCACATCGATTTTCATTATAACATATATGTTATGCAATGGCAAGCTTGAACTCGGGGAACTCGCGTCGGCGGAGGCCCTGATTCAGGGAAGGACGGAGGCATGAGAAAACGAGTGCCAGTTCTGTTAGAAAGAGAAAACTATTCACGGGACGTTTTCCTTCCGTAGTTCGCTTTGTAGCCCCGGCGCTGGGAGCAAGAGGGGGCTGTTTCGGGTTACTTCAATTTCCCGGCCCGGAGCTTCTGCGCCCCGCCCTCCCGGTACGGCATAAACGGATAGATCGGACAGGACTTGGTGCCGCAGTCCCTTTTTCCGTCAACATAGCCGCACATGCAGCTGTAGCAGTTGGCGAGGACCGCCTGGCCGGTCGTGATGCGCTCGCCTCTCAGATACTTCATGTACTCTTTCTTTCCCCTCGCCAAATGCCAGGTGCTCACGTCGTCCAGCCTCATTCCTTTGCTCCCTTCGAGCCAATTTCCGCAACTATCGGCCGGGCATTGTCGTTACCCCTTGCAATGCCGTTCTTTCTCCCGGCGCAGACCGTCGAATGGTCGATGCGACTAACGGCCGCCATCTCGGTTCAGCCCAGCCGTGCTCTCGCAATGGAACCCTTCCCACATCCGATGCAGGTCCACTGCATTGCGGACCATTTCGATGAGAGCAGGAGGTTCGAGGGCGCTCAGTGAATAGCAGCCCGGAAGACTCAATTCCGTGGCGAAGAATCCGTCTTCCTTCAGCTCTCTGTCGTCGCAGAGAATAGCAGGCTTGCTGAGCAGCCCGGATGCGTGTTCCACGTTGATTCCCACTCTATCAAAGTGCGCATACTCGCCGAAGAGATCGGTGAGCGCCTCGTACCCCCGATGGCCCGCGGCATCGAGGTCAGCCAGGAAGAGCACGACGGGGAGTCTATCCTTGTTCTTCTGCATACGCGCGAAGCGATCTTTCACCTCCCGGGCGGCGAGGATGCTCTGGAGCCTGCCCGCATCGTAGACGGGTATTCCCGTGAACTTCTTGGAATGGAAGCGCAGGAATTCCGCCAGCGCGGTGTCGTCCACCCATAGCTCAAGGCGGCTCTCGTCTCTCCGGGGCCCAAAGTCTGATTCCGTGGAGCATTCCGATCTTAGATTCTCCGTCGGGAATGGCGAGCCATCAAGGCCCCGATCCAGAAACTTGCGGAGATACATGTTGTAGGGAAAAGACCGGCCCATCGTATCCATGATGCTCATCGGGGCCGAATCGCCGGCCCTGGCTTTCCGGAAGAGGAAATAGCAGATCTGCTCCCGTGTGAGGGGCCAATAGTCGGGGTAGGCCTCGCAGATAACCTCGACAAGCTCTTCGGGACATTGACTCATCAGATTCTTCATACTTTTCTCCTTTTTGGTTTAGGTGAATGGCTCATTCTCTGATCGATGCCCCTGACCGGAGGACCCCTTGAGGCAGCGGGCAATAGCGACGGCACCGTCCTTCCTCGAACTACTTCTTTGGCGGACATGGCGAAACGCTCACAATGATCTTGAGCCAGCCGATCTTTCTCTTTTCGAATACCGAGGGAAAGATGTCGAAGGCCTCGATCCTGAGGGGCGTGAGAAACAGCTTGAAGAAGAACCTCTTCGTCGTGACCTGATGGAGCATGCCGTAATAGTCAGGAGGAAGATTGCCCGAGAGCATCCCGTGCTGGCGAAAGGTGCCTACGATCCGCTTCAGGGCAAGGGGCTTGTTATGTGTGCTCACGAAAGCCGGATCGACGACCTTCTTCGATTTGGCGTAGGCTATGGCTTTATTGTAGAGAAAGTCAGAAGTCGCGTAGACGACGCTCCCGAAGGAAAAGATCTGGCAGCTGCTGCCCCTCATGATGTTTATCTCAGGCGCAAGGAGGGCAAGGAACTCTTTCGGGATGAACCACTTCTCCCACTCTATCCAGGCGCGCTCCGAATGTATCCGTACCTCTTCTTCCCTCGCCAGGGCGTCCGCCTTCCTGAGATACTCCAGAAGCAGATTCTCCTGATCCTCGCCCCTGTGGTGGTTCAGAATGGCTTCCTTCAACCCGTAGAGCATCTCTGTCTTATGGGAAGCAAAGATCTCTTCCATGACGGCGGCGCCGATGATGGGATGGTCCGCCATGGCGTACCTCTCCACGTGTCTCTCCCTGAAGGCCGGTATCTTGCCTAGGTCATGGGCGAGGCCCGCGATGACGAGGTTGGGCGCCAGCGTGCTCCAGAACAGCCCTTTCGAGCGTTCGCGGTAGAGGTCCACCATGATGCGGGCCACCCGGTAGGAGTGCTCATCGAGGGGGACCAGCGAGAGGAACTTCCCATCGAGGGCGGCATCGGCGTCGTGGCGCTTCAGCGTCTGGACCACCGAGGGGCAGAACCCCTGCTCATCGAGTATCATCACGAGATCATAGGCGATCTCCAGCACGCCGAAGGAATGAAAGCCGTCCTGGTGGGGAGTCACCACCCCAGCGAGGAAGCCCTCGGCTCTCATCGAGAGGCCTCCCGGCTTCTCAGGGAGAGGCGGTAGGGTTCTTTTGAGAGGCTGGGATCGGGGGCGAGGCGGGGGTTCAGCGAGGGAGGGAGCGACCGGAGGAGCTTGATCCTTCTTGGCGGCTTCCGCCTTTTCCGCCTCGGCGCGCTCCTCGAGACGACGGATGATCCAGTCGAGTATCATCTAGAGGCGCTCCCCTTATGCTCACCGTAGGACCTTTGGTGGCGGAGCCTGTCCTTGACCCTCCGGCCCGTCTTTATGAGGAAAGGCATCATCTTCGAGTTGACCTTGAGGTAGTAGACACACTCCGCGGCCACGCGCTTCGGGGTCAAAGTCATGTCCTTCTCGAAGCGCTTCGCCATCCACCTGGTGATCTTCTCGTACCTCTTGGTTTTGGCGATCATGGCCTCGATCAGCTCCGCGACGACCTCGTCATCGTTGCCCAGACGAAAGGCGAGGGCCGTCATGAAACGCTTCTGTCCTGGGAGGGGCAATTCGCTTATTTCTTTTGCCGCTGCGTCCGCGTATTCCTTCAGGTCTTCCAAAGAATTCCTCCCGATATATAATTTCTATATGTTACCCCCAGAGAAAATGCGGAGAAGAGGGTTGTTGTTGGTCGTTCGAGAATGTACGCGGATAAGAACAGTAGTCGCGAGTTTTTGACGAAGAAATCAATCGCAGCGATGGCGCGAAAGAAAAATCGTCAGATTCAGGCTTTCTGCGGGCCTTTTCGTACCCTCTAGTGCGAAATCGTGCGAAAGCACTTTTTGCACTACGTAAATACGCGGTAAAATGGGCCTTGGCGGGGAGTTCGATTCCCGCCGCCTCCACCAAAATTGTTCTTAACGGCTGGGCCGACGAATCTTGTCGGCCCTTTGTGCTTCGAATTGATTGGGCGTCGGGTGAAGGCGCGCCCGCCGCCTCCACCAAAACTACCGCACGGAATCATTCATAAGGCTGGCAGTGTATCCTTTGAAAATTGTCTTGCAAGGCTCTCACGGCAGACTCAGCCCCCGCCTACAGGCGGGAAGAATGCTACGGTGTCCCCTTCTTTGAGCTCTTGATCGGCCTCCGCGTGGCGGCCATTGATGAAAACGAGGGTCACCCGGTCTTCGGGGATCTCGAGTGCCTTAAGGACGTGTCGGGCGGTCGTGCCCGGCTTGAATTCAAGGGCCTCTTCCCCCTGGCGATTTCTGCCTAGTGTGGCATAGAGCCTCACCGTGACTTGCATAGTTTGAGCAGGGTCCAGTCCCGTCCTGACGGCCATCCGCCCTTCCCAAGGCAGCCAGGGTCAGCCGATTGACCATCCAGGATCATGCCCCTTATCCCTCCAAAGAAACGATCCCCAAGGCTTACGAAAAACTCCTCCAGATCCCGGGAAGGAACATAGATGCCTCTCTCGAAGAAAGGGGAGGCCAGATCCGCCATCAGCAGGTTGAAGACCTTCACCCGGAAGAACCCCTCCCTCTCCTCGATGCTGCCCTCATCGTCAGAGTGCGTGATGGTGTTCCGAAGGGAGGCGTAGAATCCCTTTCGCCTCATGGTGGCGCCCACAAGACCGGGCATGGCGGAAGAAAGGGCCAGAACCGACCCCTGCCCGATGATGGCTGAGTCGATGTCATCCACAGGCTTTCCGTCGAGAAAGATGGTGCTGATCTTCTCCCGGACATAGTTTGGGGAGATACCCATCTGTTCGCACAGGAAATGGTCGATGCTCTTCCCCACCCGGGCCTTTACGAAGAACCCCGCCTGGAGCATGGGATGGAAGCACGGGACAAGGCCCGCATCCATTGTAAGACATACTGCCTTGGGGGGCTCCCCTGCCGGCCCTTCGAATAGAGGGTTCTCCACTGCCTACCCCCTGGAAGGGGGCCTTGGGAGGCCCCCCGGTTCGATGCTTTTGGTTGTCCTTCTACCAGTTGAATACCCTATCCAGGTCTTCATCGCTGACCCCGAAAGTCACGTTGTGGGGCGACACGGACTGGGTCTTGAAGAAGGCGGGCAGCCTGTCCTGTTCCTTCGAGAAGCCGGCCCTTTTATTGAAGTCCCTCTCCATGGTAAGGATCCTTTTGCCCAAGGCCGTCACGTCATCTGCTGTCAGGGTGAGCCCGTAGAATGCGTTGAGCAGATCGAGAAGCGCCTGAAACGTCTCAGGCTGGTCAAGAATGGCAAAGGCGATGAAGAGGCACATGCCCGTTGCATCTATGGCAGCGGTAGCCACCTGAAGGTTCCTCGAGAGCTCTATCTGTCCGCCGGGCCCTAGGGGGTCCACAAAACCCCCTACCTTGAGGATATTCGTTGCCACGGCATAGCCGGCCGTATGGTCCGCTCCCATGGGGCTCGTTGCATACGTGACCCCTATGCCCTGCACTGCCCTGGGATCATAAGCAGGCAGACCCTGTCCCTTTACCACGGGGACCCTCTCCACCCCGAAGACGCGTCCGGTCACCGCGGCGCCGCTCCCGATTATCCGCCCGAGGGGGGTGCCATTGCGAACGTCCTTAACCAGGTTTATCGCGCCTTCGGCATCTCCGAATTTCAGAAGGCCCGCGTCCATGGCAACGCCGATGGCAACGCCCGTCTCTATGGTGTCGAGGCCTGTGTCGTCATCGAGGAAGTCGAGCATGGCGATCTTGTCGAGGTCGTCGATGCCGCAGTCGCCGCCGTGGGCCCATACCGTCTCATACTCCGGCTGTTTGCTCACATAGTGACCGTCCTTGTCGTGATATACGCCAGAGCAGCGGATCACGCAGCCCTGATGGCAGCCGTGGGTTGCGAGCCCTCCCCGCTCGGTTTCCAGGGCCGCCTCGCTCTCTCCGCTTATCTTCGATGCGCCTTTGAAAGTCCCCTGGGAGAAGTTGTAGGTGGGGTAACCCCCCGCCTCGTTAAGAATGTTCGTGAGCACGTTCGTCCCGTAGGCGGGAAGGGCCTGGCCCGTAACCCCGTGCTTTCTGAGTCCTTCCACGAAAATCTTGTTGGCCTGTACGAACTTCGCCGGGTCTTTTGGCGCGCGCGTGGAGAGACCCGTGTCGTCGAGGACGATCACCTTGACCCCCTTCGAGCCCATCACGGCTCCGACGCCCCCCCGGCCCGCATGTCTGGTGGGTCTCATTTCCATGTCCGTACACGCTATGGATGCGGCGCCGAGCTTCATCTCCCCGGCGGGACCAATTGAGATGCAGGCTATCTTGCCTTCGTGCTCCTTGGCCATTCTGTCCACCGTTTCATAGTTGCCGAGCATCTTCAGGCTATTGTCGACAGAACAAGTAACCCCATCCTTGTTGACCACGATCTTATAGAGGTCGTCACCCTTTGGCTTGCCTTCGAGCACGATGGCCGCGTATCCGAGGCGGGCCAGAACCTGTGCGGGCTGGCCTCCTGCGTTCGCCTCCTTGATGCCGCCCGTGAGGGGACTCTTGCACCCGATTGAAAGCCTCCCCGACATGGCGGCGTTGGTTCCGCTCAGGAGGCCGGGCGCGATGACGAGCTTGTTGGCCGGACTCAAGGGATGGCAAGCGGGTGGGACCTCGCCGCTCACCACGGCCGACGTGAGGCCCCGCCCGCCAAGACCAGCGTAATCACCCAGGGGGCGAACAATCACTTTCGGGCCTCCCTCGGCCCCCATGTCGATCCTGAGAATCTTCTCCATGATCCACCTCCTGTAATGGGGTTAGTATTCTTATAAATACATTGTCCTCCTGAAGATAGATAGAGTGCAAGGAGAAAAACGCCTGTAATAATAATTACTTACTGATGAGAGTCAATAATCATAGATACGTACATATTATGACAGATAGAAACAATTTCGCCTGTCCAGGCGATGCGACGTTGTATCGATGTACGAGCCAGGAATGTTTGTCGATGAGAACGCGGAAGGAGTCAGGGACGGTAAGTATGGTTTATGTCTTTGAGGGGGAACAGTGGCGAGGCTCGCCAGGCTCACTTCCGGGTGAGGGGGGCTGAGCCAGGGATAAAACTGAGCGGAGCGAGGCTTAAGGGAGGGGGCTCTGGCAGCTGATGCTGCCGGAGGGGGCATTGAACCTCAATAACTGCGGTGAAAGGGTGCACTGACAGAGCACCCTTTCACCCTTTCGCCTTTTTGTCGTCCGTTCTCTTTTCGCGCCCAAGGTGAGCGCAGATTCTGTGCAAAGGGCTGTTTCTTCTACACCTTAAACTTCTGTACCGTGCCTTCCAGATGTCTCGAGAGATCGGACAAACCTGAAGCCGCCGCTGACAATTCCTCCGATGAGGAGAAGGTCTCCTTTGTTACCGTGGAAATGTGATTGATGTCTCTGCTGATCTCCTCCGTCGTGGCGTTCATCTGCTCGATGGCGGTCGCTATCTGATGGACGCCGTTGTGAAGGCCGTCGATGCTCTCGATGATGCTGCAGAGGGCAGTCGATGCCTGGGCTGAAAACTCCACACCCGTTGCTACCTTGTCCTTTGCGACGTCCATGGACCCGACGGTCTTGTGCACGCCCTCTTTGATCGTGCCGATCATGCTCGCTATTTCCGTTGTAGACGCTGACGTCCTTTCGGCGAGCTTCCTCACCTCATCGGCCACTACGGCAAATCCCCTGCCGTGCTCTCCCGCCCGGGCCGCCTCGATTGCGGCATTGAGGGCCAGCAGGTTCGTCTGATCCGCGATGTCATTGATGGCGGTGACGATATCCCCAATTTTTTCGGACTGTTGGCCAAGCTCCCTGACAAATCCCAGGGCTGTCTCCACGGTCTCCGCAATGACGTTCACTTCCCTGATGGCGTTATCGACGACTTCCCGGCCGCCTTTCGCCACATCGACCGCCTCATTCGCCGATCCGGCAACGGCGCTCGAATTCCTCGCGATATCGCCTGAGGCCTGGCTCATTTCAGTGGAACCGGCCGCAACCTGAGTGGCCCTCTCGACCTGCTCGGTCGCCCCTTTCGACAGCCGCTCCGCGGCCACGCCCATCTGCGCGCTCGCCGAGGCGACATTGCCCGCCGAGGCGGTGACCTCCGTGAGCATCGCTCGGAGACTGGAATTCATGGCATCCATGGACCTGGCAAAGAGTCCCATCTCGTCGTTGCGCGCGAGGGCATGCTCCGAGACAGGGTTAGAGAAATCGCCTTTCGCCATGAGGTCTATGTGCTCGGCGGACCGGTTTATGGGTATGGTAATGCTGGTGGTGGTCGCCCGGGAGAGAGAGACGCCCACAAGAATCGCTACGATCCCTATGAGCAGAACGACGATGCGCGCCGTTGACGCGTACCTCTGTGCCTCGTCGTAGCGGACCTTTATGCTCTGTTCCTCATAGAGGACTATGTTGTCGGCTGCTCCGAGGTAGGCCGCCGTGGTGTCGGTCAGGTGGCCGTACTTCTGGCCTGCCTCCGCGGCCTTTCCCGCCATGCCAAGGTCTATCGCCTCGTTGTTCGCGTCCTTCCCTTTGGCTACGGCCTCCTTCAGGGTTGCGAGAAGTGCCTGCCCATCAGTGTTGACTTCCATCTTTTCGAGCACCTCTATGCCCTTCCGATAGGCGGCCCGCGTCTCCTCGATCTTCTTCTTTGCCTCCTGCCTGACACTCTCCTCCGGTGAAGTCACGATCCTGCCGATGAGGAACGAGATGTTGCTCAGCGCGCTTCTCACATCGTTTGCCGTGTTGAGCTTGAAGGTAGTGACAGACTCCAGTCGCTCGATGTTGCCCTTGATAGCGCTGAGGTAGACGACCTCCGTGATCACCATGACGACCATCAGCCCGAGGATAATGCCGAACCCAATTCCCAGCCTGCGCCCGATTTTTACATCCGTGAAAAGCTTCATCCCGCCCCCCTTTTTTGAGTGTCTCGAGCTCGACCTGATTGGTATGCACGAGCTTGCAGGATGATCGATGCTCCCCTGAAGCGGCCGGTTCGATCGTGATCTTGCGCTGCCTTTGCCCTTTGTCGAAATCGGGTACCCCTTCCCGCATCGATGACAAAGGTGCGAATCCCCCCTGGCAAAGCCGTCCTTCTTCACGATCAACCTTGCCGCTTCACGAGACTTATCGGATAACTGGGCAGGAAGACTAGCTAGCAGTTTTGCTAGCTCTTAGGAAAAGCCCGCAACGACAGGAACTTTGACCCTGTGCGCGGTCGAAAAGTGGTTACACATCGAAACAGCCGGGCGGACGTCTCAGGAAGAGAACTCGCTCGCAGGATGGATGACAATGTAATACGGAACTCGTCTTTTGGCGCCTTTCGGGTTCTATCCGAGGAATGCCCGACGCACCACTTCGTTGGTCATCATTTCTTTGATGTTGCCTTCGAGAACGACGGCGCCAACCTCCAGAACGTACACGAAGTTGGTGAGCCTGGAGGCGAGCCCGGCGTTTTGCTCCACAAGAAGCACGGTGATGCCTTCCTTACTGATGCCGGTGATGATGTCCGCCACCTCTTCCACCACGAGGGGCGCAAGCCCGAGCGAAGGCTCGTCCATGAGGAGCAGTTTCGGTTTGGCCATCAATGCCCGGCCGATGGCGAGCATCTGCTGTTCACCGCCGCTCAACGTCCCCGTCCGCTGGCTGCGTCTCTCCCACAGCCTGGGGAAACGCTGCCACACCTTCTCGAGGTCTTCCTTGATGGCGGCCCTGTTTTTCCTCAGATATGCGCCAATCATGACATTGTCGAGAACGCTCATGCGGGGGAAAAGCCTCCGGCCTTCAGGAACCTGAACGACGCCGAGCTTGACGATCTCATGACTTTCCATGCCGTCTATTCTTTTGTCCCGGAACCACATTTCGCCCGAGCTTATCCGGAGCAGACCGGATACGGCTTTCAGTATCGTGCTCTTGCCGGCCCCGTTGTTGCCGACAAGCCCGGTGACAGCGCCTTCCGCGACGTCTATGGTGACGCCTTTGACGGCTTCTGCCTTGTTGTAGTGGATACTGACGTCTTTCAACCTAAGCAGCATGTGTGGCAGCTCCCAGGTATGCCTGGATCACGTCCGGGTTTTGCTTCACCTCTTCGGGCAATCCCCGCGCGATCTCCGTGCCGAAGTTGATGACGACCACCCTGTCGCAGATGCTCATGACGGCCCTCATGTTGTGCTCGATGAGCAGGATCGCCGTCCCTCTCCTTCTTATTTCCGCAATAATCGCAAGCGTCGCGTCGACCTCCGCATTGTTCATCCCCCCGAGGCACTCGTCGAGGAGCAGCAGTTTCGGTTTGGCAGCCAGGGCTATGGCCATACCGAGTATCTTCTGATGGCCGTGGGGCAAATTGCGGGCCGTGACGTTCTCGGCCCCGTTAAGCCCCACGAACTGAAGGATGGACCGGATGCTTTCGGCGACCTCTTGTTCCTTTCGACGATATCGGACAGTATTGAGAATTGCCTCAAGGAAGCCGATTTCAGGGTAAAGATGAGTTGCCGCAATCATGTTTTGAAGGACGGTGAAATCGGGCAGCAGCCTCACCAGCTGGAACGTCCGAACCAGCCCCAGACGGGCTATGGCGTGGGGCTTCATACCGACGATGTTTTTTCTCTGAAAGGTTATTTTGCCGCTGGTGGGCGGGATGAAGCCGGTCACGAGGTTGAACAGGGTTGTCTTGCCGGCCCCGTTCGGACCTATCAGGCCGACTATCTCACCTGCCTCCACGTTCAGGCTGAGGGAGTTGATGGCGCAAAGACCGCCGAAGTACTTGGTCAATTCCCTCGTCTCAAGCATTGGCCGCCCTCCCTTCCCTCGGCGCCCTCATTCGTGCGGTGATTTTCCCCGGCAGGGAGACGAGACCGCCGCGCATGAAGAAGAGCACAAAAAAGAGCACACCGACAGAAATCAAGGGCTGGTACTGCTTCAGCACCCGGGACGCTTCGGGAACGATCGTCAGCACGACGGCGCCGATGATAGGCCCGGCGAAGCTCTTGCGGCCGCCCGCTACGGCGTATATCACGATATAAATGCTTGGAAAGAGGCCGAAGGTGTCGGGGTTGAGAACGCGCAGGTGGTGGGCGTAGAGGCTGCCGGCCAGGCCGATGAAAAAGGAGCCGAGGCAGAAGGTCGTCACCTTGTACTTGATGACGTTTATGCCTACGCTGGCCGACACTGCCTCGTCCCGCTCGATCGCCGGCAGGGTCGTTCCGAGGTGCGAGCGGTCGATGCGGTAGAAAATCAGCAGGATGAGGAACATTATCACCAGAACGAAATAGGAATAGGGCAGCAAATGACCGAAATCAATGCTCATGCCCGCGAAAGACAGGATGCCTATGGAGGGAATGTTGAGCAGGCCGGTTGACCCTCCGGTCATGGAGCCCCATTCGGACATGATGAGCCGGACGATCTCGCCGAAGAAGAGGGTGAGCATGGCGAAGTATATGCCCATCACCCTCACGAAGGGAAAAGCAACGGCGGCGGCAACCGCGGTCGAAGCGAGCCCCGCCAGGGGAAAAGCCGCCCAAAAGGGGAGGTTAAGCTTCATCATCAGGATGGCCGACGTGTACCCCCCTATGCCCGCGAAGGCCATGGTTCCGATGCTTATCTGTCCCACCGTCGCGATCAGGCGAAAGCTGCTTGCCAGCGTGACGTTGATCGCACACAGGGTGAGGACAATGAGATAGTAATCTCTGCCTCGGGAAGCCAAGGGAAGCAAGAAGACCGCGACGACAAGAAGCGCGAGGCCGAGACCCCTTGTCGCCGACGCTCCTTGGGCCGTCTCGAGAGGCCGCCTCCCTGACGCCGCGGTTTCTCTAGTCATGGCCGAGAAGCCCTTTCGGCTTGATCAACAGAATCAGGACAATAACGGAAAAGCCGATTATCGCGGCCATCGTGCCGCTCGTAAAAAGGGGCGCCAGGCCGTCTACCAGCCCGAGAATGAAACCGCCGATCACCGCGCCCGGAACGCTCCCTATCCCCCCGAGGATTATCACCGCAATTCCCTTGGTCATGGCGAAGGTCCCCATATAAGGGGCGAGTTGCAGCAGCGAGCCCATGAGCCCCCCTGCGATCGCGGCCAGGGCGCAGCCGATGCCCATGGTGAGAGCGGAAATGCGGTTGACGTTTATCCCTTGCAATGCGGCTGCGTCGGCGTCGTGGGAGATGGCGAGCATGGCTTTGCCGATCTTCGTCTTGTTGATCACCAGGAGGAGGGCAGTGGTGAAAACCAATGCGATTCCCATGACGAGGAGCCTGTCCTTCGAGAGCCTGAGTCCCCCCAGCTTCAGAATGCCGGGGAATATGGACGGGATGTACTTGAGGTAGGTGCCGAAGGCTATGACGGCAACGGTCTGAAGGAGTACGGTGAGTCCGATGCAGGCGAGCACGGCGGGCTCCAAGTCCCCCCGGATGGGGCGGAACATGAACCTCTCGAGGAGGATGCCCACTATGCCCAGAGCAAAAGCGGACAACAGCAGGGACCAGAAGAAGTTGATATGGGCGCCGACACACGCGTAGTAGACGACGTAGGCGCCGAGCATGTATATCTCGCCGTGGGCGAAGTTCAGGATGCCCAGGATGCTGAAGAGAAGGGTCAACCCCAGGGCGACGAGAATATAGATCAGGCCTGAGGCCAATCCGTTGAAAACACCCTGATAGAGCCCATGCACCATGGAACGCCTTCTTTCGGCTTGCGCGGCCGGCCGCGACTAGCCTTTGCGCGGCCGGCGTTGCCGCCTTGTTCGCGAAATGCTTCGGGAGTCTTTCCTTCCTTAGCCCTTTAGGGGATGTTCAAGGGCTTAAAGCCGATGAACTCTATATTTCCGTTCTGTATCCGGGTCAACGGGCAGGGCTGGACGACCATGTTGTTGACGCCGTACGTTTTGAGACCCCCCACCTTGGTGGTCCCTTCGGAGCATTTGATGGCTTTCATGTTCTGGAAAGCCTTGAGAACGTCCGCCGGCTCGAAGCTCTGGGCCGCCTCTATCGCCTGGGCGAGCTCGTAGAGAGGGTCCCAGCCACGGAGAGAATCGGAGATGAAGGGCACATGGTACGTGTCGGACCACATTTGGACGATGTTCTTCAGAATAGGCGGAAGCTGCGCCGCGGCGGACACGGGCTCGAAGGTAGGGATGATGAAGTCCGTGGCATACTCCTTGGAGCCGATCTTATCCCTGACGAAGATGGGGTCCCACGGGGAGTTGCCAATGATGGGCCCGGTGAAGCCCAGCTCCCTGACCTGCTTCACGATTGATGCAGCGCCGCCGGGGAACTCCATGTTGATGTCGAGGGCGTCCGCGTTGAAGGTCATGACCTTGTTGAGTACGGCGTAGTAGTCCTGTGAGCCGAAGGGATACCCGACCGACCCGACCTCCGTCATTCCGTACTTCTTCATCTCTGCCCGCGCCGCATTGGCCGCCTTCGCCACGGCAGGGTCGTCAACCAACGTGAAAGCGATCTTCTTCACCGAAGGGTACGTCTTGTGCAGGTACTCGTAGACGACGGGCTTCGGGCTCGAGTAACCGTACATGGCCGACGCCGTGAAAGGCATCTTGGGGGACATGTCGTCGTGAATGGAGGCGATATAGAACACCTTGGCCGGCTCGCTGACGGACGCTACCGCGTCCACGAAGGGAGGCACCGCCATGCCGAGTAAATACTTCACGTTGTCCTGATGGACCAGCTTATTCGCCGCGGTGACCGAGCCTTCCGGCGAGTTCTTGGTGTCTTCCGTGACAATCTCGATCTGGTATTTTTCTCCCTTGACGGTGATGCCGCCCTTCGCATTGAGCCAGTTCTTGCACATCGTCTCGCCCCTTTGCGCGAGCAAGCCGAATTCGGAGCCGGGGCCCGTCAAACCCCAGACAGAGCCTACCTTGATTGTCTTGGTCCCTGCTGCCTGAGCGATGCCCGCCGCGAAAACCGACAAAACTATCGCCCACGTCAAAAAAAGCCACCGCGCCTTTGCCAATCCGTTTCTCCTCTTCATCTTCTCCTCCTTTTTTTGTTCCCTCAAATGCCTTCTTCAGATTAGCGGCCTCTCCCTCAAGCCATAAGCTTAGCGATTAATTTACTATCCTCCGAGATCCTCGATTGGGAAACCATGCCGTGAAGGTGCCGGGTTTACCCCATGCAGTATGTCTTCCGTTCTTTGCGCGATGGGTCCCATGAATTCAGGATGTGTCAGAACATAGAGTTTGTTTTCCTGAATCGCTTTGAACACGAGATCGGCAAAATGTTCGGGCGCCATCGCTTTTTCGGCCAGTGTGCGAAGAACTTCGTCTACGGCCGATTCTTGAGACGTTAAGGGGTCTCTGTTCTGGAGGTTCTGCAACGCGGGCG
>Ga0326728_10011939_pt1 | contig 19578 bp, 19 predicted proteins | sample MB3enrmetagenome_FD_207602 | JGI IMG/M metagenome (GOLD analysis project Ga0326728, IMG submission 207602) | Lab enriched peat soil microbial communities from McLean, Ithaca, NY, United States - MB31MN | ecosystem: Environmental > Terrestrial > Soil > Wetlands > Peat | place: USA: New York... | reverse complement strand
GGAGCCAACAGTGAAGACGCCCACACCAAGCTTCTGAATGGATTCGGAAGAAAAACCTGGATGAAAACCTCAACAGCAGCACTTGAATGCGCCAAAGCGATGTACAATGGCAAGCTGGAAGAAATAGGCCTCATACCTGGTGCAATGGGGCATGTCGGCATGATTATGGGGATGGCATGTTCTGAAGAAGCCCAGGAGGACACGCTGGGTGAATTGAAGGAAGGGCTGCGCAAACTCGACGCACTCGCGAACAGGCCGCTGTACCTAGAGCTTGCATTGGGAGGGGCGAAGTGGGCAGTGGTGCAGTGCGCAGAAGCCAATTTAAGAAAAGCCACGAAGCCAGACGTACCGGAATATCAGAAGATATTGAGGATAAACGGGAACAGGGAAACCGTATTTGGCGAGTTTGGAGTCGGGATTTTCGGGAGGGGAACGGTGGAGGCCAGCACGGTCGTATACCTGTCTGGAAGGAATGTGATTAATGACCTGCCCCAGATGAACAAAAGCCTCAAAGAATATGTCCTTATCGCACCGGAAATACCACTCAGAGGATTCGGAACGAATTTCAATTTCGAGGACTATTCAAATGCCACCGCGATAATAGTTAACCCTCAGACATTAAGGAGTGCACAGACCCATCTGAATGGCGCAATGCGTGAGGCAGGCATAATCGCCCTTGCCGGGAATGTTGATGGAAAATTCCTCAGCGGGCTCACAAAAGGCATAAATGAAAGGGAACTGCTCGTTTACGCGAACGACGGGACGCAAGAGGCGTTCGTAGCGACCACGGACTGAATTCCTTGGCAAAGCCTGCGGCTGCCGCTGGGATTGTGGGATTTCCGGCGGCATCAGATGGGCGTGCGCCTAATCGTCCATGCCGAGGGTTTCGTCCTCGTCGTCGTCCTTGCTGCCTGCTGGAGGCTGCACGGCCAGGAGGATGCCAGGGCCCGGTAACCTTCAGAGCGATTCAAGTGCTTTCACTGCCGCACGGATAAAAGCAGGTGTTCCGGTTACGGTAAGGCTGGTTGGTTCCCTTACCAGTTGCACAACATCCCTTATCAGTTGCATGCCCTCTCCGGCCAGTTGCGTATCAATTGGAGAAACCGGAGCGCCTGTTTTAGGCGGCACGGTCGCTTTGCGGCAGGTAAGAGTTTCAAGCAGCTCCACTGCTGCATCGAGTTTCGTTCCCCTTACGATAAGTTTGGTTGAGATGGGGATTTTCAGTTCCAGAGGAGCAGTTGATGAAGAAACCGCGTCGCTGGCTTCCATCACCACCCCGAGACGATAGGACGGCCGGAGGTCGAGGCCGGTTGACGTAGCGGCGGTCGTCCGCGAGGACGAAGCCGCGCCTCAGAAGGCCGCTTGTAGCGGAATCAGAAATCCAAATAAAGGTATTTTCATCACCGACTGTTTCAAAGACACCGCCGTCCCTGCTTTTGATCTTAAACAGGCATTTTTGACCGTTCAAATCCAGAAGTACTTCGTCAGCTTCGCGCATTTCGTTATCACTGCGTATTTGCTTTCCTGTTCCTGCATTGGATAGCAGTAGCAGGGGGGTTTTACCATCCGGAGCAAATCCATGGTCGCACGTCAGCAACGTATCAACAAGGCCAGCGTATTCCGCATCAGGTTTTATGATGACGGTTTTCATGCTTCCTTCAAAATCGCATTGGGATTCGACGTGCATTCTCAGTGCTTTGCCTTTGTTTCCGGCTACAGCGGCGGTACCGGTGTACAGGGGCCTGGCATTAAAGATATCTTCCGGGATAGGGTTGAAAATTCCGTCTTCCTTCCCAAGAAGCACTTCACTGAGGAATGAGTTTGACATTACTTTTCTGCCTGCCAGGTTGCCTCGATGAATCGTTTCCAGCCAAGTTAGCTTAGTAGGAAATACTTCAACTTTTTGATTAGCGGCTATAATCATACCCATGAATACACCCCTCAAATTGCCATGCCGTTTTAATGCATGGATGTATTTATAAATATTCATTAATTCACACAATTAGCTGAAAACCTCATGCTGTTTAGTGGTGTTTGACGATGCTTGAGTTTGGCACCGGGGATTAGAAGATATCCTCAGAAAAACAGGGGGAAACCTTCACTCAGGAAAACCTCATGAAGTTTGCTGAAGGTTTATCCTCAGAAAAACAGGAGGAAACCTTCACTCAGGAAAACCTCATGAAGTTTGCTGAAGGTTTATCCTCAGAAAAACAGGGGGAAACCTTCACTCAGGAAAACCTCATGAAGTTGTCAAGGTCGACGCATCGACCTTGAGCATGTTCGTGGTGCATTCACCACGACATTGCTGAAGGTTTATCCTCAGAAAAACAGGGGGAAACCTTCAATCTTCCATGCCGAGGGTTTCGTCCTCGTCGTCGTCCTTGCTGCCTGCCTGCTGGAGACTGCGCAGCCGGTGCAGGATTATCTTCTGCTCGGCGCTGGCCACGATTTTCCTCGTGCGCTCCACCGCGTCAGGGTTCACCGACATGCTCGTTATCCCGAACTCGACGAGTTTTTCGGCGAATTCAGGGTAGACCGAGGGCGCCTGCCCGCAGAGCGAGCTCGTCACGCCGAACTTGTTGCAGGTGGTTATCACCCGCTTGAGCGAGCGGAGGACGGCTTCGTTCCTCTCGTCGAACCCTTTCGCCAGCGTGGCGTTGTCCCGGTCGATGCCGAGGGTGAGCTGCGTCAGGTCGTTCGTCCCGATGGACACGCCGTCGATGCCTTCCTTGCAGAACTGGTCTATGAGCACGACCGTGCTCGGCACCTCGACCATTATCCACAGCTTGAAGTCGCGCGTGCGGTACATGTCCACGTCTTCCATGATGTCCTTTATCGCGCGCAGCTCGCCGATGCGGCGCACGAAGGGTATCATCAGCCAGAGGTTCTGGAGATTGAACTCCTCGCGGACCTTCTTTATCGCTTCGAGCTCCATCTTGAAGATTTCCGGCTCGCGGATGTAGCGGGCAGCGCCGCGGTAGCCCATCATGGGGTTGTCCTCGTGCGGCTCGTATTTCTCGCCGCCTTCGAGGTTGCGGTATTCGTTGGTCTTGAAGTCGGTCGCGCGGTAGACCACGGGCCGCGGGTAGAAGGCGGCAGCGAACTTCCTCATGTCGTCGGCGAGCTTGTCCACGAACTCCTGCCTTCTCCCGTCCTCGAGCATCTTCCTGGGGTGCTGGCCTATGCCCGCAATCATGAATTCCGCCCGCAGCAGCCCTATGCCGTCGGCAGGCAGCTTGGATATCTTCTCGGCCTGGTCCACGTCCGCGAGGTTGACGTATACCTTGGTGCCTGTTATCGTGGTCGCGGCGGTCACTATGGCCTGCGCAGCCTCAGCCCCGCCGCTCTTGGCAGCCGCTTCGGGCGCGGACACGAAACCTTCGTAGATGATGCCGTGGCTCCCGTCCACGCTCACGTTCATGCCGTCTTTGAGCGTAGCGGTCGCGTTGCCGGTCCCCACCACGCACGGAACTCCGAGCTCGCGGCTCACTATCGCCGCATGCGAGGTCATCCCTCCGGTGTCGGTGATTATGCCCGCCGCTTTCTTCATGCCAGGGACGAAATCCGGCGTCGTCATCTCGGTCACGAGTATGTCGCCGCGGTCCATGTCCTTTATCTCCTTGGCGGATTTGACTATCTTGACCTTGCCCATGCCGATGCCAGGCGATGCACCCAGGCCGCGCAGTATCGCTTTGGCCGACCCGACCGCCGCCTGCCCGGCTGGTCCGGTCTGCATGGCCGGTCCTCCTCCGGACTGTCCGCCGGCCTGTCCGGCCTGCCCGCCAGGCTGCTTCGCTGCGCTCTGCGCCGTATTCCCTGCCGCACTTGCCTGGTTGTTTTCCATCTTTTTCACCATCTCTCCGCCTGTCCCTTTCTCCAGCCCGGCCTTGTTCGTGAGCGTCGTTATGGGCCTGGACTGCACGATGTAAAGATTGTCTTTTTCGAACGCGTATTCGATGTCCTGCGGATATCCGTAATGCTCCTCTATCTTGTAGCACACCTTCGCCAGGTCCTTTATCTCCAGGTCGGTCAGTTTCTGCCGCCCCTGCGCTTCCTCCCGGATATCCACTTTCTTGTTCTCTGCCCCGACCTTGACGAGCATCCAGGTCTGCTTCATCACGCTCTTGTCCACGATTTTCATCGTGTTCTTGTCCACGCGGTAGGTGTCAGGGGTGACCTCTCCGCCCACCACGACCTCGCCGAGCCCGAACGCAGTTTCGATGGAGATGAGGTTCGGGTCCTGGTAGAGCGGGTCTTCGGTGAATACCACGCCTGCCTTCTCGCTCTGCACCATCATCTGCACGACCGCGGCCAGCCCGACCTTCATGTGGTCGAACTTGTTCTCCACGCGGTAGAATATCGCCCTCGCCTCGAATAGCGACGCCCAGCAGTCCTTGACCGCCTTCACCACGTTGTCAGCCCCGAATACGTTGAGGTAGGTGGACTGCTGCCCTGCGAAACTCGCGGTGGGGAGGTCCTCGGCGGTCGCGCTGCTCCGCACTGCGACATAGACCGGCCGCCCGGCCATCTCGGTCAGTTTCCTGTAGGAGGTAATCACGTCCTTCTCGGTGTCCGCGGGCATCCTGCCCTCGCTTATCATGCTCTTTATCCGCTCGGCTGCGGCCATCAGCTTCTCCTGGTCGTTGACGTCCAGCTTCGCCAGGATGTCAGTTATCTTCTGCCGCAGGCCGTTCGCGTCCAGGTGCCTGAAATAAGCGTCGCTCGTCACGACGAAGCCGTTGGGTATCGGGAATCCGTTCTGGTACATCTCGCCCAGATTCGCGCCCTTTCCGCCCGCTTCCGCCAGATTGCTCTTGCTCAGCTCGCTGAACCACATGACGTTTTTCATGTCCATTACCCCGCCAAAACACCGAAACAGAATTAGGATTTGCATCACAGCCATCGTTTATAAAACTTGGCTGGCGTCCTCACCTATCGGTTTATAAATCCGGAAAGAGCAAATCACTCAGGCTGTGCTATGGCATGGAACGGTTTAGGAGATATAATCTATCCTGCAACTGGCTTCTTAATCGGCCTCGGACTTATCTATAGCGGCGTGAAAAAGCATCTGTTCGTCCAGAAGATAAACAACCTCCCGACCTCCAAGGCAGAGGGCGCGGCCATCGGGCTGGTAGAGCTTTGCGGCAAGGCCAGGTGCCACGACCCCACCGTGAGCCCCCTATCGAAGGCTGATTGCGCATACTGGAGGATACATGCGGAGTATTATCGGCCTGGAAGGCGCGGGGGTTGGATGGAGATGTTCTTCAGGGACTCGTCCAAGCCGTTCTATCTGGAGGACGAGACGGGAAAGATGCTGGTGGACCCGACTGGCGCGGACATAGACATTCCCCGCGATAAGTTCTGCGAAGGCTACATCTCGGGCAGGGGGGAGTTGGGCATGGGGCATACGCCCATGCCGGCCGAAGCGCTCGAGTTCATCAACGGACTCGACATCGGTGGAAAGGCCATCTTCATGTCCCGCCAATATGAGAACGTCCGTATCTCCGAGTATCATATTGCAGAGGGCGACCCGCTTTTCGTGCTCGGCAGCGCGGAGCCGCAGGCCGGCGCAGCGACCGGCATCAGGGACATCATCGTGAAGAAAGGCCGGGACAAGCTCCTGTACATAAGCGACACCGGCGAGAGGAAGGTGGTGCAGAAGTTCTCCCGGGAAGTCTACCTGTACATCCTAGGCGGTCTCGTCCTGTCGGCAGCCTGTCTTCTGATAGCCCTCACCATGAGTGGTATGACATAAGGGCCCGTATATGGATTTATAAATGTGAAAAGAGCAATATCTCCGGGATAGGCACATGGTTTCTGAATCGGGCCCCAATGCTGCCGCGGGTTTCGGCATCATCGGGCTTTGCGGCCTCGGGCTGATTTATGACGGCGTCACGCGGCATCTTTTCGTCCAGAGGATAAACAACCTCCCGACCTCCAAGGCAGAGGGCGCGGCAGTGGGGCTGATAGAGCTTTCGGGCAAGGCCAGGTGCCATGACCCGACTTCCAGCCCGGTATCGAAGGTGAAATGCGCCTACTATAAGCTGATAGCCGAGTATTACTCTCCGAGCAAATACAGCGACTGGAAGCCCATATGGTTCGACGAGTCGTCCGGGCAGTTCTATCTGGAGGATGAGACCGGGAAGATACTCGTGGACTCCAAAGGCGTGGATTTGGACACTCCCAATGACCGGATTTACGAGGGCTACATCTCCGGCAAGGGAGAGTTCGGCGTGGCGCACGAACCCATGCCTCCGGAAGCGCTCGGGTTCATCAACGGGCTGGACCCTGACACGAAGGCGGATTTCATGGCCCACCAGCACCAGAAAGTCCGCATCATGGAGTATTATATAGCGGACGGGGACCCGCTCTTCGTGCTCGGCAGCGCGGAGCCGCAGGACGGTTCGGCGGGTGGCGCTGGCGTCGGATACAGGAACCTCGTCGTGAAGAAAGGCAGTGACAGGCTCCTGTACATAAGCGACACCGGCGAGAGGAAAGTGGTCAAGAGGCTCTCGGCGGGCATCTACTGGCACATCTTCGGCGGCCTCTCGATGGGTATGACCTGAACGGTGTGAACCATGGTGGCTTTTGAAATTAGCGTCGGATTCGTGGTGCTGGTCCTTTTCCTGCTGGCGGTGTTCTACGCCTTCTCGGTGTTCAACGGGCTGATATCGCTCAAGAACAACATAGAGAAGGCCTGGGCGAACATCGATGTGGTCCTCAAGCAGAGGAACGACCTCATCCCCAACCTGGTCGAGGCAGTGAAGGGCTACATGAAGTACGAGCGCACGGTCCTTTCCGACGTGACGCGGCTGAGGACGCAGATGATGGCGGCCCAGACCATGTCGGAGAAAGCGAGCGCGCACGACGCCCTAAGCGGGGCGCTCAAATCATTGTTCGCGGTCGCGGAGAAATACCCGGACCTCAAGGCCAGCTCGAACTTCCTCGATTTGCAGCAGCAGCTCAGCACCATGGAGAACCAGATAGCCGACCGCAGGGAGTTCTACAATGACGCCGTGATGCTCTTCAACACCCGCATCCATTCGCTGCCGGACCTGTTAGTCGCCTCCATGATGGGCTTCAGGGACAAGGAGTATTTCAAGGCCACGGAAGAGGAGGAAAAGCCAATCGAAGTGAAGATGGGGCAATAATCTTCCGTCTGGGAAGCCGCTTGAGCGGGCCATCCATGGATTTAAGAACCATCCTGAGGCTATTTCAAACGGAGTTCCAATGAAAGTAAAAACCGGGCACGGAGATTCGAATGCAGCATCCCATCACCCCGTAGGAGTTGAAGCGCTCCTGGGCAGCCGCATCCTGGAAAACGTCGTGGACGTGGTCTCCATCGCCGGGTTCCTGCTGTTCGCCTTCTCCATCCTGTACGAACCGCAGCTGATTTTTCCAGATGCGTGGTTCCCCTCGGCGCTCGCGGGCCTGATGTTCAGGCTCGTCGTTTGCGCGTGGATTCTCTGCGAGATAGCGAACTCGCTGTTGAGCAAGAAGAACTCGAGAGCCACGAACCAGGACAAGGGCTCGTACTGGGTCATCATAATCTTCCTCTGGGTCGCGCTGTTCGTCGCCTTCGTGCTCCGCAGCCTCGGGTTGGGGGTATTCGGCGGGGTCCTGCAGTCCCTGCAGTACGTGGGCCTGATACTGGCCGTCGCGGGCATCCTGCTGCGCGAATGGGCGATTTTGATACTCGGGAAGCATTTCACCGTGCGCGTCCAGGTGCATGAGAAAACCGCGCTCACGACCGACGGCCCGTATCGCCACATCAGGCACCCGGCGTACACCGGAAGCCTGCTGACCTACACCGGAATCGCCTGGGCCGTGGGGAGCTGGTCCGGGGTGATTTTCGCGCTCATCGTGTGTTTCGCGGCCTATGAGTACCGGATAGTCGTCGAAGAGAAAGCGCTGCAGGATAAGTTCGGCACTGAATATGAACGATACAAAAAAAGGACCTGGAAACTGTTCCCCGGATTCTGATTCCGTCGATGGAGCAGGCCCTGCAGCTTCAATCCGTCACTGATTCTGGGTTCGGGAGCCTTGCCTTTATGTTCGCTTCCATTTTGTCGAGGAGGTTCAGCACCTTATCCTCCACCAGGGCGCGTTCATTACTTCTAGCAGCGCGTCTTAGAGTGGCAACGGTGGAAATGGCAAAGACAAGAGTCATGACCCCCAGGACAACCATGCCGATGTTCATACCCCCGTTTATTACCCCATCCAGTCTTTTCGTCAACTGCGATATACTCGAAGCCAACTGCGATACGTTTGAATGCTGGGACGAAACGATATCGCCTATTGCCCTTCTGACCAACGCTACCCCGGTAAATATGCCCATGACCAGTCCGATCCCAAGCAGTCCGACATATCCGAACGAACTGAGGTCAGTTCCACTAACCCGGTTGGATACCGTACCATCCATCCGCTTAGAGTCCCTCGTGAGACTTCGTTCTACCTTCTTTACCAGCTCCAAAATGGTTTTTGGGTTTTCCAGTTTGTCCGGCTCCATAAGGCACTTGCCCAGTTCCTTAAGCCGGCCGGGAGTGGCACGAAAGCCAAGCTTGCCTGCCTCCTCCGCCCATCTGTCCAATCTTGCGTTTATGCTGGGATAAGTACGCTGTTTGGCGGTCATGACAGTCACATAGATATAGGGAATGAAACAATTTAAAAAAGAGTACCTGCCAGTGCATCCACCCGAAGGACAGCGCTGACGCTGGTCCAAAAATAAAAAAATATTTCCACGCGTTTCTCGCCGAGCGATTGAGCGAGGCCGAGGAACAAAAATGCAATGAAAAGTGACGACAAGATTCATTCCATCGGTTCCACAAAGGGAAAACCGCGAAACACCGGAGATAATCCGGGTCATGAGCTGTTTGCCTATTCGTCCGGCACGTGCCGGATTTTCAGCAAACATAAACCATATGTGTCAGGCCTTTAGTAACCACTGGCTGAAACGCTCGGTTTCCCTAGCGTATTACACCATGGTCCTATCAAACGGATCTGCTATCCGCGGCATTCAGCCTCCTCGTTTTAAGAGATACTTCGACCTTAGATGCTTTCAGGTCTTATCATCGTGGCGCGTGGCTGCCCGGCAGTGCAAATTTACAACCGGTAGACTAGAGGCGCCGAATCCCCGTTCCTCTCGTACTCAGGGATCCTTTCTCTCAAGAGGCAACACATCCAGGAGATACTACCGTACTGTCTCGCGACGTACTGAACCCAGCTCATGTGGGACTTTAATGGATGAACAACCCAACCCTTGGCCGCTCCTACACGGCCAGGATGTCCCAAGCCGACAGCGATGTACCAAACCGCGGGGTCGATAAGTACGCGAGTAGTCCAATTTCTATCTAAAGAAACGACAGGACTACATCGCAGTGTACTCTCGCCCGCGACGAGCCTGTTACCTCCAGGGTAGCTTGTCTGACAGCTTGAATCCTCATCAAAGGGATATCAAGGTTCGTTATGCCCGACTTTCGTCTCTGCGTTCCACGCTTTTAGCAACACAGTCAGCCCTGCATTTGTCATTAACCCTCTACTCCCGATTTCTGACCGGGATGAGCAGAGCATTGGGCGCCCTTGTTTCCTTATCGAGGGCGTACCGCCCCAGCCAAACTATCCACCTGTCGCTGTTCCCTTGCGGGTAAGCAATACAAAATCTGCTAAGTGGTGTAACACTTTCGCCTATCCATGCCCCGGAAGGCATAGCATAACGGCTCCCACTTACGCTTGGTAGCAAACTTCGTACTACAACAACAGGCTATAGTAAAGCTCCATGGAGTCTTCGTTTCCCTCTGGAAGTCCCCGGCGTCTTCACCGGGAGGTGATTTCACTAGGTCCTAAGTAGGGACAGTGGGAGTGTCGTTACGTCATTCATGCAAGCCGCCAATTAAGCGGCGAGGTATTACGCTACCTTAAGAGGGTCAGAGTTACCCCCGCTCTTTACCAGCCCTTCTTCCGGTTGAACCCGATATTCAGGTACTGGCAGTGAGCAGACGTCAGCCACCATACTCAGCCTTTCGGCTCTGCGGTGACCTGTGTTTTTGGTAAACAGTCGCACTCCCCTTGTTACTGAGACCTCCGCATTACTCATGCGAAGGCACCCCTTATCCCTAAGTTACAGGGCTAACTTGCCGAGTTCCCTTACCTAGGTTGTCCTACCACCCCTTAGCCTTTTCAGCTAGAGCACCTGTATCAGTTCTCGGTACGATTATGATGGGTCGTTCCACTCTCCTTTTCATGGGTCCCAGGACTCGATGGGATTGCCCCTACGGGCTTCATCTGCTTCTCCTCACAACGAGACTCCGCAGAGTTATTCCCTTCAGACGGCCGCAGCCGCCCCACCTATCCAAAGACGTCGGAGAAATGGCGTGCCTTTCGGCTCCTACCACCATAGGACCGGAATATTAACCGGTTTCCCTAATTTCGGCCATTCGGATTTGCCTCAGGCCTTAGGATCGCCTAACCCTCAGCTGACAAACGTGGCTGAGGAATCCTTGCTCTATTCGGGGTCAGGAATTCTCATCCTGATATTGCTGCTACTTACACCATGATATTCGTAACAGGCCGCTCCACATGACGTTACCGCCATGCTTCTAGGCAACCCGTTCGCCCCCTTACTCGTGCGCTTTTGGCGCCGGTGAGGTATCGGAAGCTGGTTTAGCCCCGTGAATTTTCAGAATCTGCACTCTCGATCGGTCCGCTATTACGCGTTGTTTAAAGGATGGCTGCTTCTGAGCCTACCTCCCGATTGTTTTAGAATGGAGACGCCTTTCAGATTAACACTTAACCAGCATTTAGGGCCCTTAGCCTCACGTAAGGTCGTTCCCTTAAGGGACCACAGACTTACTCCGTAATCCCGACTGCCCCCTTCTACGAAGATATAGCATTCGGAGTTTGAGAAGATGGCGACCCCTTTCGGGGCCAATCCGCCTAATCGGTGCTCTACCACTATATCTTTCTCCAGGGACGCTGTCCTGAGAGACATTTCAGAGGGAACCCGCTATCGCCGTGTTCGACAGGACTATCACCCCTACACCTAAGTCACCTAAGGGGAATATACCACCAATAGTTGCGAGCTTCCACCAACCGTCAGGTTGGCTTCACTCTGCTCAGGCGTAGTTCACTACGGCTTCGGGTCTACCCAATGTGACTGGTCGCGAATTACCACGACGCCCCTCGCCCTTGCGGGTTGCGGGCCCTCGCTTTCGCTTCGGCTCTCGCCTCGCCACATCAGATAACTCCATGGCTCTTGCTTCGAGAAGAAAGATGGAACACTGCTTAATCGCTGTCGCTCCTCCCCTTGCGAGAAGTCGCTTCCAATGACCTGCGCTTTCATGCCCCATCATCCCGTAACCACCTAATTTCAGGTTCTTTTCACATCCGTTCCCGGATGCTTTTCAGCATTCGCTCGCGCTACTGTTTCGCTATCGGTCTTGCGCCTCATATTTAGATTTGGAGGTTGATACCCCCGTCTTCACACCCCTTATCCAAAGGATGCTACTCTTCTTGGATCGCTCCTCCCGCCTTCGCCTAAGAGACTGTCACTCGCTATGGTGCCGCTTTCCAGCGGACTTCGGCTCAGAGAAAGGATGCTCCCCGCCACATCTCCCTCCAGGTTACCCTGAAGGAATTCAGCGTGATCTGACCGGCTTTCACTCGCTGTTACTAACCGGATCCCGATTGGTTTCTTTTCCACCCCCTACTAAGATGCTTCATTTCGGGGGGTTCGTGCACATTACTGTGCTCAGCCAGACCTCCGGATCAAAGACTGCGTGCGTCTACCCGGAGCGTTTCGCCGCTTGCCGCGTGGCCGTGTGGGCACAAGCCCAGCCATCCACTAAGTGGTTTGTAGCTAACATATGGTTCGTCTTGCTAACTTCCCTTGCGGAAAATCGCAAAACCACCCTACAATTCCAGAATTATCTCCTTTCGTTCCGCGATTCTCATCAAGAGAACCGACAGAACAAATCTTGTCGTCACTTCACACGCATGAACGCGCTCCTGCCGTTTCCGGAAGGAACACGCGACGGCGCACCCCAAGAGTTTGCGGGGCAAAACCGTTCATTTCCCCCAAGGTAGGGGAGACGTAGAACGCTCTAATGCCGTATTAGCGCCCGCAAGGAGCGACCTGACAAATTAGAACTTCTATATTGGAGTGCACAAGTCTTTATAAAGCTATCGACGGGTTTCCCTTTATGGCAGCAACTCCGCTCGCAGTCGTGGCAGGAATCATCCGTAAAGGGGACAGGATACTCATAGCCAGGCGAGCAGAGGGCGACGGGCCCGAGGGCGGCAAATGGGAGTTTCCCGGCGGAAAAATCGAGAAGGGCGAACTCCCGGAAGATGCGCTCGCGCGCGAGATAAAGGAGGAGCTGGACCTGGAGATCAGGGTGGGCGAGCCTTATCTCACGATTTCTCACAGTAATATAATACTGCAGGTCTTCCTGGCCGATTACGTTTCCGGCACGGTTCGGAACATCGGATGCGCAGACTCGAGATGGGTGCGGACGGACGAACTGGACGGGTTCGAATTCGCAGCTTCGGATATTCCGGTCGCCAGGAAGCTGGCGGACGCTAATGCAGGCACCGGGACGGCGGCAGGAAAAAAATCTACAAAAACAATATAATCGTTGTCTTCCCATAGGCACCAATGGCAAAGCGGCAGAAGCTCAAGGCGAAGAAGGTTGCACTGACAGGGAAGGCGACGAAGTCGCAAATGCTCAAGGTAGAGAAAACCGCAGTTGCAGAGGGGCTGGCAGAGCGGGAGAAGCTCAGGGCGATGCGGCTTGCAGCGGCCAGGGAGGCTGCCGGCGAGATAAAGATGCGCACGATAACGCTGGTCACAGCTGCGCTGGCAGTGGTGGCAGGCCTTTTCTGGCAGACCGCGATAAACGATACCATAAAGGCGTTCATACCTGTCAGCGGCGCATGGCAGTACGAGATAATCGTCGCGCTGCTCGTGACCATCGCAGCCGCGGTGACCATATATCTGCTGAGCAAGCCGGCGAAAGACCAGCCGGGCAAGCCGGCACCCAAGACCTGAGGGATTCGATTGAAGGACATCATGGTCGTCAAGGAAAACGGCGCCAAAGAGCGCTATGACCAGTCCAAGGTCAGGGACGCGCTGCGGCGTGCGGGATTGTCGGCGAAGGCGACCGACGATGTGATAGACCGGCTGGAGCGGAAGCTCTATGATGGCATCACCACGAAAAAGATATACCAGACCGTGTACGGGTTCGTGGACGCGCTGAAACCCGAGGTGTCGCACAAGTACAACCTCAAGCGCGCGCTCCTGGAGATAGGGCCGGCCGGCTACGGGTTCGAGGATTTCACATCGAAGCTGCTTTCGCTGGAGGGCTACCGGACCGAGGTCCGGCAGATACTGCAGGGCAAGTGCGTGACGCACGAGATAGACGTCATCGCAGCCAAGAACGACGACACCTATCTCATCGAATGCAAATACCACAACCAGGCAGGCATGCGGTGCAGCATACAGACCGCGCTCTACGTCTACGCACGTTTCCTCGACGTATCCGAAGGCGCGAAGCTCGGGCTGTGCAGGAAGTTCACCAGGCCATGGCTGGTCACAAACACGAAATTCTCCGAAGACGTCGTTAAATATTCCCAGTGCATGGGCATACCCCTGCTGGGCTGGCACCAGCCGCTGGACAACGGGCTGGAAGTTCGCATAGACCGCACGAAATGCTACCCGATAACCGTCATCCCCATGGGCACGGACATATCGGGCAGGCTGCTCGCGCGTAGGATAATAACCGTGTTCGACATCCCGGAAAGCGCGGAGAAGCTGGTCAGCCTCACAGGGATATCCATGCAGCGGGCGAAGGAGATAGTGGAACGTGCGGAATATGCCAGATAGTGCATCCGCAGGAACGGCGACTGCAACGAAAGGAGTAAGGATAACTGCGGTGGACACCGCACGCGGCCTGGCCATCCTGATGATGGTGGCCTATCACATAACTTTCGACATCCAGTATTTCGGAATCGCGGCCATCGACCTCAACTCGCTGCCGTTGCTGCTGCTGCAACGGGTGACAGGCACACTGTTCGTAATGATAGCCGGTGTGTCGCTCACCCTGAACGAAAGCCACAACAAGGAAGGATACGTGCACTATCTGAAAAGGGGGCTGATGCTCGGGGCCGTGGCACTGCTCATCACGATTGCGACGTGGATATATCCTCATGAGGGCTTCATCCAGTTCGGCGTCATCGACATGCTCGCGCTTTCCACGCTCATCGCGCCGTTCTTTTTCAGGTTCGGATGGGTGAACCTGACGCTCGGCGCAATAATCGTACTCGTCGGAATCTGGCTGGGCACCAGCGGCATCTACGTGTCCACGCACGCGCTGTTCTGGCTCGGGATAAACGACCCCGGCTACTATGCGCTTGATAACTATCCGATGCTGCCCTGGTTCGGGGTCGTGCTCATCGGCATCTGGCTTGGGCAGACGCTTTTCCCGGCATTCACTGACGTGGTGATGAGGATACGCGTGCCTGGCGAGGATACGCTCGCAAGTCTCGGAAAGAATTCGCTCGTCATCTATCTTGTCCACCAGCCGCTAATCGTGGGGATTATTCTGCTCCTGCAGAATCATGGCATAGCGTGAGACATGCCTTTAAATAGCTTATCCTCGTTAGCAGAAGCAGACCAGTAGATGCCGATACCCAATCGGCGGAGTAGATTCCCATGACGAACGAATTCAGGAAAGGATGCCCAGAGTGCTCGATGGCCTATGGAATGAGCTCACCGCTCGCAGAAGCGAACAACGAGTTCAGGTGCACGGCGAACCCGGCGCACAAGTTCACGCTGAGCGAGGACGGCTTCCTCAAGTCGATCCTGTAGAACCGGTGAATCAACTGCACTGAAGCTGGGGGCTGATGCCCAACCAGCAACGAAAGAGGTGTTTCCCATGCCGGCATGTCCGAACTGCCATATATTCAATGGACTTTTCTCCCCGCTGAACAGGAATGAGTCAGGGTTCTTCGTGTGCAAGAACAACAACTCGCACAAGTTCACGCGCGACAAGGATGGAAATTTCCATTCGGTCTGAACCAAGATTGAAAGTAGGGCATAATCCGCGTTTCTCACGAGACCCGAAGGGCCGAGTAGATGTAGCTGCATGCCCATGACCGTTGCTACGGTCGCGATAGAAACAAAAAAGCCCCCGGCGAGATTTGAACTCGCGACCTCGTCCTTTCCGGATAGTCTTTAGGAAATGTTTTTGATGAAACTTTTTCCTAAAAAGTTTCTACCAAGGACGCGCGCTACCGTTACACCCGCCTTTTTTTCTGGAAGGACCCAAACAAACGGTTTGGGCCGCCTTTTCCAAAAAGGCGGACTGCGCTACAGGGGCGCATAAACAACTCTGCACGATGGAATTGAGAAATAATAATCGGTTAGCTTTTTATTCATGCTCCCGCATACATCGCACACAGAGGCGAACTGATGGCTGGAAACGACGAGATAATATTCAACGGCGCATACAAGGACTTTAAAGTGGGCGTGCACTTCGACCTCGGCGGCAGAACGGCTGACGAGGTCGTCTATGCCCTAGGCTACATCGGCTCTGCCATAGAACCGCACGCATACCGTTTCTCCGGCATCGACACGAAGGAGATAGAAGCGTTCGCCAATCCGGAAGGCACCGGTCTCAAGGCCGTGTACGATTTCCTGCAGACGAAGACGCCGAAGGCGATACAGGCCGCCCTCGCAGAGGCGCTCCCAAAAGATGAGCTGATGGACGTGGCGGAGTCCTACCTGCTCAACCGGCTCCTCAAACGGGCAGGCGTCCGATTCACCGCCGAATCCTCCGCGACGCTCACGCCGCAGGAGGAGGAGATAGGCGACCACATAGCGTTCATAGCCAAATACGGGAGCTGGATGGCCATAAAGAAGCTCGGGCTGGAGAAGGTCCAGGACTACGAGGTCTCTGCCATACTCTGCAGTACGAACCACACGCTGGTGAACAAGGGGTTCGATTTCGCAGGGACGAAGGCGGACGTGCCCGTCATCGGGAAAAGGAAGACGCTCGGCAATCTGTGCGCCGCACTGACCGAGCTGGCACCGAAACTTTCCGGCGGCAGCGAGGATGCTTTCAGGATAATCAAGGCCATGGAAGGGGTCGGCTACAGGCCTTATGCCAGTCCGGACATGCTGACCGCAGCGTATCCGGACATCAAGCCCCCGAAGATGAGGGGAAGGAAACCGAAAGGGTGAGACGATGAGGAAGGGAGTTGGTTACGGAAAGGTAATACTGTTCGGCGACCATTTCGTGGTGCACGGCGCGCCAGCCATAGCCGCTGGCATAGCCAACGCGGCCATAGTTGAAGTGGAACGCTCGGACAGGAACAGGATAAAAACGGACCTCAAAGTAATCGAGGAGATGAGCCTGGACGGCATCGGCGGCGTGCTCAAAAGCATGGGCATAAAAGAGAAATATGACGTCCGCCTCGAAGGCGACCTGCCCACTTACGGCGGGCTGGGTTCTTCGGCCGCGTTCTGCGTCGCGATGGTTCGCGCCTTCGCAGAGGAAAAGGGCCTGCACCTGACCGATGCGGAAGTAAACAAGCACGCTTATGCCGGCGAAATGGCGTTCCATGGAAACCCCAGCGGCATAGACAACTTCATGGCCACTTACGGCGGAGTCGCCGAGTTCACGAGGGGGAAAACTCCTGCGGAGAACCGGTTCGAGCATCTTTCCATGAAAAAGTCGCTCGAGCTGGTGGTGTCGTTCACCGGCAAATACAGTCCGACCGCCAAGATGGTCGAATCCGTACGCAAGTTCAGGGAGCAGGACGAGGACGAGTTCTCCCAGCTCATGGAGGAATACACCACCATAGAGGTGGAAGGCAGGAAATCGCTCGAAAAAGGCAAGATGGACGTGGTCGGCGAGCTCATGAACGCCAACCAGGAATTGCTGCAGGAGCTGGGCGTTTCGGACGAACTGAACGACCGGATAAACCAGATTGCCCTTTCCGAAGGCGCCCTAGGCGCAAAGGTCACTGGAGGCGGGGGAGGGGGCTGCTGCATCCTGCTTGCCGCCGACAAGGCGCATGCAGCCGCATTGAAGGGGAAGCTCGACAAGGCCGGCTTCGCATCGTTCGCCACCAGGATAGCAAAGCGCGGCTGAAAGCCGAAGGACGTTGGGAACTACTTTTTCACACCGTAGGTACACCCTGCGCACGGCTCCGTCACACCCACGCGGCGGCAGACGCGGTTGAGCGGGCAGGTGATGCACATCGGCCGCCTCGGAAGGCAGACGGTCTGGCCGAAAGCCACGAAATAGAGGTTAAGCGAACGGATATATTTTGACGGGACGATGCGCACGAGCGCACGCTCGGTCTCCTCCGGCTTTTTAGTCCTCACCAGACCGAGTCGGTTGCTTATCCTGTGCACGTGCACATCCACTCCGAGCGTGTTCTTCCCGTAGGCGCGGGCGAGCACTATGTTCGCGGTTTTCCTCCCGACACCAGGAAGCGTGAGCAGGCCCTCCAGAGTGGCCGGCACTCCGTTACCCTGCGCCTCCAGAGCTGCGCACAACCCCAGGAGGTGCTTCGTTTTCACGTGATAGAATCCTACGCCGTAAAGCAGCTTTTCCAGCCGCTTCGGACCGAGCGCAAGAATCTGTGCCGGAGTGCTGGCTGAGCGGAAAAGGCGTTCCACCACCTTCAGCGTGGTGTCGTCCTTGGTCCTGGCCGAGAGCATGGTGAAGACGAGGATGCGGAACGGGCTCCTATTCGCGCGCTCCGCCCGCAGAATTGGAGGGTCGCGCTTCCGCGCAGCCCTTCGCATCTGCGCGAGCACCCGGCCCATCTCCCTTATGATTGAGGCAGTCATAGAATCCGTTTCTTGACTTCTGTGCATACGACTTCGACCTTTCCGCTCATGAGGGCTTCCAGCCTTTCCGGATGCTCGCCATTCACGATATAGGATACCGTATCCAGCGCCAGCAGTTCCTTCAGCTTCCCTTCCATCGCCCCGGTGACGTCGTTTTCCACCCGCTTGAGACCCTTAGACACGTCCACGAAATTGGCGGTCGTTATCTCGGATATGACCGCGCCTTTCCCGTCCAGCACGCCATCCACGTTGGTCGCCAGCACTATGAAGTCTGCCTTTTTTCCCAGGTGCGCGACTATCTGGTCGCCGGAGCAGATGGAAGCCCCGAGGACGCTGTCAGGCACCATGTCTCCATAAAGCACGGGCAGGTAGCCGTTCTTGAGGCATTCCTCCAGAGGGGCCTCGTTGAAGCGCGATATGCGCCGGTTCTTCTGCGTGATTAGGAGGGCAGGCGCCAGGGAAACTGCAGGAACTTCCTCATCCACCAGCGCCTTCACGAACAGGACGGAGAGTTCGCTGCAGGCGGCGTGCGTGTCAGCGTAGCCGAGCTTCTGCGCCTCGGTCTTCACCCCGTCGTTTATACCGTAGCGGAGCACGAGCGCATGGCCAAAGGAGCCGGCGCCGTGGACGAGCACGAAGTCGCGGATGCCCTTCTTCCAGAGGGCGGCCACGGCCTTTGCGAGCTTTGCGATGTTGGGCGCATCCGGCTGGCGGTAGCTGTCCTTCCTCGTTATGAGGCTGCCCCCGATTTTCAGCACTTTCATGATTCTGTGCTTAAACGGAAGGGCATTAAATCGCTTCTGGTTTGCAGCGGGTGCAGACGAACTGGTAGAAGTCCGCCCTGGTATCCAGGACTGGCCGGTAATCCGAAAAGAATGATACATGCTTGAAACCCGTCTCCACGAGAAGTTCATGCAGCTCGGTCCTCCGGAGCGGATAGGCGAACAGATGCGCTGTTTCCTTCGTCTGGACATCGGTGAATTCCAGGACCATGTTGTCCTCTGAAATCTGCAGGGGCACCGTGCGCACCCGGTCAATGCCGCAATAGACGTAATTCCCGGAATAGCGGAAATTCCCGGCTCTCAGTATCGACTTCCGGTCATCTAGGATATGGTCGTAATTGAGCGTATCCACTATCAGGACCCCGCCGTATTTGAGTATGCCGAAGAAGGCGTAGAGGGACGCGGACATGCCCTCATGGCCCATGAGGCAGGTGAACGAGTTCCCCAGGCAGATGACTGCATCGAAACTCCGCTGCTGTATGCACTGGCCCAGGTTCATCCAGCTGTAGCTGGTGAATGCCGGGGCGGGGCTTTCCGGACCCGCGTTTATCCTGGCTTTCTCCGGAAATTTCGGATCTGCCGAATTGCTCTTGATTTTCTCGAGAAAGTTCGGGTCTGGCTCATTGCAGGTCACCGCATAGCCATTCTTGGCCAGGAACAGGGAGTCGATGCCGGTGCCTGCGCGCGCATCGAAGACTTTAGCGTTGCGGGGAAGCTGCCGGAGCAGGAACGGGCCCTCGGTCTTCAGGCGCTTTTCCCAATTGACGAAGTTATCCCACATTCCCGCCAGTTTCCGGGTGTTTGCAGGGTCCGTATTGCAAGAGGAATTGTAAGCGATGCGTGGCCTTGGCGGTTTATACTCCATGTCAAATAATGTATGTGATTGTCCTTAAATATTTAGCGGATTTGGAGGCGCCAGGCCGGCTGGTGAGGGAAATG
>Ga0326728_10011938_pt1 | contig 19580 bp, 10 predicted proteins | sample MB3enrmetagenome_FD_207602 | JGI IMG/M metagenome (GOLD analysis project Ga0326728, IMG submission 207602) | Lab enriched peat soil microbial communities from McLean, Ithaca, NY, United States - MB31MN | ecosystem: Environmental > Terrestrial > Soil > Wetlands > Peat | place: USA: New York... | reverse complement strand
CGCTGCCAGCACCAGCTTTACGCAGAATCCTCCCTCATTAAGACCTTCATCGACCCGCTCCGCCCCATCGAAAAGCTCGTGCTCCAGATGTTGGACTTGCCTCAGAATCTTTACTTGTGTCTGTCCCGTTCCACCTGACCCCCGGCAAAATGAACCACTAAAAACCCACGACAAATCAAAGACGCTGCTCGCCCAATGGGCCGTGAAAAATTACACTCCCGAAGTGCGGAATGTGGGGTTAAGAGGGGAACCAAAAAATGTGAAATGCACCCGTCGGTCCTGCGGCGCGCTCCCGCGCCTTGACAAACGCGGCCGTTCTTGGCAGGGATTGGACATGGCCCAAAAATTGCGCAGCAAACATCCTGACATGAGAACATTCCTGCCAATCGTCCTGCTCGCGGCCAGCCTCGGCGCATCGGCCCTCTTGGCGCAATCGCCTTCCAACAATCCGCAATCCGCAATCCGCAATCCGCAATCCGCCTCGCCCCTCCTGGCGCAACCTGCATCCAACCAGCCTCCGCGTCTCCCGCGCCTTCCCGCAGGCGTCACCGCGGCGCGCGATCTGGAGTACGGCCGGGCTGGGGCCAAAATCCTCCATCTTGATCTCTACTTGCCGCAAAATTCGGAAAAGCCGCTCCCGCTCATCATCTGGATTCACGGCGGCGCTTGGAGGACCGGCACGAAAAATGATTCCGTTCCCGCCCTGCCCCTCACGGCCGAGGGTTACGCCGTTGCCAGTGTCGAATACCGCCTCAGCCAGGAAGCGGTTTTCCCGGCCCAAATCTACGACTGCAAAGCCGCCGTCCGCTGGCTCCGCGCCAACGCCTCGCAATACAATCTCGACCCGGCCAGGTTTGCCGCCATGGGCGCCTCCGCCGGCGGCCACCTCGTCGCTCTGCTAGGCGCCAGCGGCGGCGTGGCTGCGCTGGAAGGCGACGTCAACGACCTCAAACAATCCAGCCGCGTCCAGGCCGTCGTGGACTGGTACGGCCCTTCTGACTTTCTGCAAATCGGCATTCCCGGCAGCGACATCAAACACAACGAGGCCGGCTCTCCCGAATCCCAGCTCATTGGCGGCGCGCTTCTGGAGCACAAGGACAAAGCCGCCCAAGCCAGTCCCATCACCTACGTTTCCAAAGACGCCCCGCCCTTTCTTATCATGCACGGCGACAGCGACCGCTCCGTTCCCTTCAACCAAAGCGAACTGCTCCACGCCGCCCTGCAAAAAGCCGGCGTGGACTCGACCTTGATTCCAGAGAAAGGCATCGGCCACGGTTTCAGCGGCCCGCAGTACCTTCCGCCCGTCCGCGAATTCCTGAACCGCTGTCTCAAATCAAAATGAAAAACATTGGCGCTTTGTGTCTCGCCTCGGTCCTGATGACCGTCCCGGTTCATGCCCAGGAAACCGCCTCCACCACCACCCCCGCCGCCGAGGCGCCAACCCCTCCACCGGTTCTTTACGTGACCGCCGGCGTTGATCGCGACGTGGTGATGCCAGGGAAAACCTACCTCAATGGCTACGCCGGCTATCGCGATCCCGCCCCGCGGCGGGGCGGTGGCGGCGGGCGGCGCAACGGCGGCGCAGGCGGTGCTGTGGTCCCGGCCGGTCCGCCGGTGACAGTCGGCTGGGCCAAGGCTTCCGGCCCGGGCGCGGTTGCCTTCGCCGCTCCGCTCGCGGCGGAAACCACCGCCACGTTCTCCCAAACCGGCGTTTATATCTTGTCATTCACCGGCCACAACAGCGCGACCAATCTTTCCTCATCCCTGACGGTTAAAGTGAACGACCCACCCCCCAAGGACCGCCTGGATGTGGTCTATACCAAAAACTACTTGATAGACAGCCCGCTTTGGAACGACCGCGCCAAGTCCTTGATCACCGGCTGGATTCCCCATTGCATTGATGAAATCAACGACCCGAATTTGAAGGAAGGCGGCATCAACAATTTCGTTGAAGCCGGCAAAAAACTGCGGGGGGAGCCGGCAAAATTCCACGTCGGCTATCAGTTCGCCAACGCCTGGGTGCATCAAACGGTGGAGGCGATGTGCCTGGCCCTGATGGTGGATGCCAACGGCGATGCCGCCATCCTCAAGGCCCAGCAAAAGATGCGGGACACGCTGGAGAATTGGATTCCCATTATTCTGGCCGCGCAGGAGCCGGATGGCTATTTGCAAACGCGCTTCACCCTCGGCACCGCCCGCGACACCAACGGGCCGGTGTTTCACTGGGACCCGCCCACCCGCGGCGAACACGAAGGCTATGTCGCCGGCTATTTCATCGAATCCGCCATCAACCACTACACCATGACCGGCGGCAAGGACACGCGCCTCTATGACGCCGCCAAAAAACTGGCCGATTGCTGGGTGGCCCACATCGGGCCGGAACCGGGCAAAAAAGTCTGGTTCGACGGCCACGAGGAAATGGAGCAGGCCCTCGTCCGTTTTGGCCGCTTTGTCAACGACATGGAAGGCAATGGCCGCGGCGACGCCTGCGTGAAACTGGCCAAGTTCCTCCTCGACTCCCGCCAGGGCGGCTCGGAATACGACCAGAGCCACCTGCCCATGATCAAACAGTACGAGGCCGTGGGCCATGCCGTCCGCGCCGCCTACACTTATTCCGGCATGGCCGACGTGGCGGCGGAAACGCACGACACCGACTACCAGAGCGCGGTCCTTTCCCTGTGGGACAACATCGTCAACAAGAAGTATTACGTGACCGGCGGCATTGGCAGCGTGGCAAACTCGGAAGGCTTCGGCCCCAACTATTCCCTGCCCAACAACGCCTACTGCGAATCCTGCTCCACTTGCGGCCTGATTTTCTTCCAATACAAGATGAACCTCGCCTACCACGACGCCAAGTATGCCGATTTGTACGAGGAATCCCTCTATAACGCCTTGCTCGGCGCGACCGATCTGGACGGCCAGACTTTCTTTTACGACAACCCGCTGGTGGACGGCGTCCGCACCATCTGGAACGTCTGCCCGTGCTGCGTCGGCAACATCCCCCGCACTTTACTCATGATTCCCACCTGGACTTATGCCCGGGGCGAGGACGGCCTCTACGTCAATCTATTCATCGGCAGCACCATCAACGTGGAAAAGGTTTCCGGCCCCGCCGGCCATACCGCGGTGCAAATGGTGCAAAAAACCGACTATCCGTGGAGCGGCCATGTTTCCATCACGGTCAATCCCACGGAGACGATGAACTTCACCGTTTATGTTCGCGTCCCCAATCGCAACACCAGCGCGCTCTACACCCAAACACCCCAGGTCAGCGGCCTGGTTTCCCTCGCCGTCAACGGCCTGAAAATGACGCCGCAGATGGACAAGGGTTACGCCGTCATCAACCGCGCCTGGAAAGCCGGCGACCAGATTGATTTGGTGCTGCCCATGCCAGTCCAGCGGGTCACGGCCGACCCGAAAATCGCGGCGGACAGGGGACTGGTGGCGCTGCGTTATGGCCCTCTCCTTTACAACGTGGAACGCGCCGACAACCCCTCCCTCACCAACGCGCTTGGCCAGGGGCCTTTGACGGCGGTGTGGCGGCCCGGTTTCCTTCACGGCGTCATGGCCATCCAGGGAACCTGGGCCGACGGCAGCCCGCTGCTGGCCATCCCCAACTATGCCCGCAACAATCGCCCCGTCCAGCGCGACGGCGGCGTGCGCTCCGAGGTCTGGATGAAGGCGGGCGATTGAAAAAGGTGAAGTTGTGGATCCGTGGGACTGATTCCCCGGCCTTGGACAACTCAAAAGTCGAACAACCTGTCTGTGAACTATACAGAAATCCTCGATGCGCTTCGCGAGTTCACTGCCCGCGAAAGAATTGAATTTCTGCCGCTCGCGCCCGATGCCGAGCCGGTTTCCGATTATGCGCCCATCCAAAAGTACGTGCTCGACTTGAAAAACGCCGTCAAGCCCGAAACCGCCGCGGAAGACCTGTTCACCGCGCTCTGCAAAGACGTTTTGAGTTTTCAACCCACGCGCCAGGTGGGCAGCCGCGAGGGATGGGTGGATTTCATGTTGCCCGAGACCATGGGAGAACCGCTCCCGTTGGAACTCAAGCCGCTCTTTCAACGCGACGGCCCGGATGCCCTCTGGCGTCACGACGCCAACCCAAAGCAGCACGCCGCCCAGGTCAAAAAGTACCTGCGCGACCACGAATATCTGATTCTCACCGACCTGCGCACGGCCTGGTTCTTCAGCGCCCGCGATTTTTTCTTTGAAGACAAGCCCCTCGGCGAGCTGCCGTTCGCCGATTTTTTTGCCCGTTGCCGCGAAGCCGGCAGCATGCTCGACACCATCCGCCGCCTCGAGGACACGGCGGAAAAACCGGAACTGGAGCGCCAGTTTTTTGAAGACCTGAAAATCTGGTTCAACGAGTTCGACAAGGTCAAATGGACGCCGCCCGAACAAGCCGCCGAATCCATCATCCTGCTCATCAACAAGCTGATCTTTGCCCGCACGATTGAGGACTTCGGGCTGGTGCAATACCGGTTCACGCAGAACGAATACGCCCGCTTCACGCGGCTTTGGGAACCCAAGGGCGCGCATCGCGTCGTCAAAAAATTCCTCGAGTTTTTTGAGGATTTCTTCGACGAATACTACGACACGGAGATTTTTTCGCAGCGTATCTGGGAGCGCCTCGACAAAGACCCGGCCAACCTCGAGCACTTTTGCAAGAAGCTCAATTTCGTGCTCGGCATCAACACCTGGGACGAGATTTTCAGCCGCGGCATCGTCCACTACAACTACCGGCGCATTGACGAGGACATTTTCGGCAAGAGCTACGAAATGTTTCTCGCCGCCAACCGCAAGGACGAGGGCATCTTCTACACCCCAGCCGGCATCACCGGCCCTATGGCCGATTCCCTGGTTCACTCCCTCGCCGGGAAACTCGTGGATGAAATCTGCGAGGCAGTTGGCAGCCAGAAATGTGATTTCGCTCGCGCCGAAGAACTCATGGCCGGGCTGGCCGAAATCCGCGTGGCCGACCTGGCGTGCGGCTCCGGGGGATTCCTCATCAAAGTGCTCCGGGCCTTTTGGCAACACTACCAGCGCATTGACTGTGCCTGCGCCTGGGTGGAGAAAATCCTCAAGCCCGCCAACGGCGAACTCTATCTCGCCGAACTCCCGCCCAACGTCGAAGCCGCCATCGCCTTCCGCCGCCGCCAGAATTTTGACAACCGCCGCGTTCTCATCGCGCAGATTTTGCTCCGCCACATTTTTGGCGTGGATAAAGACCCCGGCGCCATCGAAGTGGCCAAGACCAACATCTGGAAGGAAGCGGTCAAGCTGTCGCCGGCCGACTACAACTATCGCCTGCTCAAAACCGATGTCGTGCGCATCCTGCCGAACTTGGAATTGAATTTCCATTCCGCCGATTCGTTGGTGGACGTGGAACTGGGCAAGCAAACTGTCTGGCTGGCGGAATACCATCAGGCCGAGTTGAGAAAGCTCTCCGAATTTCGCGCCCGGTATATTGAGAAGCCAATGCAACACGAGCCTCTGGAGGAAGCGCTTGCCTTGCGAAACAAAGTCCGCGCCGATCTGATCGAGCATTTCCAGGCTGAAAACCTGCCGTGCGAGCCGGCTGGTTTCGCGCTCCACTTTTGGCCGTGCTGGTTCACGCCCGACGGCAAACCCAAATCCTGTAGCGGCGGTGTGCCACCGCCGGAAGATTCAATGGAAAAGATTAGCGACGGTCACAGACCGCCGCTACAAACCGCCGCTGGCTTTGATGGCATTATCGGCAACCCGCCGTGGGAGGGATTTAAACCCATCCGCAAGGAATTCGCCGCCAAGTTCTATCGAGGCAAACCGCAATTCAGCAAACTGGGCATGGACGGCCCGACGTTCGACAAGTGGTTCGCGGAGGAATTGAAAACGAACAAAGATTTCGCCGCCCGCTGGCGTGAGCACGAGGGCTACTACGAACGGCACAAGGAATTCTTCGGCAAGGCCTTTCAGCGGCAGGGGACAGGCGATTGGAATTTGTTCAAGCTGTTCATTGAGCGCGACCTCTCGCTTGTCCGGCAAGGCGGCCAATTCTCGCTGCTGGTTCCGAGCGGATTTCAAACTGACGAAGGTTGCGCTGATCTTCGGCGCTGGTTTATCAAGGAAAACCGTCTTGACGAACTGACTTCGTTTGAGAATCGCGGCTACAACGTGATTGAGGATGGCAGGGAAAAGACCAAACACATTTTCCCGGACGTGGACAGCCGTTTCAAATTCGGCTTTTTCAAAGTCGTCAAAGGGGTCACCGCCTCACCCGACCACACATTTGGCGGCCGCTTCTATCTTCACGATCCGAAAGACGTCTTCGCGCCGCCGATTCGCTACGCAGTCGAAATGATTCATCGCTTCTCGCCGCACAACGAATCGTTCATGGAATTCCGCTCGGCAACTGATTACGCGCTGGCAACCAAAATTCGCGCGAGTCACCGGCTTTTAGGACAGTTTGGCTACACTTTCCGCCGCGAACTGCATATGACCGGCGACAACCGTTTCTTCCGCGATTTGGGTGGCAACAAGCCGGGCAAAGGCCAACTTCGCCTCTACGAAGGCAAAATGATTCACCAGTTCGATGCGAACTTTAGCCCACCGAATTTCTCCATCCAAGAAGCCGAAGTGCGAGAAGAATTGCTCCGCAAGGAGATCTACCGGTTGGCTCAATTCCTTCGTGATGAAAAGTCGGAGAAGCTAGAAGGAAATAACCTGACGGCGTCGCGAGATGAACTCGAAAAATCGCTGCGGGACGTTTTCGAAAAGCGCGGATTCAAGCTCCAATACGAATTCGAGCGATTCGCTTATAGGGAAGTCGCGAGTTCGACTAACGAGCGGACAATCATCGCGGCGATCATTCCGCAACGCGTTTGCTTGGCTCACACGCTCATGTATCTCAACCCTTATCAGTACGAGGTGGACAGTGAAGGCAACTTGCAGCAGCTTGAAATTGAGCTTGCACAGCTTCGAGAAATTGTCTGTTTAGCGAACTCACTTGCGTTAAACTTTTATCTTCGCAGCAAGGTTTCGACTCATGTGAGTGCGTTTCAATTCATGGAACTTCCCGTTCCCCAGCTCACCGCCGCGCAGAAAAAGAAGCTCGCCGACTTCGCCGCCAGGCTCTTGAAAAACCCGCGCGACGTGAAGGAGCGGGCGGCGCTGGAAGTTTTCATCGCCCGCGAACTTTACGGCCTGTCCCTGGACGATTGGAAACATCTCACAGGCACCTTCACCTTCGGCAGCGGCCCAACCAAGGAGGAGTTGGACGAAATCATCCGCCAGTCAATTGCTCTTTGGGCCAAGGGAGGTTAATCGGCTAAATTCGATAAATGCTGCAATGACCAGGCCGCGCCGCCGTCTTCCGGGTCCGGCACGACGTGGACCGCGCGATCTTTGTAGGTAACTTGGATATGGAAATTGGTGCCGCCGGACTCGAACAAGCCGAAATGCAACAAGGCGGCGTAAGGCGGCGAGTTGGTGCCGGTCAGTGGCGCTTTGAGGGCGCTCATCTCGCTGATTAAAGTGTGGTCGTGGGCGGAGAATAGAACATATTTCAAGGTGGTTCCCTTCGGGGAAACAGCCTCGCGCCGCGCATTCTCCATGTATTGCGATATTTTCTTCAAAAGCTCCTTGCCGCTGAACCGTCCCACGTTCGGATTGTATTCATACACAAACGCCCAGCGCCCGGCGGCGATTATGGCGTCAATGTCTTCCGGGCTGAGGCGGTTGGTCCACGGGACATGATGGATTTGGTGGATATAGAACGAATCACTCAAGCCAATTAAATCCTGGACGCCGCTGATCTGGAGGTTCAGAGCTTTGCTCCAGCGGGCGAATTGCGGTTGCAGAGCCGCATTGGTCGCCACCCATTCCGGCGACTGGAAAATGTAATTGGACCGAAGGGCTTGCATGTTGGGCGTCGCATCGGGATTGAGCACTAACGCCGTGCTGACCGCATTGTTGCTGGAGAAGGCGGCGGTTACGTCAATGGGAATGGTCAAATGAATGGGGATGGACTGGGCGGCGGCGCCCACCAAACCCGACAAGAACAAGCGCGCGCTCGTCCGGGTGCGAGGCATATCGGTCGAAAATGTGCAGATGGATTGGGACGCGGTATTGGAATCCAGCAGATCGCGGTAATGAATCCGCTGCATTTCCGACCCCAGCGCAATTACTTGATTCGTCCCCAACGCCGTCAGGTTCCCAAGGCCCTCGGGCCAGTTGGTCAGATTTTCCTGGAAAAGGTTGGTGAGGGGAGTTCTGTCGCCGTGGCGAATAATGTCAATCGCGAACACCAATTTGTCCTGGGCCGGGACAGTGACGGCGAAGAAGACACAGCAGCACAACACCAAAGCCATGGGCTTTGGCGTCGCGCGCTTAAGGGCAAACCGGATTCCGGGCGGTCTCATACATCATCATTTCAGCCAAGGCTGTCGGAACACCGCGCCGGTGTCCAGCCTATTGGGGTGCGATTAAAAGTGTCGGTCAGCCAATGGTAGGGCGGCGCTGCCGCGCCGCCCACTTTTTGCTTTTTCAATTCGCTGGCCTTTCTGGGGCAGGGTGCATGGGATTCATTGGTGGAGGTAGGAAGGATTTGGGCGGAGCGGCAGCTCCGCCCTACCAGAAACCGACCAACATTTTTAATCGCATTGCTGCCCATTGCGCGAACTTGCGCGGCGGGCGAAAAACCAATACAACGATGGGGTGTCAACCAATCCGCTGATCGAAATTCGCAAGTTGCGGCTCCAGAAAGCCGCCTCGGCCCGCGCGCTGGGTCTCAACCCTTACCCGTCGCGCGCCAAAAGAACGCATTACGCCAGGGCTATTTTGGACGATTTTGAAACGCTCAAAGGCGCTGCCGTCACGGTGGCGGGACGGCTGGTGTCGTGGCGCAAACAAGGGGCGCTGGCCTTCGGCCATGTCCAGGACCAAAGCGGGCGCATCCAGTTGTTCTGCCGCCGCCAGGTCGTGCAGCCCACGGACAAAGCGGCGGGAATTCTAGGCTACAGCGAGGCGAATTTGCTGGACCTGGGAGACATCGTGGAGGCGTCGGGCGAGGTGATGAAGACCGAGCGCGGGGAAATCTCCGTGCTGGTGCATTCGCTGCGCTTGCTGACCAAGGCGATCCGGCCGCTGCCGGACCAATGGTCGGGATTGAAGGACCGCGAACAGGTGCTGCGCAAACGCTACCTGGACGCCATTCTGGAGCCGGTGTCCTTCGACCGCTTCGGCGCCGTCAGCCGGATGGTGGCGGCGGTGCGGGCGTTTTTGGACGGGCGCGGCTTCATGGAATTTCAAACCCCGGTCATCCAGCCGCAATACGGAGGGGGCACGGCCAAGCCGTTCAAGACGCACGTCAACGCGCTGGGCTGCGAAATGTATCTGGCCATTTCGCACGAGCTTTATCTGAAGCGCCTGATCGTGGCGGGCTTCGAGAAGGTCTATACCATCGGGCGCTACTTTCGCAACGAAGGGATTGACCGCAGCCATCACCCGGAGTTTTCCATGGTGGAAACGATGGCGGCCTACGAGAATTACGAATACAACATGAACCTGGTGGAGGAGATGTTCCGCCAGGTGGCGGCGAGCGCGTTTGGACGGACGGCCTTCCAGGTGCGCGGGCACACGATTGATTTCAGCCAGCCCTGGCGGCGGGTCAGCATGGCCGATGCAGTCAAGGAAAAAACCGGCGTTGATTTCCGCGACTGCCGGAGCGCCGAGGAGGCCAACGCCAAGCTGGGCGGGCTGGGCATCCACGAACCGCAACCCAGCGCGGGCGAGGCCATGGTCAAGGCCTTCGAGTGTACAGTGGAACCGGCCCTGATCCAGCCGACGCTGGTGTTCGGGCATCCGGTGGAGATTTCGCCGCTGGCCAAGCCGATGGCGGAGGACCCGCGCTTCGCGGAGCGTTTTGAAATCTTCATCGCCGGCATGGAATGCGGGGACAATTGGTCGGAACAAAACGATCCGGCCCAGTTGCTGGAAACTTTTCGCAAAGCCTATCGCCCCGAGGAGCGGGACACGGGGAAGTTCCACACCCTGGACTTCGATTTCATCGAGGCGCTGGAATACGGCATGCCGCCGACCACGGGCATCGGGCCGGGGGTGGAACGGATGGCGATGATTTTCACGGAGCAGGAAAATATAGATGACGTGATCTTCTTTCCGATGATGCGCCCGGCGGTCTCTCCGCTGAACGCGGCCATTTACGGGATCGCCGAACCGGCCCTCGCGCCCGTGGAGGACGTGGCGCTGTCGTGGGAGGATTTTGAGTCGCTCTGCAACGAGGGTCTGCTCAAACCGCACGCCCGCAACCTCGCCGTCCACCCGCGGGTGCGGCATTGGGGCGCGGTGGAGGCGACGGGCCAGATTGACATTGAGGGATTTTTGCCGAACAGCGTGCTGCGGCTGGCGGGGTTTAAAATTGCGGCGGAGGAAATCTCTTTTGATGCCGCTTTCGTGCGGTTTTTGAAGAGCAAATTCGCCGACTGTCATATCACAGTGTCGCCGGCCACGGTGCTGCGCGGAGAATAGTTCCGATCAATGGGCGCATGACAAAAATCTTCGCCTTCCTGGTAGGGCAGAGCTGCCGCTCTGCCCTGAACTCTTGGGCGGCGCAGCAGCGCCGCCCTGCCGAAAACATGGAGATTTTTGTCCTGCGCCCCTAATCAACCGCCGCGCTCGAAAAGCGGGAACAAGCTCCCGCACTCCAAATTCAACCGTCATGCTGTTTGACCGCCTCGGCGCAACGCCCGCAGATGGTTGGATAATCCGGGTTTGAGCCGACATCGGTTTCCCAATGCCAGCAACGCTCGCATTTTTGGCCGTCTGCGTGTTCCATAACGATGTGAATCTCGTCCGAAAAAATGTTGTAGGGATCTGGACTGGCAGTCTCATTCTCAAGAGCCAACTTCGACACGTTTAACAACTCTCGCAACTCCTCTGAGTCGGGTCGGACTTGATCCAGTAGCTTCTGGGGCACGAACAAAATAGGTTTTGTTTCAAGTGCCTTGCCAATTCTTTTAGTTTGTCGAGCCTGCTCAATTTCGTAGAGCACCCGGTCTCGCCACTTAAAATACCATTGCCACTTCGCCTTTTCGGCGTCTGTCCGCGGAGAGTCCTGAAGTTTCCAGTCGGCGAGATGAACGGATGGCACAGGTTTGCCGGGAACAAATTCCCAGGCTTCATCGGCTGTGAAAACAAGAATTGGCGCGAGCATATGGCACAGGCCGGTGACGAGGCGGTGCAGCGCGGTTTGGGTGGAGCGGCGGCGGGGCGAATTGGCCGGGTCGGTGTAGAGGCGGTCTTTGATGACGTCGTGGTAAATGGAGGACAGTTCCACGGCGACGAATTGGCTGACTTTTTGATAGACGACGTGAAATTCGTATTGATCGTAGGCGGCGATGACTTCGGCTTCGAGCCTGGAATACTCGCCGAGAATCCAGCGGTCGAGGCCGGTGAGTTTGTCATCGGGGACAGTGTGCTTGGCGGGATCGAAATCGTAGAGGTTGGAGAGTTGGTAGCGCAAGGCGTTGCGGATGGCGCGATAGGTTTCGCCCACTTTATTGACGCGCTCCTCGCTGACCACGATGTCATTGCGGAAATCCTGCGAGGCCACCCACAAACGCAGCACGTCCGCGCCGTATTTCTTGACGTAGGCTTCGGCGGTTTGCGGCTTTTCGTAGGCGCCCTGTTTGCTTTTGGAGATTTTTTCGCGGTCGGCGTCAACCATAAATCCGTGTGTCAACACTGTTTTGAACGGGGCCGCGCCGTTGCCCGCCAGGGAAAGCAAAAGGGAGGATTGAAACCAGCCGCGATGCTGGTCGCTGCCTTCCAAATAAATGTCGGCTTGCCAGGGCATGGGGGATTGCGGATTGCGGATTGCGGATTGCGGATTGGCGGCGGAATGGCGCAATTCCGGGCGGCGCATCAGGACGGCGCTGAAGGAGGAGCCGGAATCAATCCAGACAGCAAGGGTGTCGCTGGATTTGGAAGCGGGGTCCGCGCCCGGCCAATCCTTCGGTTTGACAAGTGACCACAGTTCCGCCATGGGTTTATCGAACCAGATGTTCGAGCCGTGCTTTTCCACCAAGTCCGCCGTGTTGCGGACGATTTTTGCGTCAAGAATCGGTTCGCCCTTGGCGTCGTAAAAGGCCGGAATCGGAACACCCCAGGAGCGCTGGCGTGAGATGCACCAGTCGGGGCGGCTCTCCACCATGCTTTTGATGCGGTTGACGCCCCATTCGGGAATCCAGCGGACGCGGTCAATTTCGGCGAGGGCGCAGGCGCGCAAGGTCATGGAAGTTTGCGGCGGACTTCCGTCCGCCGCTACGCCGGAAAGAGGATGGTCAATACGAATAAACCACTGGTCCATGGCGCGGTAGATGACCGGTGTTTTGCTGCGCCAGCAAAAGGGGTAGCTGTGCTGGTAGTTTTCCTCGTGCAGCAGGGCGTGGCGGAGGCGCAGTTCGTGGAGGACGGCAAGGTTTGCATCGCTCTTGCCATGCTTTTCCAGAGTGGATTTGCCGATCATCTCCGGAGGCATTTGCTGTTCGCGGGGAAGATCGCTCGTGCAGGCGAAGCAACCGTCGTCATCAATGGGCGAATAAATGGGCAGGTCGTTCTGGCGTCCGAGTTGGTAGTCCTCCAGGCCGTGGCCGGGCGCGATATGCACAAAACCGGTGCCGGTGGCGCTTTCCACAAAGGCGTCGCCGGCGTAAAGGCGTCCGGTCCGGGCGCAGAAGGGATGCTGGTATTCGAGGCCGGCCAGTTCGCCGCCCAAAACGGTGCGGACGGTTTGGTAAGTTTGCCATTGGCACTTGCCAGCGACGGCCGGAATCAAGGCCGATAAAATCCAATACTGTTCGTCGCCGGCGCTCACAAGGGAGTAGTTCAAAGTGGAATTGTAAGCGACGGCCAGGTTGGCCGGCAGGGTCCAGGGCGTGGTTGTCCAAATCAGGATAAAAGTTCCGGGCTGGCCGAGGACGGGAAATTTCACGAAAATGCTCTGGCTGGTGTGGTCGTGATATTCCACTTCGGCCTCGGCCAAGGCGGTGCGGGCGGGAATGCTCCAATAAACGGGTTTCTTGCCTCGATAAACGAAACCTTTGTCAACAATATCGGCAAACAGGCGCAGTTCGTCCGCTTCGTATTCCATGTTCAGCGTGAGGTAGGGATTGTCCCAATCGCCCAAAACGCCGAGGCGCTGGAATTGGGCGCGCTGGAGGCCAATGAACTTGTGCGCGTAAGCGTCGCAGGCCTGGCGGATGGCGACAGGCGAGGCGGTGGTTTCGCTGGTCTTGCGCATTTCCTGGGCCACCTTGAATTCGATGGGCAGGCCGTGGCAATCCCAGCCCGGCACGTAGGGGGCGTTGAAACCGCGCAGGGTTTTGTATTTGACGATGATGTCCTTGAGGATTTTGTTCAGGGCGGTGCCGATGTGGACGTCGCCGTTGGCAAACGGGGGGCCGTCGTGCAGGACGAATTTGGGCGCGCCAGCGCGGGCGGCCTGGATTGCGTGATAGAGGCCGGCCGCCTGCCATTTTTGCAGGCGTTGCGGCTCGCGCGCGATCAAATCGGCTTTCATGGCAAAGCCGGTTTGCGGCAGATTGAGCGTGTCTTTGTAATCGGTTCTCAAGTTGGGTTAAAGAATGCAGAATGGGGAAGGCAAAGTCAAAAGGGGGTTTGGTTGACTCCTGGTCGGCGAGGGCTGGCAATTGAAGACCATAGCCGGTAGGGCGGCGGTGCCCCGCCGCCCAAATTATGGGCAAAGCCGCAGCTTTGCCCTACCGATGAAAGAGTGCCGGAGGGGAGAGAGTGTTCCGCCTTTGGGCATACTTCATGGTTCCTGGGTGGCACGGGCGACTCGCCCGTGCCGCCGGGCCACTGGCCCGGCGGAAGCTGGAATGCGACTCTTGGCAAAAGCGCTGCGTCAGAACTTCAGTCCGTCACTCTCGGTTCCGCTCGGCGAGTCGCCGACCGGCACAGGCGAGTCGCCTGTGCCACCCAACCGAAGCTGGGCCGGGTATGAAATATCCGGGTTAGGATTAGGATTAAGATTAGGATTAGGATTAGGATTAAGATTAAGAGGAGGATGGCAACGGGGGGTTGCTTTTGGGGAGGGGGAGGATAGGCTGGATTGGTGGAAAGAATCGAGAAAAGCCGGCTGGATCCGGCGCTGAAAAAACGCATCCAGGAGTTGATCGCGCTGCAAGGCGGGGAGCGGGGGGCGAATCCCGACCTGGTGGAGGACATCATCGTCAATGCGCTGAAGTTGTTGAAGGATGTGAAGGACCGGGGCGATGCGCGGGTGATCCGCACGGCGGTACGGGAGCTGCGCTACGCCTTCCGGCTGTTCGCGCCGTATCATGAAACGCGCAAGGTGACGATTTTTGGTTCGGCCCGGACGGAGCCGGCCCGGGCGGAATACCGGGAGGCGGTGGAATTCGCGCGGCAGATGGCGGCGGCGGGCTTCATGGTCATCACCGGGGCGGGGCCGGGGATCATGCAGGCGGGACACGAAGGGGCGGGGCCGGAGCGGAGTTTTGGGGCGAACATCCGGCTGCCGTGGGAACAGGCGGCGAATCCGATTATTGACAAGGACGAGAAGCTGATTCACTTCAAGTATTTCTTCACCCGCAAGCTGACGTTTGTCCGGCATTCCGACGCGCTGGCGCTGTTCCCGGGTGGATTCGGGACGCTGGACGAGGGGTACGAGGCGCTGACGCTGATGCAAACGGGCAAGGGGCGGCTGGTGCCGCTGGTCTTGCTGGACCGGCCGGGCGGGAATTACTGGAAAGCCTGGGACCGGTATGTGCGCGAACATCTGTTGCGGGCGGACCTGATTTCCCCGCAAGACTTGCATCTTTACCAGATCGCCAGTTCCGCCAGCCACGCCGTGCGCATCATCACCCGGTTTTATCGCAACTATCATTCCAGCCGGTTCGTCAAGGATCTGCTGGTCATCCGGTTGAGGCATGCGCCGCCGCCTTCGGCGCTGCAAGGGTTGAACGATGATTTCGCGGACATCATCATGGGCGAGAAATTTCAGGCGATTGAGGCGACTGCGCAGGAGCGCGAGGACGGCGATTGCCCGGACCTGGCGCGGATCGCGTTTGGATTTGACCGCCGCCAGTACGGACGGCTGCGGCAGTTGATTGATGTGCTGAACAGTTTTTGACGGGCGGCGCGTGAAGAAAACCGGTGGGATGATGCTTGCTCACCAGTGGGCGTAATTAGGGTTGGGATTGGGCTTTTTGAAAAGGAACACATCCACATTCGCACTATCAATGTGGATGTGTTCATTTTAGCAACGCAAACCGAATTTGTCGAGAGAAAGATCGGGGAAAAAGTGCGAAGGGTGCATCTCGGTTTTTGTCCGGCCCAATCCCGATCCTGGCATTGAAGGACGCGTAGCTGAAGCTCCGTTAGGAGCAAAATATGTGTAGCCGCCACGCTAGGCAAGCATCTTAAGCTCCATTAGGAGCGAAATATGCCGCTGACGGAGCTTGAATCTATTTTCATGGTCCAACTACAAAGATTCCGAGCCTGACGGCGCTGACGGAAGCCGCCCTGGCTTTTCGATTGATGCCTGTCTAAAAACTCAGATGCGCCCAAGTGTGAAAGTGTGAGGGCCGCAAATATCGGACGTTTCAAACAAAAATCGGCCGTTTCCAAGCAAGAACTGGCCGTTTCAAGCAAGAACTGGCCGTTTCATTGTGATGGCCGCTGACGGATGGGGACGGTTCACGACCTGCCATCGGCTGGCTTTCATCTCGAAACGGGGCAGCGTTCCGGCGGGAGCGAGCGCGATGGGGACGCGCAGATTAAAGACGGCGTGCAGGCCGGCCTGGACGCGCCGGACCACGGCTTCCGCGTCGGCGCAATCGGCGCCCAATTCAAGGCGCAGGGAGAGTTCGGGCAAGCTGGAGGAATGAACCACCCTGACCTGGTATTCGACAATTTCGGCGAAGCCGCGCAGCAAATCTTCCACCGCGGAGGGATAGATGTTGACGCCCCGCACGATCACCATGTCGTCGGCCCGGCCCAGGATGCCGCCCGCCAGGGCAAGGTCGTGGCAGCCACAGGCGCAAGGGGGCGCTGGGGATTCTTGCAACGGTCGCAGACCGCCGCTACAATTAAACGAAGGGGCGGCGGCGCGCACCAGGTCGCCGGTGCGGTAGCGCAGGAGCGGGGAAGCCAGCCGATTCAAGGTGGTCACGACCAATTCGCCCGCTTCGCCGGCGGGAACGGGGTTTCCCTCGGGATCAACGACTTCGGGGAGATAGGCGGATTCGATGACGTGCAGAACGCCGGCTTGGGCGGGGCACTGGTGGCTGATGGGGCCGGTTTCGGTCATGCCGTGATGGTCGAAGACGCGCGCGCCCGGCCAGAGCTGTTCCAGCCGGCGGCGGGTGGCGGGAATGCTGCCGCCCGGTTCGCCGGCCACGATGAGGAGGCGGACGGGCGAACCATGAAGGTCCAGGTTCCCGTCGGCGGCCACTTCGGCCAGGCGGATGGCGTAGCTGGGGGTGCAGCAGAGGACGCCGGCGGCGTTGTCAATAATCGCTTTGAGGCGGCCGTGGCTGCTCAGGCCGCCGCCGGGCAGGCAGAGGCAGCCGAGTTGCTGGGCGGCGTCGAAGGCCAGCCAGAAACCGATGAAGGGGCCGAAGGAGAAGGCGAAATAAACGCGGTCACCGGAGCGGACGCCGGCGAGGCGGTATATTCTTTTCCAGGTTTCCACCATGGATTGCCAGCTTTCCGCCGTGTCCAGCCAGCGCAACGGGGTGCTGGTGGTGCCGCTGGTTTGGTGGAAGCGCGTGTAGGTGGCGGCGGGACAAGTGAGATTGGAGCCGTAAGGAGGCAAGGCGCGCTGGTCGGCGCTCAATTCCGCCTTGGTGGTGAAAGGGAAGCGGCGAAAATCGTCCAAGCTGGCAAGGCGGGTGTCCAGGCCGGAGAATTTCTGACGGTAAAAGCGGTTGGCGGGAAGGATCGCGGCGAGCAACCGGCGCAGATGGGCCAGTTGTTGGGCGGCGATGGCCGGGCGGGTGGGAAACTCGCTCGCCATTTATTGCTCGGCTTGGGGCGCGGCTTTAAACGCGGCGGCCGCAACCGCCGCGACGGCCGGCTTGGCGGCGGACGCGGGCGCAGGAGCCGGTTTAAAGAACGTCACCAAACAGCCGCCGGTCGCCGCCATGACAATGCCCAAATAGAACTGCCACGGAATCGCCCCCAAGCCCTCTTTGGGAGGGTTCAGGCCAATGGCGACAACGGCGTTGACGATGGGCGCTCCGGCAAAAACGATGGACATGACAACGCCGGGCTTGCCGCCATTGCCGAAGGCAAGCAGGACGCAAAAGGCGCCGATGGCGCCGGCCACGCCGGCCACGAGCGACCAGCCCATGCCCGCGGCCGGATAGGCCCAATCGGCCTTGCGCGTGACCAATATGGCCAGCGGAGCCAGGACGGCGGTGAGGAAATAGGCCAGACCGACGAAGAGAAAGGATTTGTAGAGGGCGTTGGTCTTGTCCGCCATGGCGACCTGCCCGCTGTGCAGGAAAATTCCGTAAAGGCCCCAGGACAGGACCGTCATCAACGCAAAAATCAGCCAGTTCATATTTGTGAAACAACGGTAAAACCGCAACGCCTCAACACGATTACAGCCGCGACAATGAGACATTAGCGCAAAACATGGATTTGCGCAAATAAAAACTCTGTGACAATAAAAATTCCGAGACGCGCCAAGCCCCGGGTGCAGGACAAAAATCTTCACCTTCCTGGTAGGGCAGAGCTGCCGCTCTGCCCCAAATTCTTGGGCGGCGCAGCAGCGCCGCCCTACCGAAGATGTGACGATTTCTGCCCTGCCCCCGCCAAGCCTGTCACGGCCCGGATTGAGCGCGGTAGAGGACGAAGGGGTTGGTGGCGTTAACCGAGTCGTTCACCTGGACGACACCGGTGGCGCTGTTAGTGGAGAGCAGGGTCTGCCACTGGCTGGAGTTGAGAGCTTTGTTGGTATTAAATTGAATGAGCAGACTCTGCCCGACGGCCGAGGTCACCTTGAAGCTGTTGGTGTGGCCGATCTTCGTCGCGTTGGTAAGGATAATCGGAGTGGTCGTGGCACCCGTGGTGATCAGGTTGAATTCGGTGCTACCGCACCGATAGGCCAATGTGGTGTAATCGGCTGCAAGGTTGGTGACGAGAATGGCGTGGTAGAAACTGACGAGGGAGTTGTAATTGCTGCCCGGCTGGAGGGTGTTGGCCGGGATCTGAACCGACGTGGCCGTGCCGGACAGAGCGTTGGAAGTTCCCAGCGTGCCGGTGGTGAAAACGCTGCCGATGTTCACATAAATATAATCCGCGGCCGTCCCGCCCGCAAAGGAGTTCCACGTCAGCGTAAATGCTTGCGCGGGATTGACGGACTGGGTGCCGGAGTAATTGGCCAGAACCGGAGCGCCAGGCTGGGCCAAAGTTGCGGGCAGGTTGACCGTCACCTGCTCATTGGAAGTGGCGGCGACCAGCTTGAAGATGTAGTTGCCGTTGCCAAAGGTGTTGGTGAGCGTGGTCTGATTGCTGCTGGCGACGGACAGCAGGAATTGCCAGGGTTCAAGGATGTTTTGGACCAAGTTCGACACGCTGGTGCTCGGCAACTCCATTGTGGCGGAGAGGGCGCTTTGATTGGAGGACAGGTTGATGGCCGCAAAAAAGAGATAGGGAGGAATGTTGGTGTCAAGCGTCGGCGCCCCGCTGGAAGTCTGATCGTAGACTATGGCCTCACCAACGGTAAAGGCTGTGGACTGGTTGGTGCCATAGTTGCCGCCGCCGCCTCCTCCGCCGCTGCCCGTGCCGGTGGTGAATGTGCCCTCGGGAATTCCACTCAGCGAGTTTCCTCCCGGGTCCTGGCCGCTGAGGAGCCAAAGAATGGGCGTGCTGGCCGGGAAGGCCGGGCTGGGGGTGCAACTCAGCACGGTGTTGCCGGCGCTCCAAACCGGGGTGGTCGTCAGCAGGGCGTACGGGCTGGTACTATAAAACACGGCGGCGGTGGCGGTGGTATCCATGGCCTCGCTGAAGGTGAAAACCACCGCCGCCGTGGTCGAAACCCCCGTCGCTCCGGAGGTGGGCACGGTCGAGACAATGGTGGGTTGGGCCTGCGCCTGCACGAGGCCCAGCAGTGAAAACACCAGCGCGGGCAGGCCGCCCAAGCGACCGCCAGTTGTCCATCGGGGAATCAAACACATTTTCATAGGCACATTTTGGGTCATACTGGCGCATTCGCGCCATCCGCGGCCGAACCGGACAAGCCAGCCGGGTCCAAAAGACGGTTTATTGCTCCGTCCCGCAGGCCCTTGGCTGTGGAGCCGGAGCGGTTCAAATTAAGCGGCACAATGATCATTCAACCAAGCGGGCGCCAGCATCGCAAGGAGCGGGCCGCATGTCAAGCAGGGAACCGCGACTTTCACATTTTTGGGTTCCCCTTGAGGCTTCTAAGTAACTCGCTCCGAACATGCTGGTCAGCAACGACTTGCAAAACCACGAAAAATGCGCTTTTGGGGGCGGAAATGGCCACAGTTACGTTCCTCCGCCCG
>Ga0326728_10011935_pt1 | contig 19584 bp, 19 predicted proteins | sample MB3enrmetagenome_FD_207602 | JGI IMG/M metagenome (GOLD analysis project Ga0326728, IMG submission 207602) | Lab enriched peat soil microbial communities from McLean, Ithaca, NY, United States - MB31MN | ecosystem: Environmental > Terrestrial > Soil > Wetlands > Peat | place: USA: New York... | reverse complement strand
CTCGTGCTCGACGAAGAGACCGATATCATCGAAGAACTGGCAAAACTTGCGGATCTCTCCAGCGCAAAAGTGGAGCTGATCTCGGACGACTTCGAGGAAGGCTCGATCCTCTTCTCGGCATTCGGCGGGATCGCGGCCATCCTCCGGTACAGGACGGGATACTAAATGGTTTTTGACACCACGACAATAATAAGAAAAGCACTGGCGGAATGCACGGGCACCGGGGACGTCCAGCTCACCGATGGCGGGGAGCACGCTGACCTCGCCTCGACCGTCGCGTTCGGCCTTGCAAAAGAGAGGAAAAAGGCACCCGTAAAAATAGCGCAGGATATTGTTGCAGCGCTTAAAAACAATAAAGATCTCGCGGAGCAGGGCATCACGGTCGAGGCCCGGGGCCCGTACATCAACTTCGTCTTCGGCAGCGCCTACGTGAGTGCGGCACTCAAAGCCGCCACGCAGCCCGGCTACGGCTCGCTCCCGGCAAAGGAGACCCGGGTCGTGCTCGAGCACACGAGCGCGAACCCGAACGGCCCCCTCCACGTGGGCCACATCCGGAACTCCATCATCGGCGACACGCTCGCCCGTGCGTTCCGGAAGGCCGGCTACCGGCTCGAGGTCCAGTACTACGTCAACGATATGGGCCGGCAGATCGCGATCGTCGTCTGGGGCTTTGACCACCTCGTCCATGCACCGCACGAAGGCGAGAAAGAGGACGCCCACATCGCCCGGGTCTACATCGAGGCCAACCGGGAGATCGAAAAAGACCCCGGGATCACGGCGCAGGTCGACAGGATCATGCAGCTCGTAGAAGGCGGCGATCCTGAGACAGTGAAAAAGTTCCGCAGGGAGGTCTCCCGCTGTCTCGACGGGTTTGCGGTCACGATGAAGGACCTCAACGTAAAGCACGACCGGTTTGTCTGGGAGAGTGACTTTGTCAGGAACGGCGACACAAAACGGGTCATCCGGAAGATCGAGAAACTCCCGCAGGCCCGGACCGAAGAGAACCTGCTTTCGCTCGACCTCACGGAGTTCGGTTTCAGGAACAAGTACGTGATCCGGCGGAGCGACGGTACCTCGGTCTACGCGGCCCGCGACCTCGCGTTCCATACCTGGAAGAGCGCGAACTTCGACCGGGTCATCGATGTGCTCGGCGCCGACCACAAGCTGATCGGGGCGCAGCTCCAGTGCACCATGAAACTCCTTGGCGAGAAAGCCCCGGAGATCGTGCACTTCGAGTTTGTCTCGCTTCCCGAGGGCTCGATGAGCACCCGGGCGGGAAAATTCGTCTCGGCTGACGACCTGATCGCCGAGGTCACGAAGCGTGCCTTCGATGAGGTCACGACCCGCCGGCCCGAACTCGACGAGACAACCCGCAGGGGCATCGCGGCATCCGTCGCCCGGGCCGGGATCCGGTACGACATCGTGAAGATTTCGCCCGAGAAGAGCACGGTCTTTGACTGGAAGGAGGCCCTTGACTTCGAGCGCCAGAGCGGCCCGTACATCCAGTACGCCCACGCACGGGCATGCAGCATCCTGGACAAGGCCGGCACTTTTGCCGAATGCTACGACCTCGAAACCGAACAGGAAATCGTGCTCGCAAAGAAGATCGCAAAATTCCCTGCGGTCATCGAAAAAGTGGTCGCCGAGCTCCGCCCGCACCTGCTCGCCACCTACGCCCACGAGCTTGCCGACACCTTCAACACGTTCTACCACTACGAACCGGTCCTCAAGAGCGAGGGAGCGGTCCGGGACCGCCGGCTTACGCTCGTTACTGCCGTGCAGAACACCTTAAAAGAATCGCTTGAGACGCTTGGGATCGATGCCATCCGCACCATGTGATGCCCTGCGAAAGCAGGGATACCTCTTCTTTTCACCGGCGTCTACCGCCGCCCTCAAGCCCTGTCTCTGGTGCAAGCGGGCCCTCGCCGGCGGTGACATGTGCTACAAGCACCAGTTCTACGGGATCGACAGCCACCGCTGCGTCCAGATGACGCCGACTCTTGCGTGCAACCAGCGGTGCCTCTTCTGCTGGCGCTCGTTCGAGCACGGGATGACGGAAGTTGAGGAGTGCCCGCCGGAGATTATCCTTGCCGGTGTGCACAAATTACAGAAAAAAGCGTTGGCCGGCTACAACGCGGTGCTCGACAATACCGTGACCGAAGAACGGTGGAAGGAAGCGCTTGCACCGAGGCACGTGGCGATCTCACTCTCGGGCGAACCCACGCTGTACAGCCGGCTCCCGGAACTTGTCGATCTTTTCAATGCGGACGGTTACACCACGTTTGTGGTCAGCAACGGCACGAACCCGGACATGCTCGCCCGGTGCCGGCCGTACCAGCAGTACGTCTCGCTCGATGCGCCGGACCTTGCCACCTATGCAAGGACCTGCCGGCCAATGGGGGATGCGGGAGGGTACTGGGACCGGATCAGGGAAAGCCTTGCGCAACTCTCGACGAAACGGTCGGCCGTCCGGATCACGCTCGTTGCCGGCCACAACGATATAAACCCTGAAAGGTATGCCGCCATCCTGCAGGACGCGGGAGCGACATATGTCGAGGTCAAGGGATACATGTATCTGGGATACAGTAGAAACCGTTTGCAACGGAACAACATGCCGGAGCATGGACAGGTGCGGGCGTTCGCAGAAAAGATTGCCGCAGCGTGCGATTATAAGATCCGGGATGAAAACCCCCTGAGCAGGGTCGTCTGCATGGAGCGTGTGTAAATGAGATTCAATCCATTGGACTGGAAAGAGAAATCCCATACGAACTTCGAAGGCGCATGGCATGAGGGCCCGTCAGTGGTCACCCCGCCCGGCGGGGACGGGAAGTACCCCCGCCTCCGGTACAAGCGGGCGCAGGCGCACCCGGTCTTTGCAACCATCAACCGCTTGCGCGAGATCTACCTCGCGATGGGATTCGACGAGTGCGAGAACCCGGTGATTGTCGAGGAAAACGACATCTACCGGCAGTTCGGCCCAGAGGCGATGGCCGTTTTGGACCGGGTCTTCTACATCGGCGGGCTCCCGCGCCCGAATGTAGGAATCGCAAAAAAGCAACTCGATGAGATCAACGAAATCCTCCAGAGCCACAAAAGCCCGCTCGTCCACGGCCACGCGGTACCGGCAGGTGAAGGCGGCCACAAGGCACCATTCCAGCCGATGACAAAGGAGACCGAAGAGCGGCTCCGCGAGACCCTCCATGCGTACAAGAAATCGGAGATCGACGGGGACGAGCTCACCTTCGAACTGGCAAAGGTCCTCGGGGTGGATGACGGGATTGTCGTGCATATTCTCGATGCCGTCTTCCCGGAGTTCAGGTCGCTCGTGCCCGAGTCCTCGCGGAGCACGCTCCGGAGCCACATGACCAGCGGCTGGTTCATGACACTCGGTTCGATCTGGGAAAGAACCCCGCTCCCCATCCGGCTCTTCTCGGTCGACCGCTGCTTCCGGCGCGAGCAGGCGGAAGGCCCGACCCGGCTCATGACCTACCACTCCGCATCCTGCGTGGTCGCAGGAGAAGATGTCACTATCGAGGACGGCAAGGCCGTGAGCGAGGCGCTGCTCTCTGCGTTCGGGTACGAGGACTTCCGGTTCCAGCCTGACGAAAAGCGCTCGAAGTACTACATGCCGGACTCGCAGACCGAGGTCTATGCGAAGCACCCGGTTCACGGCTGGGTGGAAGTGGCGACCTTTGGCATGTACTCCCCCTCGGCCCTCGGCGAGTACGGCATCGGTGTTCCCGTCATGAACCTCGGCCTTGGGGTCGAGCGGCTCGCCATGATCGCGTACAATGCAGATGACGTCCGTCAGCTCTCGTATCCCCAGTTCTTCCCCCGTCCCTCCGCCGACCGGGAGATCGCACGCGCCGTGCACCTCAGGGAGGAGCCGGTCACGCCGGAAGGAAAGGCGCTCGCGCTTGCCATTGCACGGGTCGCGGCGGCCAATGCCACGGCACAGGGGCCCTGCTCTTTTGAGGCATGGGACGGCACCCTGTACGGTATGCATGTGAAGGTAACTGTCGAGGAAACCGAAACAAACGCAAAACTCTGCGGACCGGCGTGCGCGAACGAGATCTTCGTCCACGAGGGAAACATTCTCGGAGTTCCCGATGCCGAGAAGTGGAAGGATGTACGCACACTGGGCGCCCCGACCGGAATCTCTTATCTCGGTGCAGCATCCGCACTTGTAGCAGCAGAGATCGAACGGGCAGCCCGGTGCGGCAAGGGAACCCTTGTTCAGGTCAAGATGGCAAAGCATCCCAGCGACATTAATCTCAGGATTGAAGAGTACGCGATGCGGGCCATCACGGACAACAAGAAGAAAGTGGACGTCCGGGGGCCGGTCTTCCTTGCGGTAAAGTCGGTACTGGTGGAATAATTCTTTTTTAATCCTGAAAAAAAGGGATATGAACCAACCAAGTTCGCTCTGAAATTAAGAGGGGGGCTTATCAAAAAAATGTAGGAGGGCTCCCCGCCTCATGGCCCCTCCGGGGCACGGAGTTTTTTGTTTTTCTCATTGATCCGCCGCGGGGGCGTCCCTTCGGGGCGGCGGAACTCATCGTTTCAAAATGGGAATAACCACATTCTCATATTTTCTAAACGATTTTTTAGACATGAGCCATTGCTTGAAGATCCGGATTTACGGGATAAAAAAACAAGTCTTTTTGGTAAATCCGGACGAGGGAATCTGAGACGGGGAATATCAAGAGCGGTCCTGCAAAAAAATCCGCTGGTGGATGATCCGCCACGAGAGGATGAGCTGGACGAGATCGGTCGCGGTGACGGTCGTGCGGTTCTCGAATATCGCAATCGGGTGGACGCCGGTCTGCTGCTCGATGCTTCTTTCCAGTTTCCGAACGGTCTCGTAGTTCATCTCACCGTCAAAAGTAAGTGCTCTCATACGGGCGCAGGCCACATCCTCGGTCGAGAACTCGATCATAAATGCATGGTCGTGGAAGGAGAGGAGCGAGTACAGGTCGATGTTGAGATCCACATCTGCCACCATCTGGTTCATCCGGTGCTGGAGGAGGGAGATCCGGTAAATGTTCTCCGTTTCCCCCCGCTCTTTCCCGTACCGGGAAGTGCTGATACGGATGACCGCGTCAGCGAGGCAGCGCTGGGGCGCGATATAGGTCTCGTAGTCTTTCTCCCGCCGGGCAATCTCTTCGGTGACCTCGGCGGAGGAATACCCGCGCCCTTCGGTGTCGCGGAGCCGCTTCCATGCGTGCTTGACTTCGGGGTCCGGGTCGACAAAGACGGAGAAATCCAGGAGTCCACGCAACCGTGGCGTAAAGAGCGTATGGAGCCCCTCGAGAATAATGATCTTTTTTGAGGGAAACGGGACCGGAGGATCGAAGATCCCGGTCGCGTGATTGTAGACTGGTTTTGTGATCGCGCGACCCTCCCTGAGCCGGGCCACATCCGCTTCAAGCTGCGCGAGGTTGTTCGCATCCGGGTGGAGCGGGGTGATGCCAAGCCGCTTTCGCTCTTCACGGTCGAACCGGTGGTAATCGTCAAGGGTAATGGTCGCGACAAGGTCGGGGCCGAAGATCTGGCGGATAGCGTTCGTGAACGTTGTCTTCCCGGACCCGCTGTCACCGGCGACACCGATCACAAAGACGAGCGGCGACCGGGTGATGATATCCTTGAATTGGGGGGGACGCGGCATGGGTAACGGTACGTGAGATGGCATCGGTCTTTAAGATCGTGTAATGAGAATTTTCGGGCCGATTGTGACACTCCGTATTGTTAGAAATAGATAACATTAATATCCAAGAAATGTTAGAAATAGATAATATACGGGACTGATAAGGGTGAAATCAAGAAACCTCCTTCGAATAATAATCGGAGTGTTGATGCTGATCAGCGGTATCGTAGCGATCCTGCTGACGGGGAACGGGGCCATCGTTGGCGTTATTTTGCTCTGTCCGGGTTTTGCATTCCTGATCACGGGAATTGTCCGCCACCGGAGAGATGACGATGGTCCGGAATCTGACGAGCGGTCAAAGAAGATCGCTGCGTACGGGTTATCCTGTGCCCGGCTGACCGGCCTCTTCTTCATGCTCGGCCTCCTATGGCTGGATTACCTTAACATGTTCAGGTTCAGCGCACAGAATGCACTCGCACTCTCGATACTTGTCCTTGCATTCTCCGCAGTGATCTACCCGGCGTTTCTCCTGCGGAAAGGAGATGTCAGGCAATGATGACAAGGCTTCGCTGGAAACTGTTATTCGGAGGGTGTATGACAATCGCGGGGGGGCTCCTTCTCCTGATCTGTAACTGGATGACCCAATTCCGGAACATCGTACTGCTTTCCGGGGCTCTTATTCCAATGGGCCTTATGTTAATTGTACTTTCGCTCATAACAACATGGTACGAGAAAAAAGCCGATGTTATAGATGATGAACGGACCCTGAAAATCCGGGCTCATACATACATGAAGGCGTTTTCATTTTCCATCACGTTTGCCATTGTTCTCTCCGTTCTTATCTATTCGAAAGTGCTTGTTATGGATGCCGGTTCAGCAATTATGGCAATTTTCTTTACTATGATACTGAGTTCTTCTCTGTTGTATTGGTATTATAACAGGCAGGGTGACATCAATGGGGAATAAAACTCCCAGAGATTGAGGATGATCACCAAAATCAAGGAATACCGGGCCCGGTATTCCCTCACCCAGGAAGAGCTCGCCAAAAAGGTGGGCGTGCGGCGCGAGACGATCGTCTTTCTCGAACAGGGGAAGTACAACCCGTCTCTCCGGCTCGCCCACGATATTGCAAAAGCCCTGCACGCGCCGATCGAAGACCTGTTCATCTTCGAAGACGACGAGCCGGAGCCGGATCACCGGGTCGTGCTCATAGATTGAACCGTTACGGGGCGGCAGGTTCCGGCCCGGACGGGTACCCGCCGGGCTCACCGTTCCCCGGGTCCGTGCACAGGTCGCAGAGAATTTTAACCGTCGCCTCTTTGTCGAGCGGTACATTGTCGTTGCCGCACTTGGGGGAGTAGATGCAGGACGGGCAGCCTTTTTTGCACGGGCAGTCGCGCACCAGCTCGTATGCACTCGAAAAAAGGGAGGGGAGGAGGGTGAATGCCTTCTCCGCGAGGCCGATGCCCCCATCATAGCCATCGTAAACAAAAATCGTCGGTTCTCCATTCTCACTAAAGGAGGGGGTGGATAATCCCCCGATGTCCCAGCGGTCGCACATCACGTGGAGGGGCATGAGTGCAATAAGCGCATGTTCCGCGCCGTGCAGCCCGCCGGCAAGATCGAGACCGCCGACCGAGACGGATGCTGCGAGAGGGTCGGGCAGGACCAGCCAGAATGCCTTTGTCCGGAACGTGAGCGGCGGAAGCGAGAGCGGTTCGACACCGAGGATTGTGTCTCCCCGCTTGATTTTGTACGCGGTGTACTGCTCGGTCACCTCGACGTCACCAAAAGCGCATTTCACACCGTTTACGGCCCGGGTCGCGAGCGTTTCGATCACGCGGAGATCCACCTCTTTTAACGGCTGCGTGTAATAATCCACGTCGGTCTCGCTTACCCGGACGGTGTGAGTCTCAAGATCCATTTCATTTACCACGTAGGTATCGCTCTGGTGGAGCATGATTGCACCCTTGTGCGCTTCGCGATATGCCTGCGTCCGGTCCATGGTTTCAAGCATCCTGCCGTGGCACATGATCCGGAAACTCTCTGCGGCCATGCCGTCGAGTCTCACCGCATCGGCTGCCCGGCCCCTGCCTGAGTATACCCATCCCCGGGGCGTCTTTTTGACGAGGCCGCTTTCTGCAAGGCCGAGAAGAAGGGATGCAAACGATTCCCCGAAAAACCCGGCGTCTGCCTCTTCGCGTAACGGCAGTTCGGCCGCGGCGCAGAGCATGTGCCCGGAGACGATGTAAGGGTTCCCGGTATCGATGATCGCGTGCTCGTGCGAACGGGAGAAGAATGCATCGGGGTGGTGCATGAAGTACTGGTCGAGAGGGTTTGCCTGCGCCACAAGTACCGCAAGCGACTCGCCGCCTTTCCGGCCGGCCCGGCCTGCCTGTTGCCGGGCCGACATCATGGTTCCCGGGTACCCGTCGATGATCACCGCATCGAGCGAGCCGATGTCGATGCCAAGTTCGAGCGCATTCGTGGAGACCACGCCCCGGATCTCCCCGCTCTTGAGCTGCCGCTCGATCATGCGCCGCTCCTCGGGGAGGTAGCCGGCCCGGTATGCAGAGATGCCTTGGGCAAGCCGTGCGGATGTGCGCCGGGCATCCTCTCTCGTCCAGATGGTGACAAGCTCTGTCATCTTCCGTGAACCGGTAAAGCACAGCGTCTGGAGATCGCCTTTCACGCAGGAGAGCAGGAGGTCTTTTGTCTCCTGGTGGGCGGAGCGTTCTCCGATGCCATCGTAGAAGGGGTTGTAGAGGACAAAGTGCCGGGTCCCGTGCGGGGATCCGTCAGTATCGACCAGCGTAAAGGGCCGGTCTACGAGCCGCCCGGCAAACTCCTCCGGGTTTGCAAGAGTCGCGGTCGAGAGGACAAACTGCGGGTCGGATCCATAGGAGCGGGCAATCCGGACGAGCCGCCGGATCAAAAGTGCGATCTGGGAGCCGAAGACCCCACGGTACCGGTGGGCTTCGTCAATCACGACAAACTTCAGGTTTGAGAAAAACGGGCTCCACTTCGCATGCCACGAGAGAACCTGGTGGAGTTCGTGAGGATTCGAAATAACGATCCGGGCATTTTTCCGGATGGCGGCCCGTTTCGATTGCGGCGTATCGCCATCATAGATCGCCGGCTTTGCCGGGATGCCGGTAAATGTTTCCATTGCCCTGAGGGTCGCGTACTGGTCGTTCGAGAGGGCTTTTGTAGGGTAAAGATAAAGCGCCCGGGCCCCGGGGTCGGCCGCAAGGCCAGCAAACACGGGGAGGTTGAACGCGAGGGTCTTGCCGCTTGCCGTGGGTGTGGTGATGATTACGTTTTTTCCTGCACGGAGACCATTGATCGCCTCGCACTGGTGGGAGTACAGCCGGATGCCGTTATGGGTAAGGTAGTCGTAAAGCGCCCCGGGGAGCGGTTCGTCCAGAGCGCCATACCGGGCCGGCTCCGGCTCCGAAACCTGGTGACAGGTGACCCGGCTGCGGTACACCGGGTTGGTCCCAAGGAGCCGGACCACGTCAGCGACAGCCACAGGTCTCCCCCAGCAGGTAAAAGAAGAGGCGGGCAAGCGAGACGACATCCTGCCGGTTGTGCCTGACGATCGGGACAAGGGGGCCGCAGTTCTGCGTCCTCATGTAGGTTTCGTAGAACTCCGGCACCATCTGGCCGGGGACGTCATCGTTCCGGGTGACCCCGAGGATCGCGGATTCAAGAGCGGAAAGCCGGCACGATGGGAACTGCCCTTTCCACCGCCGCCGGGAGAAGTGCAATATATCGAAATGCGGGATGCGGGGGATTGAACCGAGGCCGTAGTAGGCGAGCCGATCCTGAACGTAGGGGAGGTCAAACGCTTTCCCGTTGAATGTCACGAGTGCCGGCCGCTGGCCTGAACACTGCTCCGCGGTCGCAAAAAGAGCGGCGGCCTCCTCGCAGATATCGCGCAGCAGGTACTGGCGGACCATGAGACGCCCCTGTTCGATGGTGCCGACGCCAAAGAGGATAATCGGCCGGGAAAAGAGTCCGAGCGTCTCGATATCAAGGAAGACATAATCCCCGGGTTCAAACGAGCCGGCCATCCCAAGCGCGAACGGGTGGGACTTTGTATGCCGGCTCCCGACAAGATCCATGACCTCGACCGGGTCCGCACGGGTCAGCCGTTCGAGCACCGGCCGGGCCGCATACCGGAACTTCGGGTGCCCGAGAAGGTCCGCTATCGTGTGGTAGCCCCGCGCTTTCAGGTGCCGTTCCGACACTTCCCCCACCCCGTGCACGAGCGTGAGATCAGAAAGCATCTCCTGCGCAAGGCGTCCGGAGTCGACTGCCGCGGTGGGCAGGGAGTGCCGGCTTTCAATCGCGATGCATGAACCGCCGTCGTTTTCTATTTCCCTGCCGGGAAAGAGGGTATCGAATGCAACGCCGTCATACCGGTCGACAAGCTCGCCGAGCAGGGCACGGGCCTGGTCATATTCCGATGAGAAGACGCAGCTGCCGGCAAGACCGGCCCTAAAAACATTCCCGTCGCGGACGACATCGTATTCTTTCAGGGCATCCATCCGCTGCTGCCAGAGCACCCCGATCCTGCTTTCTGCCTGCATGGCGGCCATCTGTACAAAGAAGTCCGGGAACCGGATGGTTAAAAGACCGGCCGTGGGGGGTGAAAGTGAAGCGAACGCTCATCATGATGCCACGCACACCTTTTTTTAATGATTGCGATCTTCCAGCACGGGGAGTACGAGCCTGCGGGCGCCATCGCGGAATATCTCGATGCCCGTAACGAACCATTCCGGATCCTCCGGCTCTACGAAGGCGACGCACTCCCCAGCGATCCCCCGGACCGGCTTATCATCCTTGGCGGCCAGATGAGCGTCAACGATGAGAGCACATACCCGTTCCTTTCTCCCGAGAAGAAACTGGTGAGAAAGGCGATCGCCCGTGATTGTACGGTGCTCGGGATCTGTCTCGGCGCCCAGATGATCGCAGCAGCGTGCGGGATGCAGGTCTATCCACAGGAAAAGGAACTGGGGTGGCGGACAATCTATGGCTGCGCACCAGCATGGCACCGGCTTTTCCCGGCAACGTTTGAGGTCTTCCACTGGCACACGGAAACCTTCGATCTTCCGGAAGGAGCAGCACTTCTTGCCACGGGCAGTGCAGTCCCCAACCAGGCATTCCTGCTCGGCCGTGCAGTCGGCGTCCAGTTCCACCCGGAGGTGACTGCTCCCGTGATAGCGCAGTGGGCAAAGGATCTCGGCGATGCAGAACGGTTAATGCTTGTCAGGGAGACAAAAGAGAGGATGGGTGGAAACCGGCAGATCTGTTCCACACTTATGGACGCCTTCTGCGCCGGCTGGAACAGGTAACAAGGAAGGTCCGGAATGGTAATCAGTAATGTGAAGGGATTTCTTATCGACATTGACGGTGTGCTTTCTACCGGTGATACCGCCATTCCCGGTGCACGGGACGCCATCGCGTTTCTCAAAGAACAGGACTACCCGTTCCGGTGCGTCTCCAACTCAACACGGAGGTGCCGGGCGACGATTGCAGCCCGGCTGGAAACCATGGGGTTCGAGATCCCCGGACAGGCAATCTTTACGCCGCCACTTGCCGCTGTCCGGTACCTGCAGGAAACCGGGAAACACCGGGCATACCTCCTCACGACAGGTGACGTGGACCGGGACTTTGCGGGAGCGTGCACCGATGACGGCTCGACCGCGGTCGACTTTGTGATCGTCGGGGATGCGGGGGAACGGGTAACCTGCGCCAGCATGAACCACGCGTTCCGCTGCCTGATGGAAGGGGCAGGGCTCATCGCGCTCGAAAAAGACCGGTACTGGATGGCACCTGACGGGCTTTCACTCTCGGCCGGGCCGTTTGTTGCGGCACTGGAATACGCGACCGGGAAGACCGCGATGGTAGTCGGAAAACCTGCAAGGGCATTCTTCGATCTCGCGCTGCGCGATATGGGGCTTCCCGCTGACGGGGTCGTGATGGTCGGCGACGACATCCTTACCGATATTGGCGGGGCACAGGCTGCCGGCATGCGGGGTGTTCTTGTCCGGACCGGTAAGTTCCGTGCAGATGCATTCGAAAAGAGCGGGATAAGACCTGCCGCCGTTATAAATTCTATCGGAGATCTCGGGGCTATCCTGTAAAGGAATACTGCCATGCACCGGACCAAAATATCCCTCGCGGTTGTAATCATCGTCCTGCTTGCCATGGCCGTTGCCGCCGGCTACCAGTACACCCGGCCGTCGGTTGTCGTTCCCCATATCGTGGTGGGGACGGAGCAGTCGGCCCCGATTATGGCCACGAGCACGTTCCTGTTCGAAAAAAGCCGGATCACCATTACTGTGCCGGTCGATGGTGCAGTGTACCAGGCGGCAAAATCTACCGATAAATCGGTTTCCATCTACGGCAATGTTTCGGAAAGCGAATGGGTCACGGACAGTTACCGGGAAATGGTCAACGATCCTGCGCAGGATCAGATGTACTCGGACCTGATAACCCAGTTCCGGAAGATCCGGGTCGATCAGGGGCTTTCAAGTGACGAGTATCTCGAGCTGATGGCCGCCTACACCCAGTCCCTGACGTATAAAACTACACCCGACAATCCGACGAAGTACCCGGTCGAGACCGTAGTGGAAGGGGCGGGTGACTGCGACGACAAAAGCGTGCTCCTTGCCGGTCTCCTCTCCCGCGAGGGGTACAGGGTTGCGCTCTTCGCGTTCGCTCCCGAGTCGCACATGGCGCTCGGTGTCGGCTCCACCGGCCCGCTCTACAAGGACACCGGGTATGCTTATCTCGAAACGACCAACCTCTCCTATGTAGGAGTACCGCCCGATGAACTTGCAGGGGGAGTCATCCTCACATCAGAGCCGCTGGTCATTCCGGTCGGAAACGGCACGACGCTGTACACCAGCGGGGCGGAAACATCCTATATCAATGACATGTCCGCCTTCGCAGAGCAGAAGCTGCCGGGCATGGACGCCCAGATCCAGCCGCTCGAAAGAGATCTTACGGCAAAGCAGAACCAGATAGCAGGAATAGAGTCCAATATGCAGGCCCTGCGGAGCGCAGGAAATATCGGGGCCTACAATGCCCAGGTCTCGTCCCACAACGCACTCGTATCGGCATATAACGCTGAACTTGACATCTACCATCAGGTGGTTGCCCGGTACGATGCCTATGCCGGGGTCTATAATTACATCATCTCGCACGCGTACGACCGGGAAGGCACCTACGAATGGGTGAAGGCGAACATGCCGGCGTAGACGAGAGGCGCCGGCACCTTACTACCGGGCTTCAGAGACTCCGTCAGAGAAGCGCCGGTGCCCGGAAGCCTGTTGCGGCCTCCAGGCGCCGGATCGCCGTATCGCAGTACTGCCGGGAGACATCGATCCCGATAAACCGTCGCCCGGATTTTGCCGCGACAAGCGTGGTCGTTCCCGCGCCATTGAACGGGTCGAGCACGATATCGTTTTTGTACGAGAAGAGTTTCATGAGCCGGCGGGGGAGTTCCTCGGGAAACATCGCGGGATGATCGAATTCTTTCATGTGGTGCTCCGGCGGGATCTTCCATCGGCCGATTACCCATTCCTTGAATTCGTCGGCAGTGATATCGATGTCCTCGCGACGGCCCGTTTTTTTATGGGACCCCTTGTCGAAGACCTCGACAAACTCCCATGTGTACTTGATGTAGGGCATAGACGGCGATTTCCAGCTCCCCCATGCCGTGTACTTGGCGTTGTAGTTGTTCTTCTCCCAGAGAAACTCCGCTTTCCAGAGCAACCCGAGCCCCAGGAGCTGGTTCGAGATGATGTGATGGGTCGGGACATAATCCGAGAAAAGCGGCTGGACATTGACGGCCATCCTGCCCCCGGGCCTGAGCACCCGGGCGCATTCTGCCCAGATCCGGTTAAGCGTAGCGAAGTACTCGTTCCACTCGCGGGTGTCGTCGTGCGGGTCCTGCGCGTACGCATGGCCGAAATTGTAAGGCGGGGAGGTGATGACAAGGTCGACGCTTTCCGAAGGTATGCCGGAGAGAACGGAAAGAGCATCGCCGCAGATGATCCGGTTCACAAAAGGTTCAATCGACGGGTTTTCGCGGGAATGGTGGGTCTCTTTCGCGTCCTTCGAGCCCTTCCGGACCTTTGCCTTTCCGGCTTTGTCCTTTACTTTTTCCTGCCGCACGGATCACGCTGCCTTCAGGGTACTGGTAGAGCGGAGAAGATTAAAAACGCATGTCCTGTCCGGGGCCGGTAGCACCTGCCGATACCGGGGAGAATAATACGCAGGGTGCGGCAGGCCCGTTGTGGTAGTAACAGGTGAAACAGATCGCACAAAAGCAGGCCGGGGCGGGGGATCCTCCCCCGCTTTTGGCCGCTGTTCTTACTTCTTTTCTTCGTTTGTCTCCATGTGGTCGAGCACCCGGTCCCACATGACGAGGAGCCCGGGGACGATCACGTAGGCGAGGAGGCCGGTGCCGAGGAAGGCACCGACCAGGACGATCTCGGTCTCCATCGGGATCGCCTCAGGCAAGGGCGGAAACACCGTCTGCCCAGGTTTCGACGACGGTCTGGATGGAGTCGTCCTCGTAGGACGAGAGCGAGACCTGCTGCCGGTTGCCCAGAGCGTCATTCTCCAAAAGAAAGACGGGAAGAAGCGGTTCATTGCGGCAGTCACCGATCTCTCCAAGGCGTTTGCCCTCTCAGTCCCGCATGAAGAAGCAGTGAGAATCCGTGACGATATTGCGTTCTTCCAGGCGGTTCGTGCCGCTCTCGTAAAATACGACCTCGACGGGGATCGTGCCGGGAAGACATGGGATATGGAACACGCAATCCGCCAGATTGTCAGCGGGGCGATTGTATCGGATCAGGTAATCGACATCTTCACGGCCGCCGGCCTCAAAAAGCCGGATATCTCTATCCTGTCAGAAGAATTCCTTGCAGAAGTGAGGGGACTCTCACAGAAGAATGTGGCTGTAGAACTATTGAGAAAACTCCTGAACGATGAGATCAGGACCCGGCAGAAGAAACGGCTCGTCCAGTCCCGTTCCTTTGAACAGATGCTTCAGGAAACCATCCACCGGTACAAGAACCGGGCAATCGGGACTGTGGAGGTAATCGAGGAACTGATCAAGCTTGCAAAAGAGCTGCGGGAAGCAGACAAGCGTGGAGAAGATCTCGGGCTTACGGAAGCAGAACTGGCCTTTTACGAAGCCTTGGAAGTTAATGACAGTTCTGTAAAAATTCTGGGTGATGAAGTTCTCAGGAAAATTGCCCATGAACTGGTCGAACAGATCCGGAAGAATGTCACCATCGACTGGACAGTAAAAGAGAGCGTCAAGGCGAAGATCCGGGTGATGGTAAAGCGCATCCTGACAAAATACAACTACCCTCCGGATAAGCAGCCAAAAGCCGTTGTAACTATTCTCGAACAGGCCGAGATCCTTTGTGCAGAGATCAGCGGTCGATACTGAATCGAATCCTGTGTGGGCCACCCCACCCATCATCCCACTCACCCCGACCTCCAAAAAAATCGGTCACCCCCCTACCCCCACTTTGCACTCCGCAAAAAAAATGATCGGACCGATCAATCTCAAAATCGGTCGGAGCGACCTCTCTTTTTCCAGTACCGCATCGTGCGTTTCCACTGGAGTTTCAGACGTGACGGGGTGGTCGCCCCGACCGTACTTGATAAGAGGCCGGACCGACCGATCACAAACATTGGTCGGGGCGACCTGAGATCCACGCGGATCTGAGGTAGCCCCCCTACCCCTATCTTACATTCCGCAGAAAAACCGGTCGACCGATCAATCTCAAAACCGGTCGGGGCGGCCGTTTTCCCGGGGGTTCACCCCCTCTCCCTTAGCACAGTAAAAAGCGTTTAATGCAGACATCGACATACACTGATGCGGTTAATCGTATGCTGGACATCGAAGACCTTCATGTGAATATCGGTGATAAGGAGGTTTTGCACGATATCAACCTCCACATCGATGCCGGGGAGACCCACGTGCTCATGGGCCCTAACGGCTCCGGGAAGACCACGCTCTTGATGACGCTGATGGGATTCTCTGGCTATAAAATCACGCAGGGAACAATCACGTTCAATGGCGAGGACGTGACCGCGATGCATGCCGACGAACGGTCCAAGCGCGGGATGGGCATGCTCTTCCAGCGCCCGCCCACCATTTCAGGGCTCAAGCTGGGCAAGCTCCTTACTGCTATTTCGCACGATAAGACCGTGGACATCCCGGAACTAGCCAAATCGGTGCACATGGGCGGGTTTTTAGAGAGGGACATTAACAAGGGGTTCTCGGGCGGGGAAATCAAGAGAAGCGAAGTGCTCCAGCTGATGATCCAGAACCCGGACTTCGTGATGCTCGATGAGCCCGAGAGCGGGGTCGATCTCGAAAACATCTCGCTCATCGGAAAGGCTATCGGAGACCTGCTCGAAAAAGACAAGCGCATGGCAAAACGGGAGAAAAGCGGCCTGGTGATCACCCACACGGGGTTCATCCTCGATTATATTGACGCGGACAAAGGGCACGTCATGTGCGATGGGATGATCCGGTGCCATGGGAATCCCCGCGAGATCTTAAAGGACATCAAACAGCGTGGCTATAAGGAGTGTCTGGAATGTCGCCAGAGCTGAGTACGCCGGGCATATCAAAGGAGGACCAGGAACGACTCGTCCAGTCGGGGATCAACCTCTCCATGGAGAACCGCTGCGGCAGTTACCTCCAGATGAACCAGGACGTCGTCCACGCAGAGTGCCATCAGGAGGGCATCGAGGTCCTTTCCTACAAGAAGGCAATGGAAAAGTATGACTGGCTTAAGGAATACAACTGGAAGGCCGTCGACAAGGATAAAGATGAGATTACGAAATACGTTGCAGCCCAGAACGATCCCAAGGGTTATGTGATCATCGCCCACAAGGGCTCGAACAATATCCTCCCGATCCAGGCCTGCCTCTATCTCGGGCGAGAGACGATCCAGCATGTCCACAACATCATCATCGCCGAAGAAGGCGCAGAGCTCCATATTATTTCGGGGTGCACGAGTGGCGGACACGTCGGGCAGGGTGCTGCACATTACGGCGTTTCAGAGTTTTACATCAAGAAGAACGCGAAGATCAGTTTCACCATGATCCACACGTGGACCGAGAACATCGAGGTCTTCCCGCGCAGCGCGTCTATCGTGGAGGAAAACGGGGTGTTCCTGTCAAACTATGTCTGTATGCAGCCGGTCAAAAAAGTCCAGATGTACCCCACGGCAACCTTAAAAGGCGAGAACTCGGTCGCCCGGTTCTCGACAATCACTATCGCATCCCCTACCTCGTACCTCGATATCGGATCGCGGGCGATCCTCGAAGGGAAAGGTGCGAGCGCGGAGCTGGTCACCCGCGCCATAACCCAGGGCGGGACCATCATCTCGCGGGGCCAAATCATCGGGAAAACCGCAGGGACACGGGGACACCTGGAATGCAAGGGCCTGATTCTCAAGGACGGAATCATCTACGCGATCCCGGAGATCGACGGGCGCGTGGTCGGCACCGAGCTCTCCCACGAAGCGGCAGTCGGAAAGCTTGCGCAGGAAGAGATCGAGTACCTGATGTCCCGGGGGCTCTCCGAGGATGAAGCGACGGCCACGATCATCCGGGGATTTCTCGATGTCAAGATCGCCGGCCTGCCCGAGGCGCTCCAGAAACAGATCGATGCCACTATCGATGTGGCAGAAAAGGCAGGGTTCTGAATCGAGCAGGTCTGCAATGCCCCCGTACCCCCGATCGGACGAACGCAGCAGGATGGTGGATCTGCAGATAGAAGCGAGGGGGATCCGCAACCCAAAAATCCTCGCTGCGATGCGGGAGGTACCCCGGCATCTTTTTGTCCCGAGCCCTTATGACAGGGATGCGTACGCGGATGCACCCCTGCCGATCGGGAACGGCCAGACCATTTCTCAGCCTTACATCGTAGCGCTCATGACCGAGCTGCTCCGGCCGGCACCCACGGACACGGTGCTTGAGATCGGGGCGGGGAGCGGGTACCAGTCGGCAATCCTGTCGGCGCTTGTCCGGAAGGTGATAACGATCGAACGCATTGAAACGGTTGCAGCACAGGCACGCGCCAACCTTGCGGCAGTCCGTGCGGACAACGTGGAGATCGTTATCGGCGACGGGACACTCGGGTACCCGCCATCTGCTCCTTACAACGGGATTATCATAACAGCCGCAACGCCGCTCATACCCGGCCCGCTCAGGGCCCAGCTTGCGGAGGGGGGACGGCTGGTCGCCCCGGTGGGCAGCCGCTCACTCCAGGATCTTGAGGTAATCGAGAGGCACGGGGACCGGTTCACGGAGGAACACCACGGCGGCGTCCGGTTTGTGCCGCTCATCGGTGAGTACGGCTGGGAGGAGGAATAAGCCATGAGAATCATCGATATCACGCGCCCTCTTTCCACTGCCACGGTTTCATTCCCCGGTGACCCGCCACCGTTGTTTTCCCAGAGGGATGCGGGACGGTACCTGATCAGCGACCTGCACATGAACAGCCATTCGGGCACCCACATCGACGCCCCGGTCCATTACCTGAAAACCGGGGATACCGTCGACACCGTTCCACTCGATCACCTCATCGGCCCCTGCCGGGTGCTGGACATGACCGGTGTGGGAAGTGCAATCACAGCAGCGGACCTGCAGGGCAGGATTGGTGACGCCAAGCGTATTCTCTTGAAAACGGTGTTTTCCGGGGAGGATCGGTTCAGGGAGGATTACCCCCATCTTACCCTCGATGCGGCAGAACTGCTCAGCGCGAACGGTACCCTGTGTGTCGGAATCGACTCCTTTTCTATCGAAGCCTTTGTCTGCGACGGGTCAGTGCACCGGGAGCTGCTCGGCCACGGTTGCATCATCATCGAACTTCTCGATCTCTCCGGGGTCAGGGAGGGAGCATTTGACATGGCGGCACTGCCGCTGCGCTTAGCCGGCCTCGATGGCGCTCCTGCCCGGGTTGTGCTGATGGAAAACGATGGAGTGATGTAATGGATATTGTCACGGATTCGGTAAACAGGCTCGAAGAGATCATCCGTAACAGCGGCTGTGAGGAAACCGGGGTACATCTCGATGTCGATCCCGATGCAACGACCTGCGAGTACGAGCGGGGTGCCTGCATGGTCGCATCGTTCGGGGGGCGAAACGCGGAATTTGTCACCGACGACCCGCTCCGGGCAACCACGAAGATCTCCTTCATGTACGGGGTGCCGCTGGAAATGCCCGGCGTCCGGGCTGCCGCATGCGCCATCATCAATGTTGCCACCGCTTTCTTCTGCCTCACTAGGGTGCGGCGGGCCTGCCCCGCGAAGTCGCATGCCGCATGCCTGCATGAACTTACCGGGGAGCTTCGCGGTCACCGGGTGCACTGCCTCGGGAGGATGCAGGCACTGGAGCCTTCACTTGGTTCTTCGGTTACGAAAAAACCTGAAGAGGCAGATATCATTCTCATCAACAATGAAGGAGTGATTGCACCGGGGACCGGGGATCTCGTGGAGACCTGGAGCGGGAAAAAACGTATTATCTTCCTTGGCCCCTCAACATCAGGAGTCTGCCGGCTCCAGCAGAAAGAGCACTGGTGCCCGTACGGGCAGCAGACGCCGGGTTCTGTTCCGGACCCCTCGCAGCACTAAAACTCTTTTTATACAAAACACCCACCCTCATGCATGCTTTTTGGGTCGTCCGGGATCCGTCAGCGGTTTGACCTGTCACTGGTAGAGACCACACTTGCGGTCGGGGCGGTTATGGGGGAACGGTATCCTGACTGCGTGGTGGGAACCGACACGCGGACCACAAGCCCGCTGCTCGCCCGGACCATTACTGCCGGCATACTGGGCGCCGGGGGACGCGCACGATTCACCGGGATCGCACCAACACCCTCTGTA
>Ga0326728_10011934_pt1 | contig 19584 bp, 18 predicted proteins | sample MB3enrmetagenome_FD_207602 | JGI IMG/M metagenome (GOLD analysis project Ga0326728, IMG submission 207602) | Lab enriched peat soil microbial communities from McLean, Ithaca, NY, United States - MB31MN | ecosystem: Environmental > Terrestrial > Soil > Wetlands > Peat | place: USA: New York... | reverse complement strand
AGGCACACCTGCGCATCAAACCGGGAAATAGGGCAGTTGTTTGGAAGCTTGACCTATTCGGCAGTAGCCAAAATAGCTGCGACCGTATCGAAACGATTGGAATCGGACAAATATTTACGAGAGCAGATAAAGGGACTGGAGGCGAAATATTCCTTTTTCAAGGGCTGACCCCTTGCTGTTCATATGGGGAGAGGATAACGAACCGACGAGTTGGCAACTGCGGCAGTACATGCCAACTGGAAAATACGACGGCGGGACCGGTTTGGCGATATATGGATGGAAAATAGTACCTGAGGCGGTTGCCATTCAAAATCCACTGACACTGAAGGCATACAATGCCTTAATATTTGGCAGCCCATGATGGAGTTGCTAGGACAGTAAGTACAGTATCAATGTGTTGTTAATGGATAGACTTGGCTCGTGAGAAATACGACATAAAGGGAAAAAGATGAAAAGAATATGCTTTATTATGTTATGCTCAACTCTCCTCCTCCTGCTGTCCATAGTGCAACTCGTATCCGTCGGTGAATCTTCGAATTCCGCAAAATCCTTCTTTAACGAAGCCATTTCATTGCTTAACCAGACCGGAGGTATTGGTTCATTCGCCACGCCACCCGGAACACCGGGGCGAAACGAGAACCCGCTTCCTGCTGAAAAGGTCGGCGACGTTCTGGACAAGGTTATTCGTAATCTTCGGACAGTAATTGAACTTGATCCAAGCATTAGGGAAGCATATTTTTTTCTTGGGGTGGCGTATGTCAGAAAAATGGACACAGACCAAGCAATAACAGCATTTTATAAAGCCTTGGCTGTGGAACCTGATAGAGAGATGACTTACGTCCTTCTTTGTGGCATACTTTGGGATGCAAAAAGGTATGAAGACGCCCTGAGCGTCACATCTAGGCTTACAGCACAACTTCCACAATCCAAGATCACTGCCGCAATACTCGCTGGCAAGACTTACTATGAAATGGGTGACTTTGGAAAAGCATTAGAGGAAGGCTTGGGAATAATTGATTCAGACCGTTCTCATCTTGAAGGTCGAATACTCGTTGCGTCTTCATATTATTGTCTGGGGAATTATGAAAAAGCTGACGAACAAATTAAATTATTAGAGTCCGACCCACGCATAAGTAGCCAAATCTCAGAATTCAAGAATGAACTAAAAGTAAAATGCGGAGCCGGAGGCAAGCGCTAATCGGGCGGTCGAGTAAGTACGGGGTCAGCCCTTGAAAAAGGAAAAAGTGCGGGACCCTGGTAAATGAATGTGGGGTCGGTCTGAACCAAGTACTTAAATCGATAGCGACATCGCCGTTGCCGACTTGGCTGAGTATTTGAATTCACATGGCCAGTCCTTCGAAAATGGCGCTAGTTTTACCGGTTCGGGCTTTTGAGAGTAAGAGAAGCGCTCGGCAGTGAAGATTATGGACAGTGTCAATACAAATTATGCCTCTTTTCCGGATGATGCATTCGGGCCGGGCTAGTCAAATTAGGTGTGGACGACACCCTGAACGTACGGCCGGCACACCAACCGGCGCCAAGGGCAGGCATTTTACGTCAACCATCAGGCCGAGGGGCCAACACATGATTCGAACAAAGATAATTGCTGCATTCCTGATCCTGGCTGCCTGCATCCCGGGAGGGTTTTTGACCTCCGCTCATGCGGTCCAGGCGAATAAATGGACATATTACGACAACAAATTGATCCAGGTCGATTTCGACGACGGCACCTCGATACAATACGGCTATGACGAGAACGGAAACCAGGTGTCAAAAACCTATGGGAGCCAGTTTTATAATATCACGGCGAGCGCAGGCGCCGGAGGAACCATTTCTCCCTCGGGACCGGTGAGCGTCGTCAGTGGAGGCGGCTGCTCCTTTACCGCCATGCCGGACTCCGGCCACTGTGTTGCAAATATTGTCGTTGACGGACAATCGCTCGGGGCGGTAACCGGCTACACCTTCACCAACGTTACCGCTGCCCATATCATTTAAGTATCATTCACAAGCGGATTTCCAATAACGGTATCCGCCAATAGCGGCGGCGCCGTCAGTCCCGGCACGACCAGCGTGAGTTATGGCGGCAGCACTACATTCACCATTACGCCGAATACCGGTTTCAACATTGCAAATGTGCTGGTCGACGGGAGTTCTGTCGGGACCCCGACCAGCTATGCTTTCGCAAACGTCATGGAACCCCACTCCATCACGGCCGAATTTCAGGCCTATACCTACTTGATAACGACATGCGCGGCCGGGGGCGGCACGATCTCTCCAAGTTCGCCTTCAGTGGCTTACGGCGCAAACCAGGCGTTCACGATTACTCCGCCCGGGGGAAGCAACACCTATGACGTGCAGGTGGACGGAGTGTCCCGGGGGCCGATCGGCAGCTATACTTTTACGAATGTCATGGCAAACCACGTTTTGTCTGCAACCTTTAACGCCATTATGAATCAGAACACCGGCATATACTATCAGCACCTCCAGGACGCTTATCTGGCCGCTCGGAACTCGGACACCCTGTTGGTCGGTAGTGGGACTCTAACGGAAGACTTTACCGCCAACCTGAACATATCGATCACCATCGATGGCGGCTATAACGGCGATTTCAGCGCAAATCCGGGCGCCACTACTCTCAATGGGGCGGCGACTATAAGCTCCGGTACTGTTACATGGAAGAATTTCGTGATCTCAAATTAGGCAACGCATTGGGGAATCGCCCCTGGTTGAATACGGCTGATAAACATGGGGCCATTGTCGAAAAGGGGCTACTGAACTGACCACAGAAACGTAAATGCCGCGCTCGGCATCGAGGGGGGGAAATGAAGAAGACGATTATGCTATTCTTGGCTCTTATGTTGGGCACGGGGGCTGCTATTTTGTATGCCGGCTCGGGCGACCTGGTCGTGAATGGAAACATCACGGTGAGTAACCTCGGATTCTGGGGAACAGCGCCTTATGCCAACTATGGTTTATATGGCAGCAATTCAGTTACCGATCCATCCGGTTCCTATTTGGGAGTCTATGCGTCAATGTATCCAACTTATACTAAAGGAGTGACCCAATATACCACATCAGGTTATTTCATAACAAAGCCCATTACAAATAGTGGTGTTACCCAGGCCGGATACGACCGAGGCATTTTAACACAGGTTTTTCGCAATTGTCATGGGACTGGAGCTGACGATAGTGGAATATTGGCTATGCTCTACGGAGAAGAAATCGACTACGGGCATTTCAATACCAGCGGTTCAGCATCTCCTTTGACCACGAATGCCTACGGGCTGTCGATTTTTCCTTACTACATGAGCGGAACAATTACCAATATGTATGATATCTATCTGGGATCGACCGTTTCCAACGGAACTGTAACGAACAGGTGGGGTATTTATCAGGCCAACACCGCCAACAATAGCTTTGGCGGAAACGTCGGCATCGGGACGACAAGCCTCGGGACCGGCGGAAGCGCGGCCCTTTTGTTAGGCAACGGCAGCAAACCGGCGTCTCTTAGCAATGTCGCCGGCTTAAACGCCGGTGTCGTGGCCGGCACAACGGAGCTATTCGGGTTCGATGATGGAGGGAACCAGACTCAACTGACTCCGCATGCCGGAGACGGTCCCGACTGGATGTATGACGCTCAGGACGGTACGCCCCTTTTGATAAAGGAGATTCAGCACTTTCTGGGCTATGTGCGCTATACGAACCATACTCGTGAAGCTCGCCTTGCAGGGATGACCGACGCAGAAAAATCGGCGTTGAGCGTTCAACAGCGGACCTGCGTCTTCACCGAGTCTTTTCCGGACCATAACGCCAGGTTAGGACTAACCGATGACGCTGCGCTTGTAAAGCTTGACTGGGAAACCGAGCAGCAGGCGATCAAGGCAATCCGCGATGCGCAGATCCTTGCGGCAAATAAATCGCTGGCAGACCTTCAGACAGCGATCTCTTCGACACAGGACCCGGATATCAGGGCCCAGCTCATTCAACAGCAATCTTCCATTCAGGTCCCGGACCAATACGTGATCAAAGACCCGCCGCCGAGGCTGAAGGCTGCCCTGGACTCTGCGATGTGGTAAGGGGCTCGCAAATTACTTGTCCTATGACACGACTTTCAGGGCAGAAAACGCGAGGGAAGATCACGTCCCGGAGAAATGGAGTTCATTGAGTCCAGTGACTTACTTATCTGCATTTATGATTGCACACGAACGTTACTGGGCTTTATCCGGCAAGAATCGCTCAATTCAGGTAAACGCCCGGGAGAAAATTTGTTGGATACGAAAGGACGTACAGGAATCGCAGCATGCCTGATCATTGTTTACGAACCGCATTGATGTCGAAATCGGCCCCGGCCGATTCCTGACCTGCACATGGTCGGAGGAGGCGTGGCTGGGCGATTTAGGCTGACAGGACAAAACGGTGCCTGAGAGTGGACCCAAAACGCAAAATACAAGAGCCGGCGGAAGGCCCGGCTCTCTTCAGGCTGAACGGAATGAAAGCAAAATTAAACAAGTTTCTTGACGTTAACCGCTTGCGGTCCTTTTGGTCCACGTTCCACGTCGAAACTAACGCGATCCCCCTCGCTCAAAGAGCGAAACCCTTCAGACGCAATGGCACTGTAGTGGACGAAAACGTCACCCTGGTCTTTCGTTTCAATGAAACCATAGCCCTTCTTGTCGTTGAACCATTTCACGCGGCCTTCCGACATTTCTCTAATTCCTTTCATTCTCTGGTACTGTTCCCATTGCTTGCAATTTCGCTGCCTTGAGCAATCCTTGCAAAACGACGCCGCCTGCCGATTCGCCCCATGCACTGCCGGCAAGGGTCGAACCAGACACCCCTCAGTGATAAATTACGCTCCTACAACTGAAAATGATAAATGTCAAGCGTATAATAGCCGCCGTGAAATTTTAGTTAATCAGATGTCTCCGCGTATATTTCCATTGGTTGCAGTCTTTGCGCGCATTGCGCGAACCTGTCCTGACAATGGACTGGTGAATGCGAAAATTATTAAATCTCTTGACCGGTCTTGTTCGAAGCTGATCGACGCGCGGGTAAATGAAGCGGATACATGTATGAGGAACTTTAGGCACTTCTAGATTAGTGGAGATCAAGTATCGGAAGAAGCTACTTCAATCAAATCTTCCAGGGCCTGTTGTAGAGTGGGAAACCTGAACGAAAAGCCGGCCTCCATCAATTTCTTTGGAATGACCCTCTGGCCCTTGAGCACGACGTTTGCGAATTCTCCGAGCAGAGTTCGCAACAAAAAAGCCGGCATTCCGGGAAGCAAAAGAGGCCTGCCCAGCGTTCCAGCCAGGATCTTCGCAAACTCCGAATTCCTTACGGGATTCGGGGCCACGCAATTTGCTGGACCCGAAATTTCCTTGTTATTCAAGGCAAATAAGAAAACATTGGCAAGATCTTCGAGGTGCACCCATGACATCCACTGCCTTCCGCCGCCCATCGAGCTTCCGAGCATATAGCGGAAAGCGGGCAACATCATGGAAAGCGCGCCCCCTTCCCTTCCAAGAACGATCCCAAACCTCAGGCACGCTACTCGCGCCCCTGCGCCGGCAGCTTTTTGGGCCTCATCTTCCCATTTTACGCAAACCTCGGACATGAATTCGGCGCCCGGAGGAGAGTCCTCGTCCAGGATTTCGTCATCCATGCGGCTTCCGTAGTAACCGACGGCCGAAGCGCTGAGTAGAACCTTGTTTTTGCCGGAAGCACAGAGCCCCGCGACGAGATTTCGGGTGGTAAGAACCCGGCTTTCAAGGATTTTCTTTCGCGCCGCATCGGTCCAGAGGGTAAAAATCGAAGCTCCGGCAAGGTTGACCGCTGCATCACTTTCAGCGGCCAGTTGCTGCCAATCTCCCGGTTTGCGCGGATCACCCTCGATCATGCTCGCCCGGGGGATCGATTCTTTGGTTCCGGATGCCGAACGAGTAAGGATGAAAACTTCATGGCCCGATTCAGCAAGCCTCCGCGTCAGGTATCTTCCGACAAAACCCGTCCCGCCGGTTACCAGTATCTTCATGGCGCTTTTCCTGAATCTTAAGCTCTATGATGAATCCGCCCAATTAGAGACGCTTTTTATTCGTTGGGCTTCTTGGTTTCCATGTTCCCGAAGACAAATCTGGAAATCAGGCTCTCTATATCGAGCGGAGGCTGTGTCTCTCTTATCGTCCCGCCGTTTTGAATGCAAACGTCGGAGGCGCCGGGGGTGATGGAGACATACTTGTCACCGATGATGCCCATCGTTTTTATGCTGGCGATCGAGTCTTCCTCAAGTTTAACATCTTTATTTATGCTCATGGTGATTAGCGCATGACTGTCGCTGAGCCGGATCCGCTGAACTTCACCTATAACCACCCCGGCCATCATTACCTGGGACTTGTCCTTCAGCCCCGAGACCGTTGCAAATGTGGCCGATACCTCGTAGCGTTCTTTGCCGAATCCGAAGTTGCCTAAAGTCAGGGAAAGATACCCCATGCAAAGCAGGCCGATTATCAGAAAAAGTCCAACGCTGAACTCAAGGCCTTTTCGTTCCGGTGCCATGTCGAATTTCCTCTTTTCCGATTATTAGAGCATAATCGAGGTAATCATATAATCACTGATAAGCACGGCGATTGAGGATATCACCACCGCTTCCGTAGTAGCCCGGCCTACCTGTTCCGGCCCGTAATGGTCTTCTTCCACTCCCGCATAGAAACCCTTGTAGGTGCACACCCACGCAATGAGGACCGAAAAGCAGGCTGATTTTACAAACCCCATATACAGATCGTTCCAGTCCACACTCGAAGTAAGGCCATCCCAGAAGGCCCCCGCGTTCACTCCAAGCAAACCGGTCCCGATCACATAACCTCCAAGTATGCCGATCACATCGTTAAACGCGGTCAGCAGAGGAAGGGCAATTATGCTTGCAATGAACCTGGGCGTGACAAGATAAGAGAAAGGATCTATCGCCATGCACTCCAGGGCGTCGATCTGTTCTTCGATTCTCATTATGCCGATTTCGGCGGCCATTGCCGACCCGGCCCTGCCGGTCACCATGAGCGCGGAAAGGACCGGCCCCAGTTCGCGGATCAAAGACAGCGCAATGGCCGATCCAAGCCAGCCTTCAGCGCCGAACTTGCTAAGCGTATGGTAGCCTTGCAGGGCAAGCACCATTCCGGTGAAGGCAGCCGTAAAACCAATCACCACGAGCGATTTGGAGCCTATGAACTGAATCTGCTTAACCGTAAACCAGAATTTTCGCGGTGGCAGAAAAATCCCTCGAACAGCATAGAAAAAGAACAATCCCATCCGGCCGGCCGAAAAAACCTGTCTCAACGCGTAAGCGCCAAATGACTGGATCAGACTTACCATTCAAAGGCTCCAGCACGATTTTGTTTTGAATAATTTCGATCGGGGCGCAGCATCAACGACAATTCCCTCCGAACAGGCGCTGATAGTAGGAGTCCAGATCTCCACTGTGGGGGTCGGCCTCCCGGTTCAGGAACTGGCGCGCTCGCGCATCCGTGCTGTTTCGGATCTCTTCGGGACTGCCGACCGCGATAATCTTGCCCTGATCCATGACTACCATGCGGTCTGCTATCTCGAAGGCGCTCTCAAGTTCATGCGTTACGACTACCGCCGTCATTCCCAGGGTTTTGCGCAACTCCAGGATCAGGCGGTCCAGGCCGGCCGCCGTAATGGGGTCAAGGCCGGAAGAGGGCTCATCGACAAACAATATCTCGGGATCCATGATAAGCGCCCTTGCAAGCCCCGCTCTCTTTTTCATCCCGCCGCTTATCTGGGAAGGCACATAGTCGCAAAAATCCGCCAGCCCGACCAGGTTGAGCTTCATGACGGTCATGATCCTGATCGTTTCCTCGGCCAGGCGGGTATGGACCTTAAGAGGTATGGCTATATTTTCAGCAAGGGTCATTGAATTGAAAAGAGCGCCGCCCTGAAACATGACCCCGATTCTACGCCTGTATTTTATGAGCCCGGTCTCCGAAAATGAACCCATGTCCTCGCCATCCACAACGATCTTATTCGGGCCCGTCTTTTTCAATCCGATAAGGTGACGGAAAAGCGTGGTCTTACCGGAACCGCTCACCCCCATTATCACGGTGATCTGGTGTTTCGGTATCGCAAAATTAATATCGAACAGCACCTGCCGGCTATTATAAAAACTGTCCAAGCCGCGTATTTCGATTAAATTCCCGGTAGACATGCTCTATCCAAATCCAGATCATAAAAATCGGATGCTTTCGCCCCAAGGTTCGAAATCCTCCCGCATCGATGCGACCAGGGAGGATTCCGGTGCGGTCCATGATATTGTGGACCACAATCCCAACGATCCACCAGAGGCATGAACAAACCCCGCAGTCTCAAGGTGGAAAGAAATCAAAGATAAACATTATATAGGACAATCAATCAAATACAAATCCAATTCGCAACGGCGGCGGCCGACCGTCCGACAGCGGCCACGGCAGCGGAAATCGGGCGGAAATTATTTCTTTTCTACTGACCGGGTTGTGTGGGATACTTCAATAAAAAGAGAGTCGGGGCCGTGTCAATGAAGACGCCTGAATCTTTCATAATAGAGGCCATTCATGAGCGGCGCCAACTTGGCGACTGAGGAGCACAAACGTTTCTGCTGTGCAAATCACAATGGACAGATAAAGAACGGGGCGTCTGCTCAAAGGAGGAAGCAGTGGGAATTCGGAAGTGCGGTGGAATATGCCTGATACTGGCTTTGTGTGCTTGTCTGATGACTGCTTTCGGCTGCGGCAAGCCGAACGCGCCACCCCCAAACCCTGTCGCTCAGCCCCAGCCGGCCACCGGACCCGCCGCCGGCCCAAGCTACGGCCCCACCGCCGGCGAGCCCACCGGTCCCCCCCCGGCGTCCGGCGCCAAATTCGCTGACTTCCAGGATATTCCCATCCCTCCCGCGCTGAGCGTGCAGTCGAAGAGTTCAAACGTTTTCCAGTCGGGCCAGATGAAAATGGGGTTTTTGACCTTGCGCGGGAGAGTCGATTCCGATTCGGTTATGAATTTTTTCGTGGCGGCGCTGCCTCACGAAGGCTGGAAATTGAAAGGTCAGTTCAGGTACAACCGCTCGCTCCTGATCTTCGACAAGCCGGACAAGATATGCGTGATACTGATGAAGGAAGATATGTATTATAATTACGTCGAAATCTATGTTTCGCCCATTGTGGGAAGTTAGTGAAAACATGTTGAATGGCAAAACGGTCCTCCTGGGTGTGAGCGGCGGAATAGCCGCATATAAGTCGGCGGAACTCGTGCGTCTTCTTGTCGGCCAAGGGGCTTCGGTTCACGTCGTGATGACCGCAAGCGCGCAGCGCTTCGTGACTCCTCTTACCTTTCAAACCCTTTCGAACAATGCGGTCGGAACCGACATGTTCGGCATGGAACCGGACTCGCGGATCGGCCATATTCAGAAGGCGAGAATCCCGGACCTGGTCATAGTCGCCCCGGCCACCGCGAACCTGATGGCGAAGATGGCCGCCGGGATCGCCGACGACTACCTTACGACCATATTGCTCGCCACTACCGCCCCGGTGCTGGTATGTCCGGCGATGAACGTGAAGATGTGGGAACACCCTGCGACACGGCGAAATCTGAAGGTCCTGGCCGAACTCGGCTATGAAATCCAGCAGCCGGGCACGGGTTCGCTTGCCTGTCAGGAGGAGGGGGCCGGCCGCCTGGCTGAACTCGACGACATTATCGAAAGCGCGCTCCGAATGCTCACGCCTCCTTCGCTTGCAGGCAGGCGCGTACTGGTGAGCGCGGGTCCGACATGGGAGTATTTCGATCCGGTCCGCTTCATCGGCAATCCCTCCAGCGGCAAAATGGGCTTTGCGCTTGCGAAAATTGCGGCGCGCAGGTCGGCGCGGGTCCACCTTGTTTCCGGGCCCTGTTGCCTCGACGGTCCCGCCGGGGTGGAACGAATCTGCGTTACGAGCGCACAGGAGATGAGGGACGTCATTTTCGATCTTTCCCCTCACCTGGATGCAATAGTGATGGCGGCCGCCGTCAGCGACTACAGACCGGCGGAAAGGAGCCCTCGGAAGCTCAAGAAGAAGGACGCCGAAGCACACACGATCGTCCTCGAGCCCAATGCCGACATACTGGCCTGCCTGGGAAAGGTTAAACCGTCGAACCAGGCCCTGGTCGGATTTGCCGCCGAGACTGAAAACATCCTTGAAAACGCAAAAGGCAAACTGGTTCGAAAGAACCTTGATTTTATCGTGGCCAACGATCTTGCCCAAGAAGGCTGCGGATTCGGCCATGATACAAACCAGGTCAGCATAATCGAACGAAACGGCGCCGTGACCAACCTGCCCCCCATGACCAAGGAACAGGTCGCCTCGGAAATATGGGACAGGATCGAACGGCTTATTGCAGGCGGCAAAAATTGACCCGAGATAAGACGGCGAACGAACTTGCCGATTGCCTGGAGCAGTTGCGGTGGGCCTTTAGCGGCTACAGGGCCGGCGGGTTCATTGACTGGCGGCACAGGCCGCCAAAACCTTCCGGTGAGGTTCGTGAGCCGGCAACGGACCAATCGGCGGAAAAGCTTTCACTCATAGAAAGTGAGCTGACCGGCTGCACCAGGTGCAGGCTTCATTCCGGACGAAACAAGCTGGTCTTTGGAGAAGGCTCCGCGGATAGCGGCCTGGTTTTCGTCGGTGAAGGGCCCGGCTTCGATGAGGACCGGCAGGGCCGGCCCTTCGTGGGCCGCGCCGGCAAGCTGCTGGACAAAATGATCGGCGCAATGGGTCTCGAGCGGCGGGAGGTCTATATCTGCAATGTGGTGAAATGCCGTCCGCCGGATAACAGGACGCCCCAACCGGACGAAACGGATGCGTGTTCTCCTTTTCTGTTCAGGCAAATCGAGGCCCTTAACCCCAGGGCCATCTGCGCGCTGGGTTTGAGCGCGGCTCAGGCCCTTCTGGGAAATTCGCGCCCGATGTCGCAGCTTCGCGGCAAGGACCTTCAATGGCGGGGTGTACCCCTGATATGCACCTACCATCCGGCTTACCTGTTGAGAAGCCCTTCCCAAAAAGCATCGGCGTGGCAGGACCTCAAAAGGGTGATAAAGCTCCTCACGGCGTAAGTTCGAGCGAAATTCGCCCGGCGCGGCCGTAAAAGTGGTTGGACGCTTTATTGAAAAGGCGGTTTTTCGACATGAACATCAGGCGATTATTTTTCATATTTTCACTTTGCCTTGCCGTTGTGATTTTTTTATCGAGGACGGCCGAATCTCAACAGGCGCACCTCGATATCATGCAGATCCAGGACTCCATCAACCCGGGGGTCGAGGATTTCATGGAATACGGCCTTAAGCGCGCGGCCGACGACCGGGCGGAATGCCTCATTATTCTTCTGAATACGCCGGGCGGGCTGATGACGTCGATGCGGGGGATCACCCAGGCAATCCTGAATTCCCCTGTCCCGGTCGTCGTCTATGTATCCCCGAGCGGCGCCCAGGCAGCATCCGCCGGTGTATTCATAACCGCCGCGGCCGATATTGCGGCAATGGCGCCCGGCACCAATATAGGGGCCGCACACCCGGTTACGGGAGGCGGAAGCGATTTGCCCGCCTCGATGAGCGAAAAAGTCCTGAACGACTCGCTGGCTTTCGCCAGAAGCATTGCCGCGCAGCGGGGCAGAAACTCCGAATGGATGGAGGACTCGATCAGGAAGAGCGTATCCGCGACGGCCGAGGAAGCCTTCAAGTTAAATGTCATCGACATGGTCGCCGACAATCTGCCCGAGCTGATAAAGAAGCTTGACGGCTGGCATCTTCAAAGAGGCGGGGCAACGGTAGTCCTCAAAACTCAGGGGATCGAGCAGCGGACTATTTCTCCGGGGCTGCAGCACAGCATTTTACGGATAATCGGCAATCCGGACCTTGCCTACATTCTTCTGATGATCGGACTGGCCGGGCTCTATTTCGAGTTGTCAAGCCCGGGGGCGATCGTGCCCGGAGTCATCGGCGGAATCTCGCTTATCCTGGCACTCTACGCTCTCCAGACCCTTCCTGTGAACTACGCGGGGTTTCTGATAATTCTCCTGGCGATCGTCTTTTTCATCCTGGAGATGAAAATCACCTCGCACGGCCTGCTAAGCCTCTCCGGGGTGCTGTGCCTGGTGCTTGGCACGCTCATGCTTTTCCGGTATCCCGAGGAACCGATGCAGATTGCCTTATCCGTTTTTCTGCCTACGACCGCGGCGATCTGCATATTTTTTGTCGCCGTCTCAAGGCTTGCCTTCATGGCCCAGAGAAGACTGCCGCAGACGGGTGGAGACGCCATGGTGGGAAAGATCGGCGAAGTGCGCGCTGCGCTGGACCCCGAGGGTAAGGTGTTCGTGAGCGGCGAGTTGTGGAATGCTCTTTCCGAACAGCGAATTGAAGCCGGGGAAAAGGTCGAAGTGTTGGAAGTGCATAATTTAAAGTTGAAAGTAAAAAAGATCGGTGGTAGATAGTGAAAATTAGCTCTAGCGTATTGTATGCGGATGGAAGGCTAAAGGAGAGTGAATGTTTTTTAACCTGAGTGCCTCGCTCGTAGCCATAGTTGTTTTCGCGATTCTTTTTCTCGCGAATGCAATACGCATTTTAAACGAATACGAACGGGGCGTGATCTTCCGTCTGGGCCGTGTTATCCGCGCAAAGGGGCCCGGGATTATCCTTCTTATTCCGGTGCTTGACCGGATGCAGAGGGTGAGCCTTCGCGTAATTGCCCAGGAGGTCCCGACGCAGGACGTTATCACCCGCGACAATGTCTCGGTGAAGGTGAGCGCCGTAATCTATTTCCGGGTAATCGAGCCGGTCAAGGCCGTCATTTCGGTGGAAAATTATCTTTATGCCACGAGCCAGCTTGCGCAGACGACGTTGCGCACGGTGTGCGGTCATGGCGAGCTCGACACCCTGCTTTCGGAAAAAGACAAGATAAATGCTCATATTCAGGAAATCCTGGACAGCCATACCGATCCTTGGGGAATAAAGGTTTCATTGGTCGAACTCAAACAGATCGATCTTCCCCAGGAGATGCAGAGGGCAATGGCAAAGCAGGCCGAAGCCGAACGTGAGCGACGGGCCAAGGTAATCGCCGCGGAGGGAGAGTTCCAGGCCGCCGACCGGCTCGCCGCCGCCGCCGATATCATCGACAAGAGCCCGGGCGCTCTTCAGCTTCGTTATTTACAAACATTACGCGAGATAGCCACGGAACGAAACTCCACTACGCTATTTCCGATCCCGATCGATTTATTCAAACCGTTTCTCAGGATTGCTGAGATGTTGGATAAGGGAGGGCAAAAGGAGTAGAGATAATGGGTAAGAAACAAAAAGAAACGAAAGAAAAACCTTTAGATAAGATGACCGCGAAAGAACTGCGGGATCTGGCCCTGTCCACCGGCGGCATAGTTGGAGTGCACGCGATGAACAAGGCCGAGTTGATCTCGGGTATAAAGGAAGTGCGCGGCATCGTTGATGAAAAGGGCAAAAAGAAAGACGTGGATGTCCGCGGCCTCAAGGTCAAGGTCAGGGAGTTGAAAGAAAAGTGGGGAAAGGCCGTCGAAGCCGGCAACAAGAAGCTGGCCGACTCTTTCCGCCGCCGGATAAGCAACCTGAAGAAGAAGACCCGCCGGGCCGCATGAGCCAAAGAGGATATCTAGCCCGCATTGGGCTGATTTCTCATATGTTTTTGTGTGTGTTGGAGCCGAACCTTGTGTACTCGATGATGGAGGTTACTGATGAGTGTTGATCCAAAGGTGATTGCGGCGATCTCGTCCGCTATCGGGTTTTACCTTCAGGCCGAGCAGGAGGCGTTGCTTGCGCAGCAAATGAGTCGGCCCGCACAGCCGCCGCTGGTCATGAGCAGCCCGTTTGCGTTAGCCGGAAGACAGGCTGCCATGGAGGTCAGGTGGACTTGGCAGATGCGCTTGCCCCGTTAGGTGATCGATCTTTGACCCGGGGGCTTCGCTTCGTCGGCATGCGACGCCCGGGGATCAAATTAAGATACCGGCAGTTTTTCGGGCATGTTTCCTTGCGAATCGACTTCTGGTTTTCAAAGTCTGGTTCTGAAGTGAGCTGAGGCTAAACCTAGTATTCTCTCGAATGGAAAAAGGAGACAGAAGGATGGAGAATTCACATTTGCACGGCACTTCACTAATTGCAAAACTGCTTGACGAGCCACCAGTAAAGGTGGACAACCCTATTAAAATAGGAGACTTGACTTTCCGCGATGGTCATCAATCGCTTTTTGCCACCCGCGGAAGGACCGAAGACCTTTTGCCTATCGCCGAAGAAATGGAAAAGGTCGGATACTGGTCAATGGAAGTATGGGGCGGAGCAACATTCGATACCATGCACCGGTTTCTCGGTGAAGATCCCTGGGAAAGACCCCGCCTGCTGAAGAAATACCTCAAGAAGACCAAGCTCATGATGCTTCTTCGCGGCCAGAACCTCGTCGGCTACCGCAACTATGCGGACGACATGGCCGAAGCTTTCGTCGATCGCGCATGCGCTAACGGCATCGAGATCTTCAGGACGTTTGACGCCCTCAACGACTTCCGTAACTTCGAAACGGTCATCAAGCCGATTAAGAAGAACGGAATGCATTTCCAGGGCACCATTTCCTACTCGCTGACCGAACCCCGCATGGGCGGCCCGGTTTATAACCTCGACTATTGGGTAAAATGCGCCAAACAACTCGAGGACATGGGCTCCGACTCGTTCTGTATCAAGGACATGGCCGGCCTCATTGCTCCTTATGACGCCTACTATTTGGTCAAAGCTCTCAAAGAAAACGTAAAGATCCCCATCCATCTTCACAGCCATTTCACCTCCGGTATGGCCGACCTCGCTCTGCTCAAGGCGGTTGAAGCGGGCGTGGACATTATCGATACCTGTCTGTCCCCGTGGGCCTACCGCAGTTCGCATCCGGCCATCGAGCCTCTGGTCATGACCTTGAGACATACGAACAGAGACACCGGTTTCGACTTGCATCAGCTTGCCAAGTGCAGCGAGTGGTTCGAGAAGGTTTCGCCCAAGTATCGCTACCTGCTCGATGACCGCATGTCCACAATCGACATCGGCGTTCTGCTCCATCAAACGCCGGGCGGCATGCTTTCCAACCTTATCAACCAGCTTCGCGAGATGGGCGCATCCGATCGGCTGAACGAAGTTTTCCAGGCTCTGCCCAGGGTCCGCAAAGACATGGGCCAGGTTCCCCTGGTTACGCCTACCAGCCAGATCGTTGGTATCCAGACCGTGAACAATGTTCTCTTCGACACTCCCGAAGAGCGCTACAAAATGATTTCCGCCCAGAGCAAAGACCTTTTCTTCGGCCTTTATGGCCACACCCCGGTTCCGGTAAACCCGGAGATCCAGAAAAAGGCCCTCAAGGGTTATCCGAGAGGCGAGACCCCCTTCGAAGGCCGTCCCGCAGAGATTCTCGAGCCCGAAATGGCCAAAAACTGGGAAGATACGAAGGGATTGGCAAAGGACATCGACGATGTTCTTATTTATGGCATGTACCCCATGACCGGCAAGCGTTTCCTCAAGTGGAAATACGGCGTCGAGCCCGTTCCGCCCGAGGTTAAGGGAAAGACCCTTGAAGATTGCGCCAAGGAAGCCGAGTTGGTCAAGAAGGCAAAGGCCGGACTGCTGGTCGAAAAGCCCAAGAAGGAAGTTCCTCCGAAGAGCGATGCAGCCCGTGAATTCAACGTGTTCGTCGATGGCGATTACTTCTCGGTTGAAGTCGAGGCAATAGGCGGCACTCCGATCATCACCTCGATCGCGCCGGCGGCTGCGGCGGCTCCGAGACCGGCCCCTGCGGCAGCACCGAAGCCTGCGGCGGCGGCTGCACCCGCGGCGGCGGCACCCAAGCCCGCGGCTCCTGTCGAAGGCGGCACCAAGCTGGAAGCTCCTATGCCGGGCATGATCATTCGCTATGAGAAAAAAGAAGGCGAATCGGTAAACGAGGGTGACGTTTTGATGATCCTCGAAGCCATGAAGATGGAAAACTCCATCCTGGCGCCCGCAACTGGAACAGTGAAGCAGATTTGCTGCAAAGAGGGCCAGAGTGTTCAGAAAGGTGACGTACTCGCGGTAATTGGGTAAGTGAATCGCATCCCAACTCAAGCAGAGAGGAGTAATAAGAATGGCAAAAGCTCCGGTTCGTGTTACAGTCACCGGCGCAGCAGGGCAAATTGGCTACGCCATATTGTTTCGCATTGCCAGCGGCGAAATGCTTGGCAAGGACCAGCCTGTAATACTGCAGATGCTGGAACTCCCGATCGAAAAGCCCCAGCAGGCGCTCAAGGGCGTCATGATGGAACTTGAAGATTGCGCATTCCCGCTGCTGGCCGGTATGGTCGGCACGGGCGACCCCAAGGTCGCTTTCAAGGACGCCGACTACGCGATGCTGGTTGGCGCAAGGCCCCGCGGCCCCGGTATGGAGCGCAAGGACCTGCTTCTGGCGAATGCAGCTATATTCACCGAGCAGGGCAAGGCGATGAACGAAGTGGCCTCGCGCGACATCCGCGTGATCGTTGTCGGAAACCCCGCCAACACCAATTCCTGGATTGCCATGAAGTCGGCCCCTGACCTTCCCGACGGTAATTTCACGGCAATGCTGCGTCTCGATCACAACCGCGCAAAGTCCATGCTGGCAAACAAAGTCGGCAAGCCGGTTGACTCGATTGAGAAGCTGATCGTGTGGGGCAACCATTCGCCCACCATGTATCCTGACATTCGTTTTGCTACCATTGACGGACAATCTGCTCCAAAGCTCGTCGATGAAAATTGGTACAAGACCGACTACATTCCCAAGGTTGGCAAGCGCGGCGCCGTCATCATCGAAGCCCGCGGCCTGTCTTCCGCTGCTTCGGCCGCCAACGCCGCAATTACGCATATGCATGACTGGGCGCTCGGCACGAACGGCAAGTGGGTAACGATGGGTCTGCCCTCCGACGGTTCCTACGGAATCCCCGAGGGCGTCATGTACGGTGTGCCGGTTACCTGTACGCCAGGTGCGTACCACAGAGTGACTGGCCTCGAAATCGATGCCTTCTCGCGTGAAAGGATGGATTTCACCCTGAAGGAACTCCTGGAAGAACAGGCGGGTGTTGGTGACATGGTTAAGACTAAATAACCACTCATCCCGCTCTACGGGCCGAATGGAGTCCCTTTAGTTCTGTCGGGGCTCGAAGGGCCCGAATCTGCAAGATCCTAAGAGACGGCAAGCAATTGCCGTCTCTTTTATTATGGACGAAATCCCCGCGCATTCCGCGGGGATTTCGTATCTTGGGGATCGGAGGTTGACTTCTATGGACCTTTCATTTCCCTTTCCCGTTGAAAAACGGAGAAAAGCCCGGAACAGGGATTTCGATTGTTTTCCGGATGATTAAACTTGTTCAAACGGCTGCCCGGCAATCGCTAAAGGAGGAGGAAATGATGGTTCACTGGAAAAGATGGCTTGCAGGCTTCATTGTGTCTGTTGTAGCCCTAATCGCTGTCATATTCACACTCAGCTTCTTTTTTTCACATCTATTGGTCGAGATCTGGTGGTTCGATTCCGTCGGCTACGAAGCCTATTTCTGGCAGCGGGCGCTTTACAAGTACGCCGTTCTCGGGGCTGTTTCCCTATTTTTCTTTCTGATATTCTTCCTGAACTTCTGGGTGGCGTCCCGCTTCCTCGGCGCTACTTTGCCTTTCAAGAAACCGACGGCGGCCTCGCTCATATCATATCGGCATTTGCTACGAGGGTTCCGCACGGGTTCGATGTGGGTCTACACGCCTATTTCGCTTATTCTCGCCGTGCTGATCGCTTTACCGCTCTACGATCGATGGGAGGCTTTCCTGCTCTATATTTTTGCTCCCGGCGCCGGGATAGCCGACCCGGTATATGGAAAAGACATCGCGTATTATCTTTTTGCCTATCCCATATACACCCTTATTCAGCGTCGTCTGCTCCTGGCTTTTGGCGTCCTTCTCGCCTCGATCCTTCTTCTCTATCTGATTGAAAGGCGGGTCCTCGCCCGGGAGGACAAACGCCTCCCCACCGCGGCCAGAATTCACTTGAACGTCCTGGTGCTGCTGGTGTTTCTTATCGAAATATGGGATTACGTACTTCAGCGCTATGCCCTTTTATATTCCACGAATCACCTGCCGCTTTTCTACGGCCCCGGCTATGTTGAAATGAACATTACATGGAGCCTGATCTGGGCTTGTCTCCTCCTGCTGGTCGGCGCCGCCCTGTCGCTGATATATTTTGTCAACACGCGCAAGGGCCTTTTGACTTTCGCGGCATTCGCAGTCCTCTTCGCCCTGGCCCTTGGCACGCGCTATTTCGATTATATTCCCGAGCTTGTCGAAAAATACACCGTCAAGCCAAACGAAATTTCGATGGAGCGGGCCTTTATCCAGAACAATATCAAAGCGACCCTTTCGGCCTACAGGCTCGAAGATGTCGAAGTTCGCGATTTTGCGCCCGAACGTATTCCCACCGACATATCCCTGCCCGATATCCAGGCGGTCCTCAGGAATATTCCGGTCTGGGACGGCGAACTGCTCGACGACGTCTATAACCAGATACAGCAACTCCGCACATACTACGATTTTCCGAGTGTGAACGTTGACAGGTATACGGTAAACGGCGCTTATCAACAGGTCTTCCTTTCCGCGCGCGAGTTGGACCAGTCTCAGTTGCCGGCGGGAGCTCGAAACTGGATCAACGAACACCTTTCCTACACTCACGGCTATGGGGCCGTCATGACCCCGGCGGGCCAGGGCGGCGACGAGCCCATGGTTTGGTTCTTGCGCGGGATTCCTCCCGAGTCGCAGTATGGATTCAAGATCGAACAGCCCGGCATCTATTTTGGACAAAATTCCAACGGATATGCAATTGCTCCCAACAGCTCCGGCGAGATTGACTATCCCAAGGGATCGACTAACGTCATGACCTCGTACGCGGGCAAGGGCGGAGTGCCGCTCCATTCGCTTTTCAAACGCTTCGTTTTCGCGGTCTACTTCAAAAACAGGAACATCCTTTTCACAACCAAGCTCGTTCCCGGGTCCAGGATAATCTTTCGCCATGCGCTTACGGAGCGGATTCGAGCCCTGACGCCCTACCTGATCCTCGATCGCGACCCATACCTGGTGGTCACCCGGAACAAATTCTTCTGGATCCAGGACGCCTACACGTCCTCCGACAAGTACCCGCTATCGATGCCCTTTTCCGATCAAAGCGGGGAAGGCAACTACATCCGCAACTCCGTCAAGATCGTTATGGACGCCTATGACGGAACCGTGGATTTCTATATTTTCGACAAGCGGGACCCCATTATCGGCGCATATAGCCGAATCTATCCCGGCCTGTTCAGGGACGCCGAGCAGATGCCGGAAGAATTGAAAGCGCATGTCCGTTACCCGCAGGCGATTTTTGAAATCCAGATGGGGATCTATGCCAAGTATCACCAGACCGACCCCGAGGTCTTCTATCAGCAGGAGGATACATGGCAATTTGCAAAAACATACAAAGGCAAAGAGGCCTCTCGGATTAAGCC
>Ga0326728_10011932_pt1 | contig 19587 bp, 18 predicted proteins | sample MB3enrmetagenome_FD_207602 | JGI IMG/M metagenome (GOLD analysis project Ga0326728, IMG submission 207602) | Lab enriched peat soil microbial communities from McLean, Ithaca, NY, United States - MB31MN | ecosystem: Environmental > Terrestrial > Soil > Wetlands > Peat | place: USA: New York... | reverse complement strand
CATGCCGGACGCCCCACCGGTGACGATAGCTGTCAATCCTGCAACGCGTTGACTCATTGCTGCACCTCAACTCCCCAATCGGGATTCAACACCAAGAAAGCCGCCCGCTCCAGTATATCATCAGCCTCGTCTCAGCCGGGGTAGCGCAGACCTGCTTTTCAAGGTCCGCGGTTTTTTGGTTGGCTGGCGAAGAGCCGCAGACCTTAAAAGTAGGTCTGCGCCCCCGCTCCGGACGGATGCCTTGAGCAATGGCGATGATAGGGGATATAGTGCCCCCGTGAAGGCTAAAGGTAAAAAAACCCGTCATCTTGGCGCCCCGCTGTCGTGCGGCTCTCGCCGGCAAAAACTGACGCACCACGAACCGCATCTCATCCAAGCCTTTAGTGGCGCCCTCCGGGACCAGGTCGCGGATCTTCGGCAACTGTTCTTCAACATGTTCACCTGCTTCAGTGCCGACGAGGCTGGTCCCGAGGTTGCGGGTGTGGCGCGCGAGTGCTTCCAACGCTGGTGCGAGCACAGCTACATCGTACCGCCCGGCTCGCTCCATCAGCAGGTGGAAAGAGCTTTAGATGCCGATAAAGCATCAGCGGAGAAGATCGCGCGCCTCTTGAGTGACGACTTGAGGTTCCCGCAGGAAGTCGCCGCCACGGTTTCTGAAGCGCTGTTCCCTGAGCGGAAAAAGCAGAAATCAACCCCGGATAAGCGATGGGAGCTTCTCGAGCCGCTTTACGAACAACCCCTCTGGGATTACGCGACCCAGACGGCCCATGTCTACTCGGCGCGGCTGCTACTTTACCGTATCGGCGAAGAGCAAGGCATCTCTGAGCCGGAAATGGCATTGTTCGCGCCCGGCGTTTATGACTCGGGCGAGTTTGATTGGTGGAGGGCGGTCCGCCGCGACGGGCTCACGGAAAGTGAATTCGAGCGGGTGCGGTCCTTCGAGGACCAGCTCGACGTCGCAACCAAAAAACTGCTTCGTTTCTTCAGTGGCTACGACCTGAGCGGCGTGGACCTGGACCTCTGGAGGGATATTTACCAGCATTTCCTGCCTCCTGAGGAGCGCCAGCGACTGGGCGGCTTCTACACCCCGCAGGAACTCGTGGACCTTACTCTTGACCTCGCGAATTACCGGCCCGAGGTTGAAAGACTCTGCGAGAAGAGCGTGATCGACCCCGCCTCAGGCTCCGGGGCGTTTGTGGTAAGTGCCCTCGAGAGGCTTCTCGAACACCTCAACGATAAGTCCCAAACGTGCCATCGCCGCCTGCACGCCCGCGATGTCCCGGATTGGGAGCGGGCCTACGAGATGTTGCAGATTGTTTTGAAGAGCATCCACGCCATCGACGTTCATCCGTTTGCAACCTTCCTGACCTTCATCAATTTCCTCTTCGCGGTCTTGCCCCTCTATGCGCGTGTCCTCTCCGAGAGGCGAGGCTTCCGACTGGACGTGGCTATCTTCTCCGGGGACTCTCTGTTGACGCCGCAGGAGAACGCGGGACAACATGCATTGGACCTCTCCTTCAATTCGCGGCGGAGCCCGTTCGCTGCCAGAGGTGGTTCGTCCGCAGCCTGCAAGGCCGAGCAGAAGTTCGACTTGGTGGCCGGAAATCCGCCCTGGGGCGGTATTCTCAAGGGACGTCTTGCGCCCATTTTCGATGAGCGTTACAAAGAAAAGCTTGCCGGAGAATACCGCGATACCTACGCGGGAAAGCTTGATATTTACGGCTTGTTCTACGACCGCGCGCTCCAGTGGCTGAAACCGGGGGGCACGGTCGCGCTCGTGACACAGGGAAGCTTCATCGACAGGGATTGGGCAGCACCACACACTGAGTACCAGCGCGGAGAGCCTATTCACATCATGGGCCTCCGCCGAAAGCTGGCCGAGCAGGCAAGTCTCCGTTACCTCATCGATCTCAACCCCTTTGGGAAAATCTTCTTCGGCGCTATGAACATCCCCTGCATCGGGGTCTTTGAGAAGCGTCCAGCCAACGAGGGTGAACAGGCTATTGTCCTTCTCTCGTCCAAGAAGACGTGGCCAAGAGGGATGGGGGTACCCGAGCGGCGTCGTGAAGTCGTTTCCCAGGTGCAACGGTGTATCGAATTCGTCGGAAACTCCGGCGAGCCTCTCGAGCGAGATTTTGTCACGGCCTTTCAGTTTCCACTCTCGCGGCTGCGCGAGTTCGAAGGTTCGCGTTGGCTGCTTGCCCCCAAGGAATTCAAAATCCGAACCCGGCCCGAGTGGCCGCGCGTGGCGGAATTGCTCGAGCCAAACCAGGGTGTGACGGTGGGAGGCAGAGGTTGCCAGTCGATTTTCCTCATGACGGCAGCGCAGTCGAGCGAACTCGGGCTCGAAAAAGAGCTTCTCCACCCGATTATCAAGGGACATAAAACCACGCCATGGCGGCCGGAGCGGGGAGACAATGTCATCCTTTATCCGTATGCCCGCAACGAAGACGGCCGCTGGCGCCCCGCCTTCGCCTGCCAGAAGCTCCCCGTACTTGACACCCTCGATTTCGAACATCCTGCCGACAAGTTTGAACAAGAGTGGCTTCGGCAGTACGGCATCAACCCCATCACTATCAAGCGCCTTTTCGAGCATCGCCGGGACGCATTGGAGCTAGTCAGGTACCCCAAAGCTGGCGAGTATCTTCTAAGATCGTACGAGCAGCTTTCCACCCGGAGGTTCAAGAAACGCAACGTGCGCGACTTTGGCCGTGATTGGTACGAGTTCATCTGGCCGCGCGACCCGGAAGTGATCTTTGGCAAGCCTAAAATCATTTCACCTCGGCTGACGCCCCACGTCCGCTTCGCCCTCGACCAAGATGGGATCGGAGCTCAGGATTCCTGCGTGTGCCTGGCAGTGAGCGAGAACACCCGCCAAGCTTATAACGAGTTTCGTGGGCGATTGAGCAACCTGCTGGGGCGCGAGGTCAGAATGCCAACCGTCCTGCGCTATCTGCTGGCGTTCCTGAACTCCTCTTACGCTCAGGAATTGCTCACGACAGGCCACCGCCCACGCCCCGGAGATGTCTTTCAGGTTTCTGATGATTTGCTTGAAGAGCTGAGTGTTCCGGTCTGCAAAACGCGGCTCGAGTTGCAACTTTTACTGGACGCGGTCGACGCCTGCATGATCGCGGTCACGCCGGACGCGCTCCAGACCGCCGAATCGCGGCTCGACAGCCTCGTTTCGAGCCTGTACTCGAAAGCTTGAATCTGGAATGGGTGGCTCGGACCATTTTGTATGCGCGGTTTGCACACCGCCCCTACGTTGGATTCCGAGAATCGGTGGCGCAGACCTGCTTTTCAAGGTCTGCGGCATTTGCCTGTCTTGACCAAGAGCCGCAGACCTAAAAAGCAGGCCTGGGCTACCCCCAACCCACCATTGAGTTTGGTCCATGAACATGGGACAATCGAAAAACCTCCAATCCCAAAGGAGCGATGACATGAAAAGAGTTACAGGAGTTGGGGGAATATTCTTTAAAGCCGAAAATCCCGAGGAACTTTACAATTGGTACGAGAAGCATCTTGGCCTCCAGCGCCAGGGGCAGGAACCAGTCACGTTCAATTGGCGGCAAGCCGACGACCCGGAAAAACCCGGCATGACCGTCTGGGCGATTTTCCCGAAAGACACGAAATATTTCGACCCCAGCCGCTCCAGCTTCATGATGAACTTCAGCGTGGAGGACTTGGACGGGCTGCTGGCCACGCTCCGTGAGGAAGGCGTCGAAGTCGACCCACATCGTGAGGACCACGATTACGGCCGCTTCGCCTGGATCGCCGACCCTGAAGGCAACCGCATCGAACTTTGGGAGCCACCCAAGAAGTGACGAGTGCCAAGTGACGAGTGATGAGCAAAAACAGCGCGCTGAGGCCCGCTTTTTAGGTCTGCCCTCTTGGACTCGCGATCTGGCGAAGACCCGCAGACCTGAAATGCAGGTCTGCGCTACACCCTAATTTGGGGAATAGTCATGCAAAGCGAAAAGGAAAACAAACCCGAACAGGAGTTCCTCTACAGGCTTCATGCGACTCGCGCCGAGATGCTTAAAACCGGTGCCACGAAAGAAGAGTCCGCGGTTGTCGAGGAGCACTTCGACTACCTGAAAGACCTCGCCAGAAAGGGCGTGGTCATACTGGTGGGCCGGACCCTCACGACTGACGAAAGCACCTTCGGGCTAACAATCTTTCGCGCCGAATCGGAAGAGGCGGCGCGCGAAATCATGAACAACGACCCTGCCGTAAAGAAAGGGGTGATGCGCGCCGCCCTATTTCCCTTTCGGGTCGCCCTGATGGAAGGTAAAACTGTAGACTAAGGGCCGTTGAGCTTTCATGGAGGGCCTGGGGACGCGGCGCCCTGAGGGCTGCGTTCCAAAGCTTGCGCGTTTCCGCTCGTCACTCGACACTCATCACTCGTCACCGCTTCATGCCAATCCCCGCCGCTGGATGGCCTTTTCTCCCTCGGGTTTTGGAAGGAACATATCCTGCCAGGTTAGCCCGCATTCCTTCACCATTTGCACGCCATACTCGTCACGGCCCAAGTTCTTGTCGCCGTTGTTGGTGCCAAAAGAAAACTTTACGCCCGCCTTCTTGGCCGCCTTTATAAACGCCGGGCTGGGCAGCCGGTACCGGTTACTGATTTCGATGGCCACATCATTCCTCTTGGCGGCCTCGATCACTCTCTGCATTCGCTCGGGAGTCCAAAGCTGATCGTAGTCGGCCGCGATATCATCCGGCAGAAACGTGGGATTGGCGTGAATATCGATAGGCTCGTGATCGAGGATTCCAACGGCGCGGTCGACCAGCATATCCATGAACCGTTCCTTGTCCTTGATCTCTCCCAATTCCTCCTTGATCCAGAGGCGCATGCGCTTGCCGTTGTCGTCGCTGAAGGTCATGGCGTCCGTAAACACGTAATCGAATTTCGCTACCGTTTCCCTGGAGAATAGCTTCACCCACTCTCGGCCTTCTCCTTGCAATGCCACGAAACACGGCTGGCCTTCCATGCTCTTGAGATACTGCTCGGCGGCGGCATCGGTGGTGGTCGGAAAGTTAATCCCGCCGTTGATGGCGATTCCATATTGAATGCCCACCCGGCGCGAGTTTGCGAGAGCCTCTGCCAGCGTCAGGCCGCCTTTCAGGTGAATGTGGCAATCCAGCGCGGGAATGTTCTCAGCCTGCATCCACAGCAGGTCCCGGTAGACAGAGTCGATCTCGGGCGGGTCGGCAAAGTCGGCGACAAGATTATCCGGCAGCGGCTTAACCCGGATATTTCGGAATGAAACCTTTGAGTTCGCATCGTGGCATTCAAGGGCAAATGTGCCCCTCCCCAGAACGCGCCCGGGATGATCAGCATCCACGACGGGTGGCTCCGGCTCGAGGTAATCCACCAGCGGCGTTCCGTTCAACTGAACCTGTACTCGCCTGCCGTGAACCAGGATGTGCAACTGGGACCATTCATTGTCTTTCGCCAAGGCCTTATAGATGTTGCGGACGGCATAAAGCGAGCCGGTTTTGTTGTGCTCGCGGTGGTCGCCCTCGTCCAGGTAGGTGTTGTTAATCTGGACCTTCAGCCCCTTCTCAGGCCACCCCTTGGCCTGGAACGCGGTGTGAAAATAAATGCCGGACTCAGCCCCTGTGTGCGGCATGACCTCGGTTGTGAACTCGAAGTTCTTGAAGCTCGCATTCAGCATCCGTCCGGCATAATAGAGATGCGAACGCGGCCCGCTGGCGACGATCTGGCCGTCCACGACCCGGAAGGAATTCTTGTTCTCGCCAGCTTTCCAACCGTGCAGGGTGCGCCCGTCAAAAAGCGGCACCCAGTCGGCTTCCGCGTGCAGGGTAGCAGGCAGAACCAGCAAGGAAGCCAGCATTTCGCGTCTCGAAATGGGAATCATAGGTAGTCCTCTCAGGGTTCTCGTGTATCCGCGCCAGAGAACCACCGCGACACTGTACGCCAATCTAGGTTATCTTGTAAACGTGGAGTCTAAATTCATGTCTGCGAGGGCTGCGGCAATGAAGATAACAGGTGTAGAGGTTCTTTACCTTCGCCAAGCGGAGGTCCGCGCGCAGTGTGACAGCGGGCAGGACGCGCTTCTCGTCAAGGTGAGCACGGATGCCGGGATCACCGGAATCGGAGAAGTTGATTCCTCTCCATTAGCGGTTAAGGGAGCCATCGAAGGCCCATTCAGCCATACGACTGCCACTGGCTTAAGGGAAGTCGTCCTAGGTGAAGACCCTTTTGAAACGGAGTACCTGTGGAACAAGATGTACCGCGCCAACATCTACGCGGGAAGAAGAGGCGTGGGCATTCACGCCATGAGTGGCATCGACATGGCGCTTTGGGATATCAAGGGCAAGGCGTTAGGGTTGCCTGTTTGGAAATTGCTGGGTGGGGGTTTCCATAAGAAGTTGCGCTGCTACGCGAGCTCCCTCTTCGGCGCCACACCGCAGGAAACTCACGACCTGGCCAGGCGTTTTCGCGATCAGGGTTTCCAGGCAGTGAAGTTCGGATGGGACCCCATGGGCCGCGATGCCAAGACCGACGTCGACTTGGTACGGCAAGGGCGCAAAGGGTTGGGCGACGGTCCCGATTTGCTGATTGACGCCGGCCTTGTCTGGGATTCCAAGACGGCTTTGCAACGCGCCCGCGCTTTCGAAGAGTTCGACATTTTCTGGCTCGAGGAGCCGCTTCGCCCCGACGACTACGAGGGCTACTGCAAGCTTTCCCAATCAACCTCCATTCGAATCGCCGCCGGGGAAGAGGAGAGCAACCGCTTGTCGTTCCTGGAGCTGATGGATCGGGGGAAAATCGATGTGGTCCAGGTGGACCTGACCCGCTGCGGGGGGTTTACAGAAGGCCTCAAGATCGCCAGCCTGGCCCATGACCGCGGGCTGGTCGTGGCCAATCACGGCTTCACGACCTATATCAACGTCACGGCTGCACTTCATTTCTTGAATTCGATCCCCAACGCCTTGATTGTCGAGTTTGTGGCGGAGGAAGAAACCACGTTGCGCGAGAGGATGACTCGCCAGAAACTACGCGCCCAGGACGGCTATCTCCAGATCCCCGACGCTCCCGGGCTGGGAATTGACTTGGACGAGCAAGAGGTGGAACGACTCCGAGTAGCGTGATCCCAGTGCCCTCCGGGACTGGCTAACGCAGTTCTCGGCGCGACGCTGCCGCCCCGCCTTGTGGAAGGGCACAACCATTGCGAAAGTCGGGCGGCGGAGCCGCTTTTTCTCCGATTTGACGAAGACATCCCACCCAGGCATTCCCTTGTGATACGATTTGGTGCTTGCAGGGGGTATACTCATGAAAACCACAACGACTAGACTCGCCTTGATATGGCTGGTTTTTGCGACTTGGTTGCTTTCCTTTGGCTTCCCTCAGAACGCTGCCCAGGACCAGCTTCCTACCGGCTCGCTTTTTACGGCGGAGGAATTGAGCAAGAATTTCAGCAGCCACCAATTCACCCCTTTTGGCGACGCCAAGTTCAGCCTGGAGATTCTGGTTCCGAGTAGCTGGGAGTCGCACTTAAGTGACTATGACCCCGGCCAGATCAGCCACGACACCGAGGGCGCCGTTCCCATGGTTGAGTTCTATCCCCCCGGTGCGGACGATCTCGGCGTCAACGTCCAGTACATGCGCGTGCCAGGTGAAAAGGCGGTGAGCGCTTTTCTGGATGAGTACGCCAAGAACGCCAATGGCACAATAGCCGCGCGACAGCAGTTGGACTTGCAGGGCCGCAAAGTCGAGGACGTCCTGATGAAGACCACCGACGATTCGCTGGGCCCAATCCTTAATCGTGTGATGGCCTTCCGTCGTGGCGACATCGTTTTTATCTCCACCGGTTGGTCTGTGGAGGAAAAGTACGAGAAGTACAAGAAGGTTTTTGCCACCGTTCTGGCTTCCTTTAATCCCACTGGAAAGTAGCTTACAACCCCAGGCCGAACCTCGCCACGCGGCGCCAAGCCGCGGGCTCGTTCCTAATCCGATAGAGGTGAAGACTGCTAACCTTGAATTCGAGCTCGAACTGTCGAGCCAGGGAAGCGATGATTCTTTTCTTCAGGCTGGAAGGCAAACTGCCGTAAAGAAGGCTAAGGTGGGGCATGAAGGCGCGCTTCTCCTCAAGACAGAAGACTTCCAGTGCGGCCTTATTCGCCGTCATGATGGGATGTGTTGTAGCCACCCTTACGAAGAGGCAGCGAAAGTACTCTTCGAGGCCATCGACGGCGGTAAGGCGAATTGTAAAGGGTGGGATTCGCCTTGCCAAATCCTCCATCTTCGAGGTGACCTCCCGCGCCTGACCTACGATGCTGCCGGCCAAGGTCACGTGAGGCTCGAAGACCGGCGTGGCGTATTCCCGGCTCAAATCCAGGATAGTCTCTGCCAAGCGCTGGCGAACTTCTCCAGCGGGCATCAACCAAAGCGAATAATGCGGTGATTTCGGGTTTGGGCGCATACCGAACTTCCGGCCTGAATTATTGAAAGACACCGCTATTATCTCTTTTTCAAGCGCGGGAATCGAGCCGCACCTCAAGTCGCGTGTTTTTTCTCCTTGCGTGAAAGGTATGTTTACGTGTACACTCTGCGTGTACATGGAGCTACTTGATGGGCACACGTGAGGTCAGCGTCCGAGAAGCGCGACAAAGCTTGCGCCAATTGCTGGATGAGGTCCAGGCTGGCGATGAGGTCGTGGTGCTGCGCCGGGGTGTCGCAGTCGGAAAACTCGTCCGGCCTGAGCGGAAGTCTCCCCCCCTTCCTGACCTGAGCCGCTTTCGAGCCTCGGTCAAGCTTCGCGGAAAGCCATTGAGCCAATGCATTCGGGAAGCCCGCCGGAGCACCCGCTATTGACATACATCGACACCAGTGTGTTGGCCGCCTATTACTGTCCCGAACCACTGAGCGGGCGGGCGCAGCGAGCGTTGCAAGAAGAAGACCAGCGGGCAATTAGTTGGCTTGTAGAGGCGGAACTCGTGTCCGTCCTCTCCCGTAAAGTGCGAACCCGCGAAATGCGCGGAGCCGAGGGGCGTCGCGTGCTTGCTCTCTTTCAATCCCATCTGGAGCAGGGAATTTACACCCGGCTCCCACTGGAACGCGCACATTTTGCAAAGGCACATGAGTGGCTCGCGACTTTCGCCGTCCCGCTCAACACTCTGGATGCCTTGCACCTAGCGGTAGCCGCTATGCAAGGGTGCCCGTTTCTGACTGCTGACGTGGCGCTTGCCAAAGCCAGCGCGAGAATTGGCGTCACGGCACGTCTGATCAGTTGAACGCTCCATACTCCTGCAACAGGAGGTCCTATGCAACGGCGTCTTTTCCTGCAATCGGTGGGTTTGGGGGGAGCGGCGGCTGTTGCGGCGTCTTCGAAGTTGAGCGCCGCTGCCGCACTTCCTCCCCTGAAGATCACGCGCGTTCGTTTCTACCACAACCCGAAATCTCCCGAACACTTCAACCAGAGTTTCAACATCGTGACGGTCGAAACGGACCAGGGCGTTACGGGCATCGGTGAGGGCGGCTCGCGTGACACCATCTCACAATGCGCCGCCATGATTATCGGTGAAGACCCATTCCGCATCGATCATTTGTGGCAGATGATGTTTCGCGGCTACTTCTATCCCGCCGGGCGCGAAAAACTCGACGCCCTCGGCGCCATCGACCTTGCTCTCTGGGACATCAAAGGCAAAGCTCTGGGCGTGCCCGTCTACGAATTGCTCGGCGGCTTGGCGCGTGACCACGTGGAGTGTTACGCGACTGGTTTCCCGAGCCAGGGAAGCCTGAAGGAAACCGCCCGCGCCTGCCTCGAGGCGGGCTTCCGCGCTTTTCGCTATGCCACGGCGGATCCCCCGAAAGGCCAACCCTTCAACTCCCATCAGATGGTGCGGAAAACCTACGAAGACTGCGTCGAGATCCGCGAGGGGGTGGGCAAAGACGGCGATTGGGCGCTTGATTACCACACCCGCCTCGACTTCCCCGATGCCGTGCGGCTCAGCACCCTGATCGAGCCGCTGGAGCCATACTTCGCAGAGGACCTAATCCGCTCTGAGAATCCCGAGGTTTACAAGGAGCTCCGGGCCCACGTCAAGGTCCCCATTGCGGTCGGCGAACAGTTCGGCAGCCGCTGGGATGTCAACCTGTTGATCGAACAGCAACTCATTGACTACGCCCGCGTCACTTTGCCGAATGTGGGGGGCATCACCGAGTACATGAAGATCCTCGCCCTTTGTGAGACCCACTACGTGGGTCTTATTCCCCACTTTACCGGGCCAGTGTCGGAGGCCGCATTAGTCCATGCATGCGGAGTGTTCTCCGGACCAGTATTGATGGAAATGACCGGCGAGGGGAAAGCATCTTACCCTCATTTGCCGGAGAGCTACGACTTCCACAATGGCAAGTTGTGGCCCAATCGTCGTTCCGGACTCGGCGTAACCTTAGATACCGCGCCACTCGAACTCGCGGCCGAGATTACGGAGCGCTCGCGGCCCATCCCCATGTTCCACCGGCCCGATGGGTCCATCACGAATTGGTAGGCTCTTCCTTTGGAGTGCGGCAGCTTGCTGCCGCTTTTCCCGCGCGAGCTTGCTCGCGCTCTTTACGGCTGCGGCCAGCAAGCTGGCCTGGAGTAAAGCGGCAGCAAGCTGCCGCACTCCAAAGCAGAGGGGCAGACCACAAAAACGGAGGTCCGCGCTACCCCACTCGGGGTAGAATCGCAGAGCGGACCCTGAGTGGACGAAGGGCATGAGCTTCCGCGGAGCCTACCGCAGTTGTTGTTCGTCTGTGCCACGGCGGGTGATGTTGCGCACCTGTGCGCTGATCGCTGCTTTTGCATACTTCCTCGCCCCAGCCGGCGCAGACCCGCCCTCTGGCCCGTTTCCACGCCAGGACCTGGTGCGCGCCCTCAAGCACCTCGAGAAGACGCTGGGCTTCCGGCGAACCAAGAGCTTCTCCCACTCCTCAGATCAGAGCATAGCGTCCTATCGTTGCTACTACACAGGGAAACTGGAACTGCCCGAGTCATACGCAGACTTGCAGCTCAAGCAGGGTAGCAAGGATGGCTGCTCGCTGGATCGCGAGGAATTCGACGTCTTCTTTTATCCGATGGAGGCGGTCGGAAATGGCAAGAGTCCCGTCACCACTTCTTTAGCCGGCGAATCGACGGAGAGATTCCTCACCGTAATCGCCCACGAGGATTTCCACGCCAGCGCAAGAAAACTCCCCGTTACCATCACCGAACCGGCATCCACGCTGGTGGGTATGCTCACTGCCGGTGAGTTGGCGCGCGAGAAACTGGGAGCGAATTCAGAAGTCTATCGGAATCTTTCAAAAGAGCCCGAGCTCTTTTTGCGCAAGGCGGAACTGGTGGCCCGCTATCACGCCGAGCTCAGCCGACTTTATGCTGCCGCGCGGTCGGGTGAAGTTTCCCCGGCAGATGCCCTGGCCCGGAAAGAAACACTTTTTGCAGAAATCCAGCGGGAATGCACGGCGATCACCCCCGTTGCGAAATCATTCAACCGATGCCTTTCGGCAAACAACAATGCCGGACTGGCATTCGACATGACCTACGCCCAGTACTATCCGTTGATGTACCAACTCTATTTGGCCTCCGGTCAAGATCTCAAAGCCACTGTCGGGGCAACGAAGCAGGCTCTGGCAGCGGGATCGGAACCCGAAGCCCTCCGGCAGTTTCAAAATCTCATCAAGGAAGCGGGCGGCAGCCCGAGGATCTGACCTGCAGCTCCGCCGCCTGACGTGCGGAAAGGCTTTGCCTTTCCGATCGACGAGCGGCCTGAATAACCTCGTTCGCGCAGGCTGGAAGGCTCAGCCTTCCAGCCTGCGCGAAGGAGAACGGAGAGTGTGGGTTGCTCGGAAAGCCGGAGGTTTTCCGCAGGCCAGGGCGGTAGAGCCGCCCAAGCTTGATTCAGACCGTTTGGGTCACAATGTTGAGTTCCCGCGGCTTGTCGGGATTCAGACCCTTCACCTCAGCGAGCAAGGCAGCAAAGATCTGCCCCGGTACGATGTAGGGGATGGGCGTGTAGATTTCCGGAACCGGATCAGTGATGCGAATCACTCGCCCGGCGCCGGGGATGCGCGCCTTCGAGGAAGAAAAGACCAGGGTGTCCGCACTCAGGGCGTGCAGGCGCGCGGTCAATTTCAGGAGCTCTCGAAATGTCTTGCCGGGTGGCATGAAGACCAGCGCAGGGAAGTCCCGCTCGATCATGGCAATCGGTCCGTGGAGGAAGTCAGCCGAGGAGAACCTTTCCGCCACGACATAGCAGGTTTCCATCAGCTTCAAGGCCAGCTCGTAGGCATTGGCCAAGTTGATGCCGCGCCCGACAACTACACACCGGCGCATGTAACGGTAGCGCTCGACCACTTTCTCGATTTCCGGGGCCAATTTGAGCGCCTGTTCGACTCGATGGGGGATTTCGGTGACATCGCTGAGGACAATTTGAGAGCTTAAGCTCGAGGCCAAAAGGTAGAGGAGCAGGAGTTGGCCGGTGTAGGTCTTGGTGGCCGCCACGGAACGCTGCTTCCCCGCGTGCACGAGGAATACGTCGTCCACCAAATCGGCCATCGTCGAACGGGCTTCATTGGTGATGCCGAGTGTATATGCGCCCAGACGCTTCGCCGATTTGAGCACCAGATTGATGTCCGTTCCTTCGCCGGATTGCGAAATGCCCACCACCAGAGTCTGACGAAAATCCAAGCGGGCACGATAGAGAGTATGAATCGAAGCCGCGCTCAAAGAGACGGGGATGCCTGTCGTCAACTCGAGCAGGTAGCGTCCAAAAAGCGCGGCATTGTCGGATGTTCCGCGTGCAACTAGAACTATGAGCCGGAAGTTCTGTTTGCGCGCGAAGTCAGCGAAGGCCAGGGCGTGGTCGCGCTCGGCAGCCAACGTGCGTCGGAGCGCCAGTGGCTGCTCCAGAATTTCCTTCATCATTTTTGACATAAGGCACCCATATAATCGAAGAGTTGTAGAGACAACCCCTGAGTTTGCCCCAGGGCGGTCAAATGGGCGGCCCCTGGCGCCTTAAGAGCAAAGGTCCGTGCTTCCCAACTCGCGCGCCATGGCCAAAGCACCTTCAACGGGTTCACGCTGCAAAAGCCGCACGCGCGCGGAGGGCATGTGCTGATGCACATAGCGCGCGAAACTGCGCCGTAGGGCCGGGCTGGAGCTGAAGACGCCGCCCGCGCAGACGACGGGGACCATTCCGTGCCGCCCAAGGCGTCGGCTCAGCGCCAGGGCCAACTGAGCGAGGTCATAGGCGGCTTGGGCGCAAAGACGTCGCGCCACTCGATCGCCTTGGCGGGCCGCTTCAGAAACCAGCGGGAAGAGCGCGGCCACTTGCTGTGGGTCAAGTTTCTTGAGCACGATTTGTGTGATGTCAGGAAGCTTCAGCGCCTGGCAAATCCTCGAAGTCAGCGCGGTAGGCTCGCCTCGCCCATCGAAGTCGCGCAATGCCGCCATGATAGCCTTCCGTCCTACGTCGTAGCCCGACCCCAGGTCGTCAAAGGCGGCGCCCCAACCACCAGCGCGCAGGGTTTGGCCTCGGCGATTTCGTGCGTAAGCGATGGAACCTGTCCCCGAGACCACGATCATCCCCAGAGTGGTTCCCAGAGCGGCGTGCAGAGCCACCGCAGCGTCTGTCGTCACGAGATAATGCCGCGCGGGGATGGCTTTGCGAAGCCACGCCAGAAGCGGGCGGCTCACCGCCGGACGATCAACTCCCGCTACGCCGGCGCAAACAGCTACGAGCAAAGGTCCCTGCCGGCGCCGCCCTCGACCCCCGCCGGCAGCCGCAGGCTGGTGGCGAACGGCTTGAGTGGCGCCTTTTCGCAGGACTTTGCGCGCGGCCCGTAAGAGTTCTTTCCTGGATGCTTCATTGCCCACTTTCACCGGATTCGAAGGCCCCGCCTCAGCCTTGGCGAGAATCCGCCCTCGTTCGTCTCCCAGGCATGCTTGGGTGCGGCTTCCCCCGCCGTCGATTCCGAGGAAAAGGGCCATTAGCGAAGACTAGCATATTTTTTGCACCTCGGGGGCAGGCTGCTGCGTATATTGCGATAGAGGGATCGTCGATGTTGCGAGTGTTATGCCTCATGATGCTCGTTCCGCTCGGGGTGCTCTCCCCCGGCGACCAGCCAGCGCCATCTGTGGAAGAGATCATGGCTCGTGTGGCCGCCAACCAGGACCGGGAGGAGCAGGTCCGCGCCGAATACGTCTACCAGCAGCGCATCCACGTCGCATCCCTCCGGACCAACGGCAAGCTGGCGCGGGAGGAGACAGCGGATTATCTGGTCACCCCCACGTCGGACGGAACCAAGAAGGAATTGAAACACATCAACGGTCGTTACTGGCACAAGGGGAAGTACCTGGAATTTCAGGGAGAACCTGTGCCTGAGACTGGTGTGCTGGATAGCAGTCTTGTTGAGGGTTTCCGCGACGATCTTTCCAATGACAAGTCGAAAGACGGCATTGGCCGCGATCTCTTTCCGCTGACCTCCCGGGAGCAGAAGCAGTATCGATTCGAGATGGCGGGAGAGGAGACGGTTCAAGGCCGAAAAGCCTACCGCGTAAGGTTTCGCCCGCGTGACAAGAATGAACTGACCTGGGCTGGCGAAGCGCTGATCGACGCGGCCGAGTTCGAGCCCGTGAGAGTGTACACGAAATTATCGCGCAGAATTCCTTTCTTCGTCAGGACCCTGCTGGGCACCGATGTGCCCGGTATAGGTTTCAATGTGGAGTACCGGCGGTTCGACGAGGGGGTCTGGTTTCCGGTGAGTTTCGGTACTGAGTTCCGCCTGCATGCCGTGTTTTTTATCAACCGCGACATCACCGTGTCACTGGAGAATTCCGCCTTCGAGCGCGCCAAAGTTCAGAGCAAGATTCTAGATTTTCAACCCGAGAAGTAGATTGCTTTCCTCCAGGCCGCTCGATTCGAATTTTTTCATAGCTCACCTCCGATACCCTTCGATTCCACACTTTTACTTCCTATTGCCCCATTAAATACTTGACGTTCGATTGTCTTCGGCGTTTAATAGTTTCAGCGGAATTAGATCGCGTGATTATTTTTCACACTCCCGACTCTCAGCTAACGGTGAATAAGCCAGCCGTACGGCTTCTTGACTCTCTCAAGGAGCCAGACGACCAGCCGCTGCATGAACTCCCCGGACTTTGGGTCCGGGGTAACCCTCTGCCCCAGTGCAGCGGGAGTTATTGTCGGCAAGGGATTGAACTAGCTGCACATAGTTTTCAAATAATAATGATGCGAGTTTTCGGCTGCCCTTGGGTCGAAGGTCGTGCTTGTTGTTGGAGGTCGCATGGAATTGCGAAGGGATCCCATTACGCAGAATTGGGTGATTCAGGAGGATGGTGACGACCCCTGGCCCGGATTTGGTGCTTGCCCTCTGTGCCCTGGCCAGGAAGCTCTTTCCCCGCAAACGATCTACTCGCATTGGAATGGCAACGGCAGGTGGCAAGTCCGCGTAACTCCTCACTTGCGCCCCCTCTACCGAATTGAAGGCGATGCGCAACGCCGGGCCGAAGGTCTCTACGACAAGATGCGCGGCTTGGGCGCCCACGAGATCGTCGTGGAATCGCCCAACCACGATGCTCCGCTTTCCCATCTGCGCGACGAAGACGTCGCTCAGGTCTTGCGAGCCTATGTGTCCAGAATTACGGACCTCAAGAAGGACCGCCGTTTCCGTTATGTTACCGTCTTCCGTAACCAGGGCGCCCTGGCGGGGCAGGACCTGGAGCACCCCCATTCACAGATTACGGCTGCTCCCTTCATTCCCAGGAGGGTAGTTTACAAGCTGCGATCGTTCCAACAGTACTACGCACTCAAGGAACGCTGCATTCTTTGCGACATTTCCATACAGGAAATCTCTCACCAAGTGCGGACGGTCGAGTGGGACGATCAGTTCGTGGCCTATTGTCCCTTTGCTTCACGGGTTCCCTATGAGACCTGGATTCTGCCCCTTCACCATCATTGCTCTTTCGAAGAGGACGTCAACACCTGGGAACGCCAAATGCAGTTAGCCCATTTTCTGAAGTCTATTCTTCGGCGGCTGGAGTCGGTGTCCCCCTCCTTTCACTTGGTCCTTTACACTACCCCCAACGTGGCTGCAAAATACGACCGCAAGGAGCACTGGCTGACGCTGGTGGACGATTCTCACTGGCACTTTGAGATACTGCCGGCCAGCCAGCCCAAATCCAAGTCGTATAGCGTGAAAGAGGTCTATTACAATTCTGTCCGGCCTGAGCTGGCGGCGGAAGAGTTGCGCAGCGCAGTCGCGAACATTGCTTAGGCTTCCCTTCATAATGCCCCGCGCATCCGGCCCTTGTGGCAAATGCTTGTGAGTGTCACAGGTCAAAAGTCCGTTGAATAAACCATAGGCTTCTGGCTCGGGACACTAGCTGCTCCGCCGGGGCCGGGCAGACGTGGCATGCGGCGTCTTATGCTGCATTTGTCCCCTCATATCCGCTCCCTGCTCGATGACGGACTTCAGATTCTGGAGGTAAAAAGCCCAGGTCGTTACTGCCTTTTCCAGGGACTCGCTGGAAAGGAAACCGCTGTGACTGAGTTCGACCGTCGTTTCCGCCCCTTGAGGGAAGAGCTTGATCTTCACGTTTGTAACCGCGGGATCGTTGGGTGGCTGCCAGGTAAAACCCAAGGTGTTACCCCGGATGAAGTCTGTCACCACTCCGCTCCACACCCCTTCCGTGCCGGTCCACAGGAAGTGGTACTTGCCTCCTAATTGCGGTTCGATGATGGCCTGGTCCGGAAACCACAGGGTCAGCTTCTTGGAATCTGACAAGTAGTCGAAAATCCCTACCGCGTCGCTGGAAATCTTTACCCGCAGTGTGGCCGAGCGAGTCACCGTGACCGGGCCCGTGTCTTCGACGTTGGCGGGGCGCTTGGTGTGTTGCGCCGCGGCAGGTCCAGTTGCGAGCAACAGGAGAAGCATCCAGGGGATAACGTGGGTTTTCGTCATCTTTTATCCCTCTCGCAGATTTGGGCCGGCGCCACCATCGAGCCGCGCGTGAGGGCATTCCTCCTGCCGGCGGATGGTTGCCCTCGAGCGGCCACAAGGGCTGCCCCCAACCCGAGATTCTTCACTCGTCCTCAGGCGAAGGCAAGGACGCCATCCCGTAGCGTTGGGCTTCCTGCTGCATCCGGCATGTCAATTCGAGTTTGGCTTCCTCCGGCAGACGCGACGGCGTGTATTGCTCGAGCAGCCGCGAAACCTCCAGCGCCGCCCGCTCCCGCAAGGTCAGCCGGCCTCCCTCGTGCCATCGGCCCCGGTTGGCGCGATCGATGACCGGGCCAGGGAATGTAATCTCCTCGCGCAAATGGCGGCGGGTGTGGTCAGCGATCAGCAAAGACTTCTCGCGCCGCAATTCCTGGAAGAGGGGAAGCGCTGGGAAATCCTCCCGCGGCTCGATGCCGCGCAGCAGGCGGTAGGCCATGCCGCAGATCTCGTTATCCACGACCAGCTTCTCCAGGCTGAGGCAGCTTTCAAAATCCAGCATCCCCGGCCCCGAGACGCTGTTGATTCCCGAGAGCGCCGCCAAAAGCGCGCCCATGCCCGCCTCCAGCCCGGCCTGCGCGTCCAATCGCTTCGCGTCGCTGAGGGCAATGTAACTCTGGGTGGGCATGCCCAGGCGCTTCCCGATCTCGCTGTTGGCGCAGTCGAGCATCATGGTCTCGATCGCGCCCATGGGAGTGGTCCCGAAACGGATATCGAAAATGGCCGGCGAGCCTCCATACAAGATCGCATGACCGGGATTCACGAGTTGGCTGATCACTACCCCGGACAGGTTTTCGGCGGTTTGCTGGACAAGACTCCCCACCAGAGTGACGGGGGCGACGAGTCCTGAAAGCGGCATCGATATCAACTCCACCGGAATCGACCAGCGGGCACAGTCCACCAGGTTCTGGCTGGTCACGTCGCTCCACTTGAGCGGCGCGGTGGGGCAGGCGGAGAAGATGGTCAGAGGCTTGGCGCGCAGCGCCTGCTCGCCTCCGCGCACGGCGATTTGCAGATCCTTCATGATCTCGAAACCTGCCACCGTAAAGGCCCCGGTGACCACCGGCTTCTCGCCGTAAAGCAAGCTCAGATAGAGCCGGTAGCTATCTGAGACCTTGTCGTCAACATCGGCGGGGATGAGGGCAGTGCTCTGGGAAGCGAGGTGGCGCAGGCCGCTGGTAACTTGCACATAACGAACGTAGTCCGCCGTCGAGGGCCGGCGCATTTCCCCGCTGCGGTTATCCAGAATGTTGAGCGCGGTCGAGCCGGGCGTGAAGTATACGTTTTCGTCCTGAAAGTCGTGAGTTTCGTTTCCCAGGACGTCGTAGAGTTTGAACGAGCGGGGAACGGTAGAGAGCGCTTGGTCGATGAGGTCTTGGGTAAGGCGAGCGGTGCAGGTGTCTTCGTCCACCTGCGCGCCATGCTCGGCCAGCATGGCCAGCACAGGCTTATTGTGGATCTCGAAACCCAGCTTGCATAATATTTCGCGTCCTTCTGCGATGATCCTTTCACTTAGTTCGTCGTCGAGTAGTCTCAGAGTTGGTCTCATGCGTCTCCTCAGTAAGGCTTGCTACCCCCCGGCCCACCTCGAGCTGAAAAAGGGGAGTTGATTGTACTCGAAGCGGCTGCCGCGCGTTACCGGATTCTGTTACTTCCTGCGTTCTCCTCCCAAGCTCTGAAAATCGGTGTGCCGAAGGCGCCGTGGAGTGCGGTAGCAGCAGCTACCGCCTTGGAATGGCGCCTTGGGCATTGTCTCAGTTCGAAATTGTAGCGGCGATCCTGCGTCTGCGGGTAGTGTCCTAGGTGTGGGTTTGCCCGGCGCCTCAAGCTCAAAACCGGTCTCCGCCTGCAGCCCACAGCCCCGAAGGGGCGGCCTAGCAAAGCCCAGGCCAACGGCCTGGGTGGATGGGGTAAAAGGATATTTCCTTTCCGGCTCAAGCCCTGAAGGGGCGTAATAGCCGCGCATTCCGTAGGTCGCCCCTTCAGGGCTCGACTCGGGAAGCCCCCTCCGCTGCCGCACTCCAAGTACAGGCCCTTCGCCCTCGTACACGAGTTCTCGACAGCGGTCTTTTGTAGCCGACTTTTTGTCACTTTTCACGCCTCGCCTTGCTGCTCGCGACCTTTGGTTCGTTTGCGCAAATTGTGCTGTTCTTTGCTCCTTTCAGCGCACAATTTGTGCTAATTTGTGCGCAAAATGCGCATAATTTGCACCATTGAAAAAAGTGATGTCCTTTGTTTTCAGCCACTTCTTAGCTTCGTTCCCACTATTCTGTGTTTTTCCCCGCGCTGCCATTCCGAGCGCAGAGAGAAATCTAGCTCTGGCCGGATGTTTCGCGGAGAAACGAACCAGGCATTTGGGCGAGGTTTCCAGAAAGCCGCTTTTTGTGCTTGAAACGCGCATTTGACGCTCTAAGTTGGCTTCGTTTTGGGTTCGTTTTTGCACTAAACAGAATATGACTTCCTTTGTTTTCAAAAACATAACGGCTTCGCTCGTACTATTTTTGTTTTTATTCGAAGCCCCTTTTCCCCTCATCGCCCGAACCATTCCGCTTTCCGGT
>Ga0326728_10011930_pt1 | contig 19589 bp, 10 predicted proteins | sample MB3enrmetagenome_FD_207602 | JGI IMG/M metagenome (GOLD analysis project Ga0326728, IMG submission 207602) | Lab enriched peat soil microbial communities from McLean, Ithaca, NY, United States - MB31MN | ecosystem: Environmental > Terrestrial > Soil > Wetlands > Peat | place: USA: New York... | reverse complement strand
GGCGCGTAGAGGAGCAAGGTAGCGGCCAGCAGCAAAAGCGCCAGCAGGAAGGGCGCGAGCCAAGTTCCTGACTTGCCGAAGCGCTTCATGGTAGCCATCTTACAACCGGGGAGGGCAAGTTTCTACGCGGCCAAAACTTGAGTGGAGCGGCGGAATCAGCGGGGCTGGGGGCTCAGGGCGGCGATACGCCCGCGGGCTTCGGTGAGGCTCGGATCCAGTTGCAGGGCATTCTGGTAGGCGGCCAGCGCCGGCGCGGGATTTCCGGCGGCTTCCAGCGACTCGGCCAGCAGAAACCAGTGCTGGGCAGTAGGTTCAATGGCCACGGCGCGCGAGTACTGGTCTGCCGCCTCGGCATAGCGCCCCTGCAGATAAAGAATGTTGCCCCGTCCTATCAGGGAGTTGGCATGGCGAGGATCAAGGCCCAGAGCGGCGCTATAGTTCTCCCAGGCGGCCTGGGTATTGCCCAGCCGGAAGTACAACGCGCCCAAATTGTTAAGGGAGTTTATGCGAACTACCTGATCCTTCGCATAGCGCAGAGCAGCTTGAAATTCGGGCACGGCGGGCCCTAAGTCATTCTTGGCCAGCAGAGCAGTGGCAATATCGTAGTGGAGGAAAGCATCTTCAGGTTCGAGGCTCTCTGCGACGCGATAGTGCTGGAGGCTATCATCCAGGGACCCCGCAGAAAACAGGGCCAGCCCCAGCGCGCCATCGATGAGGCCATCGGGCGCGGGATGGACCTCATGGGCGCGGGTGAACATGGCGAGAGTGTCCTTCCAGTACCACAAGTTCACCCGGGTGACGAGGGCGGCCGAAAGCAGCAAGGATGCGCCCGCCGCCGCCGTGACCGCGCGCGGCAGACGCACTGCCGCCAAAGCTTCCGCGCCCAGCCACACGGCCATGACAAACAACCCGATGACCGGGATATAGGCAAATCGATCCGCCATGCCTTGCTTGCCTACCTGCACGAGGCCGATCACCGGCACCAGCGTGCCCAGGAAGAAGAACCAGCCGAAGAACAAATACTGGCGGCGGCGCTGCCAAACCACCAGTACCGTGACGCCGGCCAAAAACAAAGCGCACGGGAGCACGCGCCAGAAGGACAGCACAGGGTACGGATAAAAAGCCGCCAGCCCGGAAGGCCAGAAAGTCATGCGAACGTATTCCCAGTAAGAGTGGGTGACGTTGCCCAGGCGTGTTGACACCGGCACGCGCAGTACCATCGCGCCGCCTCGCCTTTGCACCACCACCGTGGTCCACGAAGAGACCGCCGAAAGCGGCAAAAGCGGCAGCTTCTCCAGCGCCAGACGCGCGCCTTGCCGCCACCAGCCCACGGGCGCGCTGCCCGCCGCGCGGGGAAGCCCGCTGAACGGGTCCGGCAGCCGCGCCAGCGGCCAGTAGTCCAGCAGCAGCAGCACGAAGGGAAAGGTCACGGCCATGGGCTTGGACATCAGGGAGGCGGCGAAGGCGGCAGTAAAAGCCAGGTACCTTTTCCAGTTGGGATTCTTCACGTACCAGCCGTAACCCCCAACCGCCAGCAGAAAGAAGAACGTGCTCAGCAGGTTTTTCCGCTCCGCGACCCAGGCGACGCTTTCCACGTTGAGGGGATGGAGGGCGAACAGGGCAGCGACGAAGAAGCTGCGGCCCAGATAGCCGGTGGCGCGGTACAGCAAGAAGAACAGGAGTAGGACGTTGGCGGCATGGATGAGGACGTTGACGCAATGCGGGCCGGCCGGGTTCAGGCCGAAGAGACTGTAGTCGAGCAGGTGGAAAAGCCAAGTGAGGGGATGCCAGTTGGAAGCCTCCAGGCTGGTAAAGGCCCAGGCGGCGGTGGCCAGGCTCAAGCCGGCTTGCACATGGGAGTTGGTGGTGAAATAGTCATTGTCGTCCCAAGCAAGAAACGCGAAACGGCGCACGGGCGCGTAGAGGAGCACGGTAGCGGCCAGCAGCAGGAGCGCCAGCAGGAAGGGTGCGCGCCAAGTTCCTGACTTGGGGGAGCGCTTCATGGTAGCCATCTTACAACCGGGGAGGGCAAGTTTCTATGCAGTCAAAACTTGGGTGGAGCGGCGGAATCAGCGGGGCTGGGCGCTTATGGCGGCGATACGCTCTTGGGCTTCGGCCAGGCCCGGATTCAGTTGCAGGGCCTTCTGGTAGGCGGCCAGCGCCGACGCGGGATTTCCGGCGGCTTCCAGGGACTCGGCCAGCAGCAGCCAGCGCTGGGCCGTAGGTTCAATGGCCACGGCGCGCGAGTACTGGTCTGCCGCCTCGACATAGCGCCCTTGCTGATAAAGAATGTTGCCCCGTCCCATCAGGGAGTTGGCATGGCGAGGATCGATGCGGAGAGCGGCGGTGTAGTTCTCCCAGGCGGCCTGGGCATCGCCCAGCCGGAAGTATAACGCGCCCACATTGTTAAGGCACCTTATCCTAACCGCGTCGTCGGTTGCATAACGCTGAGCAGTTCGAAACTCCATCAAGGCGAGGGTGTACTTCCCCTTGGCCAGCAAAGCGGTGGCAAGGTTATAGTGAATAGTCGGGTCCCGAGGATTGAGGCTCTCTGCAACACGATAGTGCTGCAGGCTCTCATCCACTAAACCAGCGTTAAACAAGGCTACTGCGAGCCCGAAATCAATGAGGCTGTCCGGCTGGGGATAAACCTCATGGGCGTGGGAGTACATGGCCAGAGTATCCTTCCAGGACCACAAATTGATGCGCGCGACCAAGCCGGCCACCAGCAACAAGCAAGCGGCCGCCACCGCCGTGGCCGGGCGCGGCAGACGCACCGCCGCCAGAGCCTCCGCAGCCAACCAAACGAGAATTACAAACAGTCCGACGACCGGAACATAGGCGAACCGGTCCGCCATGGCTTGCGCGCCTACCTGCACGATGCCGATCACCGGCACCAGCGTGCCCAGGAAGAAAAACCAGCCGAAGAACAGATACTGGCGGCGGCGCTGCCAAACCACCAATACGGTGACGCCGGCTAAAAACAAAGCGCACAGCAGCACGTTCCAGAAGGGCAGCGCGGGATAAGGATGAAAGAACGCCAATCCCGACGGCCAAAACGTTATACGAACGTATTCGAAGTAAGAGTGCATGGCGTTGGCCAAGCGTGGGAACAGGGACTCGTGCCTTACCATGGCGCCGCCTCGCCTTTGCGCCACCAGCGTGATCCAGGAAGAGGCCGCTGCAAGCAGCAAAAGCGGCAGCTTCTCCAGCGCCAAGCGCGCGGCTTGCCGCCACCAGTCCACGGGCGCGCTGCCCGGGCCGGGGGAAGGGCGGTTGACTGGGTCCGGCAGCCGCGACAGCGGCCAGTAATCCAGCAGCAGCAGCACGAAGGGAAAGGTTACAGCCATGGGCTTGGACATCAGGGAGGCCACGAAGGCGGTGGTAAAAGCCAGGTACCTTTTCCAATTGGGATTCTTCACGTACCAGCCGTAACCCCCAACCGCCGCCAGGAAGAAGAACGTGCTCAGCAGGTTTTTCCGCTCCGCGATCCAGGCTACGCTCTGCACGTTGAGGGGATGAAGGGCAAACAGCGCGGCGACGAGGAAGCTGCGGCCCGGATAACCGGTGGCGCGGTACAGCAGGAAGAACAGGAGCAGAACGTTAGCGGCATGGATCAGGACGTTGACGCAATGCGGGCCGGCCGGGTTCAGGCCGAAGAGACTGTAGTCGAGCAGGTGGGAAAGCCAAGTGAGGGGATGCCAGTTGGAAGCCTCGGTGCTGGTAAAGGCCCAGGCGGCGGTGGCCAGGCTCAAGCCGGCTTGCACATGGGAGTTGCTGGTGAAGTAGTCATTGTCGTCCCAAGCAACAAACGCGAAACGGCGCACGGGCGCGTAGAGGAGCAAGGTAGCGGCTAGCAGCAGGAGCGCCGGCAGGAAGGGCGCGCGCCAAATTCCTGATTTGCCAAAGCACTTCATACTAGCCATCTTACAACCGGGGAGGGCAAGTTTCTATGCAGCCAAAACTTGGGTGGAGGGGCGGAATCAGCGGGGCTGGGCGCTTAAGGCGGCGATGCGCTCTCGGGCTTCGGTCAGGCCCGGATTGAGTTGCAGGGCCTTTTGATAGGCGGTCAGGGCCGGCGCGGGATTTCCGGCGGCTTCCAGGGACTCGGCCAGCGCCAACCAGGCCGGCGCACTCGGCGCGATGGCCAGGGCACGCGAGATCTGGTCCGCCGCCCCGGCATAGCGCCCTTGGCGGAAGAGAACGACGCCCCGCTGCTGCAGGCAGCGATAGTCCTGGGGATCAAGGCGCAAGGCGGCGGTGCAACTCTGCCAGGCATCCTCCAGATTGCCCAGGCGCAAGTACAGCGAGCCGAGATCGTCCAGGATGGCGATCCTAAGAGTGTCAGTTCTCGCATAGTGCAGAGCAGTTTGAAATTCCGGCAGGGCGCCGGCAAATTCGGCTTTCGTGGTCAAAACGGTAGCAATGTCGAGGTGGACTCCGGCATCCTCAGGGGTTAGGCGCTCCGCCACACGAAAGTGCACCAAGCTCTCATCCAGCAAACCCGCAGCAAGCTGGGCCGCTCCGAGCTTTCCCTCGATGATTGTATTCGGCGAGGAAAAAAGTTCCTCCGCGTGCGCAAACAGGGTTATGGAGTCTTTCCAATACCACAAGTTGGCGCGCGCGACGAAGCCGGCCGCCAGCAACAAGCAGGCGGCCGCCGCCGCCGTGACCGCGCGCGGCAGACGCAGGGCCGCCAGAGCTTCCGCCGCCAGCCACACGGCCATGACAAACAGCCCGAGAAGCGGAATATAGGCGTAACGGTCCGCCATGGCTTGCACGCCTACCTGCACGATGCCGATCACCGGCACCAGCGTGCCCAGAAAGAAAAACCAGCCGAAGAACAGATACCGGCGGCGGCGCTGCCAAAGCACGCACCCGGTGATGGCGGCTAGAAACAAGGCGCACAGCAGCACGCGCCAGAAGGACAGCACAGGGTACGGATAAAAAGCCGCCAGCCCGGAAGGCCAGAAGGTGAGGCGAACGTATTCGAAGCACGAATGCACGGCGTTGCCCAAAGATGTCTGCAGCCGGTGCGGCAATTCCATGTTCATGGCCCCGCCTCGCCTTTGCGCCACCAGCGTGATCCAGGAGGAGGCCGCTGAAAGCGGCAAAAGCGGCAGCTTCTCCAGCGCCAGGCGCGCGCCTTGCCGCCACCAGCCAGAGCGCACGCTGCCGCCGGCGCGGGGAAGCTCGCTGAACGGGTCCGGCAGCCGGGAGAGCGGCCAGTAGTCCAGCAGCAGCAGCACGAAGGGAAAGGTGACGGCCATGGGCTTGGACATCAGGGAGGCGGCGAAGGCGGCGGTAAAAGCCAGGTACCTTTTCCAGTTGGGATTTTTCACGTACCAGCCGTAACCCGCAACCGCCAGCAGAAAGAAGAACGTGCTCAGCACGTTTTTCCGCTCCGCGACCCAGGCGACGCTTTCCACGTTGAGAGGATGAAGGGCGAACAGCGCGGCGACGAAGAAGCTGCGGCCCAGGCAGCCGGTGGCGCGATAGAGCAGGAAGAACACGAGCAGGACGTTGGCGGCATGGATCAGGAGGTTGACGCAATGCGGGCCGGCGGGGTCCATGCCGAAGAGGCTGGAATCGAGCAGGTGAGAGAGCCAGGTAAGGGGATGCCAGTTGTCGGCCTCCAAGCTGGTAAAAGCCCAGGCGGCGGTGGCCAGGCTCAAGCCGTTTGGCACATGGGAGTTGCTGGTGACGTATACATTGTCGTCCCAGGTAAGAAACCTGAAGTTGCGCGCGGGCGCGTAGAGGAGCAAGGTAGCGGCCAGCAGCAGGAGCGCCAGCAGGAAGGGCGCGCGCCAGGTTCCTGATTTGGGGGAGCGCTTCATGGTAGCCATCTTACAACCGGGGAAAGCAAGTTTCTACGCGGCCAAAATTTGGGTGGAGTGGCGAAATCAGCGGGGCTGGGCGCTTATGGCGGCGATACGCTCTCGGGCTTCGGCCAAGTCGGGATTCAGTTGCAGGGCCTTCTGGTAAGCGGCCAGCGCCGGCGCGGGATTTCCGGCGGCTTCCAGGGACTCGGCCAGCAGCAGCCAGCGCCGGGCAGTAGGTTCAATGGCCAGGGCGCGCGAGAACTGGTCTGCCGCCTCGGCATAGCGCCCTTGCTGATACAGAATGTTGCCCAGTCCCATCATGCAGGTAGCATGGCGAGGATCAAGGCGCAGAGCAGCGGTGAAACTCCGCCAAGCGTCCTCGGAATGGCCAAGTTGAAAGTACGCCACGCCTAAATAGTTAAGGGAGTTTACCCGAACTTCGTCATCCGTCGCGTAGCGCAGCGCAGCCTGCAGTTCCGGCACGGCAGGCGCCACCTCCTCCTTGGCCATCAAGGCGATGGCAATATTATAGTGAAGTATTGCGCTCTCAGGAACAAGGTTCTCCGCAACGCGATAGTGTTGCAGGCCCGCATCCACGAACCCCGCGGAAAACAGGGCCATGCCCAGCCCGCTGTCGATGGTCCTGTCCGGCCGGGGATGGACCTCATGGGCATGGGTCCACAACGCTACAGCGTCCTTCCAATACCATAAGTCCGTGCGCGCGACGCAGCCGGCGGCCAGCAACAAGCAGGCGCCCGCCACCGCCGTGACCGCGCGCGGCAGACGCAGGGCCGCCACAGCTTCCGCCGCCAGCCACACGGCCATGATCAACAGTCCGATAACTGGGATATAGGCGAATCGGTCCGCCATAGCTTGCCTGCCTACCTGCACGATGCCGATCACGGGCACCAGCGTGCCCAGAAAGAAAAACCAGCCGAAGAAAAGATACCGGCGGCGGCGCTGCCAAAGCACGCACCCGCTGATGGCGGCTAAGAACAAGGCGCACAGCAGCACGTTCCAGAGGGGCAACGCCGGGTACGGGTAAAAAGCCGCCAGCCCGGAAGGCCAGAAAGTCATGCGAACATATTCGTAGTAAGAGTGCGCCGCGTTAGCCAAGTGCGTTGACAGCCGTTGCGGCAGCCCCACGTCCATGGCGCCAAATCGCTTTTGCGCGACGAGGATGATCCAGGAAGAGGCTGCCGACAGGGGCAAAAGCGGCAGCTTTTCCAGCGCCAGGCGTGCGCCTGGCCGCCACCAGCTCAAGGGCGCGCTGTCCCCGGCGCGGGGAGGCCGCTCGGTCGGGTCCGGCAACCGCTCCAGCGGCCAGTAATCCAGCAGCAGCAGCGCGAAGGGAAAGGTCACAACCATGGGCTTGGACATCAGAGAGGCCACGAAAACGGCGGTAAAGGCCAAGTACCTTTTCCAATTGGGACGTTTCACGTACCAGCCGTAGCCCCCAAGCGCCAGCAGAAAGAAGAACGTGCTCAGCACGTTTTTGCGCTCCGCAATCCAGGCCACGCTCTCCACGTTGAGGGGATGGAGGGCGAACAGCGCGGCGACGAAGAAGCTGCGGCCCAGGCAGCCGGTGGCGTAGTACAGCAGGAAGAACAGGAGCAGAACGTTGGCGGCGTGGAAAAGGAGATTGACACAATGCGGGCCGGCCGGGTTCATGCCGAAGAGACTGGAATCGAGCAGGTGAGAGAGCCAGGTGAGGGGATGCCAGTAGCCGGCGTCTTCCAAACTGGTAAACGCCCAGGTGGCGGCGGCCAGGCTCAAGCCGGACTGCACATGGGGGTTGGCGGTGACGTACTCATAGTCGTCCCAGAAGGAGAGAAAAGAAAAAGTGCGCACGGGCGCGTAAAGGAGCAAGGTAGCGGCCAGCAGCAGGAGCGCCAGCAGGAAGGGCGCGCGCCAAGTTCCTGATTTGCGGGAGCGCTTCATGGTAGCCATCTTACAACCGGAGAGGGCGAGTTTCTATGCAGCCAAAATTTGGGTGGAGTAGCGGAATCAGCGGGGCTGGGCGCTCAAGGCGGCGATCCGCTCTCGGGCTTCGGTCAGGCCCGGATTGAGTTGCAGGGCCTTCTGGTAAGCGGCCAGCGCCGGCGCGGGATTTCCGGCGGCTTCCAGGGACTTGGCCAGCCCCAGCCAACGCGGCGAAGTAGGTTCGCTGGCCACGGCGCGCGAAAATTGGTCTGCCGCCTCGGCATAGCGCCCTTGTTGATACAGAATGTTGCCCCGTCCCGTCAGGGCGCTGGCATAGCGAGGATCAAGGCGCACGGCGGCGCTATAGTTCTCCCAGGCAGCCTTGGTATTGCCGAGCCGGAAGTACAACGCGCCCATAATATTGAAGCACCTCATCCTAACCGAGTCGTCGTTCGCATAACGCAGAGCAGCTTGAAACTCCGGCAGGGCGCCAGCAAAATCCTCTTGCATAGTCAAAACGGTAGCAATGTCGAGGTGTACTCCGGCATCTTCCGGCGCAAGGCGCTCCGCCATGCGAAAGTGCGGCAAGCTCTCATCCACCATACCCGCAGCAAGCTGGGCCGCTCCGAGCTTCGTCTCGATCATTGAATCCGGCGAGCGGTGGACCTCCTGAACGCGAGTGAAGAGGGCTACTGAATCCTGCCAATACGGCAAATTGCCGCGGGTGACGAGGGCGGCGGCCAGCAATAAGCAGGCGCCCGCCACCGCCGTGACCGCGCGCGGCAGACGCATTGCCGCCAGAGCTTCTGCCGCCAGCCACACAGCCATGACGAACAGCCCAATAACCGGGATATAGGCGAATCGGTCCGCCATGGCTTGAGCGCCCACCTGCACGATGCCGATCACCGGTACCAGCGTGCCCAGAAAAAAGAACCAGCCGAACACGAGGTATTTGCGGCGGCGCTGCCAAAGCACGCATCCGGTGATGGCGGCCAAGAACAGGGCGCACAGCAGCACGTTCCAGAGGGGCAGCGCAGGGTATGGGTAAAAAGCCGCCAGCCCGGAAGGCCAGAAAGTCATGCGAAGGTATTCGCAGCAAGAGTGTGCCGCGTTGCCCAGGCGCGTCGAGAGCCGCTGCGGCAACCCCATGTCCATGGCGCCCGATCGCTTCTGGGCGACCATGATGATCCACGAAGAGGCCGCCGAGAGAGGCAAGAGCGGCAGTTTCTCCAGCGCCAGGCGCGCGGCCTGCCGCCACCAGCTCAAGGGCGCGCTGCCCGCGCCGGGGGAAAGGTGGTTGAATGGGTCCGGCAGCCGCGCCAGCGGCCAGTAATCCAGCAGCAGCAGCGCGAAAGGAAGGGTCACAGCCATGGGCTTGGACATCAGGGAGGCGGCGAAGGCAGCGGCAAAAGCCAGGTACCTTTTCCAGTTGGGATTTTTCACGTACCAGCCGTAACCCCCAAGCGCCAGCAGAAAGAAGAACGTGCTCAGCACGTTTTTGCGCTCCGCGACCCAGGCCACGCTCTCCACGTTGAGGGGATGGAGGGCGAACAGCGCGGCGACGAAGAAACTGCGGCCCAGGCAGCCGGTGGCGTAGTACAGCAGGAAGAACAGGAGCAGAACGTTGGCGGCGTGGAAAAGGAGATTGACGCAATGCGGGCCGGCCGGGTCCATGCCGAAGAGACTGGAATCGAGCAGATGGGAAAGCCAAGTGAGAGGATGCCAGTAGCCAGCGCTCTCCAAGCTCGTAAAGGCCCAGGCGGCGGTGGCCAGGCTCAAGCCGGCTTGCACATGGGAGTTGCTGGTGACGTATACACTGTCGTCCCAGGTGAGAAACGAGAAGTTGCGCACGGGCGCGTAAAGGAGCAAGGTAGCGGCCAGCAGCAGGAGCGCCAGCAGGAAGGGCGCGCGCCAGGTTCCTGATTTGGGGGAGCGCTGCATGCCATTTCCCCTGTCAACTACGCCGAGAAATCTTTGTGCGTTTCCCGGTAGCTGGTCTCGCTACGCATGGAATCCAGCGGGTCCCGGTCGCTGATCTCCACCAGTTGTGCCAGTCCCTCGGCGGCTTCGGGCCCGACCGCTCCCGGGCGAAGGCGCCATGTCCAGTTGCCGCTGATCCGGCTGGGAGTGTTCATGCGGGCTTCGCTGCCCAGGCTCAACACATCCTGCATGGGAACGATGGCGTAGCGGGCTACGGAAACCATAGCGCCCCGCAGAAACGCCCAGGCGGCATTGTTTTCGTTGGCGCCCAGGTAAGCCCCGGCGTAGCGCCGCTCCTGTGCGGTGGCCTGCGTGCGCCACCAGCCCATGGTGGTGTCGTTGTCGTGCGTGCCCGTATAGACGACAGTATTCCATTCGAAACGGTGGGGCAGATAGACATGGGCGCCGGGGTTCCCGAAACCAAATTGCATCACCCGCATTCCCGGCACGCCCAGCGATTGCCGCAGGGCGTGAACTTCCGGGGTGATAAACCCGAGGTCCTCGGCGATGATGGGCAAGGCTCCGAGCTCGCGCTCCAGCACGTCAAAAAAGGCCCGGCCCGGCCCTTTCACCCACTTGCCATGCGCCGCGGTGGCTTCGGCCGCAGGGATCTCCCAGCAGGCCTCGAAGCCCCGGAAATGATCGAGACGAACAATGTCGCAGGCGGTGAGAGCGGCGCGCATGCGCTGTACCCACCAGCCGTAGGCGGAGCGCTGGAGGGCTTCCCAGTCGTACAGTGGATTTCCCCAACGCTGGCCGGTTTCGCTGAAGGCGTCAGGAGGCACACCGGCCACCACTTCCGGTTGCAGATCGCCGTTCAAGCGAAAGCTCTCGGGCTGCGTCCAAACGTCCGCGCTGTCGTAGTTCACAAAAATGGCTATGTCTCCGATAATCCGCACGCCGTGGTGGGCACAATGGGCGCGGAGGGCGCGCCACTGCTCGAAAAAAGCGAACTGGAGGGCGCAGGCGGCCCGGAACTGAAAAGCGGCTTCCTCACGCAGGTGCGCCAGCGCCTTGCGGTCCCGGCGCGCGAATGCGGCGGGCCACTGGTCCCAGCTCTGGCCTCCGAAGCGATGCCGTAAGATGCCGAACAATACAAAGTCGTCGAGCCACCAGGCTTGCTGCCGGCAGAACTGCTCGAAACGCTCGCGGTCCGCGCCGGCCGCGCGCTGCACAAAATTTGCCGCGGCTTCCAACAGCAAGGGAATCTTGGTGGCGCGCACGCGGTCGTAATCCACGTCGCCCGGGCTTTCGGACAGCACCGCCAGACGTCCGGGATCGATCCAGCCGTGCTCAGCTAAACGCTCCAGGCTGATCAGCAGCGGGTTGCCGGCAAACGCGGAGTATGACGAATACGGAGAATTGCCGAACCCCACTGGATTCAGCGGCAGCACCTGCCACAGCCGTTGCCGGGCCGCGGCGAGAAATTCTACAAATTCGTGGGCTGCGGCCCCGAGGTCTCCGATGCCGCCGTGCGCCGGCAGCGACGTGGGATGCAACAAAATTCCACAGGCTCTATCTTGCATGCGATGGGTCGGCCACTTCGTGATTTTAGCCGGGCCGGCAAAGGTCAACCTATGCGCAGCCACAGTCTTCAGCTTGCAGTTTACCGCTTTATGGCCCGGACTGCGCGCGGGAAACGGCCACCCGCCCGCGGAAATCCGGAAACGAGAAACGATCTCTTATCCTGCGGTTTGCTTAGGGGCCAAGCGCTCCAGCTCTTCCTTGTTGATGCGGATCTTGCCCTCTTTTTGCAGCCTTTGCTGAAGGTCTTCCTGGAACTGGTTCATGGCGTCCGTCCGCTTCTTGCCCAGCAAGGTGTCGCGGACCTGGTCTTTTTGTTTGGCATAGTCTTCGGGAGCCGGCTCCTGTTTTTCCAAAAGGGAAACAACCACGCTGCGCGAAGGTCCGGTGGAGATCGGGGAACTTATGTCGCCGACCTTCAAATCAAAGATGGCGGCAGGCGAACCGGTCAGGGCGCCGAGGTCGGGGACTTGCGAACTGGAACTTACCAAATCGCTGGTTTCAAACTTCGCGCCAACTTCGGCGGCCGCCTTCTTCAGGTCGTGCAGCGCCCGCGCCCGGTCCACAAGCTGGGCAAGCTTTTTCGTAAACATTTGCTGCGCCTGGTCCTTGTCAAAATCGTTCTCCACGCGGGCCTTGATTTCGTCGAAGGAGGGGGTAGCGGGCGGATGGATCGCGGCGACCTGGAACACGGCGAGTCCCTGGGGCAAGTGCGCCAGTTCGGGAGGGTTGTTGAGTGGCGCGCTGAAAGCGGCGTTCATGAACTCGTCAGCCGGGCCAATGCCGGGGATGGTGTCCGTGCGTTCCAGGAACGGAGAGGTGAGCAATTGCAGGCCATTCCTGGCGGCTGCACCGCTCAGGTTGGTGGCGCGCGCCTCCGCTTGCACCGCGTTGGCCACATTTTCGGTCTTGGCCGCGGCATCCGCTTCCACCACCGCCGTTTCAACTTCCCCCTTCACCTCGTCCAAAGATTTCAGCCGGGCCGGATGTTTGTCCTCCACCTGGATGATTTGGAAGCCCACCGGACTTTGTATGACGCTGCTCATCTGCCCCGCCGGCAGCGAGAAGGCCGCGTTATCAAATTCGTCGCCGGCCCGGCCCCTTCCCAGCCAGCCCAACTCTCCGCCTGCTTGCGCGCTGCCCGGGTCCTCTGAGAATTTTCCGGCCAAGTCCGCAAAATTGCCTCCCGCTTTGAGCTTGCTCAAAAGGTCTTGGGCTTTGGCCCGGGCGGCTTCGAGCGCCTTCGGGTCAACCTTGCCGTCAGCTCCGGGAGCCGGAATCTTGATGAGAATGTGGCGGACCTTCACTTCCTCGGCCACGCGGAACTCATCGGCGTGGGAATCGTAATACTGACGCAACTCCGCCGGGGTGACGTGGATCCTGTTTTTTACGCTTTCGGGGTCGATGACGATGTAACTGATCTGGCGCTTCTCCGGAATCGCGTTGGCATAGTTACTCTGATGCTGCGTGTAGAAGGTTTTCAGTTCGGCATCGGTGGCGTGGACCTCCTTCTTCATGTCGTCGGCGGAAAGCACGGCGTAATCGAACTTAACCTTCAAATTCTGCTTCCTATATTCCGTCCGGACATCCTGATCGGAGACGGTCACCCCAGCCTCCACCACGTTGCGCAGTTTGTCGCTCAACAGCTCGCTCTTGATGGCCTGTTCGAACTGGGGCACCGTCATGTTGAACTGGCGCTCGGTAAACTCCTCATAGGAATCGGTGCCGATGAACTGGCCTTTGGGGAACAGATAAGGGGAAAACGGGCCGTGCTGCAGCCACGCGGCCACTTCCTGGTCGGTGACCTGCAGTCCCAATTGCGAAGCCGCCAGCATGAGCACCTTCTGCGTGACCAACTGCTGCGCTGATTGCTGGACAAAATAGGGCAGGAGCCCGGAAAGGTTGGCGTTGCGGCCTCCCGATTGCTGTTCCTGCTGTTGCAACATGCGCCGGGCGCCTTGCATAACCTCATCGCTGGTGATTTCCTGATTGCCGACCTTTGCCACCACGCCCTGGGGAACGCCGCCGAGAAACGAGTTGCTGAGCGTGGGAGTGAGGCTGATTACCATGATGACGCAAATTGCGACCAGAAGACCGCCCAGAACAATTTTCTTGACCGGGCCCGGGGTTTGCAGGAATCGAATCATCGCTTCTCAAGCTCCAAGGAAAGTGATCGAAGCTTTGATTATAAATCAGCGCCTGCGGTAAGCTGATATCCGCTTCGGTGCAAGGCGTTTTTACCTTATCAGTGCAGGCCGGAGCCCGAGCGGTGAAAGAACTGAGTGCGCGCATAGCCGATGAAATCCGCCGCCGCGGCCCGATCCCGTTCTCGCGCTATATGGAGCTTTGCCTCTACGATCCGGAATGGGGCTACTATACCCGCAGCCATGAGCCCTTCGGCAAGGGCGGAGATTTTTATACCGCCAGCGATGTACACGCGGTATTCGGGCGGCTTTTAGCGCGCCAATTTGAGGAGATGTGGCGCGTGCTGGGGACTCCGGACCGAATCGGTATTATCGAATTGGGCGCCGGCCGGGGATGGTTCGCACAAGATGTGATCGACTGGTCGCGCCGGAAGTTCCCTGAGTTCTTTGCGGCCCTTCACTATGTCTTGATCGAGAGCTCTCCGCAGTTGCGGCTGCGGTTGCACGAGCGTTTCCCGGAGGCGGCGCAGGCTTGGCTCCGCGCTGCCAGCCAAGGCGAGGCCCGGGGAGCAATGGCCATCATCGGCAGCCTGGATGAAGTGAAGCCATTCCCGGAACCGGTCATCGTATTCGCCAATGAGTTTTTTGACGCGCTGCCCGTGGAAGTGATCGACACGAGGGGAGAACTGCGTATTGGGCTGGAGGGAGGGCGCTTCGTCGAAACCTTTGCTCCCCCCACGCCGCAGGAACTGGAGTTCCTGGACCGCTACGGCATTCGCCCGGATTTGCCGGGCGGCGCAATCCCAGGCGAGAATCCGGCGGGCGCGGGGGACCGCGGGGAAGCCACCCTGGCCGCGGTTGACTACATGCGGCGGATCGCCACCCGTATGCGGCGCGGCTTTCTGGTGGCCATCGATTACGGGTACACCCGCGAAGAACTGCGGGCCGGCCGCACGGCGAGCACCGTGCGGGCCTTCCGGCAACATGCGCTCTCCGATTCGCCGTATGCCGCTCCGGGCGAACAGGACATTACTGCCGGCGTGAACTTTACGGCCCTGCGCGCGGCCGGCTTAGCGGCCGGCCTGGACGCGGGCAGCATGGTGACGCAAGCCCAATTTCTTATGGGCATCGGCGAAACCAATCAGTTTGCCGATGCCTTTGCCGGCGCCCGCTTGCCGCAGGAGCGCACGAAGGCCGCGCTCCAACTGAAACTTCTGGCGACCCCGGCGGGCATGGGAGAGGCGTACCGGGTGCTGCTGATGCACCGTGACGTGCCGGGCGAAAAGGCGCTGTCCTTATCAGGATTGCGGTACGGGCGGGGATAGCGGCGGCATGTTTTGTATCCAGAACTCGTTGCCCGCCACCGTTGTGTAATACCGGTAGTTCTTCCGGATATATGCGTCCACGATGGGCAGCCGCTCGTTCGCGCTGAAACCGTCAAGGCGACTGTAGATGCTCGTATTCTTATAGAGAACGATTTTTACCCGCTTGGCTTGCAGGTCGCGGACAATCTCTTGCTGATAAAACGGAGGCATAGCAAACCACACGACGGGAAAGCGGCAGGGGGAGGGACGGTCCAGTAAGTAATACCATGCGGCTTCCGAGGTCATGGTAAAAAAACTGTCGCCGGGGGAAAGGTTCGCCTTCAGGAATGCCAAAGCCTGCCGGGAGCCCTCCGGAAGGAACGCGGCATCCGGCTTGTCCAAAGGGAAATCTTCTGCCGCCAGGTGAAAGAAGGGCACGCAGCAGGCTCCGGCCAGTCCTACCACCACCGCAACCCAGACCGTGCAGCGGACCAGCTTCTTGCGGGCGGAGGGCCGCGCTTGCAACGCCTCATGAAGCCAATACTTGACGGCTAGATAGCAGAAAAGAATATAGGCGATCACGCATGAATATTTGACGTGCTCCCAATCCGTGCGTCCCAGAGCAGCCCGAAAAAAACATACCGAGAGCACCAGCAAGCAGATGTCCATAATATGCGCACGGAGAAAGCTGCGTCCGCCGCCCGGCCCGTTGGCGCCGCCGGCGGCCGGGCGAAGTGCCGTCAGGAACCGGTCCGCTACCCAATAGGCATTCCACGATATGAGCAGGACGACCAACAAATACTTGGGAATCCAAAAGGGATAGAGATCGCCGTCCATCAATTCCTTGTAGCGCGGGAACGTAAGGATGGCGAAATCGAAGAACGCCCGGAGTTGCCACTGCATCAAGACCCCTGCCAGCAGGCTGCCCAGCGCCAGACCCAAAGCGGAAAATCCCAGCAAGCGGACCAGCGGACGTCCAGGAGAGCAGATTGCAATCAGGGGCAGCGTAACGCAGTACGTGGCAATAAGATAAAATCCCCGGTCCATCGAATACGCCAGGGAAGCAACCGGCAGGAAGGAGAACACGGCGGCGGCAATGCAGGCTATGGCCGAAAGCTGCGGCTGCGGCTGGTTTATGGCACGCACAAGAACCGCTGCCGCCAGCAAGAACAAGAAAGTCGTCACGTCCCGCGGGGCAACAATCAGGGCGTTGCCACAGACCGCGAAGAACAAGGCCAGGAACGTAAGATAGGCGTAAAGGTGACGGCCGTCGAATAGAATCAGCAGAAATGCGAACAACGCCAGAAAACAGATCATCTTGATGATAGATTCCAGCGTTCGAACCGCCCCAATCGACCGGGTGAAAAGCTTAAACGCGACCACCGAGCGCAGCGGGTCCTGGAATACGCCGTGCACGAATATAACGTCCTTGTAGGGCGCCATTCCGGCCATCAGGGACACGCTGGGTCCCAGGGATTCTCCTTCGTGGAAAAAGTCCAACGCAGGGCCGGCAGAATGATAAGTCCAAACATTCAGATCAACGATGATGCAGAACAGGAAAGATAAGACCGTCAGCCCGGCCCAGCGTCTGCCGTTGGGCTTGTGGGCGGCCTTGCTCTTGGCCTTGGGCTTGCGGACGGTTGCAGGTTTCGGCGGCGGCTGGCCTGAAGGCGCCTGTGGCGGAGCTGGAGTTTTGCCCCACGGATAGAGGCTGCGCAAAAATGGCAGGCAACGAAGTCCGCCCAGCAGCAAGACGGGCGCCCCGACAAACAGAAGAAAACGGAAAATATTGTCCACCGGGTTGACGTGCGCGAGCGGCAGGAGGCCCGTTATATGCCACGGGTTGGAGAAGGGCAAGTTGATGTGCGGGTACAAGACAAAAGCTGCCACACTGGCAAGTACATAAGGAGCGTGCCGGAAAAATGGCCTTTGCCGCAACGTATTCTTCCCGCCGAATCAGTTTTCGCAGATCCCCGGTTTCGTTTAGCCCCAATTGCTTGCCCTCTTGAAGAAAGGGAAGACTCAATCTGCAGAAGATATGTTAGCAAGACAGCTCAGATCGCGCTAAGGCTCTGGTCAACCCCGTGCCCGCCGGAGTCTCCACGGCCCTCCGCTCTCCCCCCGCAGGCATCAACTGCTGGTTTTTTCTTGCGCATACGGGGTTTGAAGATACTTGCGGGCCTCGTCTTGCGCGCCCTGGGTATTATCGTTGGTCTGCATGGCCTGGCGGTACTCGTTTACGGCGCGGTCGCGCTGGCCGGTGATATCAAAAATTTTGCCCAACTGAAGATGGCTCCAAACTTCGGTCCAGCGCGGATCGCCGTTGCCATTCAGCGCCTCGCGGTATTCATTGGCGGCCGCCTGGTAATTGCGCTGGAGGAAGAACACTTCGGCGATGCGATAGTGGGCCAGGGAACTGTTCCGGTTGCTGTCCAAGGCCTTCTGGAATTCCTGCAAGGCTCCGGCCAATTCGCCTTGCTGCACCAGTTGCTGCCCCCGCAAGAGATTCGTGCGCATCTTCAGATCAGAGGAGCTCACGAGCAAGTGCCCGCCGGGATCGATGGTGATGCGGCGCGGTTTGCCGAAGGTCTCGATGGAATAAGGTGAATTCGTGCCCACCACTTCCAGGCGCTTGGTTTCGGTCTTGCCGTCGGTTTCAATTCTCACTTCCACCGGCATGCGAAACAGATCGAGGTCCTGGGCAATTTCGCCCACCACCCGGAAGCCCTTGGCGGTGCGGTACACCGTGTACTTGTTCTTGAAGGCGGGCGCGCCGGTGGAATCGAGCCACTGGGTGAAAAACCAAGTCAGTTGCTGGCCGGAATCGTGCTCGGCGAGCTGCTGAAAGTCTTCAGCCCGAGCCGGTTTCCCGGCATATTGTTTGGCGAAGTCGCGCATGGTCTGGCTGAAGGCTGCGTCGCCGATGACCCAGCGCAACATGTGCAGGATCATGGCGCCTTTGTCGGTAACCAGGGACTGAAATTCGGGAGAGAAGATTTCGAGCGTGCTCACGCGCGAGAGCGGGATGGTGTCGTAGGCCAGCGCGCCGACCGAGATGTCTTTGATCGCCTGTTCCAGGCCGCCCTGCCCAGCCACCGATTCCACGTACATGGCCTCGGAATACCGGGCGAATCCGTCGCTTAACCACCAATCGTCCCCGCGGGCCGGGCTCACGTCACTGCCCCACCACTGATGGGCAATGCTGTTGGCGAGCAGACGGTAATTCACGCGGTCACTGATAACCCGCCCGGCCAAGGCGGAAATTTCCGGCGCCCAGGCCGCATCCACCGTATCATTGGGAAGCTCCACCAGCTTCAGCACATTGGTCATGGGCAAGCCGAACTGCAGCGTGAAGAACTGAAATTCCTTGGTGGCAGTCTCGGCATAGGTTTGAATCAGGTCCTTATGCGCGGCGTTGAAGTAAACCACCAGGGACAATCCGCCTTCGTTGACCTGCACCGGCGCAAACCGGCCAATGACAATGCTGCCGGGAAAGCCCGGTTTGTTCCAGACATAAGTAGAGGTCGTAAAGGCGGCGCTCTCCGCGGCGGGCGGGGCGGGCGCTTCGGCGGGGCGGCCTTTGCGTCTTCGCGTAAGGGCCGGCGCAGCGGGTTCGGCGGCGAGGGCGGCCGGATTGCCGCCGCTTTCCTCTCCGCTGGCCACCGCTACGTATCCCTTGGGCGCCGTTATGCTGATCGTCGCCGTGAAGCGATTGAGGCCATAACCGGCCACCGGAAACCAGCGCCCGGCATACAACAAGTATGATGTTTCGGCATCGATCTTGGCCAAACTCAGGCCTTGCACCGGGCTTTCGTCCGCGTTCTGCAACACGCCGGCGTAATCGAAGATCAAGGTGGCACTGGCGCCCTTTGCCAGCGCGGCCGGCAGCGAAACCCGGACGGTCGAATCCTGAGTCACGCGCTCTGCCGGCAGGTTTTGTCCGCTGGCGCCGGTAACCCGGTTGAGGCGCAAATCATTGTTCAGTTCAAAGACGGCTATCGCAGTATCTTCCAGGGCCGTGAACTTGACTTGGGCGCGCGCCGTAAGCTTATGAGCGCTGGGGGCAATGGTAGCGTCGATCGCATAATCGTCAACATGCAGCCGTGGTTTTTCGGCGCCCCAACCGGGCAAAGCAGCCAGCAGCAGCAGCAGGAATGCGGCAAAACGCGCGGGCGCACATTCCGGCCCGCGCGTCAAGCGGCGCTGTGGCCCACCCAAGACTGCAGAATTCCTGCCCTTCTTCACCGCGAGCACCCGCTTACTTTCGATGATTCTCACGCGTAAAAGGATAACAGAAGCGCCGCCGGCCGCCAGCCTGCGGTCATCAGCCGCACCGTCCGGGGGATTCCGTATTGACGGGGGAAATCAGCCCGCCGGGTTGGCGGGGGAATTGCCGATTCCGATTTGCTGGTCATAGAGGATCGCTTCTGCGGCGCGCTCCGCCGCGGACCCATGGCGCTCCCCGCCATAGGGCGGCTGAGGGGCCTGCAAGGCATGGCGCACGGCAGTGAAATCAGCCAACATCTTCTCGCGTATAGGGCCATCTGCCATGATTGGCGCCAGGGCCTGAACCACGCGCTCCGCGCGAAAGTCATGCTGTACCAGTTCAGGAGCCACCACGCGGCCGGCGATCAGGTTTACCATCGCATAGAACGGCAACCGGACCAAAGGTTTGCCCAGCACCCAGGTCAGCGGCGACACGCGGTACACCATAACGAAAGGCAGGCCCAGCAAAGCGGCTTCCACCGTCGCGGTGCCGCTGGCGACAACGCCCGCCCGGGCATGGCACATGGTGGCCAGGGCATCCGCAGTCAGGACTATGGGAACACTGTGTCCCTTCGTTAATTCTTCCAGCCACGAGCGGCTGAGAGTAGGCGCTACCGGCAGAACAA
>Ga0326728_10011929_pt1 | contig 19589 bp, 17 predicted proteins | sample MB3enrmetagenome_FD_207602 | JGI IMG/M metagenome (GOLD analysis project Ga0326728, IMG submission 207602) | Lab enriched peat soil microbial communities from McLean, Ithaca, NY, United States - MB31MN | ecosystem: Environmental > Terrestrial > Soil > Wetlands > Peat | place: USA: New York... | reverse complement strand
GTAAATTCGGCGAGCGCTGGCTGGGCTTGGCGGAAGCTTATGGTCTCGAGGCTGTCAAGGTGGAAGCTCCCTATGGTCACCCGCTGAACGCCGAGGAGATCAAGGAAAAGCTGGAGCGGGATGGCCCATTCCGGGCAGTTTACGTTCAGGCGACGGAGACCTCGACTGCCGTGAGCCATGACGTGAAGGCGCTGGGGAAGATTGTTGGGAACTACCCCGAGACCTGCCTGGTGGTGGACGCCATCACCGGCTTAGGCACCACGGACATTCGGCCGGATGAGTGGGGCCTGGACATCGTGATCGGGGGATCGCAAAAGGCGGTCATGATCGCTCCCGGCCTGGCGTTCGCCAGCGTCAGCGAAAAGGCCTGGAAGATGATCTCGAACGCCAAACTTCCTCGCTACTATTTCGATTTCGCGAAGGAGCGGAAGAACCAGGTTAAAGGCGAGACGAGTTACACTCCCGCAACGACGCTCATCATCAGCCTGCACGCGGCGCTTGAGTACATCAAGCAAATCGGGCGGGAAAACCTGATCGCCAACGCTGCGCTGCTGGCGGAGGCGGCGCGTGAAGCCGCCACAGCGCTGGGGCTCAAGTTGTTTGCGGTCTCCTCCCCCGCCAACGCCGTCACCGCCGTCTGCGCGCCGGAAGGGATGGACTCAGGCGCCATCGTCAAGGAAATGCGCAGCCGCTTCGGGGCCGTCATTGCCAACGGCCAAGGCAGCATGAAAGGCAAGATCTTTCGCCTGGCTCACCTCGGCTATTACGACATTTCTGAGCTTTTCGCGGTGACGGCAGCTCTGGAGGTGGTGCTCACCAAGCTAGGCCACAACATTGAGCTAGGTAGCGGCGTGCGCGCCGCCCAGCAGGCCTACCTGCGGCGGTCGGGGTAGTGGGTGCTTTGGGACCGCGCATATGTCTCACCCGTCCCGCTCCGGCTGATGAAAGCGCCGGCAGCGGGACACCCTCTCCCCAAGGGAGAGGGCAGGAGAACATGGTGGGCGAGGGCGAATTAGCTGGCTTGACCATGAGGCTTGACCGCTGACTCTCGACTTTTTACTCTCGACTCTCGACTCTCGACTTACCTATGAAAATCCTCATTGCAGACAATGTTTCAGAACGCGCGCTCGAAGTCTTAGGTGCGGAGAAATCCTGGGAGGTGGTTTTCCTTCCCAAGAAGGCTCACGCCACAGTCGAAGAAGAAATCCAGGACGCCGACGCCCTGGTGGTGCGCAGCGCCACGAAAGCCACGGCGGCCCTGCTCGAGCGGGCGACACGTTTGCGGGTTATCGGGCGTGCTGGCAGCGGTGTGGACAACGTGGACCTCGATGCCGCGACCAGGAAAGGCATCGTGGTGATGAACACCCCGGGCGGCAATGCCGTCAGCGTGGCCGAGCACACCATGGGACTGCTCCTTGCCCTGGCGCGGCGTATCCCGGAAGCCGACAGCCTGCTCAAACGCGGCCTATGGGAGAAGAAGAAGCTCACCGGAATCGAGTTGCGCTCGAAGACGCTGGGATTGGTGGGCTTCGGCAACATTGGACGCGAGGTGGCGCGCCTGGCGCAAGCCTTCGGGATGACAGTTCTCGCCTCAGACCCCTTTGTTTCCTCCCGGCTGGCGGAGGAGCAAGGCGTCAAGCTGGTGTCGCTCCAGGAACTGCTGAAGGAGAGCGACTTCCTGAGTCTGCACGCCGCGGCAACGACGGAGAATCGTCACCTGCTCAACGCCAGGACACTGGCTCTTGCCAAGCCCGGCTTGCGGGTGGTGAACTGCGCCCGCGGCGAGTTGCTCAACCAAGCCGACCTGGTCGCCGCCCTTGAAAGCGGCCAGGTGGGGGGCGCCGGGCTGGACGTGTTCGAGACCGAGCCGCCCAAAGATCCGCGCCTGTTGAACCACCCGCGCGTCATCGTTACCCCGCACATCGCGGGCTCGACGGAAGAGGCTCAGGAGATTGTGGGCCTCCGCATCGCCGAACAGGTCCGCGATTATCTCCTGCTCGGCGTGCCCCGCAACGCCGTCAACATGCCCACCATCTCGCCCGAGGAGTATCAAAAACTTGCGCCTTACCTTCGGCTTGGCGAGAGCCTGGGCACATTCCTGGCTCAGGTTGCCGGTGAACGCATCAGCGAGGTCAGCATCAGCTACGATGGCGGGCTGGCAGAACTGAACACGCACCTGGTGAAGAACGCGGTCCTGAAAGGCATCTTGAAAAAGGCCCTCTCCGATCGCGTGAACATCGTCAATGCCGGAACCCTGGCGCAGGCGCGCGGCATCGAGGTGCTGGAGCTCCGCAGCGCCCGGCGCGCGACCTTCTCTCATTCGCTGGGATTGGCGCTGCGTACGGAAACCGGGTCGGCCAGCGCGCTGGCCATGGTGGGACTGCGAGGGGACTTGCGCATTCTGGGCATCAACGAGCTCGATATCGAAGCCCCACTCGAGGGCATTCACATCTACATTCGCAATCAGGACGTCCCGGGCGTCATTGGGCGTATCGGCACGATCCTGGGCGACCACAAAGTCAACATCGCCAACTTCGCTCTGGGCCGCGAAGTACAGGGAGGAGAAGCGGTGGGATTGGTCCAGGTTGACGATCACGTCCTTGAAGAAGTACTGGCTGAGATCCGCGCCATCCCCGCCATTCGGGTTGCGCGCGTGGTGGAAATCTGAAGGGCAGTAATTAGCGTCTAGTGGCTAGTGGTCAGTGGTTTTACTAGCCATTAGCCACTAACCACTAGCCACTGATCATGAACATCTGGGTTTTCAAGATCAATACAAAACGCGGCTGGGAATTTGACCCATATTTCCGCTCACGCGCTCGCGGCTCGTACGAACTGGGCGACGAGGGCTGGATACGGAGCGCCTCGAGCCTGCGCTATATCCGCGAGGAAGTGAAGAGCGGAGACCTCTTCCTTTGCTACGAGGTGGACCGCAAGTGGGTGGTGGGAATAGCGCGTGCAGCTTCGGACGGGCGCGACACCGGCATGGGCTCGCTACTCGATTTCTGCCCGTCGCGCGATGCCGTGCGCCTGAAGATCCCTCTGACGCGCCATCCCGACCTCGATCACATCCTGGCTTTCAGCCCTCACCGCGGGCGCGGCACCGTCCAAAAAATCGACCGAGATGAGTTCGTCCGGCTCCGTCGCATTATGCTGCGCAAGAACCCCGAGCAGGCGGACGCTCTGCGACGGATTATGGGATGAGATCAGCCTTCAGCTTTCAGTCGTCAGCTATCAGCTTTCAGCCTACTTCGCTGTCATGCCCATCGCAAACGGGGTGTGCCCTCTCCCGTGGGGAGAGGGTGGACCGCGACGGCGCTTTCACCAGCCGTCACGGTCCGGGTGAGGGGTCACTTCCGTTCGGCTAAGCTACTCAATGGAAGCGAGAGATCAGTCGAGTCTTCGGAGAGTGCATCGAAGGATCTCCGCAGTTCGCCCAGGGTGAACGACGATGGCGAGGCCGTGCAAACGGATGGCTTAAAGCGGACGCTATAGGACCCCATCTGTCTTAAGCCGTCGCTTCATTTCGCGGAGGCTAAAGGTCCCCTCTTCCCGCCGCTCGGCAACGACGGCGAGATCGTGCATGTCCTCAAGGAGTTTCCTATACTTCGTGACGGGAAGCACGACTGCCGTCTTTCTTCCTCCTTCGTCGACGAGGAACTGCTTCTTCTGTGCCCTCATTCTTGGCCCCTTTGAATCCACAAACTCAGTTTACAGGCGATTGATCACACTCGCAAGGTACCCCGCCCCGAAGCCGTTATCGATATTCACCACGCAGACATTGGGCGAGCAGCTATTGAGCATGCCGAGCAGCGCCGCGAGGCCGCGGAAGCTGGCCCCATAACCCACGCTCGAGGGGACGGCGATGACGGGCGCGCTCACCATGCCGCCCACGACGCTGGGCAGCGCGCCTTCCATCCCCGCCACGCAAATGATGACGCGCCCTTCGCGCAGGTGCCGGCTCTCGCCGAGCAGCCGGTGGATGCCTGCCACGCCCACATCGTAAAGCGGCTCGACGCGGTTCCCCATGATGTCGGCGGTCACCAGCGCTTCTTCCGCCACCGGGATGTCCGAGGTTCCCGCGCAAACCACCACGATTTTCCCCTTGCCTCGAATCTTGCGCTCACGGCGAAAAGTGATGGCGCAGGAGAGCTCATGGAACTTCGCTGTCTTGTCCAGGCTCCTCAGCCGCTCAAACAGCCCCGCGTCGCCCCGCGTGATGAGGACGTTGTGCTGGTTGGCTAGCATTCGACGCGCAATTCCCTCCACATGGGCAGGATCTTTGCCGCGCGCAAAGATCACCTCCGGGAATCCCTGGCGAAGGGTTCGGTGATGATCGATCTTGGCATAACCCAAGTCTTCGTAGGGAAGATTGCGCAGGCGCTCCACCGCGTCTTCCACACTCAGCTTCCCCCGCCGCACTTGCCGGAGCATTTGTGTAATTTCTTCAGGTGTCAATGTCTCCTCCCCGGTTTCTCGTCCCTGGTAGTCAGTATAACAGGTGCGATGCGTCGACACGATGTAGCGCTGCCTACCGCGCTACATACTCCCTTTCTTGACTTCCCCCAAGACACTTATTAAGATCGTTTCGATGCCCTCCTCCGAACCTTCCATCGGCAAGAGTCTGATCCTCGGAGTGACCGGCGCCAGTGGCGCTATTTTTGCCCGGCGCATGCTCCAACTGCTCGAAGCGGATCCTCGGGTCGGGAAAGTGCACCTCGTTATCTCCGGCAGCGGGTTGAAGGTAATGCGAGATGAGCTGGACCTGGAGGTTTCACGATCCTCGGAAATCCCCTTTGCTCTGGCCGCTCAGGCCGTGGCGAAGACCGTTTATTTGCTGGACTCTGACATCGGCGCCAACATCGCCAGTGGGTCGTATCCCGTGGACGGCATGGTGGTGATCCCTTGCACCACCGGTTGTCTGGCGCAAATCGCCAACGGCATCTCGGAAACGCTCATCGAACGCGCCGCTGACGTTTGCCTGAAAGAAGGTCGCAAGCTTGTGCTGGCGGTACGCGACGCCCCTTTCAATCGGATTCACCTGGAGAACATGTTGCGTGCCCAGGCCGCCGGCGCCGTGATTTTCCCCATTATTCCTTCTTTCTATCACCGGCCAAGGACTATCGACGAACTCGTCACCCAATTCTGTTGCCGAGTGCTCGCGGTTCTGGGGCTCGAGCAGGCGGACCAATACCGGTGGACGGGGCTAGGGGCTGGGGGCTAGGGGCTGGGGGCTGGTTAACTTTGCCATTTGACCTTTGCCTTTTGCCATTTGACTTGCTCTTGCCCGAAAGAACAGGTCAAAGTGCAAATGGCAAAATTGCTATAGTGCTGTTCCGGTTGTGCCCACATGCTTCGGTTATTCATTTTGCTGCTTTCGCTGGCCGGGCTTGCAGACGCACTCTATTTCACCCTGGCATATTACGGGCGTATCAGGAAAGCCCGCTGGGTGCCTGAAATCTTCTGTGCGCGGGAGGGTTCGAGTTGCGTCACAGTCGTGCGCACCCCTTACGCGCGGGTGCTGGGCGTACCCAATTCGCTTCTCGGCATCATCTATTATCTGCTCCTCATCGCCTGGATCGGGTTCGTTCCCCGCTACCTGAACCTTTCGGGCCGCGTCTTTAGACCTTTCGAAACCTTGGGACTTTGGTTGCTAGGCGCAAGCGTCTGCACTGTCGTACTCGGCTTTTATCTGATTTATGCGCTTCGCCGGGTCCTGTACACTCATTGCCGGCTCTGCTACGCCGCCCATGCCATCAACCTCGCACTCTTTGTGCTCCTGATTCTTGTTTCCTAGATTTGGGAGAAAGGACAACCATGTTAAAACGCTTGATACGTCATTTTGGTTCGGTAATGCTCACACTCATCGCCTGCGCATCGCTCGCCGCGCAGGAACTTAACCCCGTCACACTTCCACCGCCGCAGACTTCCGGCGGCAGGCCGTTGATGGAAGTCCTCAAAGATCGACATTCCACGCGGGAGTTCAGCAGTCAAAAACTTCCGCCGCAGGTGCTTTCGAATCTCCTTTGGGCAGCCTTCGGAATCAACCGGCAAGACGGCAAGCGCACCGCGCCCTCGGCCATGAATTGGCAGGAAATTGATATCTACGTGGCCACCCAGGACGGCCTTTCCGTTTACGACGCCAAATCCAACGCCTTGAATCCAGTTCTGGCGCAGGACGTTCGTGGCGCAACCGGCCAGCAACCCTTCGTCAAAGAAGCGGCAGTCGACCTCGTTTATGTGGCCGACCTGGGAAAGACCGGACGGGCAGGTGGTGAGGACCAGACGCTTTACACGGGTGCGGACACGGGCTTCATCGCCCAAAACGTGTACCTGTTTTGCGCTTCTGAAGGACTGGCTGTGGTGGTGCGGGGCAGCGTGGATCGCGTAGCCCTGGCAAAACTGATGAAACTCCGCCCCAACCAGAAAATCATCCTGGCACAGACCGTTGGATACCCGAAGAAATGAGCGGAGGCTCCTAAGATACGTCAGAAGGGGAGAAACTGAGGAGTAACCACGGCAGGAGCCTCCGGCATCTCATCCCACGTCCGGCCCTCGAGCTCCCGCCCTGCCTTCTTCTTGTTCCTCCCGCCCCATTGTTTGAAGAAGAAGGGTACGTCAGCCTTCCGGCACTGCTCGCGTATCTCGACGACCCAGGCAGGGTCCATTGGTCTGGCCCTCGGTCCCGATTCGCCGCCGACTATCACCCAGTCTATGTTTCGCAGGTCTAACCGCGGGAGAGGTCCTAGGAGGGGCTCCAAGGAGAGGAACTTGACGATGGCTCCCGTCCTGCGCAGGTGATCGATTCGGAATGCGTAGTCCTTGTTTTCCACGCTTACCCCCATCCAAATGTGACGCATCCAAGGGAGCATGGGCCCGAGTTCCAGGAGTCTTTCGGAGCGTTTCGTGAGAATCTGGAATTGATGCCAACACGCTCGGCTCATTGCCTCAAAAACCCGAAGGATGAAATCAGCAGGGACATCCTTGTGGAAAAGATCGCTCATCGAGTTCACGAATATCGTCTGCGGCCTCTTCCATGTAAGCGGTAACTCGAGCGCTTGCTCGTGAACGGAAAGTTCAAACCCCTTGGCATAGTTGGGCTGTCCCATAGCTTGCAAGCGGATCGCCATACGCTCCGCATAGCAGTGCTTGCAACCTGGGCTGATCTTGTCGCAGCCGGTCAACGGATTCCACGTGGATTCCGTCCACTCTATGCTCGATCCAGTCGCCATAACTACGTCACCTTCCCTCGGTACCTATTAAATATATCATCAACGATGTGTTGCGCGACTGGTTTCTGCGAGGCAAAGAACAGGTAATAAATCACTGCCCCCTTCGAATTGCGCATCGGCAACGGCGACGGGACATTCTCGAAACCGCCAACCTTCCTGAGGCGGGCGCGAAAGCCCTCTGCAACCGTTTCATTATCCGTCTTTTCCTCGTAACCGAAGAGATTGCAGTCGGTTGTGTAGGCGATGTTTTTCCAGGAATCGTCACCCCAAAAGGCATTCATCCGATCAATGTCCCGCGGGTCAACCCCCTCGGGCTGCCTCCACAATACGTTCCTGTTAATGTCAGCTACAGGAAAATTGAGAAACATGTCAAGGGTTCGCATTTGTCCGGCAGTCCTTATCACTTCCCAGTTGGGATGCAAACCGTAAGGGTCTAACAGGCAGAGACCCCTCCGGTAATCCTTGAATTGAACCTTAGGAAAGACTTCCTTCAGAAGAATCTCGTTGCAGTCCCCGGGGTAGATGCGAACACTCGGCTGATCGCCGACGGCACTCCTGAGCGAAGCGATCTTGTCGCGATCCAAGTCGATCAAGTGGTACTCCCGGAAGGGCGGACAGACCCCCAGTGCATTCAAGGGGCTGCCCGGAATGAACTTGCCTGTCGCGCGGGAGATCGCAAGACCAGGACCGGCAAAGGCATCGATGTAGACGTGATAGAGGGTGGGTTCTCTCTGCGCGGCAAGTATCCTTGAATAAGCCGCGGCGTACTCTCTGACGATATCGAGTTTGACTTCTGACCAGTTTCCCACCTCATCGAAGTTCAATCCTGTTATTTCAGTCATCAAAGGCTCTCTTTTTGAGGGCTATTCGCCCTCGGAGAATTCCTGCCAGGTGGTGCTTACGCTTGGAATCCGAGTTTGCCGGACTGCAAACCTCGGCGAGGGGCGGCGAAACCAGCTCCCGGGTTGACAATCCCTTGGCTTTCGAGTTTCCCTTATACCACAAGAGTAAATAGAGGGCACCATGTAATTCTCTCCCTGGCGTTTTCTCAAGGGACCAGACTCTACACTTGCGCATTCGCTAGACATTTGGCCATGATAGGAACATGGCGATCCGAGAAGGGGTGGAGCGCGAGAGCAGCAATTCTACAAGTCCCGCCGAAGCACCCGCGGCCAGGGGCCTGATTGCCAAGCTCCGCACCGCGCTCGAAATGATCAAGTTCGAGCACTCAATCTTCGCCCTGCCATTTGCGCTCACAGGTGCCCTGCTGGCGGTGCGCGGCTGGCCTACGTGGCGACAACTGCTTTGGATCGTCGTAGCCATGGTTGGCGCGCGCAGCGCCGCCATGACCTTCAATCGCATCGCTGATTTGAAACTAGACGCCCTCAACCCGCGCACCCGGATGCGCGCCCTCCCCACCGGGCAAATCAGCTTGCGGTTTGCCCTGGGCTTCACCTTGCTTTCTTGCGCGCTGCTGGTGCTGGCCGCGCACCAACTGAACCCTTTGGCGTTCAAGCTGTCGCCGCTGGCCCTTGGCGTCTTGATCGCTTATTCCTACACTAAGCGCTTCACCGTACTCTCTCACGTGATCTTGGGATCTTGTTTGGGGATGTCGCCGGTCGCAGCCTGGATTGCGTTGCGAGGCAACGTGAGCCTGAGCGTCTTATTACTGGGAGGAGCAGTCACCTTGTGGACGGCAGGCTTCGACATCATCTACGCCTGCCAGGACGTGGAGTTCGACCACGCCCTGGGGCTGCACTCCCTCCCCAAGCGGTACGGGATCACCGCGGCGCTTTATGCCTCCGCGATCCTGCACGTGCTGATGCTGCTCCTGTTGGTGGCGGTGGCGCGCAGAGAGAATCTGGGATGGATCGCGATGGCAGGTTTAATCGCGGTAGCTTTCTTACTCGCTTACGAACACACCCTCGTCAAGCCCTCTGACCTTTCCCGCGTGAATGCCGCGTTCTTCACCGTAAACGGGTACATCAGCGTGCTATTCTTTGTCACCTGGGCCGCCGACATATTGATTCATTGAGTGATTGAGTCATTGAAGCCTGTGTGGGAATCCGATTTCCTTGAAGACCAGGGAATCGAAGATGGCAAGCACGTGCTTGCGATAGGCCAAAATACGAGCTACGGCGCCTTGGTAAACCGGGTCGTGATCCGCGAGGCGCTGCCACTCGGCCAGAACGTGGGCGGGCACATCGATATCCGCCCGAAGTTTCTGTAGAGGATGGCCGCGCAGAAACAGGCCGTAGAAGAAGACCGCTTCGTCTTGCGGTTCTGCGAAACTGTAGTTAGTCCACTCCATAGCGTAACGAGCTTCAAAAATGAAATTCTAAACTTATTGAGGGTGGGACGCCAAGGATTTTGTGTTGTAATGGAAGAAAGGCAATTCACAAGGGTATGGCCTTTGTCAAGTATTATTCAGTATCCATGCGGGTTTGCGCATGGCGGTTGCAATCCGGGTTTGTGGCCGATAAAATGGACTGTTAGCTATATGATCGCAGGGGAACTTCACATCGAAGATCCGAATCTGGAGCGCATCGCCGAAAAGGTGATAGCGGGCGAGCGTCTCAGTTTCGACGAGGGTGTTACGCTCTACGAGTCCGGCGACCTGCTCGCCCTTGGTTATCTTGCCAACTACGTCCGCGAAAAACTGCACGGCAAGCGCACCTATTTCAATGTCAACCGGCACCTGAACCCCACCAATGTGTGCGTGGCGAGTTGCAAGCTCTGCGCCTTCGGCCGCAAGCCCGATGCCCCGGCGGCTTACACGATGGCGCTCGAGGAAGCCTTTCGCATCGCCGGCGAAGGCTGGTCAGAAGCAGTGACGGAATTCCACATCGTCGGCGGCCTGCATCCCGACTTGCCGTTTCAGTATTATTTGGATTTGATTCGGGGGCTGAAGGAGAGGTTCCCGAGCGTCCACCTGAAGGCCTTCACGGCCGTCGAGATCGGCTACTTCTCCCACATCACGCACATGCCCATTCGCGAGATTCTGGAGAAGCTCAAAGAAGCGGGAGTGAGCTCGCTGCCGGGCGGAGGCGCGGAGATTTTTGCCCCCGAAGTGCGCCGGGTAATCTGTGACCATAAGATCGGCGCCTACACCTGGCTGAAGGTGCATCGCATTGCGCACGAACTGGGTATGCCCACGAACGCCACGATGCTTTACGGGCATATCGAGTCTGCCTCAGACCGTGTCGACCATCTGCTCCAATTGCGCAATCTCCAGGACCAGACCCACGGCTTTCAAACCTTCATCCCGCTGGCCTTCCACCCTGCCAACACCGAACTCGGAAAACTCGTCTCCCACACTGAGACTTCCGGCTTCACGGATTTGAAAAATGTGGCTGTAGCTCGACTCCTGCTCGATAATTTCCCCCACATCAAAGCGTACTGGATCATGATGACGCCCCGCGTGGCGCAAGTGGCTTTGCGTTTCGGAGCTGACGACCTGGATGGAACCGTGGTGGAAGAAAAGATCTATCACGACGCCGGTGCAAAAACGCCTCAGGCGATGACTCGCCAGCAGATCATCCGGTTGATCCGCGAAGCCGGCCAGGAACCGTTCGAACGAGACACCTTGTACCGCCCCGTCGCCCGCACGGAGACTACGCTCGCGGTGCAGGTGTGAGTCCCTGTGGCCGCCCTGGGCAACAGCAATGGCTGCCCCTGCTATGGGCACTCGGGCAACCACGCGGGTTGCCCCTACAGTGACTTCGGCACGACATTCCAGCCGTCGACCTTTACCACCGGCTTGCCTGAACGGAGGCGACGCTTGGCGTACGAGGCTGTGATCAAGCGCGTCTCACCCGGCAACAGGGAAACGTAGTTATCCAACCAGAGAATGGGCAGCACTTCGTCATCGCCTCGCCCAGCTTCTTCCTCATAACCGAAGCGTCCGCCCTGAGCGGCAATTTTGAAGTGCACGAAGAAGGCCAGGTCGTGGCTGGGATTCTCAACAGTAATCCGTGTGACACCGTCGTCGCCGTTCATTTCGGATTGCGCGGTTGCGTTCAGATCGACTTTCGGCAGCCCCTGGAGTCCGGTCAGGTCAGCAAACGTTTTGGTTGGAGTGTAATACCATGTCGAGCGGTCCCAATCGAGAACGTCAGGCTGGGTCGAGAGCCAGTAGAAGTTGCTGCTGACGTTCTTGCCTGAGGCATCGTCCAAATCGAGGCGCAGGAAGTAGGTTTTGGAAAGGCCGGTGATGGCAGGAAGCGTAAACGCCTTGTTGGTACTATCTGGTCCAACGTCGAGGGTAGCGTCCTTGGAGAACTTCAGCGACATGTCCAGATTGTAGACCTGGGCGGCCACTTTCATCTCAGGGAAAGCTTGATAATAGGAATTCACCACGACAATCGACTGGTCATCGTAGGAATATTGCACGTGCAGGTACTCGCAACCCTTCTTGGCTCCGAAATAGGATCCCCCTGGCCGCAGGTAGTAATCGTACAGGTGCCAGATTATGGATGGCCAAGCGTTGTTGAGCATCCACTGGATCACGCCGGTGGAGGTGTACTTGTTGCGGCCATAGGCTTCGAACATGGCGCGCTCGCCCTCGTAAGCCAGCACCTGGGCTTTCAGGACATAGTCCTCGAGGCTGGTGGCTTGGCCGAAACGGTTGTTGAGAGCCTCCGTAAACACATGGATGTCGCGGAACGCCCCACCGCCGGCGTGATAACCCCAAGTGCTGTTGATGGGCCAGAGATCATCAGCGGGCAGCATGCGCTTCAAACTTTCCACCGGGGGCACCGCGGGGCCCGGGCCGGTTTCAGTGTTGAAGCCGTGTGCACCGCCACGTTCCTGATCCAGCAGCCAGTAGGAGGGCGCGACGTATTCATAAGGCCCGGTCATCTTCAGTCCGGTCTTGCCCGATACGCTGGTGGGCTTGGCGGTGGCGGAAGACTGATAGGGATTGGGCCAGTTGTAATCTTTGAGAATCTGGATATAGGTCTGCTCGACTTTCTCCACGGGCGGGTTGTCGCTACCGTTGAGCCAGTCGAGAAGGCAAGCGTGGCTGCGCAGGCGGCGAATCTGGTCCTGCAAGGATTCAGCGGACACCAGGAAGTCTTCGCTCTTCCAGTCTCGCCAACGCTCCCAATGGTCGCAGCAGCACCAACCGGCCAGAACGAGTATCCCTTCCCGGTCGCAAATGTCAAGGAAGTTCTCATCTTCGAGCTTTCCTTCCAGGCGGACAGTGTTCAGGTGCATGTCTTTGACGTATTCCAACTCGGCCTTCTGGCGGACCGGGTCGGCGCGCAGCAGCATGTCAAAAGTCCATCCGGCGCCGCGGATCAAAATAGTCTTGCCGTTAATCTTGAACAGGCGGTGATCCTTGGCATCGAGGTCGGCGGTGATTTCCCGGATTCCGAAGTTGAGGGTTTGCGCATCGGAAATCTCGCCGCCGGTTTGGAAGCTGAGATCGAGCTGGTAAAGGTTCTGCGGGCCCAGGGCATACGGCCACCAAAGGCGGGGATGTTCGAGCGCCAATTGGGGAAAACGCTCGGGGGAGAAGCTCACCACTTTTGATTCTTTGGGTTGGAGCGAAACGGGCGCCGAAAACTCCAGGCTCTCGATCTTACCTTTCAATGTGCCTTCCACCGGACGGTCTGCGGCGTTATGAAGCTCGGCGGTGACGGTAAGCTGTGCCTTATCAAGACCTGGAAGGTCCAATTTCGAGATCACCTGGGGGTAGCGGAGGCTGACCGGTCCGCTCGCGGCGAGATACACCTCGCGCCAAATTCCCATATCCTTGTCTGCGGGGAGGGGGTTCCAATCCACGAAGGTGATCGCCAGATCGTCGGGCTGAGGCGGGGAAACCTCCACAGCAAGAATCGCCGTCTGGCCGGGAGTCACGAAGCGAGTAACATCAAACTCGAAGACCCGCCATGCTCCTACCATCTTGTCTGGCGCGGCGATTTGCTGGCCATTCAGCCAGACGCTGGCACGGTAGTTGATACCACTGAAATGTAACCAGACGGTCTTTCCCGCATATTGCTGCGGAACTTGAAACTCGGTACGGAACCACCACGGAACACGGAAAGGGCTTTCCGGCGGCATGGGCAGGCTCGAAAAATTGACGCCGATTGGATACGTAGTGCCCGGGATCACCCGCAGGTCCTTCCCGACGTAAGGGTCAGGGTAGATTCGTTGACGGACGAGGGCTCCAACGACCGTGGACGGGACGCTGGCCCTATACCAACCGGAAGGCGTGTAAGCATGGGTCGAGACCACCTCGGCCGGAGCCGAAACCTCGGACGAAGATTGCATCATCCACCCATCCTTGAGAAACAGCGGACCGCCGGCGGGTGTGGCTGGGGCGGACTGAGCCCGAACTGCGGGGCCGCAGGCTATTAAGGAAATCATCGTGAATGCGAAACCGATCCTGCTCATGCGTGAATTACCCCCGGGAGTTGACAGTTGCAGCCATGTCATTCCAAACGGAGCGATGAATCTCGCTCTGAGCTTAAGAGTGGTTTGATGCGACCTGAGATTTCGATTCAAGCGTTCAAGCAAACCGCTCGGCGACGCATCTGTGTTCCCTCTCTCGAATTAAAGATGAGGAGAATACCACTCGCTGCCTGATTTGGGAAGGGTTGGCCTTGGAGGGTTGGCCTTGGAGTGGCGGCGTGACGCAAAGTTTATTCTCCGGGTCCACAGAATATTGGGCGGAATAGAACAACTTCGGCCCGATCAGACCAGCAAGGCAGAAATGTTAGAGATGGTTCCCGCTTTGCGCCCGAGGCTACTGCAGTATGAACAGTGTCATGGGGATGAGTGTTACTCAACGGTGATTGACAATTGGCATGACTCCATGCTGTTACGTCCGCTTTTCAACGTCGCCAATCCCTTCGTCATGAGGGCGCTGCACCGGCTGGGCCTGCGCTTATGGAGCTTTGGTGCAAAGGTGGAGCTTCGGGGAGATAGGATTCACAATCTTTATCACTTTCTTCTAGTGGATGACGGCACCGGGGGATACCCAGGCGTGGTCACGCTGGAGGTGGGCAGCCTTCGTGGTTCTAATCACGGGGTTGGAAATCTCATCCGTGATGAAAGCCCAGACTATCAAATCTCGTCCTACTTCAAATGGCCCAAGTTGGATCTGAGGGTGCTTTTCGCCCCTACTGCCTCCCCGGAGCTTGTTCACCATGCGTTTGATCTGCACTTGGATTGTGTGTGGCAGTTCAAGGGTGTCGAACATCCCTTGACCATCTTCGACACGGACATGATCCCAAATCCCGCGGTCAACTTATTGCGGCCCGGTGCGGGCGTTCTGATGTTCACTGATCCCAATGGGATGTTAGAGGAGTCTTGCGAGATCATGGCCGCAACTCCAAGTGCGTTGCGGACGATTCGAGCCGCCCTGGCGTCGCCAACATCGCAGGTCGCAGAGAGTGACCGTCCCCTCTGGTGAACCGAGGGACAGTCGATCCACTTACAACCTCACCCATACTCCCGCACAGCCTCATACATCGCCAAGATGTTCTCCACCGGCGCGCGCGCCTGAACATTGTGGACCGGAGCGAAGACGAAACCTCCTCCAGTACCGAACAGCTTCATCCGTTGCCGGACCTCTTCACGAACCTGATTGGGCGTTCCAAAGGACAACGTCCGCTGGGTGTCCACCCCGCCGCCCCAGAACGTCAACACGTCTCCAAACGTCTGCTTCAGTTCCACTGGGTCCATGCGCGCGGCGGAGGTCTGGACCGGGTTCAGAATGTCAAAACCTGCCTCAACGAAATCCGGGAGCAGGTCGCGCACCGAACCGCAGCAATGTGTAAACGTCTTCCAAGAGGTGTGCCCATGGACCCAGTCATTAACGGCCTTGTTGAAGGGCTTGTAAAGCGCCCGGTAGGTTTGTGGTGAGATAAACGGTCCGTTTTGCATACCAAAATCAGTGAAACTCGTTATCACTGCCGTAACGCGGTTCCCGACCACCTGCATAACTTTTTGCAAATTCGCCAAGCCGATTTCGCATTGCCGCTCGAAGATTCTGAGCAGGTAATCCCGACGAGTAATCGTACTCATTTGCCATTCTTCCACACTGCGGATCCCCTTGGGCTGCTTCAACGACGGTCCTGGGGTGGCGGAAAAGCTGCCAAAGGAGGTGCCACCGAAATCCGCCAGGATGGCCTTATCGGTTGTGGTATAGAGTCGCTCCGCCCTGTCCTTCAAGTACACGAGATCCTGGTCGGAGATGGGACCGAATTCTTCCAGGTTATCCTCGACGTTCAATGCAGCCTCGTCGATCGGGGCTTGCCGGACGATGGTGTCAAAGTAAAACCCGCCCTCTGGCATCCGACCGCTGGGCGGGGCAGATCGGTCGCCTCCCGGATAAAGGAGAATATCCCCGCTGGCATCGGGTTCCGTGTTAAAACCTTCCGGCACCAGCACCGGCGTTCCGCCAAAGGTGGTCCAGGGTTTCCATCCCTCGTTCCTGAACCCGAAGATGGTTACGCGCCCCGCCAGAGGAAGCACATCGACTTTAAGGGCATCAATCAAGTCAGGAGTGATCTCACCCAACATCTGGAACGGTTCGATAACCTTCACCGGGGTGCCCGGCGGGTCAAGTCCTAAAGCTTGGCGCAGGAGGTAGACACTGTCCACATGCATCCCCGTAATGTCGCTTCCGCCCAGATCTAAAGGGACCCGGTCAGCCTCCTCATGACGCAAAGCCATCTTCACCCGTTCGCGCGAACTGATCATGTCTCTCTCCTGGGTGCAGGTTCCAACAAGGAAGACCGCAGAGTTGAGACCCTTCAATGGCAGAAGGGGAACTCAGTTTGGCCTACCAAACTGAGTGAGCCAGTTCTCGTTCATCTCCACGTGCTTGATCGAATACCTGCGGAATGTGTAGATGACGTGAATCTTCCCGTCCGACGTTTCGTACACCGAAGGGTATGAATACTCCCCTGGGTTAGATTCAAGATGGAGCGGACTGCTCCACGTTCTACCCTCGTCGAATGAACGCACAATATCCAAGGGGGTCCTTTCCGTTTCAGAGTTGTCAAATGCCAGCAGGATATGCCCGTTGTGCAGGCGGCACATGCCTATCGCCGCATCCGGATTCTTCAAGTTCGTTGGCTCTGGAACCGTCCATGTCTTCCCGCCGTCGTTCGACTCAGACTGAAGGATCCGCGGGTATTGACGCATGAAAGTCAACAAGGAAGCGTCAACACGCTGGATGACGGTTGGCTGTTCGCCCCCAGGCATGATGCCGCTGCGAATCCACGTGGCTCCATTATCCTTCGTCGCAAGGAAGAATGAGAGATCGGTGCCGTGGCCGTTTCGTTCATCACTGAGTGGCAGGAGGATCGCTCCGTCAGATAAGGTTATGGGAAGATTGCGCGGCGCCCAGCCCAGGGTGTCGTGGTAGAAGAGCTTGTCTTCCGACCATGTCACGCCATTGTCAAGCGATAGCCGATACATCAACCGGCATTCGTCCCATCCTGTCCCGCGCGGCGTCGGCCGGCTTCGTTCATTGCGGGCCCAGACAATCCAGACCCGCTTCAGACCGTCCACGAAGAGGACCCCATTCCCGGGAGGACGACCCGGACTTCGAATCAGAATCTCCGGCGGAGTCCATGAACGCGTCCCTTTTTTTCGCCGCGAGAGGAAGAACATTTGGTCATCTGAAGACTCGTAACTTCCTCCCCACCAGATGACGAGCAAATCTCCGTTGGGAGCTTCAGTGATACTGGACCCATGGTGTGCCGGGAATCCGGGAATGGGGCCGAAAATCAACTCGGATGAGAATTCGATAGACGGATTCGATTTCTTCAACTCACGAGGGGGAGCTGGTTTGTCGATCGGGATCCCATCTACAGGAACAACAGGTGTAGTGATCGCTCGATGTGACATCAGCTCAGCCAGGGCTTTTGCCAATCCAAGCTTGCTGTCGGGCGAGCCGATCACGCCCCTGTAGACAATCCTTCCGGTCTTATCCAGCAAAAAACTCTCGGGGGTAACGTGGACGTCGAAGAGTCGAGCGACATGACCAGATGGGTCGCGATAGGGAGGAAAAGAAAACCCCCGCTCCTGGCAGTAAGCTCGTATCTCACGCCCGCTTTCCTCCGGCTTCGAGAAGATCGCAACATACAGGAGCGGATGGTGTCCCGGGGATCCGGGGAGGTTCTGCCCTTCATATTTCGCATAGAGTGTATTGATGGCATCTGCTGCACGATCTGTTGCGTCGTCACGGGTGGACAGAAATAAGACGACCGTCGCCTCGTATCGGGCGTAATGGTTCATGCGAATCTGCACACCCTCCGGAGTGAGCAGTTCCACGGGCCCGACTGTTTTTCCAGGTTCAACATCCGAACCTCTGCCGAAACCCGGCAAAACCATCGCCTGAGATCCGGCGAGGGCGGCCGTCAACATTACAAGATTCGTCAACTCCCGCAGCCATCTCATATCCAGTCTCCTTCAGTCCCACCTTAGGACCTTTCCGCTCCCTTATCGCCAAGCCTCTCGTAGCGCTGGCGTATGCTCCGGTAGCCACTGCGACAACCAGTTCCGGAACTCCGTTACTTGCTGCGCGCGGCGGGAGGAGAGTGGCAGCGGCAAGGGACCCGTCAGTATCCTCCTTACCTCGAGCCCCACCCGTACCCCCAAGGGATGGGAAGCTTGCGGATTTCCTCGATCACTTGGTCGATCAGTATCTGGCAATGGCGCGACGTGTCATAGCCCCCCGCGCGCCAACTGCAATAATGTGTGACCAGGAGTTCTGGAAGAAACCAGGCAATCCCAGAAATCACCCCGTCCCAACCCGCGACGAGCGCGTCCAGCATCAACGCGTCATCGCCCATGACCAAAGAAAAATCATGTCCTGCACGCGCCTGCGCAAGCCGGGCCAAATTCTGACGGTCACCGCTGCTATCCTTGATTCCCACCAAGTACACTTCCGCCTGCAGTAGTTGAATTGCCGTTTCCGGCTCCAAGACGTTGGCGAAGGCCGGCAGGTTGTAAAGCAAACAAGGCGCCTGCAGCTTACGGGATACCGTCGAGCAGAACGCCGCCAAGTCGTCCTGTTCATATTGAAAAAAGTGCGGCATGGGCAGCAAGAGGACGTGGCTGCCAGCCGAAACGCTGTGCCGTCCAAGCCTGAGAGTCGCGTGGATCGTGGAGGCTCCGATGCCTGCCAGGAGTACTTTCCCCGTCCCCAGCCGCCTTGCTGCGTGTGTAATCAGGTTCTCTCTTTCCTCCAAATCAAGGTGGGGGTATTCGCCAGTGCCGCCCCCAACGGCCACCCCATCGACCCCCCGCTCAAGTACAAAGTCGAGCAGACCGTCGAAGGTCTTGAAGTCAACTTCTCCTTGCTCCTTCACAGGGCTAACGAGTGCTGCGTAAACACCGGAAAATCTCGGTTTCATGGTATCTCGGCGGGAGTCAGGCGCCTAGTACCTGCGGCCAGCGTTTGTGCGGTCCAGTGCTCTGAGCGCTCCCGTCCACCCGACGGGCCACGTTATCAGACTTCTCATGGCATGTCAACGTGAAATGAAATATAGTTTCAGAAATGCAAGAAACATTTAATAACAGCTTTCGGGATCCAGCAGAGGGCGGGTTCATGCTGTGGCGCGGCGATTACCGCGAAACATCTTAGAGAAACCCAAACATTAGATCGGGGATGGCGAATGTGATCAGGAATTCCTGATATCTTCGGAGATCGCAGCGGCGGCCGCTCGGACGGCGGAAATCAGCTTCTCCTGGTTCTTGAGTCTCAAGATGGGAGTCGATATGCTAATGGCCGCGATAGGATGGCCCCCCTCATTGAAGATCGGTGCGCCAAAACAGCAACCCCCCGGCGCGCTTTCCTCAAGGTCAGCAGCGTAGCCTTGCGCTGCTACCAAATCCAACTCCTCTTTTAGCCTCACCTCATCGGTAATGGTGTGGTTAGTCAGGGGAAAAATCCCATAGGTCCGCAGAAGTCTGTCCCGTCGCCACTCCGGCTGGCCCGCGCTAATACTCTTTCCCAGGGAGCTGGCATGGGGCGGTATAATGCTGCCCACAATGTTCCCCATGTGAATTGTCTGAGGACTTTCCACGATTTCCACGACTTCGATGTGGTTCTCGAAAAGGAATGCCAGGCTCACGGTTTCGCGAAATTCCCGTCCGAGGTGCTTCATCCGCGGGAGTGCTGCGGCCAGCAGTTTATCAAGCGAGCGATTCGCGCCGAGATAAGAAATCGTGGGGGAGAGTGTGTACTGATCGCCGGCAGTTTTCTCCACGTATCCCAAAACTTCCAGCGTGTGAATGATACGAAAGACCGAGGTCTTTGCCATCCCCACCAGCTTGGTCACTTCGTTGAGCGCAAGAGGGTCCTTGTTCTGCTTGAAGATCTCCAGAACGCGGAAG
>Ga0326728_10011927_pt1 | contig 19591 bp, 14 predicted proteins | sample MB3enrmetagenome_FD_207602 | JGI IMG/M metagenome (GOLD analysis project Ga0326728, IMG submission 207602) | Lab enriched peat soil microbial communities from McLean, Ithaca, NY, United States - MB31MN | ecosystem: Environmental > Terrestrial > Soil > Wetlands > Peat | place: USA: New York... | reverse complement strand
ATTTCGAATGGCTGACTGTTCACGTAGGGCAGCCTTCGCGCCTTCGCGGCGCGCCAAAGCGCCGCTTCGGCGCGGCGGTGGCCAGGCTGCCGCGCATGGTCCACCTGAACAGTCACTGTGGGCGGAGGCGGTAGAAACGGGCCGGGTAATTCGTCGAGAGGGGGTCGGTGAAGAAGGCGGAGCCGCCGCTCAGGGTATTGGTTTGAAGCGGCGACCAGGCGGGATTGGCCAGGTTGGTGCTGGCCTCGACGACGACGAGGTTGCTGGCGCCGGCGATAGTGAACCCGAAATGAGCGGCCCGCGCGCCCAAGGCGGCAATGCCGGGCTGGCCTTGCGGGTTCCACAGGGCGGTTGGACATTCGGCAAAGAGGGGGCCCCAACCGGTGGCGCCAGCCAGGTAATAGACCACCGCCGCGGTGTCGCCATCGAGCGCGCCCGAGCCGGCCTTGGGAGCGTTGCCCAGGAAGTACAGGCCCCTCAGGCCGCTGCAGTAGGCCAGGGCCTCGCTGCCGATGCTGGTGACGCTGGCGGGAATGGTGAGGTTGGTCAGGCCCAAGCAGAATTCGAGCGCGCCGCTGCCGAGGTTGGTGACGCCATTGCCCAGCGTGAGGCCGGCCAGGCTCAGGCAGTCGAGGAACGCTTGGTCGCCGATGCTGGCAACGCTGTCGGGGATGGCGAGATTGGTGAGGCTGATGCACCAGGCAAAGGCCGAGCTTCCGATGCTGGTGACGCCGTGGCCGAGCGTGACATTGGTCAGGCTCGAGCAGCCATAGAAGGCCTGGTCCCCGATGCGGGTGACGCTATCGGGGATGGTCACGCTGGCCAGGCTCGAGCAGCCATAAAAGGCCTGGTCCCCGATCTGCGTGACGCCTTCGGGGATGGTGACGGCGGCCAGGCTGGTGCAGCCATAGAAGGTCCCGTCCGCGATGCTGGCGACGCTGTTTGGAAGCGAGACGCTGGCCAGCGCCGAGCCGGCGAAAGCCGAGGGCCCGATGCTGGTCACGTTGGTGGGAAGGCTGACGCCGGCAAAGCCGGCGCCGGCGAAGGCCTGGCTGCCGATATTGGTGACGCTGGCGGGGATGGCGGCGCCGCTGAGGCGGAAGCAACCCTGGAAGGCCTGGTTCCCGATGCTGGTGACGAGGTTGGAGATGGCGTAGTTTCCGGCTTTGCCCGCGGGGTACTGCACGAGCGTGGTCTGGCCTTTGTTGAACAAGACTCCGTCGGCGCTGGCGCTATAGGCGGGGTTGAGCGGGTCCACGGTGATGGCGCCCAGGCTGTAACAGGCGTTGAACGCGCCGTCCCCGAGGTTGGTGACGCTGGCGGGGAGGGCGATATTGCTCAGGCTGGCGCAGTTGGCGAAGGCCGCGGACCCGATGGCGGCGACCCCGTTGCCGAGGGTGACGCCCGTTAAGTTAACGCACCCATTGAATGCCGATTCCCCAATGGCGGCGACGCTGCCGGGGACGGTGACGTTGGTCAGGAGCAGGCAGCCCTGGAAGGCGCCGGCCTGGATGCTGGTGACGTGGTTGGAGACCGTGTAGGGGCCGGCCTTGCCCCCCGGGTATTGGATGAGCGTGGCCTGGCTTTTGTCGAAGAGCACCCCATCGCCGCTGCTATAGGCGGGGTTGAGCGCGTCGACGGTTATGGCGGTCAGCTTGGAGCAGGAGCCGAACGCACCTTGCCCGAGGGCGGTGACGCCGGCCGGGATGGCGACGGTGGCCAGGCTGGTGCCCGCGAAAGCCGATTGCCCGATGGTGGCGACGGCGTTGGGGAGACTGACGCCGGCCAGGCCCGTGTCCATGAACGCCCCGTCCCCGATGCTCGTAACGCCGCCGGGGATGCCGACGCCGGTCAGCCTGCCGCAGTAAGCGAAGGCATTGTCCCCGATGGTGGCGAGGTTGCCGCCCATCCCGACGCTCTTCAATTCGGCGCAGTAAGCGAAGGCCTCGCTGCCGATGTTGGTGACGCTGCCGGGGATGCTCACGCTGGTCAGGTACTCGGAATTCAGGAACACGCCCGCGCCGATGCCGGTGACCAGACCGTCCAGGCCGGGGATGCCCACGTCGCCGCTCGGACCGTTGTAGCCGGTGAGGATGAGCGCGCCATTGTTGAACGTATAATAGAATTGGGCCTCTGCGGCGAGGGGGCCCATCAAGGCCAGCGCCGCCAGCAGCAGCCTCGCGGTCGAGGCGGCCGCGCCGCGCCGCAGCTTGGTCTCTGGGCGAGCAGCGGATAGCCCGGATATTTCATGAGCTACAGGCCCCCGATGGGGCGTGGGCCGGTAGCGCAGGCTTCCAAGCCTGCTGTGTCGCCGACTTCCAAGTCGGCGGCCTGCCGGGTGGCTCGGACGTCCGGCGGGTTTGGAAACCCGCGATACAGCAGACTTGGAAGTCTGCGCTACGGACAGCGTGTGAAATATCCGGGACCGGGGCGCCGCCGCCGGAACGCCGGCTTCAGCCGGCAGCCTGCCCGGAATTTCGGGCCAGGGCCGCACGGGTGCGGCGTTGTACGGGCCAGGATCAGGATGCGGCCACGGGCGGATCGTTTTTGCGGTGCGGGTTCCGGTTTTCATCTCATCTGTCGCGCGCATCATGGTCGCAAGCGCATCGGGGGTGTAAAGTCCTTTTTTGACATGCCGCGCCGCACGAGGCATGATGCCGGAAAGCAACGTGCTGGATTATGCGAATCCCATCTTCTGACAAAGTCCGGGCGGGCAGGGCGGCTTGGCTTTGGCTCGGGCCCATAAGTATTGCGCTCTTCCGCGCGGCCGCCCAAGACGCGCCGCCGGCGCCCCCAGGGCTCGGGCCCGACACCCATTCGCCCGCAGCCGACACGCCGCTGCGGATGGCGGCGGGGGCAGGCCCGCTGGGGGACAAGGCGCCTCCCAATTACGTCTGGATAGCCCCAGGCCGATTCCTGATGGGCAGCCCGATGACCGAAGCGGATCGCGGGCGACCCGAGGGGCCGCAAACGGAGGTGACCCTGACCAAGGGATTTTACACGTGCAAGTTTCTGGTGACCCAGTGGGAATACCAACAGATCATGGGGACCAACACCAGTTATTGCCAAGGCGACGCGGGCGATACGAACCACCCGGTCGAGGCCTGCGGCTGGTTCAACGCGACCAATTACTGCGCCAAGCTGACCGCGCGCGAGCGGCAGGCGGGGCGCTTGCCCGAGAACTGGGGTTACCGGCTGCCGACCGAGGCCGAGTGGGAATACGCGTGCCGGGCCGGGACCACCACCCGCTTCAGTTACGGCGACGACCCGGGTTACTCCAATCTCTTCAAGTACGGGTGGTGTCACGTCAACATTGCCACGACCAACAAACCGCCCGGCGTCTCCTACTTCGTCCTCGCCCACTATTACCGGACGCAACCCGTGGGCCGGAAGGCGCCGAATCCCTGGGGACTGTACGACATGCACGGGCTGGTCAGCGAATGGTGCCTGGATTGGTATGGCCGTCTTTCCGGGGGCTCGGTCACCGACCCCCAAGGGCCGCGAACCGGGACCGAACGCGTCATCCGCAATGGCAGTTGGTTGGATAATCCCCAAGCCTTGCGTTCCGCCATGCGGGAGGGCGCCGGCCCGAGCAACTTAAGCGGCATCTACGGTTTCCGCACCGTCCTGGCCCTCAATGACCAATAACCATTTTTCAATACTCAATTCTCAATGAACCGCTTCCGGGAGCCGGCCTGTGTCGTGTCGTGACTGTTCACGTAGGGCAGCCTTCCAGGCTGCCGGTTCGCGGGGCTTCCAGCCCCGCGCCGCGGGCCTGCGACCGGGCGGCTGGAAGCCGCCCTCACCGGCAGGCTGGGAAGCCTGCCCTACACGGCCCACCTGGACAGTTACATCGTGTCTGCCGCGCGCCCTACTTCTTTCTCGCGGTTAGCCGGTTGAGGTATTCCCGCGCGAGCGGGTTTGTGGGGTCCAGGCGCGCGGCCTCCTGAAAATGCCGGAGCGCGTTTTCCATCTCGTTTGCGTGGAAGAGAGCAACCCCGAGGTTGAGATGCGCCATGGCGTAATCGGGCTTGAGGCGGAGGACCTCTTCGAACTGCTGGCGGGCCTCGAGGCCCCGGCCGGCGAAGGCCAATTCCTCGCCCAATTCATAGTGGCCCTCCCAAAAATCCGGGCGCAATTCGAGCGCGCACTGGAAGCTCCCGATCGCTTCGGGGCCGCGTCCGAGCTTCGAGAGCGCCCGCCCGGCGTGGTAGTACATCCGGTAGTCCTGCGGCGCCAACTGCATTCCCCGCCGGTAATCCTCGAGGGCCAGGGCCGGTTGCGCCCGCCTGGCGCAAACGTTGCCCATTTCGAGCCAGCCCTCCGCCAGGTCGGGCCGCAGCTTCAAGGCGTGGGAAAGCCGGGCCTCCGCCCCGGCCAAGTCTCCCAGCCGGGCCAGCAACCGCCCGCACTGGAAATAGGCCACGTGGTGATAGGGGATGAGCGCCACCACCTGTTGCCATTGGGCGAGGGCCCCTTGCAGGTCGCCAATGCCCTCGAGAAACTCCGCTGTGTTCTCGTGCAACCGGTGGTCCCCGGGCGCCCGTTCGAGCGCCTCGGCGCACACGCTGCGCGCCTCGGCCGCCGCCGCCGCGCTCAAACCGCGGCGGGCCGCCCGCAGTTCGCCGCGAACACTCTCCACGCGCTGAGAATGTTCAAGCTGCGCGGTGAAGGGCGGCTGGGACAGGCGGCGGAGGACGTCCTCGAGCACGGCGCAACGGTTCCAGGCCGTCAGCGCCAATCGCCTCTCGCACACCGCTTGCGAAGCCCAGTCCGCCGGCCCCGCGTTCGCCGCCCCCCGGGCGAGCAGAGGCTCGGCCGCCGCCGCCCAGGCCCGCGCCAGGGTGTAATTGCCGTCGAAACTCAAGTGTACGTGCTCGTAAAAAGACTCCGCGCCGGGGACGCCCGCCGGGCTCTTGGCCGCCAAAACCGCCGCCGCGTCGCAAAGGCCCACGCCCGCGCCGGCGAATTGCCCGGCCACTTGGCGGATGATCGCATTGATGCGCGAGTCCGCCCGAAACGGCAGCGCATCATCATCCACCGCCCGCTCGAAATGCTCCCGCGCCTCAGCCAGTCGGAGGTCACCCGCGGACGGTGAAGCCTGGCCGGTGGACGGCGGACTCGGAACCGTAGGCGGTGAATTGCGAATTGTGGGCGGTGAACCATGGTCCGCGGACCATGACCTCAGCAGGCATCGTCCCCACCGGTACTGGAGTTCGGCGAGCGCGGGGTCCAGCCGGGAAGCCGCCTCGAATTTCTGTGCGGCGCCGGCCAAGTCCCCTTTTTCCTCGGCCTTGACCGCTTCGGCGCGGAGGCGGGCTTGAGCCTGGAGGTCCGTGTCAGACAGCGTGGGGGCGGGCATCGAGGCGAAGGGCGGACAATCCGTCTGATTCACGGCCACGGTCGAGAGCAGGATGGGGACCCCCGCGGCCCGGCCCGCCCCCACGATAGCGTTCAGGTTCCGGCGGAAGCTGCGATAAGCCACTTCTTTTTTCGGATCGGACGGGGCCAGCCGGCTTTCCATGAACATCCGCATCCCGCCCCACGACGGCCCGTGGCTGGAGCGGCCGCGGATGCTGCGCGCCAGGGCCGTGAGGAGTTGCCCCAGGCGGGCCTCCTCGAGTGCCAGGCCCAGCCGCACGCGCCACAGGGGCGGCGCCTGCGCGCCGAAGACGCTGCACGGGCCAAAAGGCCCGACCATCTCGTTGTTGCCCATATATATGATCCAGAGGTCGCCCTGGCGGCGGGCGCATTCGCGGGCGATGGGCAGCACGCCGTGGGAATTGATCGCGGTCACGGCCCCGCAGACCACCTCGAATCTGGTCCCGGGAAAGCGCTCCTCGAGCAGGACTTGAAAGTATCGCCCGGCCCCATAAGCGGGCCGCGGGTCGCCCAGCGCCGCCGACTCCCCGAGCAGGAACACGCGCCGAACTCCCGGCCCCTTCTTGGCCTCCATCACCAGGGGCGGCGGGATGCGCGCCAATTCCGGCGGAAAGAAGCGCAGGCCGAATTGGTCGTTCCCCACCAGGCAGTTCCGGTTCCCGATTCTCAACGGCCTGAAAAACGCCGTCGCATAGCCATAGCCCACCAGGCGCAACCCCAGTTCCGCCCCGCCCAGCACCAGCAACGGTCCCAGAACAAGGGCTGCAACCCGCGCGAGCCACGTAAGGGGCCGCCGCGACGTGGTCTCCAGCTCCTCCGAGCGCGCCGGAGCCCCGCCCCCGGCGGAGGCCGGCGCCCCCTTTGGGTCCTTTAATTGGTTCGGCTTCCGTTTCGACACTGGCTCCGCTCGAATCCCGCGCTGCGGCTTCGTTGCGCTCCGCAGCCTAACCCAGGGTTGCGCGCCGCGGCAACCGGGAAATCTCTGCCATCCATTACCCTACACTTCCCCAAGCCTTCACCCTACGCCGCTAGCAGCGTTGCGGACGGCGAGCGTTGTCGACAGGTTTTTTACTTTTTCCTTGGTTTTTCTCTTGACCTTTGGTCGCGATTCGCATAGCCTCGTCGCAAGTCATTGGATCGCCTGGGCGGGAGCCTTGCGTACCTCCGATGTCGCGTCGGAGGGACGCAGGGTGTTTGCCTTCCCTGCCCGGGGACCAAGAGCGAAAACCACAGCCATCATTCAGGAACCTCGACCTTCGAAAAGAAAGGACATCGACTATGCTAAGAAACCTCCTCAAAAGCCTTGCACTGGGCCTCCTGTGCGCCGCCACTGCGGCGCAGGCAGGCAGCTATACCAACACCTTCAACTCAGGCAGCTCCACCAACGACGTGGACTTCGGCGGCAGCTTGTGGGATGGGGCGACCATCGCGCACACGGGCAGCACCGCCTGGATACCCACCGGCGGGGCCGGGCCGATAGGCGGCACAACCAATGGGCCGGTCTATGCCCAGGCAAATGACGGCTACTTGCAGATCACCTTTGCCGGCGCCCCCTGCGGCACCAATTTCGCCGCCTCTTCCTACCTGTGCGGGGCCATCGTTTTCCCGGACTTCGATTCCGGGGAGGTCGTCGCCGGATTCACCTTCGAGTGCGACCTGCGCATGGGCAACGGCAACCCCGCGCCGGCCGACGGCTTCAGCATCAACTATGTTCGGGACGGCGACCCGGTCCTCACCGCCCTGGCCGCCGGGGATACCTTCCCTCAAATGAACAACGCAGTCTCGCCCAACGGCGGCCAGTTCCGTGACAATGGCAGCTCGGGCGACTTGAGCCTGATGGAGGAAGGGACCCAGACGGGGCTGGCGATCGGATTCGACATGTGGGACAGCAATGACTACACGATCCCGGCGAATCCGCCCGCCGTCGGCAAATGGGCCCCCGGTTTCACCCATGACCAGATCGGGCTGGATATCAGCGTGGACGATGTGTTGGTCATCGCCCTGGAAATGCCTAACGGGACCACGGAAGGGCGCAACGAGACCCCCACCGGCGGGACGCCCAACATCACCGACTCCAACGGCAACAACGCCGCCACCGATCCGACGACGATCGAGACCGGCCCCTATGACGGAACGGGCTGTCCGGACGGGCTGGCTTGGTGCCATTTCAAGGTGGTGCTCGATCCCAACACCCAAACGCTGAGCGTCTGGTGGAAGAACGTACCGCTGGTGACCAACGCCCCGGTCAATTACCTCCCCTCGCCGGGCCGGCTGCTCATGGCCGCGCGCGTCGGCGGCAACGAGGCGAACATCGGCGTGGACAACATCGTCATCACGACGGTCCCGGCCAGCCACGTGCTGATTGGCAATGCCCAGGCCACCCCGATCGGGGCTTCGATCCAGGCCACCGCCTCCGGCAAGTCAGTTCCGGACACCAACACCATTATATTCTCGGTCAATGGGACCGTCGAAATCCCTTCCCTGGTAGAGACCTCGACCAACGGAGTAACGACCGTGGCCTGGTGGGACACGGCCGCGACCTTCCCGGCGGGCTCGACGCAGACGGTGCAACTGGTGATCAACGACACGCTGAAGAACGGACCTTACACCAACGCCGTCCCCGTGGTCGTCCCGCAGTACGCCGCCCTGACCAAGTCCATGATGGTGACCAACGTGGATACGACCAAGCCCGGCTTCAATGTGAAGGCCTACCAGGTCACGCTCAACCCGTTCAACTCGACCTACATCATCACCGGCACCACGCCGACGCTCCAGACCATGGAGAACTCGGTCCGCCGGGCCGAGGAAGAGCTGGCCGGCCTGCTGGGAGCCAACAACGCCTCCGCGGCCACCTACGCCGAATCGGGGGAGATTAATTACTGCGAGAGCAACAGCGTCACCGAGGGTTTGTTCAACCTCAACAACGGCAATCCTTGCAACCCCTTCCCCGGCGTGCCGGACTCTTCGACGGATGAACCGCAGATCGACAATACGGCGTATGAATTCACGACTTACATCCATTTCCCCGAAGCGGGTGTCTATAGCCTGGGCTTCAGCAGCGATGACGGCTTCCGCATGACCGCCGGCAACCCGGCCAACGACTGCTTCAACGGGGTGCAGATTTGCGAATTCGACGGCGGCCGCAGCGGTGCGCTCACCGTCGGGGAGGTGTATGTGCCGGAGGCGGGTTTCTATCCTTTCCGCACGGTTTATTTCAACGGCAACGGCGAGGCTTGCGCGGAATGGGTGGGACAGGAGTTGTTCCCCACCGCCACCACCAACGCCTTGCTCAACGCCACCATCTCGCCCAGCGCGCTGCACTGCTATAGCGGCACGACTTCGGCCGGCACCTACCCGGCCGCGGTCACGTTCACGGACCCGGTCGTCAATTCCGGGACCTATCAGCCCAACTGGCCGATGGAGGTCCAGATTACCGATGGCTCGGCCGGGGCGATCAGCGGGGCCACGCTCTATCTCAACGGCGCGCAGGTGAGCGCCACCACGAGTAAGAGCGGCGCCGTGACCAAGCTCGAGTACACCCCGGCCACCTTCCTGCCTTCCGGCTCGGTCAACTCGTTGGGCGTGGCCTACAAGGACGCCTCGGGCAACTCTTTCAGCAACGCCTTGTCCTTCACTGTCGTGACCTACACCGCCATTCCCGCCAGCATGGCCCTCGCTTCCTCCACGGTCAGTGCGGCCGACACCGGTTTCGACGTGTACACCTACAAGTACGAGGGGTTCGTGGACTCCGCCAGCGAGTATGGGCTGAACAACGGCGTCTATATGTCGGAACTCGAGAACCACGGCTTCGTGGGCTGGCCCAACGCGGCCGACTTGAGCGTGGACTGGAACTTCTCGGGGCCGGGCAACACCAACCATATCGAATCGGCCGTCATCAACTACAATGGGGCGTCCGGCGTCGAGGGTGGCTCGGAGTACAGCGCGACTGGCAACATGCCCGGCATCGCGCCGCAGTATTGGCCTACGTACAACGGCACCATCGTAAGTGACGGCAATGGCGGCCAGAATGACTATTCCGTCGAGATCAAGACCGTCATCTACCTCACCAACGGCCTCTACACGATGGTCGTGAACAGCGACGACGGGTTTAGCGTAAGCGTGGGCAACCCGGCCGAGTGGCGCACCATGAGGATGGTGCTGGGCGAGTATGACGGCGGGCGCGGCTCGGGCAACACGGCCTTTACCTTCTATATCACCACCGCGGGTTATTACCCGTTCACGTGCCTCTACTACGAAGGCGGCGGCGGCAACGAGGTCGAGTGGATGATGATGAGCGCCTACCCGGCCAACAACCTCTATATCCTCTTGAACGACAGCACGGCCACGATCAGCAGCCCCAGCGGCAGCTTCTATAACCCGACCTTCGTGTGCTACCAGTATCCCTTCGGCAAAACCAAGGGCTCGCCCTTCGTCGCCAGCTACGGACCGTCCATGTTCCGCGGCTACGACCAGCTCAAGGGCACGGCGCATTCCACCCACACCGGCTACGACGCGCCCGTCGTTGCCAACCTGGCCGATGGCGACACCGCCATCACCACCAACTCCGTCTATTTGTGGGTCAATGGCGCCCAGGTCACGCCCACGATTAGCAAGAGCGGCAGCTACACCTCGGTCAACTACAAGCCCGCTGCCAACTGGACCCCCAACACGACCAACACCGTGTCGCTGGTCTATCTGGACCGGACCAACACCTGGTCGTTCATGGTCGAGGACCATCCCAACGCCACGTTCTTCATCGAGTTCGAGGACTTCGACTCGGGCGGCAAGGGCTTGCCCGCGGCCAGCATCATGCCCTACTTCGGCGGGGCTTACGCCGGCCTGCCCGCCACCCTCAACGTGGATTATTTCCGCACCGACTCGGGCAATTACCCGCTGTATCGGTTGAACAACGCGAATTCGATTGCCAACGCCGCCCCGCTCAATCCGAACGCCCCCATGGAGGAGGTCATGGACCTGGACCGCGGCGTGAACGAAGTCCAGGCCAACTATGAGGTCGGCTACACCGGCCCCAACGAGTGGTATAACTATACGCGCACGATCCCGGCGGGCATTTACAACGCCTATGCCGGCATTGGCAATGGCGGCACCCGGGGGACGGGCGCGAACTCCCGCTACGCGGTCCTCCAGTTGGTCAGCGCCGCCGGCACGAACAACCTCGGCATCTTCGGCGTGGGGACCAACGGCTACGCCACGGGCAACTGGTATCAATACGGGGGCGTTGGCCAGGGCTGCTCGCTGGTCCCGCTGACGGACCCGAACGGCAACTTGATTAGCGTCACCAATCCGGCGGCGCAAACCTTGACGTTGCGCCTCTGGCTGCCTGCCGCTGGGACGGCCGCGACGGTCTCCGGCCTGCCGACCACGCTCGAAAACGGCTCGGGCAACTTTGACTTCATGCTGCTCACGCCGGCGGTCTCGTCTGCCGCGCCGCCGTCGTTGAGCATCCACACGGTCAATGGCCAGGCGGTCATTATGTACACGGGCACCCTGTCCTCCTCGCCCGGCATCAAGGGCAGCGTGACCTGGACCGACGTGCCCGGCGCCAGCAGTCCTTACACCATTCCCAAGGGCACTCCGACCACCTTCTACCGTGCCCACAACTAGGCCAATGGGCCTGCGGCCCGGAGCGATTCCGGGTTAGCTCCCTCCTCGCGCGCAAGGCCGGGTTGGTTCGCCAACCCGGCCTTCGTTTTGATGCCTCAGCGGAACGCCGCCTTCAGGCGGCAGGGGCGCTGGAGCGGGCGTGCTGGCAGGCATTCCCACCTCCCTCGCGTTGCCGGGGCGCTGCCGCCTAAAGGCGGCGTTCCTGGCCCATGCCGGTACAGGACGGGTGCACCCTTTGGGGTCAACACCCCATTTTCGGGGTTGCCGGCGCTTCTTACATTAGAGGGCGAACATGAGTTGTCTTGACCCAGGCGCGTTTATCGAGCCAACCCGGGCCGTCCCGTCCGAGACGGGTGCGGCATGGTTTGAGGCTCCGCACGGCCGCGCCGGGGCCGAACGGTACCGGTTTTTTTTATCGCCTTCACTACGACGCAAACACAGAGAAGCAACACGAAAAAGGATGAGGTTGTCGCATGAGAATCCTTCTGCTCAGGGCGGTCCTGTTTTTTGCCGGGACGAGCCTGGCGGTGGCGGGCAATCCGCCCAAGCAGGGTCTGGCTTCGTGGTATGGCGAGGAGCACCGGGGCAGGCTCATGGCCAATGGCAAGCGGTTCGATCCTGACAAGGCGATAGCCGCCTCGTGGTTTTATCCGCTGGGCACCAAGGTCCGGGTGACCGTTAAATCGACTTCCGGCCGGCGGCGGAGCGTGGAGGTGACGGTGACCGACCGCGGTCCGGCGCCCGGGCTGGTGCGCGGGGGGCGCATCATTGACCTGGGGCGGGCGGCCTTCAAGAGGATCGCCCATCCTGACCTGGGCCTGGTGGCGGTGAGCGTTCAGGCCGTCGAGTAGCGCGGCGGCTCACCCCAGGTGGTGGCAATACCAGGCCATGGCCAGGTCCAAGCCTTGGGCGACCCGATGCGTGGGGGCGTAGCCCAGGAGACGTTGCGCCTTGCTGATGTCCGCCAGCGAGTGGCGGACGTCGCCGGGCCTGAAATCGCGGTAAACCGGCTGCTGGTTTGGGAGGGCGGGCTCGTGCTGGCGCAAGACCCCGGTGATCAGCCCGAAGAGTTGGTTGAGCGTGGTCCGCTCGCCCAGGGCGACGTTATAGACTTGATTGACCGCTTCCGGCCGCTGGGCGGCGGCGGCCAGGAGGTTGGCCTGGACCACGTTGGCCACAAAACAAAAATCGCGGCTGGTCTCGCCGTCGCCGTTGATCTGGACGGGGCTGCCGTGCAGCAGCGCGGCAATCCACTTGGGAATGACCGCGGCATAGGGTCCCGCGGGGTCCTGGCGGGGACCGAAGACGTTGAAATAGCGCAGGCCGATGCTGGCCGTGCCGTAGCAGCGCCCGAAGACGTCGGCATAAAGCTCGTTCATGACCTTGGTCGCCGCGTAGGGCGAGAGCGGCCGGCCGAGGTGGTCCTCGGTCTTGGGCAACTGGGGAGAGTCGCCATAGACGGCGCTGCTGGAGGCATAGACGAATCGGTTGACGCCGGCGGCGCGGGCCGCCGCGAGGACGTTGAGGAAACCGGTGACGTTGGCGCGGTGACTGCCCATGGGGTCCTCGAGCGAGCGCGGGACCGAGCCCAGGGCCGCCTGGTGGAGCACAAAATCCACCGCAGCGCACGCGCGCTCGCAAACCGCCGGGTCGAGGATGTCGCCCTCGATGAGGGCAAACCGCGCCCATTGCTCGGGGCTGACCAGGGCCTGGACCTGGGCCAGGTTGTCCCGCTTGCCGGTCGAGAAATTGTCCAGGCCGGCCACGGGCTGGTCCAGGAGGAGGAGTTTCTCGAGCAAATGAGAGCCAATGAACCCGGCCACGCCAGTGACCAGCCAGGACTTGGGAGCTTGCTTCAACTCCGCCTGGAGCTTCGCATAGTCAGCCATTGAGTTTGGGGGATGCGCCGGTGAGGGCGCCGGCGGCCCCAGGGCGCTCGTCGGGCTCTTCGGCGTCGGCGGCGGGGTCGGCGGGTTGGCCGGCGTACTCATTGAGCTTGTTGCGGAGAGTGCGCACGCTGATGCCGAGGGCCCTGGCGGCCTGGGTGCGGTTGTGGTTGCAGCGCTCGAGGGCGGCGTAGATGTGGCGTTTTTCCAATTCGTGCAGCGGCGGGAAATGGTTGGCATCCTCCGCCGGGGGGGCCTGGGCCGGGGGGCAGGCGCTGGCCGGGGCCAGGGCCGGCGACTCGGGCGCGGGGGCGGGGACGGGCGCCGGCGCGGGCAGGGCGGAGAAGGCCCCGAGGCAGAGCTGCGCCGGCTCGATGACGGGGGAATCGCCGGCGAGGATGACGGCGCGTTCGATAACGTTCTGGAGTTCGCGCACGTTGCCGGGCCAGGGGTGGCCGCTCAGAATGCCGGCGCAGGAATCCGAGAGGCGTTGAGCAGCGCAGCCGTGCTTGCGGGCAAACCAACGGAGGAAATGCTCGGCCAGGTGGGGGATGTCCTCCCGGCGGTCGCGCAGGGGCGGGACCTGGATGGGGACGACGTTGATGCGGAAGAAGAGGTCTTCGCGGAATTCCCTGCGCTGGACCGCCTGTTCCAGGTGGCGGTTAGTGGTGGCGATGACGCGCACATCCACCTTGATGGTACGGGCCCCGCCGACGCGCTCGAATTCGCGTTCCTGGAGGACGCGCAGCAGTTTGGCCTGGACGCTGGGGGCGATCTCGCTGATCTCGTCCAGCAAGATCGTGCCGCCATGGGCCAGCTCGAAGCGGCCCTCGCGCTTGGTGAGGGCGCCGGTAAAGGCGCCTTTCTCGTGGCCGAAGAACTCGCTCTCGATGAGGTTGTCCGGGATGGCGGCGCAATTGACCTTGATGAGGGGGGCCGAGGCGCGGGGACTTTCCTGGTGCAGGGCGCGGGCGACCAGTTCCTTGCCGGTGCCGCTCTCGCCCTGGATGAGCACGGTGGCCTGGGTGCGGGCCACTTGGCGGATGAGCAGGCGCACCTGCTCGATGGCGGGGCTGCTGCCCAGCAGCTCCCAGTCCGCGTCGGTCTCTTTGCTCAGGAGCTGGTTCACGCGGACGATGCGCGAAAACTCGTCGGCCTTCTTCAGGACGACATCGATCTGGCTGACGGAGAAGGGCTTGGTGAGGTAATCGAAGGCGCCGTTGCGCATGCAGTCCACGGCCGACTCGACGGAAGCGGCGGCGGTCATAATCACCACCAGGGGCCGCTGGGGGCGTTGCTGGAGTTCCTTAAGGAGGTCGGTGCCCTCTTCGCCGTTAGGCAGCCGCACGTCGAGCAGGACCAGGTCGAAGGTGTCCTTGGCCACGGCTTCCCTGGCCGCGGCCAGATTCGAGACCGCCAGGACGTCGCAGCGTCGCTGGCGCAGGTGGGCCTCAAGGCTGAGGCGCAGGGCCAGCTCGTCCTCGACCACGACTACTTTCTCGATGGACATAGGGCAGGATTCACCGCCGCGCGTGGCGCTGGTAAAGGCTGGCCACATAGTGCGGCCGGCCTTGCTCGGCGGCTGGGAGGCAGCGGGGTTGCAGCAGCCCCCGTCGCAAGAGTTGCTGTTCGTTTTCCCGGTCGAGCACCAGGACGCGCATAATCGTATCCAGAGCCGTCTGTAGCAGCCGCGCCAACCGGGGCTCGCCCAAGACCCGTTGTTTGCCGGGGCCGTTCCAGAGGGCGCGTTTCCGAGCCAAAAGTGTTAAAGCGCATTCCAGGCGGCTTAGCAAGGTTTTTCTTTCCACCTGGATTGCCCTGGCGGGAAAAGGAGCGGGGCTGTTCAAGGCCTGGGCCTCTTTGTGGGCGAGCTCGAGCAGGGCATTGCAAATGCCCAGGTGCTCGCGCAGGGCCTGCGTGATTTCCTCGGCCAGGGGGGGCGGGGGGGACTTGGGGGACGGAGCCTCAGGAGGGTGGAGCGCGGCCGGGGGCGCGCCGGCGGGACGGGAGCGTTGGAAGTTCATAATTCATCATGGATAACCCATCATTCATAGTGGAGAGGGCTACTGGGGCAAGGGGTCCGGAAGGGCATTGTCGTTCGTCTTGGCTTGGGGAGAACGGCTCACGGCGCGGTGCAAATCGAGGCTGACCATCTCGGCATTGGTGTGCCAGGTGAGAAAGCCTTCACGCCATTTGGCCATCTCGATGATGGCCTGAAGGCTGGCTGGCCCGCTGGCCGGGACCTCCTTTTCGCGGCGGATGACCTTCTGCAAGTAGTCAATGGCTTTGCCCTGCTGTTGCAGCCGCTCGAACACCAGCGCGATCTGGTACCAGATGGGCAGTTGCCACTGGGCGGAGGCATCCAAGGATTGGAGGTTCACATAGATGTCCAGGGCCTTGAGCCAGTCGCCTTCCAGGTAGAAGCGGTTGGCCAGCTCGTTGCCCGCCCGGCGCTGCCAGTAGGCCAGGGTCTGGGGGTCGGGCGGGGCGTTGGTGCGCTGCTCCTGGAGCAGTTCGAGCACCTGTCGCAGGGCTTCGCCGTCGCGATGCACCTGCTTGAGGGCGAGGGCGCACAGGAACCGGACCTCGGGCCGTTCCGGGGCCGCCGGGAAGCGGTCCAGGAACTCGCGCGCCTGGGTGATGGCGTCCCCGGGCCGGCCCAGCTCGGTCAGACAACGAATGTACTGGTACTGCACCGTGCCGTAGTTGACGGGCGGAGAGTCGGACCTCAACAGCCGGTCAAACGAGCCGGCGGCTTCCTGGTAATTGCCGAGTTCGTACTGGGTCTGGGCGATCTCATTCTGAGCGAGCTGAACCAACTGCTTGTAGAACTCGAGGCGATCGGTTCTCAGGACCAGGGAGCTGGTCATGACGGCATAGAATTTAGCGATGGCCATGTTGGGCAGGCCCATCCGGCGGAAAACCATGCCCTGGCGCAGGAGCAGTTCGGGCACCCCGGGGTCCTTGGGCCAGTGGGCGAGGCACTGGGCGTAGATCTGCTCGGCCCGAGGGAGGTTGTTCTGCGCGAGGGCGATCTCGGCCAGCTCGAGGAACGCGTTGCGCTGGACCTTCTCGGGGGCCTGGCCCTCGATGAGGCCGATGCAGGCGGCCGCCGCTTCCGAGAACTGGCGCGAAATCCGGAGGTGGCGCGCCAGCTCGAGCTTGGCTTGAAGGTCGTTCACCGGCGCCTTTTTGTCCGCCGGGTTGGTCGCGGTGAAGAAGCGCCAGGCGGCCGCGACGGCCTCATTGGTTGGACCCAGTGGGGCCGCCCGCCAGGGCGTCGGGAGGGCGCTCGCTTCCGGGGGCAGCGGGGACGAGGCCGGAGCGGGGCCGTTGGTGTTCTGGCCGGCCGCTTGGGCCAGCCAGAGGACAGCCAGCCAAAGGGGCGCGTCCGAAAAAGCCCGACGCCTGGGCGCTTCCGCCCCTGACCGCCGGGGCGCAGATGCCGGCGCCATGATTCTTCGCAGACTGGCTGAGAGGCAAGCTCCCCCCTTGCGGGCGGGGGCCAAAGCTTTTTTGGCGGATGGGAGCGCTGGCTTCATCGACTCTCGTAGGTGGCTTGGCTGGGGCGGGGTGGCGGCGGGGCCAGCGGGGGGATGAACACCGGGCTGGACAACCGGTTTCGCGCCGGGCCGTTGGTCGGCAGGGTCCCCAAAAACTCGATTAAGAGCCGCTGGTCGATGCCCAGGAACGGGGCGGAGTTCTGGTCTTCCGGCACAGGGGAGGACGGGAGCCCATCGAGGCGCGGGGCCGCGACCGGCAGCGGGGCCGGGCTCATGACCCGAACGGCGGAGATGGGGGGATTCGTAAGCGGCAGCGGGGCCATGGCGAGCGGGGCCGAATCGGTGGCCGGGCCGTCTTTGCCGCCCCCCGAGCGGTTGGGCGGCAGCAGCGGGGGCCAGGCGGGACGGGAGATGGGACGCGCCGCCTCGAAGCGTAGCGGGGCCGGGCCGGACCACGGCAGATAAGGCGTCGAGGGCACCCGGTGCGCGCAGGCCCGGGCCGCGGTTACGGCGCCAGCGCCCAAGCCGAAGATCCAGAGCACCAGCCCGATTGCTTCAAGCGATCGTAAGAGTCTTGCCATTAGTCACCTGCGGAGCTTCCTGGGGCGAATTGACAAACGTCATGCCTTTGCTTACATCGGCAGTTTGCCCGGCCACTTGAGCCCAAAGACGCCCGGGTTTTTGCAGATTCCAGTTCAACTTCTGGCCCCGCGGGCCGATAAAGAAGGAGCAGGATTATGGACATAGCAGTCAAATCACCAGCTTTGCCGCCGTTGACTTCGGAGCAGATCGAACGGCGGCTGGGAGCGTGCCCGCGGCTGCCCTCGCTGGGGAGCATCAACAGCGTGCTGCGGGAACTGCTGGATGCGGAGCAGTGCTACACCTCGCAGATTGCCGATGTCATCCGGCGCGACCCGAGCATGACCACGCGTCTGCTCCGGCTGGTCAATTCGGTGTATTACGGCCTCTCGACCCCGGTGAGCAGCATCGAGGAAGCGGTGTTCTATCTGGGCGTGCGGCAGATCCGGCGCCTGGCGTTGGTGACCCCCATCATCGAGGACCTGGAACGGCTGGCGGGACGAATTCGGGTTCCGTGGCGGGAGTTCTGGCGTCACTGCATCGCCACGGCCATCATGACCCAGGAGACCCTGGGCGACATCCAGCCCTGCTCGGACGAGGCCGATTACGTCGCCGGCCTCCTGCACGATGTCGGCAAGATCGTCATCGTCGCCGCGTTCCCGGAGTACTTCGAGCGCATCCACCAGCGGATGGGCGAGGCCAATGCCGACCTGTTGGCGGTCGAGGGCGAGGTCCTGGGGATCGATCATTGCGAGCTGGGCGCCCGCTACCTGAGCGCCCACAAGCTCCCCTCCACGGCCATTCATTCCGTGCGCTACCATCACCGGCCCGGCCGCGCCCAGGGCGAGGTGCGCATCGTGGCCGCCGTGCAAGTGGCCGACCTCTTCGTCCGCTACGCCAAGATCGGCGACAGCGGCAACCCCACGCCGATCTCGGCCGAAGTCTGGATGGCCGCCGAAGGCTGGGACTTGTTGTTCCCCGGCTCGGCGGACGAGCGCGCGCTGGGGCGAGCCAACATGGAGCGCAGCCTCGAGCGCCTCACCACGATCCTGGAAGGGTTGGTCTAGGAGTAGGACTGCCAGAGGTGGGCGCGGGCGTGGCCGTAGGCGCGGCGGACGCCCTGGAGGTCGCGCAAGGTTTGGCTCACGGCTTGCAACTCCTGGCGTTTGCTCCGGCACTTGGCCTGCAGCGCCTGGCCATTGCGCCTTTCCAGGGCGATCAGTTGCCGGGCCGCCGCCCGGAAGGAATCGTCCAGCGCCTCGGGCGCGGCCTGGCGGGCGGCGCGGAGCTGCGCGAGGAGGCGGGTGATTTGCGGGCGAAGCAGGGCCTTGTCCCGTTGATGCCGTGCCAGGGCGAGCCAATGCTCGCCGAGGATGGCCTGCCAGACCAGTTCCGTCAGACGGCGCCACTCCGCCAGCAAGCGGGTCAGTTCGGCCAGCGGGTCCATCGGGCGGGGCGGGGTCTCAGGAAACCGCGGCCAGGGCCTCGAAAGGCTCGGCAGCGGCGGGCTGTTCCCGCTGGCGCAACATTTGGCTCCAGGCGTCCCGGAGGGCGTTGAGGCGGCGGAGGGTATCGTGAATCCCCTCGGGGCTCTTGCGGGCGTTGCTGTTCAAGAGCTGGCGATTCATGAAACGGTAGAGGCGGCGGAGGGTGGCGGCCAGCTCGCCGCCCCGGGCCAGGTCCAGCGAGTTGTCGAGTTCGTTGATGATCTCCCAGGCGTGGAGGAGGTTGTTGTTAATCGTCTGGTTGAAATCGAGCGGGTCCTGGTGCTGGAAGCCGGTGAGGGCGCGTTCCAGGGCCCGGATGGCGCCGTCGTAAAGCATCAGGACCAGTTGGCCGGGCGAGGCGGTTTGAGTCGCGACGGTGCGATACGACTTGAGAGGATAGGGAAGGGAGGGCTGGGGAGGCGGGTACATGGCGCGGAGACTGGCGTGAGGGTCAGAGGGATTGCTCCGAGGGGTCTGGCTCGCCCAGGTAAAGGGCCAGCAGGCTCGAGACACTATCGATGACCTCCGTCGGGGGGTAGGAGGGGTCCTGAACCAGAGCCGCGGCGCGCGTCACCTGGTCGGGACGCGCCAGGGCGGTGGCTTGCAGGGCGCGGTTCAGTTCGTCGGTCGAGCCGAGGGTCAGTTGGTCGCACCCCAGCGCCGGGGACGGGGCCTGGGAACGAGCGGGGATGTCGGTGGCACTCAGCAAATGGCTGTTGGGATTCACGCGCATAGCCAGATTGACGCAAAGTGGCAAGCGGTTGCTCTTGCCCGGCTTATCGGCAGAATGAGGGGAGACTTTACCACAAAAATCAACGGTGGGGCAGGGTGCTGGCGACCGCCCAAGTGGTGTACTGGCCGAAGCGGCGGGGAGAATCCAGCACCCCGGTGTCGCTCAGCAAGGGATTGGGCAGGGTCAACTGGGCGCGGGCGTAACCCTCGGCGGCGACGGCCACGGCCTCGGAGCCGGCGTCGAACAACTCGTCGATGCTCCACCAGGTGAGGTGCTGGCTGGAATCGACCAGGCGCGCCCGCCAGCCGGCCCGCAGGGGCGGGTAGGGCCGGTAAGCGGTGAGGCTGGCAAAGAGCACCGCATCGCAGCCTGTGGCCTGGCGCAGACGCTGGAAAA